>Ga0078972_1005720_pt1 | contig 31036 bp, 9 predicted proteins | sample YelNatPaOPGAMG01_FD_67568 | JGI IMG/M metagenome (GOLD analysis project Ga0078972, IMG submission 67568) | Hot spring thermophilic microbial communities from Obsidian Pool, Yellowstone National Park, USA - OP-RAMG-01 (SPADES assembly) (version 2) | ecosystem: Environmental > Aquatic > Thermal...
CGCTCAGGAACTCAAAAAGTTATCGTATTAATCACTGATTGTGATGCATTGGACTTACTTGACCCGGAAGATGGTCCTGTTGCTGTTCATAATAAAGCACTTGATCTGGTTGCAAAAGGATATAGAGTATTAGTTATCGTATTGACGAATCCTACTTCTGAACCTATTCTAAGAGATTTAGCTGATACGACAGGTGGCGTCTATCTAATGTCGCCAACAGCTAGCAATTTAATGACTGCTTACACGATAGCTTCTCAGCTTTCTAATATCCATGACGTAAAGAAAGCGGTCTTCCAGTATGCTGAGGTTTATCCAGACGGTGCAACCGCAAATTGGGTTGACATTCCAAGCACTGTTGACTTTACAATCCTTCCAAATGGCGGTCTTGCTGCGGTATCTAAATGGGATACTACAACTTATGTCACCGGCAACGTTAGCAAACGTGCAAATATCCGTTGTATCGCAGAGGATATTAGCGGGAACGTTGATCCACAGCTTGCACCAATCGCACATGTAGTAGTTGGAAAAGGCAAGTATGCAGCATTTGTTGTTGATCCTATCAACGGCTCATCCTTCACACCTGATGCTAATGGCAAGAAGGTTATTATTGCCAATACATATAATAAAGATACGGATATATCCAGTATTTCAAGGGTTGTATTCCAAGCAAGAAAAGATGGAACTACCACTTGGGTAACATTTGATGACGTTGCACCATCTGATACCGTGTATGCTGATGGTCATGGCGTTCAAATAGCGATGACCGTTTCATCTTGGTATGCCACATGGGATCTCAGAGATGTTGTCAGTGGAAAATATTTTGTCAGAGCTATTGTCTATGACGATAAAGGTTATGTGAACGAAGGTTTAGAAGTTTCATATAACGTCACTGGAACTGCTGCGGTCAGAGCTAAGATCAGCAACTTTACAAGCACAGATACTACTAATCCGATAATCTCCAAGTATATCGGAAGGTCTGGCAAGAATCCCGATGTTTGGATTGATAATAACTATGGCAATAGCAGTGATAAACTAATTGTCAGGCTAAAAGCAGAAACTGTATCTGGAAGTGTGCCACAGGTTAAATTCCAGTATAAGATTAATCCTCTCAGCGCACCAACAAATCCAAAACAGGACACAGGTTGGACTGACATAGGTATTGATACCAACGGTGGCGATGGCTGGTCAATTGATTGGGCGATCACTGATTCAAATTTGATCAATTCATCGGTTGCTCAGATCGTCTATGTCCGTGCTTTGGCGTGGAGCGGAAGTGCAGCGCTTGACAAATATGTAGATGAAGGCAATTATGTTCCTTATGTTGCCCTGAAGTTTGAGGAAATGAGAGACCCAACATGCGTTGCTGAACGTATTGAGGTCGTCCGTGACGGAGTAACTAAGGATATAGTCGCTTATGATCCAAAGACGATTGATAAAGAGATCAGAGTGACCGGTGGAACACTTAACTTTATCCCGTTCTTAGTTGACCAAGAAAACGGACCATCCGATCATAGAATGTCTGGTATCGCAAGTGTTGCATTGTATTACAAGCTGTATTATAAGGATAGCTACAACTCAGATGGAACGACGAACTGGATAAAAGGCGCCGAGGATACAGAAGCACCGTTTATGATCTCTTGGGATGTTACAAATATTCCATCTGCAAAATATGAAGTATTGCTTGTTGCAACTGACCAAGTTGGTAACAAGTCAGCAAATATATATGATACAAATGCCCATCTAAGAGCTCGTAAGTTTGATATTCAGACTAACCCAACAGTGTCTATTTCCTATCTCAAGATCGTTGATGTTGATCGTGAAGGACCTTTCTCCTATATTGAGGATCCAGATGTGACACACAACGGCACAAGGCTATGGCGTGATGCTGGTGGGAATGGAAAACTGACCGTCGCGGTCGGATCATCATGCAATGGTGGTGTTCAGCTTGTTAAACTATATTATAGCTTGGCACCAGCTATTCCGCCAGAAACAAGGACAGGCGAAGGCACATATACATTCCAGTATCTTGATCTTAATGGTAACAACCAGTTTGATCCGGGTGAACCATATTGGATTATCAATCCACCAGGTCAAGGAACTGGTATTCCATCAGTGCCTGGCACAACTCCAACATGGGTTGAAATTGCCTCTGTTGCAGTTAGCTATAGTCAACCACCATTTAACTTTACTACTGGGGCATCTGATAAGTTTACCGATTTAGGACCAGCTGTTAGACCGGGATTTAGCGCACCATATTACTATGGTTACTACTACTATGATGCTAATGGCAACGGTAAATATGATGTTGGTGAAGCGGTTTGGGAAGATGTTCAAGCTCCGGGTGGAAATAAGGCAAAATATAACAACCATCCAAGAACTATTCAAGAAAGAGTGATTTTAGGTGGAACTATACCGCCAGACGAGGCGCCAGGTTCAAGATTTGAGGATATGAAAGGTCTTGCACAAGCATGGGAATGCACTGGCAAGGTCAATCCTGTTGTGAAATGGGCTGATATTGATGGTATAGATGGATTGAGCATCGGAGACTTCATCTGGATAGATACAGATGGCGATAGTATGTTCTCCTACTCAAATGGCACAATGAATCCTTATGGTGTGCTTAATCCAGCTAAGTCAGGTCCAGATCCAAATGGAATTGCTGAACCAATAATCTATGCTCCTATCGGAGTTACTTGGCCAGCGTCATCACTTTGGGATCTACCGCCGTCAAACTTCAGCGCATTTGATCTCCGTGCAATGGCACAGGATAGAAACGATGTGGTCAACAACGCTGGTAACTGGGGTCCCGAATATACTGGAACAGTGCGTATAACCAACATCCTTACAAAGATTATGTCAGTCAATGGCAAGACGCTTGACGTCTTCAAAGATTCATTGATGAGAACAACTGGCAATACCGTTGAAGTGGTTGTTCGCACATGGCCTCGCCCAATTAGCAGTGCTAAGGTAGAACTCTGGTTCAGATATGATGACAGCCTGTATCCAGGTGGTCAGGACTATAACTACAATGGTCTGCCTGATAATGGTAAAGTGTTAAACAGCAGATCAGACGGCATAGATAACGACTGGGACGGAGTTGTTGATAATGATTATAGAGACCCAGATGGTAGTGATAGATTAGCAGCCGAAGTCAATAAATGGGTGCGTGCAAATACTACCGGCGGAACAACAATGATTGCCCAAGGTGCGGATGCAGATAATAAATGGTTTGAGACCAAGTTAATTTGGGATGTAAGCGGACTTAAAGACGAATTCCAGTATGAGATCGTCCCAATAGTCGTTGATGTCCAGAATTATGGCGTGAACTTCAATTATTCAAGCTTGCCATGGACAAGAAGCCCCGCAACATTCCCGCAGGGTGCAAGCTTAATTGATGGGTTCAACAATGACTTTGACGGACAAACTGATGAGGCTACTTACATTACATCTGGAAGCGAGAAATATCTCACTGATGGTGAGTTTGTCAAGATAATAGTTGACCATCAAGCTCCTTATGGTTATGTAAATGTTGTCAAAAATACCGATGGTATCGCTGCTAATGAGAGAACGCTTGACTCATGGAGCGCATTGACCAATGGTAGCCCAGATGACTTGATTATCCGCCATAATGACGGTGTTGATAACAATGGAAATGGTGTTGTTGACGAGCCGGGAGAAAATAACTGGGTAACTTATGACCTGCAAGCGAAGACAGTGTCAATCTTCGGTGGACTTGATTATACTAAGACATTCACCGATACAGCAGGTGGCGTGGAATTCCAGTATCGCACACTTGGCGGACAATGGATGACATTAGGCTATGACTATGATCCGGATTATATGAGCACTTATGTCTATGATTCTGGAACTGGTCTTATGAAAGCTGATGGAGCGCCAAATGATGATAGAGGACTCGCAAATAGCCTCGGTTGGGTCGGAACACTAATTGACTATATCGGTAGAGTAGATGACCGAGACCTATCAAGTCCTGCTGATCCGAAGCCGATTACAAAGACTCAAAGGATCGTTGTTGCGACATGGTCGCTTGATAATCTCCCAAGCATATTAGACCTTGGTAAGTTCCCGTGGACTAACGGAACTGAATATGAATTCAGAGTCATAGCGAAAGACTTGCCAGACGCTTATGGCAATCCAGGCAATGCAAGCGTCGGAACAGCCACTGCCTATGACGATAGAGTCATTAAGGGCATAGTCGGTGTTGATGGAAGATTTGGAACTGGAACTGCTCCAGAAGATTACCTCAGAGGTATTGATTGGAAGTCAGGTGCGCCATTTATGTTTGTTGGCGACAAGTCAGGAATATTCGTCCAACCAGCTAGCGATTCAGCAGGTGGAGTTGAATATGCACTTGGTCCAAGGAACGATGCTTATGATACAAATTATTGGGTTGACAATATCGTTCCAAAGGCATCAATCATAAGAGTTGATGAGACAACATTCGCATGGACACCTGAAGCTGGCGTTGATCCCAATGCCATTGCAAACGCAATTGATGCACAAGTCATGGAAGGCGATGACATATTAATAGAAGCGATCGTCAATGCTGATCCAGAAAAGAAACTTGCAGGTAGCGTTTGGGGAACTGGACAACCAGCACAGGGAGATATAACAGAAGTCAGATTGTATGCAAAATCCGCTAATGCTGGATGGACAATGGTCGGCATTGGAACACCGTCTAATGTAGGTGGTGGGCTAAATGGTCAGATTGAATATACAAGTAGATTTACATTCAGAGTAGATACCGCATTACTTGTCCAGCAGATGAATTTAACCTCCGCTGGCAACAGAGATGTCACACTTATGGCGATGGCGAAAGATGATAATGGTAACGAGGAAGGCTTTGAAGGCGAAATCGTTATCAGAATCAACGATATGCTTGGTCCAAAGGTGAGATTAGGCGGTCTTGCTCTTGATATGTATCATTTAGCCAGAGTAGTTGATAGGATCGGCGGTGAACTTACTGGAATTTCCAATTTCGCCAATGGCTATCTATCAAATGTATCCAATCAGTACACACAAGGAATTGGTGGTCCGGTGTTCTATGATCCTAAGTTTGTTGATGTCGTAAATCTTGACCTCAATAACTTTGGCAATGCTGTGTTCCCAGCAGACTTGACTGGTGACTATCAGCTAAATGAATATGGCACAACAAATAGACCAGCATTAAAGGTATCTGGTGAGAAACTTGACCTTTATGTCTATAATCAAAGGAAAGCTATTGGCGAAATTCCAGCAAATGGAGTAACATTAACAGTCTTTGATAAGAATAATACACCAGTCTTTAAGAAGACGATGAGTTACTCAGTTGATGTGAAGAATGCTGATGGAACAGTTACAGCTGCAAAAGTGCCGACACAATTTGTGTTGTCCGAAAACACAGCAAGGCTGTATCTGCCAACTTATGTGGAAAATGCAAAGATTAAATCCAGATTTGAGGGCGTAAAGCTGTTCTATTATGTCAAAGATAATAACGATGGCACAGGCATACCTCCTTCGGTTATGCCGTCATTGCTATGGAATGGCTCATCAGTAACTCCGCCAAACCCGCCATTTAGCAGTAGTCTAAATATGGTTGCTAGCTATAATAGCAAGGGTGAACCTATTTGGACAGTTACCGCGGACTTAGAAGCTGGAAAGACATACTACTATTACTTCGTAGTAGATACCGTCGGTGATACATGGGTTATTCCTGATCCGAAGAACCTTATGTTTGATGAAGGTCTTAATGGAATGACATCATGGTGGAAGTCAAATATGGAATATATCCTGACCAAGAATCTCTTTATCAACCTGCCGATGATCTCTAAGATATGGGTGCCTGGCACTCCAAAAGAGAACGCGGTAGCTGATGACGAGATCTGGTACACAAGAGTTCCGCTTGATGGACTTGCCGATGGGGGCTATGAAGTCAGAGTTGATGTCGTTGATAGTGCTGGATACAAATCAGAAGCAGCGGTAAGCAAGACTATAATAGTTGACCGCACACCGCCAGCTGTTGATCCGAATGCTGACATCAAAGTTGCTGGTCGTGTCAAGGCGAATAGCGTTACTCCGATAACCGCTGTTCTACATGATGGAGAAGGCGTCAATGCCCTTCAAACTTATGGTGTCTTGTTTGAGGTATCCAGAGAATCAAGAGGTCATCAAGGTGGAAATACACCAGAAGCCACAAGCGTATGGACTTATGGAATTAGCCCATCAGACCGATCTGTTGTTAGCAATGAAGTCAACGAAATGATTAAACAGATCACCGGTCTGGATATTAATCAGCAGATCCCATTAGGCTACAACTGGTTGAAGAAGATCGCACTTGATGTAGATGCAACAGACGGATGGTCGGTGCCATGGCAAACACCAAATACCGATCAGAACTTCAAGTACTATGTGCGTGCAGTGCCGTTTGATGATGCACTCAACGTTCAAGTTGATCAGACCAATCAAGTAGAAGTTTGGGTTGATGGAACAGTTCCAAAGGCAAAGGTCTTGACCGCATCAGTGCAAAGAGGCGGAACGACTATAACTGATGGTGCTGATGGATTTGAGGTTCAACCGACAGATACAAATGTCACATTAGTAGCACGCATTGTGGCTAATAGCGATGGCGATCTTAACCTTGATGGTATAATTGACCCAGGTTCGGGTGAAGACATCAACCATGGCGTTAAGAACATCACATTTGAATATACATTAAGAGAACTGAAGACTCTGGAAACATTGTCAGATATACATTGGTATCCAATACCTGCAACACAATACAGCACACCAGTGGTTGCACCAAGTGCTGATGGCTCATGGCAGGTAACATGGCAAGTTGACTTCTCTAAGCTATATAATAAGGACAAAGATCAATACATCTATGTCCGTGCAGTTGCTGAGGACGAAGTCGGCAATAGAGATGAGTCAGACCCGATACTCGCTGTGATGGTTCTGAACGATGTCACAGGTCCTGCTGTTCAGATCAGAGAGATCAAGAGCCCGCTTTGTGCAACTGCGGAAAATGCCTTGTCTCCACATCTTGCGGTCAGCAGAGGTATTGTTGATGTAGGCATTAAGACGAAATCAACGGTCTCAGCGATAAAACTGAGCTATCGTGCTGTTGGCGAAGTCAACTGGAAAGAGATAAAGACAGTTTCAAGACCAACAACAGCAGTTTCGTTGCAGGTAATACAATGGGATACATCAAGACTTGAGGCTGGACGTTACGAATTACAGGCGATCGGCTATGACGCAGACGGCAATCCAACACCTGAACCGTATAGCGTTGTTGTCGTCCTTGATTACACCGAGCCAGTTGTCACTATAACTCGTATGGCGATTGATATGAACCGTGACGAAGTATCAGGTGCAACTGATGGCTATGAGACCGTAATTGATCCAGCGACAGGGATCTTTAGGTATGCTGAACTCAAGTATGATGCACAAGGCAATAAGTATTATGACTACTACAAGTTCCAGATTAAAGCTAAGATTGACGCAACTGAGCCAGTTGACAAAGTAGAGGCTAAATCAGCCATACTACAATACTTTGATCGCTCATCGGCACAGTGGAAAGATGTGATCTTAGCAACTGATACAAATGGCAATGGTCAATTAGATGATCCTGCTAAACTATCATATAATAAGACAGATGATATTTGGACTGGAACATTTACAGGTGCTAATTGCCTTGGTAAATTAATTCCTGGTCTAAAGAATGGTGTAGATGGTGAATTATGGATAAGGGTCCTCGCATTGGATTACGCTTGCAACGCGAATAGACTTGACAAAGGTCAGAAACTAATCGCAGATGCAAATCCGCCAGAGGTTATCGCAGTATATAGCGGTGGCAAAGGCTATGAAGGCGGAGCTGATCCAACGATAATTTCCAAAGGTGGAGACCCAGTAGAATTGTGGGCTAAAGTCCGTGACCCGGGCGTCGGTGTTGGAAATGTGAAATTCAAGTATATTTCAACCAATGTGATTGTTCCTACACCGCCTTATGGAAATGCTTATGTTGACATTGCTAATGGTGCGAAATTTGCATCAAATGGCGATGAAGAAATATGGCGTTATGAATGGGCAACACCAAAGAATATGCCTGCGCCAAATGAAATCTATACCATTGCTGTTGTCGTAACAGATAAGGCCGGTAATTCAACTGATACAGCTGCTACCATTCCTGCACCTGGTCCAAAGGCTCGTGTCAAAGTAGAAAAAGATGTAACACCGCCTGCTGCACCGATACTCAGCTTCTTTGATACTCATGCACCACAGGTCAATTATACTTACGACACTATGGGCAAGTATGAGAGCGTGCCAGTATTTGATGAATTTAATGCAGCAAACTATGGCTTGAAGAAACGTCTACCATTAGAAGGTGCAAACGCCGATAAATACGAGGTATTCAATACTTGGTATGAAGACGCAAATGGTGATGGCGTTGAAGATGAGAGCGCAAGGAATGATACAAGCCTTGTTATCTTCATCAGGACACAGAAGCCGGAATATGGTAGCCAAGTTGGCACTGATAGAGACCCGAGCTTGTCTGAACCAGCAAGAATGGTCATAGATTGGGCGCGTGACCCGAACCAAGATAGCGATCCAAGCGATATTACATCTTGGAATCAGCTTTGGAATAGCAGTGCAAGAACTGATGCTACACATCGTCCATTACAGGCAGCGCAAGATATCCGCAGAATTCCTGTAAGAGACAGTGCTGGTGCTATAATTGGCTATAATTACTACTGGCCATTAGGTGACAGATCAACTGATTTGGGCGATAATAGCAACGAAGAAATACTCAACACCTATAACCTTGCTGATGGTATCTACTTTGTCCGTGCACAAATTACTGATGCAAATGGTAATGTAGGTCCTTGGGGCTATGGAAAGTTCATTGTTAATAACGTTGATGATATTGCACCTGCAAGGACATCAATTGTCGCTCTTAATAATGCGACTGATCCAGCTAAGTGGGTGCCATTGGAATGGAAGTGGCATTATGTGACCGTCAGGACACAGAGGAACCAAGTTGGTCAGTGGTGGTTCGGTGGAACACCTAATCCATCAGATGATCCAAATAGGACCAAATTTAGATTCTTCAATGACATTAAGACCGTTATTGTTGAAGCATGGGATAATGAAAGCAATACATGGGTTAATGTCACAAAAGACGGTGGCGTTTCACTTGCTAATCCGATAAGTGCTACTCCGAATAATAACAAGTGGTTAGGCACAGACGCCAATGGTGATAGGTCGCAGTTCTTTGCAGAATGGGTAGTTCCAATTGACTCAACTTTGGTCGGCGACGGAAATACCAAGATGCGAGCTTACGCTGTTGATAACCTTGGCAGAGCAGAAGATAAAGATCCAACAAAAGAGAAAGCCATTATGGTTGATAACCCAAGAGCGATGGTTGTTTTGCCCGCTTCTGGTGAAATCTTTGAGCGTGGTGTAGATACTATGACAATCCAAGCAGTTCCTGTTGAACTTGCTGGTTGGGACACCGCTAAGAATGGCGATGATGTTGGACAGGTTAGCTTCTTAGTTCGCAGAAAAGCTGCGCCAAAGACCGCTGCATATCCAAACGGCGGAGTCAATGGTCCGTATATCCTAATTGATGCCAAAGATGATGATCTTGATGGTCTATTTGGCGAAGACCCCGTGGCTGGTAAAGACTATGACAAAGATGGCAAAACAGGAGAAGACCCTGTTACACCAGCTGATACCAATGAGCCATATATGGTTCACTGGAAACTGCCTGATTGGTTGGTCATAGATGATCCACAGACCGAAAGTTTGATTGAACAGACAGCTGATTACTGGGTAATTGCAGTTGCTGGTGACTCAAATACAGGTCCATGGGATGCCAAGATCGCTGGAACAGGCACAGTGGCAATCGGATCGTTTGGTGATGGCACTGTTTCTGTAAATAGAATGCCAACTGATACAATACATTGGGATAACCCAAGCCACATTTATAGCAGAACCAACAGAGCTGCTCTCGTTACAGTGGTTGATAATCATCCACCGAAGACAAGAGTCCTACAAGTTGATAAGTATAAGGTGCCGTCAGAGGTCAAGATGGTTGTCGGAAAGACTGTGACAGTGTTTGCGGGAGATACCGAAGTAGATTGGGTGCCACCTGGAACATTTGCAGCCCCGGATTGGAGCAAATATCTACCGATAATGATCAGTAATGATCAGCCGTGGCCTGCTGATGCAGCTGCTTGGGCGTTTGGTATGCTATATCCGAACATCTATGATCCAGATACAGTATGGTGGAACGAATTGTATAGACCAAACTGGACTGCTGGTAAGCCACTTGAAGCAGATAAGAAATATAAGCCAGCAGAGACAAGAGCTAATGGTAGAGTAACGCTAAGATACGCTGGTCCATATACAGATGACGCAGCTATGCCTGCATTCCCGACATCAGGTCAGACATGGGCTGATACAGCGTGGAAGACCGCAGAAGCTGATGCGATACATCTTGATCCAAATAACCCAGATGGAAATCCTGCTGGTCCTGGTAACCCAGGATTGCCAAATCCGGAAATTCCAAAATGGCAGGTCACAAACTGGGTAACCGGTGGACCTGTTCTACCAGATGGCAAATACTTCATCACCGTAACTGGAACAGATGATATTAACCATACAACTGGTGTCCCGGTTGGCACAGCAGAAGTTGTAATGCCCGATGTTGTTGAAATTTGGATTAAGAACACAGTAAAGCCGATACAGCTAACTGCATCGCAACTGCTTGTTACTGGTGAGCTTAAGCCGATAACCAATAAAGAAATGGAAAGAGGCGAACCATTAGTATTAGCAGTTGATCCGAAGATGGCAGCTGAGGATTTGAGCAATGTTGTGTTCCAATTCAAAGCACAGCATGATTATGATTGGAAAGATATTCCACATCCGACAGCAGGTTCTCAGCCGTATTCAGTTACATTAGATCCAAGAGGCAATTGGGACGGCGTAACTGGTAGCCCAACCAATATAGTGCTTGGAACTACCTATCAGTTCAGAGCGGTTGGCTATGATCAGATAGGCAACAAGGTAGTGTCCAACATTATAGAACTTGTTGTGGTAGATAAAGTTGCAATGGCTTCAATAGTAGCATTATTCCGCATACCAGACACTCCGGGTTCAACTCCGGGTAGCATTAACTATGACGAGTTACTCATCGGACCTGAGAAGCTAATGCAGCCGGCTCCAGTGAAGCTTACTGGTAAAGTATCCGTAATGGGACTTACTGACTATGATGCTGTAAGTGCTACATTCAGGTATAGAGCTAAGGGCGCAACCGCATGGACAGATATTAAAGCGTTGTTTAGCCGAACCCTGGATACAACAGCACAGATCACTGATCCTGAATGGATTAAGGTCTGGAAGAATCTAGGATACAATTATACAGGCTTGAATACTTGGAGTGCAATGTGGGATACAACTACACTTCCCGATGGTCTCTATGAGATAACATTGGTTGCTAATACTGGTGATAACAAGTCTGCACCATCTAATATACTGACAGTAGAGATTGATCATAATGCTTATGACATCTTTGATGGTATGACAGATTCGTCACCAAAGAGCGGACAGGCAGTCGGTGGTTGGACACGCAGACCAGTTTCATCACAGAATCCAATACTTGATCCAGATCAGAAGGAAGCATTGGAAGGTCGCGGTGAAGTTGATGTTTGGGTTGAATTCGGCAAAGGATTCAAGGACCTTGATATGGGAATCCCAACTGATGCCAATTCACAGAATACAGCTCTTGTGCCTGCGTTGACATTTGAGTATAAGCCCAGTGCAGTGCCTAATGTCGGTGATACGACAAAAGATGATGCAAACTACTGGGTGCCAATAGATATTACATATCCGACCGGATTTAATACAGCAACCGAAGGCGGAAATAATAGGCAAGTAGTTGTCTATGATGCAGCTACAAAGAGGTTCTCAACGGTATGGCATACAGTTGCAACACAAGTCCTGAACGGATACTACGACATCAGAGTTAAGGTTGTTGATGAGGCTGGAAATGTCGCATATAAGGTAATTGCGGAAAGAGTAGTTGTTGATAATACAGCTCCAGATGCCAAGATTACCAATGTCAATGGCGATACAACATTGACCTATGTCGGCACAGGACAATTGGCAACCGATACTGAACTGCCGAAAGATGGCAAAGTCGTAATCCGTGCAACTGCTGCTGACTCTCTAACAAGCGTTGCCTATGTCCAATTCCAGGTCAGAGTCAATAGCTTACAGAGAGGTCCGTCAGTAGCAGGTGATAGTGACGAATATACTCCTTATGATTACACTGGTTTAAGCAACTGGACAGACATTGGACTCGCGGTGAAGGATGCTGATCCGCAGGATAGCTATTCGTTAGTATGGGATACAACAGGACTGTTTGAGGGCGATTATGAAATCCAAGCCAAGGTATATGATGTGCTTGGCAATATGTCCTATGCCCCAGCAGTGCTTGTAACAGTAATTGATACAACGCCACCTGTTGCGTCCATAGTTGGCTACTATCCGGCACAACTGCACTTCCTGAACTGGCCAAAGAAATACTGGATGGATACAATCTACGCAGCGACTATATGTCAAGCTGATATACAAGAAGTTCAATTCCAGTATAGAGGCGCCAATGATACGAAGTGGACAAACATTGGTATCGCATCGGCAATGCCAGTTGAGAAACTTGATACAATAGCTGACAAACTTGACAAGGTTGCGATTCCGCCAGTTGTTCAGAAGAGCCTATTCCCGACACCTCTTGCCAGAAATGAAGGCATATATGAGTTGTTTGATTGGACAGGTCTCTGGGCGACAACATGGGTTCCGAATCTACCCGATGGCAAGTATCAGTTAAGAGCAGTTGCCAAAGACTGGAGTGGAAATGTTGATCCAAGTCTGGCGCCAATCTTAACAGTGTCAGTAGTTAATGGAGTCGTTATCCCAGAAACACCGGGTTCAGGAATTAGCGTTGAGTTTAGCGCCAATCTCGGTGGTCTTGGAGTTGGCGACAGATCAGCTCAGGGCATAAGTGATGTTGGTAGATATGACGCCAACTATACAGATGTCCCAAGCGTTGTTGTGACAGTTGACGCACCAATTAGTATGCCAGATGAACCGATTGTGTTAATCCTCGGTGAGTTCAATGCTCCAGAAGGATTAGCGTTCGGTGGTGGCATTGTCAATCCGAATCCAAATGGTCTCGTAATCGCAGGCGAGATACTTGATATGAAGCCAGTTCAAGGTGAACCGGGTAAATATCGTGCAGCACTTAAAGGCGACGAATTACCTGTCTGCTATTTAGGTTCACAACCGCTGTCATATCTTGAACTGCTGAGACTTGGCGGTAAGTTAGTGGCATTCGTCACTACAAATAATGGTGTCGTTGGCACAACACTATATATGGATGATCTGAAGATATATCCAGTTACACCAGAACTTGGCACTAACGGAACTGTTTACAGCAAAGACGGAGTTGTTGCTGTTACAATTCCAAGAGCGGCGTTAGTAGAACCGCAACCGGTAGATGGTAAGACATACATTGAGAAGATGGGTCTTATGATTACACCAACGGTAACACCAAATACACCGAAAGATCAAAGGTTAGTCCTTGAGCCAGTCGGACAAGCATACAGTATAGATATGTTTGATTACTGGTCAACTGATGAAGTCTGGTATAAGACATTCAGACCGGGATTTGAGCCGAGAATAACCATTGATTACAGTGGATTTGACATTCCTGCTGATTTGGAAGCCAAAGGCTTTATATCAGTAAGATACTGGGATCCACAGCCTGGCGAAAGTAAACAAGCAGATGATCATTCAGGTTTAGAAGTTACCTCAAAGGGTGATGGAAACGCGAATGTATTTGGTGGAAGATGGGCAAACGATGATATTATCAACTTGTCTGTCAATACAAAGGATAAGACAGTGACATTCAATTTGAAGGCATTTGGCAAGCTGAATAGCGATAAGAACCTGGTTCCACATTCAATATTCAGCATAGTGCTTGAAAAGTCACTTGGCAGAATAAGCGATATTACCATCTACTATGCTCCAAAACCCAATAACGGTGGAACGTATCCTGATGCGGTACTTGAAACAATGAGCTGGTGGGGTTCTGGATATACTGCATTTAAGTATCAGGCAGATCCAAATACCAGTTATGTGTCCAATCTTGATAATGCAAGGATCTACTTCAGGATAACTGATCCTGCTGGTGTTGATGAAGATAGCATCAGGCTATATATTGATGGTGTGCTAATAGGTGCTGGCAAAAAAGACTTTAAGTTAGAGAAAGCAATGCCGAACCTTGAAACTGATAGAATCTACTACTTCAATGTTCCAAAAGGCATGGACCTCATTGAAGGTATGCACACAATCAGAGTAGAAGCATGGGATAAGTCAGATGCGGTTGATGAACGCAACTGGCAGATGCTCTCAGCTACACATAACTTCTACTGGGATACAACACCACCTCAGGTTGTGACACATGCAGCACAGAAAGATGGTGTCCGTTACTTCAAGTCAGTTGACGGTGCGACAGCCTCAATCACAATTGTTGATGAAGGCGTTGGACTTAGCGCAGCTGAATTACAGAGAACAATCTTTGTTGATGTGTTTAAATGGCTAACACCACAGACAACCAATCTGAGGACTGTTGATCAGGGCAATATCATCAACTATCAGAGAAAGACATTGATCGCAACAAGCAAACCGATCATTGAATACTCTGATGACTATACACCAGATGGTATTGACAATGAGAAATGGGTCGGTATCCATGATGGCGCTTCATTGCAGAGACATAAAGCATGGCGTGCAAGCTACACATTACAGGTCGGTCAAGTTGTAGATGGCGAAACCTATGAGGTCGTCTTCTATGCTCAAAAACCGAACCCGATGGTAATTGACTTGCATAATGAAAACGCTGTGTATCTGTATGAAGACTTGACCAAGGCATATCTGGCAGTTTGGAAAGGCGATACCGCAGATACTCTGTCAGTCAGCACAGACCTGACGTTAATGGGTATCGTTGCTGTTCCTGCAACACAAGTTCCAGACTTCCTGAAACTTGGCATACTTAACCTGATCACAACTGCTGATCCATTCATGGGATACTATCAAGGTTCATTCCTTGAAGATATTCTCGGCAATGGTGATACACAAGGTTATGTGCCACAGATTACACTTCCGAACATTGGAGATGTTATAGGTGCTCTCAACAACAATAATGAGGGACAAACACTTGGTGCCTTGTCAAGTGCAATTACGACAGCGTCATCAAGTAGCTCATCATCGGGTTGTTTGAGTTGTTCAGTGCCAAGCTACTTCGTCAGACATTTAGTAGCAGATACAAGAGGTCCTGTCACAAAGCTTGATATTCCGCAAGGCGTAAAAGCAACGGATCAAGCAGCGACAGTTTCTGCAACAATCGTTGATGATGGTAGCGGAATTGCCAATGCTAAGTTGGTAATCAACGGCAAGGTAGTTGCTGAAAAGAATGGACCGATCAGCAATGTAACGCTTGATTACACATTTGGCAAAGGTGAATCTGTTGGTGCTAACGAGATTAAGGTTGTCGTGGTTGACCAAGCTGGTAACGAGACCGTCACGAGAGGCTCCTTCGGAGTTCAGGAAATGAATGCTCCTGTTATTGCTGATGAAGTTGGACCGTCAGGTGACAATATAAAGACTGCGTATCCGACAATTACAGCGGCATACTCTGATGAGACCGGAATTGACCTAAGCAGTGTAGTCCTGACACTAAACGGTGCTGTCCTAACCGATGCGACAGTTACTCCGTCAAAAGTCAGCTATACACCGACTAGCCCATTAAAGGCTGGAGTTGTCTATACTGTGAAGTTGTCACTCAAAGACACAACCGGTGTTGCAAGCGAGAAGACATGGACATTCAAACTTGAACAGGATGCCCCGTCTGTGACTGATGTTACACCGCCATCTGCTACCGTTGATAAGACTGGAATGCCAGTAATATCAGCTAAGTTCAATGATGGTGATGGCACAGGAATCAACAAAGACTCAGTGAAGCTAACTATTGACAAGGTTGCTGTGGACGCATTAGTAACCGATAAGTCAGTCAGTTACAAGCCAGCAACAGTTCTGTCAAAGGGTAAGCATACCGCTGAACTCACAGTTGCTGATGTGGCTGGAAATGTTAAGGTTCAAAGCTGGGAATTCTCAATTGAAGAAGATGCACCAGTTATTACCGATGTATTACCAGCTGGCGATATTAATACTGAAATGCCAGTGCTATCAGCTAAGTTCAGCGATGCTGGAGTTGGTGTTGACATTAGTTCAGTCACAATGACATTGAACGGCGAGTTAGTATCAGCAACAGTTGGCGAAGGCAATGTAAGCTTCGCAGTTACTGAACCACTCAAACCGAATGTAGGTTATGTTGTCGGTGTCAGAGTTGTAGATAAAGCAGGTAATGTGGCAACTGCATCCAGTAACTTCAAGTTAGAAACAACAAAACCTGTGATTTCTGGCATGTTGCCAACTGGAACAGTTAACTCAATTGATGTTGCTATATCAGCTAATTACAGTGACACTGGAGCTGGTATTGATATTAAGTCCGCATTAATGAAGGTTGACGGCGTTGTTGTTCCTGCTAATGCCTCTGCTTCTGGCATTGCTTATAGAGCACAAAAGCTAACTCGTGGCGATCATACGGTCTATGTTGAGGTTTCCGATAAATTTGGAAACGCATTCAGCCAGACATGGTCATTCAAGGTTGAGGAAACTCCTCCAGTAATCTCATCGGTTGAGCCGAAAGATGGGGAGAAGATCAACACTGCTACACCGGTTCTAAAAGCTACTTATAGCGACGCAGGAACAGGAATTGATGTTGATAGCGTAGTAATGACGCTCAATGGAAAGATTGTTCCAGCAACGGTGTCTGCTTCACAGGCAAGCTATCAAGTCCTTGAACCGTTAGAAAAGAATGTCACTTATAAAGTGACTGTTCAAGTAGCAGATATGGCTGGAAATATCCAGTCAGCGAATTCCTCATTCAGTCTTGAGACAACACCGCCAACGATTTCGGCAACTGCTCCTACGGGAACTGTATCCGATACTGATGCAGCCAAAGGCGTGACGATCTCAGCTACATTAGCAGATGACGGTTCAGGAGTCAATCCTGAGTCAGTTAAGATGTGGGTTGACGGGTCGCCAGTAATGGTGCTTGCAACTGACAAATCAGTTAGCTATGTTGCCAAGGGATTGGGCTACGGCGAGCATACAGTAAAGCTTGTAGTTGCTGATATGTTAGCCAATGTTGCTGACAAGACTTGGAAGTTCTCAGTTGGCGATACAACTAAACCGACTGTGGCAGTTCTATCACCGAAAGAGAATCAAACAGTTGGAGTAAAGCCAATTATCAGAATTAGCTATGCTGATGAAGGTTCGGGCGTTGATCTGACATCAATTTCAGTTAAGATTGATGACAAGCCAGTATCGGCTGGTGCGTTAGCTCCTGCTAAACCAAGCGATGCAAAGGTCGTAAGCGCTGGTGAATCTTCATACGAAGTCAAGTTGGCTTATGGATGGCATACATTATCAGTATCCGTAAAGGATGTTGCTGGCAATGAAGGAACTGCCGAAGTGAAGTTCATGGTTGAGGGCGATGTTCTTAATATAGAAAAGGCTCACAACTATCCGAACCCATTCAAAGGTGATGTTACCAAGATAACCTTCGGATTAAGCAAGAAGTCCAAGGTTAGCATCAGAATCTACGACTTCACCAATACACTGGTTGCAACAGTGGCAGAGGATGAAGAGCGAGAGGCTGCTGAAAAGGTAGAATTCAGCTGGGATGGAACTACGGATGCTGCTGGTGGAAGACAATTGGCGAATGGCGTATACTTCTGCCAGATTGTGACCAAGACTGATAGTGAGACAAAGTCCCAGATCATAAAGATCGCTCTTGTGAGAGAGTAAATCAAATATAGAGAGGGTATAAAAGCCCTCTCTCCCATTTTACTCTAACAGCGATTAATATATTGTATAGAGGAGGTTTACATAAATGATTTGTGGGAAAGTTAGATGGACGATTATAGGAGCGATGTTAATTCTGCTGACTTTTTATAGTTTGTCAATGGCAGCAGATACAGACATCGTTAACGCTGCGTCCTATTTGAAATTGGGCGTAGGTGCCAGGTTTCTGGCTATGGGCGGTGCATCTACTGCTGCTGTTGATGATGCTACCGCAGTTGCTTGGAATGTTGCAGGATTAACAAGAGTAAAATCTGCATCTGTTGCAAGCATGTATAGTGCAGGCGATCAAACAATGGATCGCAGACATAATTTCCTTGCTTTGGCAGGCAGTGTAAAAGGATTAGGCTCTTTTGGCATAGGTTGGATCAATGCTGGCGTTGTAGATATTCCACGATATAATGATCAAGATGTCAATCAAGGGACTTTCAATAGCAATGAAAATGCCTTTTTATTCTCCTATGGCGCAAGCTTTAAGCCTGTAAGATTGGGTGCTGGAGTAAAAGTTTTACATCAAAAAATTGATCCAGATAGCACTGAAACAAAGATGGGATTTGGCGGACTTGATATTGGAGCTCTTGCTGATCCTGTTGAGGCAGTTACTGTTGGGCTATCAGTTCAGAATATTTTGGGCAAGATAGCTGATGCCAAAGTTCCTACTGTTCTCAGAGTTGGCACTGCGGTTAAGTTGCTACCGGGCAATGATCTTATGGTTGCTGTTGATCTTAGCAAGGCATTTGTCGATCTAAGAGGAAAGACAGCCGCTTTGCACATCGGAGCTGAATATTGGGCAGCCGATCTTATCGGTTTTAGATTGGGATTCAGCAGTGAAAAACAATTTGCAGCTGGAATCGGCGTGAAAATGTCCAATGTATCAGTTGACTATGCCTATACAGTCCAAAGAGATGGTCTTGAGCCTGATGTGCATTATGTATCAATATGTGCGAGCTTCTAACCTGTCTATGGATTGATCTGAAAAGTTCAAAGAGTAGCCAAAAAGGAGTGTGACTAAAATGAAAAAATTTCTTAGACACTTAAAATCAACAAATGGAATTATAGCTCTGCTACTCGCAGTCTTTTTTATGGGTCTAATCACCGCAGGTAATTTGCTCGCTCAGCTCAAAAAGGAAGAGGTTGACTTTGAGTATATGGCGGCTGTTACCATGAAAAAAGGCGATGTCCTCTGGAACCTTGCAGAGCAATATTATAAAGACCCATTTAAATGGAAGATAATAGCAGAGAAAAATAAAATACCTAATGAAAGAAGAATCCCCATTGGAACAGTTGTTTATATTCCAGTTGAGGATGCGAAAAAAATAGCAAAAGAAGCGGAAAAGGAAATTGAAGCTAAAAAGGTCGCAGTTGATGAATGCGCTCTTAAATTAGCTGAATTACAGAAAGAACTTGATCGTTTAAAGAAAGAACATGAAGATGCTCTTGCCAAGATCAATGATTTAATGAAGATCATTGCTGAAAAAGATGGGATAATAGCTGAACTTGAGGCAAAGATCAAGGCTTTGAATAAAGAACTTGAAGCCCAAGCTGAGCTTGAGGCAAGATTGGAAGATATGCGAGTTGCTGCAAAAGGAACAGCTGAGAAAAAAGATGAATTAACAGGTGCGTTGAAAGAAAAAGATGCAGCAATAGCAGAAAAAGAAGCCAAAATCTCCGAAATGGAATGGAAACTCAAGAATGCACAAGCAGAACTTAGCAGACTTGAGGACGCTAACAAAGAACTAAGAATGAAGATTGAGAAAGCTGAAAAAGAAAGAGAATCTGTCAAACGTGAAAAAGAAGAAAAGCCAGTAGCAAAGGCAAAATATGTCTCTGATCCAAGGGCAAGGATCGCTGCTATGGCTATCGCTTTAGTTGGTTCTATCATTTGGATGGCTTCTGATAAATAGATGTGAAAAACATCAATAGAGATATATCGCTATCGCTTTCCCACGATACATTTATATAAAAAATTATAAGCGGTTGCTCGCTCTGGGTAACCGCTTATTTATTTTCAAAAGAGAGGGGTAATCGTGGCACAGTCAAGTTTTGTCCATCTGCATAATCACACAGAATATAGTCTTCTTGATGGTGCTTGCCGAATTGATGATCTTGCTAAAACTGCTAAAGAAATGGGCATGCCTGCTATCGCTATAACCGATCATGGAAACGTGTTTGGTGCTATTGAGTTCAGCGAATCTGCGAAAAAACAGGGAATAAAAGCTATTATCGGCTGTGAAATGTATGTATCGCCTTCCAATAGGTTTAGCAGAGACCAGCAAGAAAAACCTTATCATCTTGTTTTACTTGCCAAAAATGACATCGGCTATCATAACCTCATTGAACTAATTTCACTTGCATACATTGAAGGATTCTATTATAAAGCCCGTATTGATAAAGAATTAATATCAAAATATCACGAAGGCTTGATCGCTTTAAGTGCATGCGTTCAAGGCGAAATACCTGTCAATCTTTTAAATGAACAAAAAAAACAAGCCTATAACTGTGCCTCTGAGTTGAAAGACATATTCGGTGATGGCAATTTTTACCTTGAATTGCAATACCATAACCTTGATAGCGAAAAAAAAGCAGTTCCATTGCTTGTCAAACTTGCCAAAGACCTTAATATCCCACTCGTTGCTACAAATGACTGTCATTATATCGCAAAGGAGCATTCCGAAGCACATGAGGTAATGCTCGCTATACAAACTGGAAAAACTATCAATGAATCAAGCAGGTTTAAATTCGGCTCTGATGAGTTTTATTTTAGATCAGCAGATGAGATGGATTCTCTGTTTTCTGAATATCCAGATGCGATAAAGAATAGTCTTGAAATTGCTGAGAAATGCGAATTCAAATTTTCAGCAGATAAAGTTCTAATTCCTGAATATAAAACCCCTGACGGCTCTGATATAAATGATTATATAGAACGTCTGAGCCGAGAAGGCTTATTAAAACGCTATAACAAAATCACACCTGAGATAGAAGAAAGATTAAAGTATGAATTAGATTTAATTAAAAGCACTGGTTTTGCCCCATTTTTTCTATTTGCCAGAGATATTGTCTTTTTTGCTAAAAGTAAATCAATTCGTGTTGGTCCGGGCAGAGGCTCTGCTGCTGGAAGCCTCGTCGCTTACTCCATTGGCATAACTAATGTTGATCCATTAAAGCACGGTCTGGTTTTTGAACGTTTTCTCAATCCTGAACGTGTTTCCCCACCAGACTTTGACCTTGATTTTGACGCAAATAGGAGAGGCGAAGTCGTCCAATATATTATAGAAAAATTCGGAGCTGAAAAGGTTGCACAAATCATAACTTTCAATAGAATGACCGCAAGAGCAGTTATCAGAGATGTCGGCAGAGCTTTAGGAATGCCTCTTGCTGATGTAGATATGATTGCTAAGCTTATCCCTAGCGAATTAGGTATAACTCTTGATAAAGCTATAGATACCGTTTCTGAACTTCAAGCGATGATTAATGATCCAGAAAAAAGTAAATTGTTCAGAATTGCAAAGACGCTTGAAGGTATGGCAAGAAATCCATCTGTCCATGCTGCTGGTGTCGTTGTTTTTAGCGACAAAGTTACAAACCATCTCCCGATATTTAGAACGTCTAATGATGAAATTGTCGTCCAATATGATAAGATGATATTGGAAAAGATTGGCGTTAATAAATTTGATATATTAGGGCTTGACGCCCTTACGATGATAGATTATGCCCTCAAAATGATTGAAGAAAATCATCATGTAAGAATTGATCTTGATAATTTGCCATTAGACGACAAAGCGACTTATGACCTGCTTTGCGAAGCCAGAACTCTTGGAATCTTTCAACTTGGCGGTCAAGGTATGGTTGATCTGCTTAATCGTCTAAAACCGAGAACATTTGAAGACCTCATTCCTATCGTTAGCTTATATAGACCCGGTCCAATTGAAAGCGGAATGTTAGATGAATATGTTGGTCGCAAAAATGGCACTATTCCAATTGAATATATGCATCCCCTTCTTGAACCAATACTTAAAGATACCTATGGCACAATAATATATCAAGAGCAAGTTATGAAGATCGGGCGAGAGATCGCTGGATTTACGCTTGGTCAGGCAGACCTTCTTAGAAGGGCTATGGGGAAGAAAATACCAGAGGAACTTGAAAAACAAAGAGTGCCTTTTCTTGAAGGCGCCAAAGCCAAAGGAATCTCACCTGAGATCGCTGAAGCTGTTTTTCAACAGTTAATCCCCTTTGCTGGCTATGGATTTAACCAATCGCATACTACCGCCTATGCGTTAGTCACATATCAGACCGCATATCTTAAAGCACATTATCCAGTTGAATTTATGGCTGCATGCATGACGATTGAGGAAGATTCCGCCGAGATTGTCAAATATGTTAAAGAATGTCAAAAAATGGGGATTGATATATTGCCGCCAGATGTCAATGAAAGCCACAGAAACTTCACGGTTCAAGGCAATAGTATAAGATTTGGCTTAAAAGCGATCAAAAATGTAGGAGAATCTGCACCAGAAGCGATTATCTCCGCAAGAGAGGAAAAAGGTCTCTTTACATCAATATTTGATTTCTGTGAAAAAGTGGATTTAAGAGTTGTCAACAGAAAATGTATAGAAAGCCTGATCAAATGTGGAGCTATGGATTGCTTTGAAGGACATAGAGCTCAGCTTCTTTCTGCTATTGATAAAGCAATTGAAGCAGGACAGAAATCACAAAGAGATAAGCAGATTGGACAGGTGTCACTTTTTGACGCTTTTGAATCTTTTGCTTCTGAAAAGATGAAATTGCCTGATACCCCTAAAATGCCTGACTCTCAGCTACTTGCTATGGAAAAAGAGATGCTTGGCTTTTATGTGTCTGGTCATCCTTTAACTAGCTTTGAAGGCATAATTAAAAGGTTTACAAATTATTCAACACGAGGACTTGCAGAGCTTGAGAATGGAACACAGATCACTGTTGCTGGTATGCTTACGAGTGTGCGGAGACGGATAACAAAGAATGATAAACAAATGGCTTTTGCAACATTAGAGGATTTAGAAGGTATGGTTGATCTGGTGATATTCTCGGAGACATTAAAAAATTGCTCGGAAATACTACAAGAGGGCAATATAGTGTGGATAAAGGGGGTTATCTCAAACGGTCAACGTGAGCAAATTAGCGTTCGTGTGGACGAAATTCTGACGATAGATGCTCTGAAAGAGAAATATATTACATCAGTTCACATTATACTTCCACAAGAAAGGGTTAGTGAATCCGCTCTTAGGTCACTTAAAGATATTTGTAATTGTAATAAAGGCGAATGCACCCTTTTTCTCCATATCAAAACTCCAAAATACGGCGATATTGTCGTTCAAGCCCATCCAGATACAAAAGTTGCACCAACGAATGCCCTTGTCACTAATATTGAGCGTATCGCTGGCGAAAATTCCATCTGGTTTGACACTATTCGCTCTGATTATATATCGTAATCTCCCCATTTTTCTTGATAAAGTAGTAAAAGACATAGTATAATACAATTGTATAAAACTTGCACTCTTTTTGTCCAAGAAGGTTGTTCCAATTGCGAAAGTTCTTCACTCTTTTTATGAATCGTTGTTCTAAATAGTGTAACAATCATTGAAAAGGAGGAAAAGCTATGAAGTTTGCTATTGTTTTTATGCTTTTAACTATGATCTGTTCAATTTCTTATGCTGCGATGCCAGATGATCTGGTGTTGTATATGTCCTTTGATAGCGGGACTGTCGGAGGTGGTCAGGTTAAAGATTTGTCAAAGTATGGAAATAATGGTGTCATTAAAGGAAATCCAAAAACAGTAAATGGAAAAATGGGAAGTGCATTAGAATTTAATGGCTCTTCTGATAGCGTGGAAATTTTAGCCTCTGATAGCCTATCAAAAACCGCAAGCCAAATCACAATGGAAGCATGGGTTCTTTCTACCAAAGATGCACAAGTGGATGTTATCTCCAAATGGGATAATGTTATGAATGGCATTATTCATTTTGAATTCCAAGCAGGAGGCGTTATAAGATTCTGTATGAGAGACAAAAATGATGCAACAATTACAAATTTATTAACTCCTGCTGGTAAACTTCCGCTAAAAGAATGGGTCCATGTCACTGAAACTTACGATGGGAAAGTCGCTAAAATATATGTTAATGGAAGTGAAGTTCTTAGCGGAAACTGTTCCGGAAGTATGAGGGACAATAAGGATATAAAGTTTTGGATCGGTTCCATGTATGCGACAGACCGATGGTTTGGTGGTATGATAGATGAGGTTCGCATTTGGAGCAGGGCGCTTGCAGTTGACGAGATTAAAAAGTCAATGGAAGGCACTATTGTTGGTATGGCGGTCAATAAAGAAGGCAAACTTGCTTCCACTTGGGGAATGCTTAAAAGGTAATTTATGTCAAAAGTGTATATTGGGCTTGGCTCTAATATTGGCGATAAATCCGAGAATATAAAGCAAGCATTAAAGTTAATAGATCAGTCTGATCATATAAAAATTAAAAAAGTTTCATCGCTTTATGAAACGGAACCCGTTGGATATGAAGATCAAGAATGGTTTATAAATGCTACTGCCGAAATTGAAACGGATTTGTCGCCAGAAAAATTATTAGACATATTCAAAAATATAGAAAAAATTATGGGTAGAGAGGATCATATAAGATGGGGTCCTAGGGAAATTGACATTGATATTTTGTTTTATGATCAGATGATCCTCAATACTCCAAATCTTATTATACCGCATCCACGATTGCATGAAAGGGCATTTGTTCTTGTGCCGTTAGCAGAAATCGCGGAAGATTTTGTCCATCCAATAATGAATAAAACTGTCTCAGAATTGCTAAAAGAGCTTAAATCGCAGAAAGCAGTAAGATATAAGAATTAATCTTTTTGCTCTTTTTCTCGTTGAATGTTTCCGCTTGCTAACTCTTTATTGACATCAACAACATGAGAAGCAAAGTCCAAAAGTTCTTCTGTGGCATTAGGCAAGGATTCAACCCCAGAATTGTTTTGAACTAACAAACATGATGCAAGTAATTTGCCATTTGGGATAGAACTGTCGGTTACTACTGTATTGTGAAGTATTACACAGTTGCTTCCGATATTACTGCGATATACTATGCTTCCAAAACCGATAAATGTTCCATCACCGATAGTAACAGGACCATGTATAATCGCCCTATGTGCCAATGAAACACGCTTGCCTATCGTCACGCCTTGTCCTTTCAAAGAATGTATAATGACGCCATCTTGGATATTAGACTCATCGCCAATTATAATGGGCATACCTTCATCAGCTCTTATTACTGCTCCAGGGGCAATATTGACATGCTCACCTATTATAACATCACCAATGATAACTGCTGAGGGATCAACATAGCTTGTCTCTGGAACTTTTGGAAAGGCGGGCTTATCAACCCATGAGGTTTTTACATTAGGACGCAGTCTTTGAGAATCTATTTTATCGCTCATTTTTACCACCTTCTAACAAATATAAAAGTTAAAGCAATCGTAATTAATAGTATTAAAAAATATACCAATATTGGAAAAAGCCATAATGGTATTGTGAATATTTTGTCAGATAGATTTGTTTCTGATATTTTTTTGGATAAAATCCAAAAGGGGCTTAGTGCATTTAAAACATTTGCGATAGTTAATGCTAACTTAATCTTCAATATTTTTGACATTATTAATGGAGTTAAAATTGTCCCAAGTGAGAGAATTCCAACGCTGATGTAGGTCACAGATATTGCGGTCATTCTGCTAAAAATTGATGACCACATAACGCCTATCATGCCAAAAGTTAAAGCGTAAATAAAGATTATTAAATAACAATCTAATAAGCCTGTTAATGTAAATCCACATATTGGCATGATGGAGATCATAATTGGAAATGAAAAGAAGATCAAAATAAAAATATTAGCGATTATGACAAAAGTTTTACTTAATATTATCTGATGACTTCTTAAAAGCGTTGATTTTATCAGATCAATGTTATTTTTTTCTGATGATGTTATATTAACAGCAAAGACAGGGCATATTGAATAAATTGCAAGCGACATAGAAATAATTAGGATTGAAAAAATATTTGATCCGTATTCGGGATTTAGAGGTTTTTTGTTAGTATCTGCGAACCAAAGCATGCCAAAGACAACTGCACATAGGATAAAAACGTAGATTATAAAGACGTTGAAGTATTCTTTATTTCTTGAATATATCCGAAAATCCCTTATTAGGATTGCATTTGACATAAATATTGTCCTTCGTATCAAATATCCAGCATCTAACTAACGCATATCTTTTTAAGCAACTTGTAGTTATCAAGGACTTTTCCTGAACCAAGGACAACGCTCTGTAAAGGATTATCTGCAACATAAACTTTCAATTTCGTTCCATGAGTGATCCTTTTACTTAATTCATAAGATATATAGGCATCAAGCCCTCTTAAAAGCGCTCCGCCACCTGTTAACATAACGCCTTTGGAGAATATGTCCGCAGCTAATTCTGCTGATACCTTATTTAACGCTCTTTCTATGGCATCAACAATTGCCTTGATAGGCTCTTGCAATGCTGAGCAAATCTCGCTGTTAGTGACATTAACTGCCTTTGGTATTCCAGATACAAGGTCTTTTCCGCGGGCGGGATAGACTAAATCTTCTTTAAGAGGGATCGCTGACCCTATCTTAATTTTTATATTTTCTGCTTCATAAGGACCTATAATAAGCTGATGTTCATATCTTATGAATTTCATTATAGCCTCGTCCATCTCATCGCCAGCAATACGTAAAGATTCTTGATAGGTAGTTGATGATAGAGATATAATAGCTGCTTCTGTTGTCCCTCCGCCGATGTCAACTACCATACATCCTGATTCCTCTTCAACCGGGAGTCCTGCACCGACTGCTGCTGCCATCGGCTCTTCTATAAGCAAGACTTTTCTTGCCCCTGCTTGTTTGGCTGAATCTATGACTGCCCTTTTTTCTACTTGTGTTATTCCAGAAGGTATGCAAATCAATAATCTTGGGTGCAACAAACTCCTATGTTTATTAACTGTATCAAGAAAATATGTGATCATTTTCTTTGTAACATCAAAATCAGCGATGACTCCGTCTTTCATAGGTCTTATTGCCCTTATAGACTCCGGAGTTCTGCCATACATCTGCTTAGCTTTGTGACCAACGGCTATCGGTTGGTCTGTTCTTACATCTATTGCGACAACCGATGGTTCGTCAAGGACTATTCCTTGTTTTTTGGCATAGATCAGTGTATTGGCAGTGCCGAGGTCCATAGCCAAATCATGTGAAAAAAAGCCTAATAATTTATCAAAAAATAACATTAATTCCTCCAAAATCAAAGCTAAAAATATTTATAATCCCAAAATCCATGCGGATTTTCCGCCTTTGGACTTTGCCTCTGACAAAGCAAGTAAGGCATTTTTTATAAGTTCATTTTTATTATCGCTATCCTCTGGAAAGCACGATACACCGATACTGACGTTGATCTCAATATTTCTACTTGGTAGAACGAATTTTGTATTACTAATCGCGAAGCAAATATCTTCAGCATACAAAAAAGCCCGATCTCCACCAATTTTTGGTAAAATTAATGCAAACTCATCTGAACCATATCTTGCCAAATAGATATTACCATTCCCTATATCTATATCCGAGAGAAATTTTGCAAATTGCCTTAGTATTTCGTTTCCTGCTTCATAACCTAAGTTATAATTAATTCTCGTAAATCCATCTATGTCTATTATCATCAAGGAGATGGGAAAACGTTTTCTACTTGCGTTTTGAATGATCTTGTCCAGATGTTCGTGAAATCCTGAAAAATTCCATAACCCCGTTAAGCCATCAATATTAGTTGACAAGCTGTGTATCAGCTTTTGAGCTTTGAGATTTGTTATGGCAAGCGATATGTTATCTGCCATTATGGATATAATCTGCAAGTCCCTTTGGTTAAATTTATCTTCTTTGCTATCCACAAGACATATAAGCCCTAACACTTCATCTTTATATAATAACGGAACGCCAAGAAATGATCTGACACGACCTATGGACTCAGAAGGAGCGAATATATAAGACCCGAGTTCCTCTTTTCGGTTCCCTAATAAAAATGGCTTTTTGTCCTCCATTACAAAGCCAGCAAGACCGCATTGATCAGAGAATTTTAATCCTTTAATATCCTTTCCGCTTTGCGATACTGCTACATAAAATTCGTTGTTCTTATTGGATTTTAGCGATATAAAATAGCCATCACACTTAATCAATCGGATAATTGAGTTGATAGTAAATTGTAAAATTGAGTCAACGTCTTTAATTCTTGTGATCTCATTGCAAAACTCGTTAAGAAATTGGATATCCGAAGTCTCGGTATCCATAAATTTTTGAACTCTAATGTTATTTAACAGTAAAGAAAATTGCTCTGCAAATAGCTTTAAAAGTTTTTGGTCTTTGTTTGAAAAAAAGTAAGTTTTCTTGCTGTCAATTGCTAAAACACCTTCAAGAATTCCATCTTTATTAATTATGGGGACTGCGAAAAAAGATTTTATGCTTTCACTTTTGGAATATATTTTAAGAAGGTTGGAATCTCGTTCGGAGAATTTTGTCAGATCAAAGTCTGTCTTTGTTTCTGCTACGATACCGATAGGACCTGTTCCAAAAGGGATTGTTGCATTGGGGTTTACGTTATCCCCAAGACTGTAATATTTCCACATTTTCAATATGCGTTTTTTGTTATCGGCAAGAAAAACTGCTGTTGTATATGATTCTGTAACGTTACTGACAAGTTCTATCAGTTTATCAACATCAGTCTCAATTCTCATCTTTTTGCCCTGATCATAAGTTAATATCCTTCAAATTCATTATTAAGAGAATATCACGGACTATAACTCATGTCAAGGGTCTTTAATGCTGAGGTTCAGATATAAGTTTGGACGACTATTATTCAATCGTATTGTTTATAAAATCCTTCTAAATCTCTTTTTTCCAAAGTGAGGCTTTTTGGAATTTAAATTAGGTCTTGTTTTATTATCAATTTAATATTAAAATTCTTATGAAAAATAGAGTAGAAAGGTATATAGCTATGATAAGAAAGGCTATTTTGATTTTACTTTTAATAACTATGCTGGAGGTATCAGTTATGTCATCCGAGACAACCTTTTACGTTGCTAATGATGGGAATAATTCTTGGTCAGGGAAACTGCCATCGCCAAATCAAAATAAAACAGACGGACCTTTTGCTTCTCTGTCTCATGCAAAAGATATTGCATGTCAGGCAGGCGGAGGGACGATCTATGTTAGGGGCGGGACATATTTCCTGAATGAACCGTTAAAGATAAATCCTGAAGATTCTGGGATAACTTTTTCTGCATACAAAGATGAAAAGCCGATTATAAGCGGTGGACGAGTGATAAAAGGCTGGAAAGAAACAGAAATTGACGGAAAAAAACTTTGGGTGACTGAAATTCCCGAAGTGAAAGATGGAAAATGGTTTTTCCGTGAACTTTGGATCAATGGAGAGAGACGAATTAGGGCAAGGCATCCAAATAAAGGCTATTTTAAGGTCGCTGGTGTTATAGAAAAAACTGAGCAATGGCATCAAGGACAGACAAGTTTTCAGTTTAATGATGGCGATATTAAGGCATGGAAGTCCTATGAAGACGCAGAAGTTGTCGTTATGTGCAGATGGGTTGACTCTCATTTGCCGATAAAAAGCGTTGATGAATCACAAAAGGTCGTGTATTTTCCATATAAAAGTGTTTTTCAACTTGCAACTAACGATCCATATTATATTGAAAATGCCTTTGAAATATTGGATTCTCCTGGTGAATGGTATCTCAGTAGAAAAGAGGGAAAGCTCTATTATATGCCGATGCAAAATGAGGATATGAACAAAGCAGAGGTAATTGCTCCGTCATTAATTCAAACTGTTCGGCTTGAAGGTAAGCCTGAAAATGGTCAATTTGTGAAAGATGTTAAATTTAAAGGCTTGACTTTTGCACATACGGAATGGTGGCTTCCTGATGGTAGCAGTGGTTTTGCTCAGGCAGCGGTAGGCGTCCCTGGAACTATTTATGCAGAGGGCGCTCATAATTGCGTTTGGGAAAACTGCATTGTCGCTCATGTAGGAAATTATGCTATTGAACTTGGCAAAGGGTGCAAGAATAATAAGATCGTCAATTGTGATCTGTTTGACTTAGCAGGTGGCGGAGTGAAGATCGGTGAGACAAGGATCAGCGAAAATGATGTAGAGGTCGCATCGGGTAACGAAGTTAGAAACTGTCATATCCACGATGGCGGGATACTTTTCCATCCTGCTGTTGGTATATGGGTTGGTCAAAGTCCAAATAATATTATGGCAGATAACCATATCCACGATTTTTATTATACAGGAGTATCAATAGGCTGGACTTGGGGTTATAGTAAAGCTCTTGCGACAGGCAATATATTGGAAAATAACCATATACATCATATCGGCATAAAATCTAATGGCGATGGTCCTATTCTCAGTGATATGGGAGGGGTTTATACTCTCGGCAACCATGAAGGTTCAGTCATTCGCGGAAACATTTTCCATGATATAGCGGGCATCCAATATGGCGGTTGGGGGATATATTTTGATGAAGGCACAACGCATATCTTAGCAGAAAACAATCTTGTCTATAACACTACTCATGGCGGATTTCATCAGCATTACGGCAAAGAGAACATCTTCCGCAATAACATAATCGCTTTTGGACGCGACTGGCAGATCCAACGTTCAAGACCAGAGGAACATGTCAGCTTCATCTTTGAAAGAAACATCGTCTATTGGGATAAAGGTGTGGCTCTTTCTGGGAATTTAGGCAATTTCAACATCGTATTTAACAATAACCTATATTTTGCGGTCGGCGATGGCAAGATGCAATTTGGCAATTTATCATGGGAAGAATGGCAAAAGAATGGTATGGACAAGAACTCTATCATTGCCGATCCGATGTTTGTTG
>Ga0078972_1005721_pt1 | contig 31034 bp, 32 predicted proteins | sample YelNatPaOPGAMG01_FD_67568 | JGI IMG/M metagenome (GOLD analysis project Ga0078972, IMG submission 67568) | Hot spring thermophilic microbial communities from Obsidian Pool, Yellowstone National Park, USA - OP-RAMG-01 (SPADES assembly) (version 2) | ecosystem: Environmental > Aquatic > Thermal...
CCACCGCTCCCACCTGGACCCCCACCAGGGAACCCAGAAGGAGCAGCACGACCATCCGGATGTCTATGAAGCCGCCCATGGCCCAGGTTATGGAGGCGGTGAAGCCCATCCCGAAGGCGATGACCAACTCCGTGGCGCTGGCGACCAGGGTCGAGGCGCCCATGAGGCACGGCGCAGGTTATCCGGGAGGGCCGCACGGTGCGCGAACTGGTGAATCGATCGAACCTATGCCGACCGAGTCGAACGAGATTACCGGCTTCGCGGCGGAGTGTGCGCGCAGGGTTGAAGGCCTTGCCGCCGCACCAGGAAGGCCAAGGATCCCGTGAGGGATCATGATCTAATTATTCCCTGCTGCTAAAATATTAGAAGCCTGATCTTCAAGGTTTCTCGCAATTTTCCTGGTCGGAGCGACAGGGCTATAAAAAGTTATTTGGAAACAAGCTGCAATTTACTATCCAAAGCATCAGCGATCTTAACAAGATTCTTGTAATTGGGAGGATATTCTCTCTTCTCAATCCTGGAGACCATCTGTTGGGTTAAGCCGGACCTTTCAGCAACGTCTTTCTGTGTCAGCCCCTTGGATTTTCTGGTTCTAATTATCTGGGCAACTAAATCAAGTTCGGCACTTGCTTCGTGAAATACCCGCCTAAACTCTGGGTCTTCCTTGCTCTTTTCCTTTATGATCTTCCCTATACTGACTTCCTTGAATGGCATTCTTAATACCCCACTTAATATATCATCTTATCGGCATGTTTAGTTATGACGAGGTCCACAGGCCTAGATCATTCGCGAACTGATCCCAAGAAATGACACGCCCAGCTATAATATCTTTCTCCGCCTCCTCGATGGCCGCCGGATCCTCGTTATCCAGCGGCTTGTCATAAATAGCCGGGTTGGCTAGGATCTCGGCCCATGCCTCATCAACAACCCCTCCGGTGGGTTGGGCCCCCACCAGGTTTTCTGCTCCGGCGTTCTTCTGTTTAGGCGGGGCCTCCATAAGGCGGTGTAGCTCCGTCTTCGAGACAGTCACTTTCGCACATTCTCTTGCCAGCATCAATTGCTTTTTACTACTTCCTTCATTCGTTTTTCGGCTGTTTCAATTTCAAATGCCTCCGCTCTTTCCTTCTGTTTCTTGCAGGCATGGAGAAGATAAACATTTTTACCTTCCACCGTAACATAGAAAATCCGGTTTTGCCTGCGGAACTTGATCTCCCACAACTTGTTTCTGACCTGCCTCGTATCCAGGTATTGCAGGGCATCAAAACCGTACCGTTCCAATTGATCTAATATGGCGTAGGCTAGCGCGCTCTCGTCCTTCGGTAAGTTGTCTATGTATTCTAAAATTATGTCTTTCCCCCCGCTTGTATGGTAAGTAAAAACTCCCATCGGGTGCCTCGCATAATAGTGTATTTCTCCGGTGAAGAAATTATACATCATAAATGGTGTAATGTCAAGCCGGGATTTTCCGCCTGGACGTGAGGGCATTATTCTGGCCCGAGGGTGCTCCCGTCCTGCCTGATTTCCCATGTAATTCTCATTCAAACCCGCCACCCTCGTGTACCCCGGGAATTACGGGCTATTGCTGTACCATTTGCCGCGCGACAGTTTTGCGACAACCACTACGACAACGGGGGCGAAAAGCCTCTTCTACGTCCCACTGGGAAGAGACATCCAGGAACAAGACAGCCGCAAAAACAAAGTACCCATGCCGGTTCCGCCCGGCAGCGGCACGGCGCAGGTTATCCGGGAGGGCCGCACGGTGCGTAAATTTGTGCCGGCGGATGTCATGGGCCTCCCTTATTTCACCACCTCGTTGCCGATCCTGGAGGAGGGCACTGTGGTGGGGGTGCCGGTCGTGATCAAGCCCGTCGAAATTGAGACCAGAATGGACGACCTGTCACGCGGAAATGGCTTCCCTCGCGTCCGGGATGATGAAGTCATAGACCCCACGCCCCATGGGCAACCTTGCCTGTGGCCATTCATGGGCCCGTGGCAGCAGATGGCCGGCGCCTGGGCATCCTGCCCGGCCAGGGCGAAGAGCCAAAGCTGCTTCGGTGCGGCGGGCACAAGGGATGGTCCCGCCCGTGGCGGGAATGATAAGCCGCGGGTGAGGCAGTGGTGAAAGTGGCCATCATCGGCGCCGGTGTCTCGGGTCTGGCCTGCGCCCTGACCCTGGAAAAACACGGGATCGTCCCCGATGTCTTCGAACAACTGCACCGGCCCGGCGGCGTGACGCCGTCGATCCAAACCATCCTCCAGGTAATTCACCGGCCGGCCGAAGACCCCCTGCGCGACCTCGCCGGGCGGTTCGGCATCACCCTGACACCCATCAACACGGTAAGGAAAATCGTGATGATCAGCCCCAACCGGGTGGCGGCGGCGCGGGGGCGGCTCGGTTATATCTTCGAAAGGGGCCATTCCCGTACTTCGCTGGATTGCGAACTGTACGGCAGGCTCTCCCGGGCCAGGGTCCGATTCAACGCCGGGGTGGGTTACCAGGAACTGGCCGGGGAATACGACCGGGTGGTGGTGGCCACCGGAAGTCCCTTCCTGGCCATGGCCGCCGGCCGCTACCACGGGATCCTGCGCACCTGGGCCAGGGGGGCGGTGGTCGAGGGCAGCTTCGATCCCCACGCCTTGATCGTGTGGTTCGACAAGTCCTACGCCAACAATGGCTTTGCCTACCTGGCCCCTTTCAGTGCCCGGAAGGCCTCCCTGATCCTGGAGGCGTCCGATCTGCGCGAGGAGGAAGTGGAACCGGCCTGGCGGCGGTTCCTGGAAACGGAGAAACTGGCATACCGGGAAGAGGAGACTTTTCTGCGGGAGCATAATGTTGGTATCTGTTGCCCGCGCCAGACGGGCAACCTTCTTTTTGTCGGCCTGGCGGCCGGGCTCTTGGACTACACCCTGGGCTTCGGTCTCTACAACGCGGTCGTCAGCGGGGTCGTCGCCGCCCGGTGCATCGCCGGAGGCTCTTCCTACGAAGCCGGTATCCGCGATATGCTCGCCAAGAGCTATTACACCTATCTGGCCCGGCTGGCCCTGAACCGGATGGACAACGACGATTTGGACAAAATGCTGGAGGTGGTGGGGCAGCCCTGGGTCAACAGGCTGGTCTACAACACCGGCCTCGACGTTGTAAACCTTCTCGGCGCCGTTTTGGAACACGGGCAGCCGGGACCGCTGCGCGAGCAGTTCCGGTCCCCGGCTACCTGACTTTGTCCTTGCCATCGGTCCGGGCCGGCGCCCGGCGGCTTCTCACGCGTCGGCGGGGGTGGGCAACACGCCGGGCCCGATGGGCGCCGCCGGCAGGGCCTTTCTCCCCTTGTACATGCTCACGGCGATAATGATGCCGCCCACCGCCAGGGCGAAAACCATGGAAACGAAGCTGAACCGGTTGAGTAAATCGGCAGCGCCTTTGCCCAGGGCCATCTTCCCCAGTTGGTGGAGGTAGGTGGGCATGGCCAGAAAACGGCTGATGGTGGCCAGGAGCATCACGCTGCCCATGACGACCTTCACCATGTAGTCCTTGACATAGGTGGTGCCCACCGCTCCCACCTGGACCCCCACCAGGGAACCCAGAAGGAGCAGCACGACCATCCGGATGTCTATGAAGCCGCCCATGGCCCAGGTTATGGAGGCGGTGAAGCCCATCCCGAAGGCGATCACCAACTCCGTGGCGCTGGCGACCAGGGTCGAGGCGCCCATGAGGTAAACCATGCCCGGAACACCCACGAAACCGCCCACCGAGATGATGCCGGCCAGTATGCCGGTAAGGAATCCCACCGGCAGGGTGACCCAGAAGGTTACCCGTGATCGGGCCGTCTTGAAGTTCAGCACCGGGGGAATGGTTATCTTCCCCACCAGTTCCGCCAGCCGGTAGTTGTCCCCCTGTTTCTTCCCGGCTTTGATGCGCCAGGCATCGAACAGCACGAACGATCCCAGGCTGGCGCAGATGAGCACGAACACCGAACTGATGAACAGGTTCGAGCCGGCCGTACCGAAGCGGGCCAGGATCCACTTCTGGACCGCTATGCTCACCTGCGCTCCCGCCGCGGCAAAAACAGCGAGGTAGATGCCCATCTTGCGATCGACCTGGCCGTAACGGTAGCGCTTGTAGGCGCCGACCAGCGCCTTGGGAAACTTGTGGCACATGTTGGTGGCCACGGCCACCACTCCCGGGACGCCGAGGCTCATCAGACCCGGCGAGATCACGAAGGCTCCGCCGGAACCGATAAAGCCGCTGACCATGCCGGCGACGAAGCCGAGGACGACCAGGAACACGATCCGGTACGGCGTCAGGTCGAGAAAGGTTTTGGTCATGCCCCCGGCGGCGTTTTCGGCCTGGGATACACCGGGAAACAGGAGCAGGGCCAGGGCCGATAGCAACAGGAGCAACAAGGCGTACCGGATCCTGGTTTTGCCGGTGGCAACTTTCATGTTTCATCCCTCCTTGGGTCGGCTAGAGGTTCGCGACCCGGGCCCGGGGCACGTCGCAGTCGTCGAGCCCCGTGTGGACATAGCGCCGGGGCCTCATTTCAACGACGGCACAGTTGGGTTGCAAACCCGCCAACTCGACCACGTAATGGGCGAAGGTGCCGTGCACCAGGGAAAATACGAAGGCCGTGACTATTACCGCGAGGGTGGCCGGATAGCCGCCGGTGGCGAAGTAGGAGATTACCGTCTTCTCGTTCATGAACAGGGCCGCGTAGACCGCCAGGGATACAGTCCCCCACCATATCGCCTTATTGACCAGATGCGCCTTACCGTTTGTTTTCATTTTCATCACCCGGCTTCCGCCCTTTCCCGTCCGTCGGGCGGAGCGGACCGGACCCTTGTGCCGGCGGCGGAAAGCCTTTTCCTTTCTTGTGAATTTTAGTCCATTTTGCCCGTTGCCTTCTTTGAAGAATGGCTCACCTCCGCCAGGCCCGAATCCGATCGTGGTGCGCTCCGTTTCCTGCCCGGTGTTAAAGCAAGAGGGATGCCACTCCCCCGCGGGAGCGGAAAATCGTGAAAGAGCGCACAAGGCGCGCTCCGTTTGGGCAAGTTCCATTTTGGATTTGGGAACGGTGAGGATCGTGGTTGGGGCATAAAATGCCCAAATCCCGAATTTCACAAATACCGCCCGATGCACGGGGGCGCCGGAAATCCGGGGCCGGCACCTGGTACGGTTCTTGCGCTAACTGTCACAAACGCCGGTTCCACTCGCGGGAGAAAGGGGAGGGTGAAGATGGGCGCATGGTCGACGATAGCGAGTGTGCCGTTGAACGCGATCCTGGTCGTCGGGGCAGGCAGTGTCGTCGGTTTTCTGGCCGGCTTGTTCGGTGTGGGCGCAAGCTGCCTGTTGGCCCCGGCGTTGGCCATGGCGGGTATGCCTGCGGTGGTGGCCGTGGTCAACGACGGCAACGAGGCGGTGGCGGCTTCCCTTTCCGGTTTGCTGGCCCACAAGAAGGTGGGCCACGTGGATTGGAAGCTGGGAGCGCTCATCGTAACGGGCGGATTGGGCGGAGTCGTCGTGGGGAACGGCCTGGCACCGTACGTGGCTTACGGTATCTACCAACTGGTTCTCAGGCTGGGTTTCTTCGTAATGATGCTGGCCGCCGGAGGTATGATGATCCTGGAAAGCCTTCGCGCCATGGCCGGCAGGGGAGCCGGCACGCGGGGAAAGGGTCCCGGGTGGCTTGCGCGGCTGCCGGGGAAAACCGGCTTCCCGGTCAGCGGGGTGGAATTTCCCGGGTACGCTTTGGTGGCCCTGGGTTTCCTGGTGGGACTGCTTTCCGCCCTGATGGGCGTCGGCGCCGGTTTCCTCATGTTGCCCGTGCTGATTTACCTGGTGGGCGTGCCCACCGCCGTGGCCGTAGGGACGAACCTGGTCATGGCCTTCTTTACCTCGCTTCCAGCCCTCGTGGCCCAGCCCTGGACCAACGGTACCGTGGACCTGTTGGCGGTCCTGGCGATGCTGGTGTCCTCGGCGGCCGCCGCCCAGGTCGGAGCGAGCGTCTGCGCCTGTCTTAAAATGGAGAAACTGCGGTTCATATATGCCCTGGTCATCATCGGCATGGTGGCGCTGCTGCTGCGCGACCTGTTGCTTCCGCCCGCCGGCTTGATCATGGTGGCCGGCGGTCCGTAAGCGGGAAGCGGTTGTCAGCGAACCTGCAATTTTTGTCTGTGGGGGAAGGAGAAAATGAGGGACGCACGTCCGAGGGGCATGAAAGTCCCCAAGGCTACCGTCAGCCGGCTGGGCGCCTACTCGCGCTACCTGGAAAACCTGGACCGGCGGGAGGTGGGGGTGGTCTCGAGCGGGGACATCGCCAGGGCCGTCGGCGTGAGCGCCACGCAGGTACGCAAGGACCTGGCCTTCTTCGGGGACGCCGGTACCAGGGGGGTGGGTTACGACGTCGGGCACCTGAGTGCCTATATTCACCGGATTCTCGGCCTGGACCGGAAATGGCCCATGGTGGTGGTGGGGGCCGGCCACCTGGGGAGCGCCCTGGCCGGGTACAAAGGCTTCAACAGCCGGGGTTTCCGCGTGGTGGGCCTGTTCGACAACGATCCGGCCAAGACCGGCCGGAAAGTGGCCCACCTGGAGGTTCAGCCTCCGGAGGAACTGGCGGCGGCGGTCCGGACGCACAACGTGCGCATCGGCATCATCGCCGTGCCGGAGCGGGCCGCCCAGGGGGTGGCCGACATGATGGTGGAAAACGGCCTGCGGGCCATACTCAACTTCGCCGCGGTGAATCTCGACGTTCCATCGCACGTCGTTTTGCCTGACGTGGACCTGAGTTCCAAACTGGAAACGGTGACCTTCCATTTTGCCGCCGGCTACGCGGCGCTCATCGAAACGGCCTGGTAAGGCACGGTTGGGCAAGAAAACGGACTTTCGCCGGCGGGCGGAAGTCCTTGCCTGTGACTAGCGGCTGAAGCCGCTGCCTTCCAAGGCCCGGGCCAGCTTTTCCGCCAGAATGGGCACCAGGCGGGGGTCGGCGCCGATGTGCCCGGCCAGAACGATGTCCACAGCCGGATGTTTTTGCCCGGCCCGGTCGATATCGGCCGGGATGTCCTTTTGCATGTGCATCCCGGCGGCCAGGAACACCGGCAGGACCACGATCTGGGTGGCTCCCCGCTCCACCAGGCGGTCCACGGCCGGACCCAGACCGGGCAGGCCGGATTTTCCGTTCATGAAGGCCACTTCCATCAAGTCCAGGTCCACGGCGCCGCGGAGCATTTCCGCCAGTTGGATCAACGTCCGGTTGGCCTCGCCCACTTCCCGCCGGGAACCGTGTCCCAGGACCACCACTCCGGTCGGCAAAAAGATCAACCCCTTTGGGACAACTTGGCACGCGGTGCGCTATTTTTCGTTCTTTCGTCCCTCCGGCGGCTTTTTCCTGCCGCCGGAGGTGGTTTTTGCAGGCCCGCCGTGGTATAATCTCTGGAACACTCGTGGCAAACCGGAGGGACAAGTTTTGCAGGAAGAGAAATTTGCCAAGACCGGCCTCACCTTCGACGACGTTTTGCTCATACCCGCGGCCAGCGAGGTACTGCCGCGGGACGTCGACACCTCCACCCGGCTGACCCGGCACATCGGACTGAACATCCCCATCATGAGCGCCGGCATGGACACCATCACCGAATCCCGCCTGGCCATCGCCATCGCCCGCGAGGGGGGGGTAGGCGTGATCCACAAGAACATGAGCATCGAGCGCCAGGCTCTGGAAGTGGACCGGGTCAAACGTTCCGAACACGGGGTGATCACCGATCCCATCTTCCTGTCCCCGGAAAGCCCGGTGCGTGAGGCTCTGGTCCTGATGGAGCGCTACCGCATCTCGGGCGTGCCGGTGACGGTGAACGGGAGGCTGGTGGGCATCCTGACCAACCGGGACCTCCGCTTCCAGCAGGACCTGGACCAGCCGGTGGGGAGCGTCATGACCCGGGAGAACCTGATCACCGCCCCGGTGGGGACCTCCCTGGAGGAAGCCAAGCAAATCCTGCAGCACAACAAGGTGGAGAAGCTGCCCATCGTGGACGGGGATTACAACCTCAAGGGCCTGATCACCATCAAGGACATCGAGAAGGCGCGCATTTACCCCAACTCGGCGAAAGACGAGAGGGGACGGCTCCGGGTGGCGGCCGCGGTGGGCGACGCGCCCGACACCCTGGAAAGGGTGGCGGAACTGGTCCGGGTCAAGGTCGACGCGGTGGTGGTGGACAGCGCCCACGGTCACGCCCGCGGCGTGCTGGAAACGGTGCGCGCGCTCAAGCGGCGTTTCCCGGAACTGCCCCTGGTGGCGGGGAACGTGGCCACGGCCGAAGGGACCAGGGACCTGATAGCCGCCGGCGCCGACGCCGTCAAGGTGGGCATGGGACCCGGCTCGATCTGCACGACGCGGGTGGTGGCCGGCGCGGGCATTCCCCAGATCACGGCCGTCTACGACTGCTGGCAGGAAGCCCGCAAGACCGGCACCCCCATTATCGCCGACGGGGGCATCAAGTATTCCGGCGACATCACCAAGGCCATCGCCGCCGGGGCCGACGTGGTCATGCTGGGCAACCTGCTGGCGGGGACGGAGGAAAGCCCGGGTGAAATCGAGATCTACCAGGGCCGCAGCTACAAGGTCTACCGGGGCATGGGCTCCATCGGGGCCATGAAGGAGGGCAGCCGGGACCGGTACTTCCAGCAGGAGCAGGTCAAGCTGGTGCCGGAGGGCGTGGAGGGCCGCGTCCCGTACAAGGGACCCCTCTCCGAAACCATCTTCCAGCTTATCGGGGGCCTGTGCGCGGGCATGGGGTACACCGGGGCCCGCAACATCGAGGAACTGAAAACCAAAACGAGGTTCATCCGCATCACCCCGGCCGGCCTGTTGGAGAGCCATCCGCACAACGTCACCATCACCAAGGAGGCGCCCAACTACAGCCTGAAGTGATTTTTTTGACCGGAACCCCTAAAGGACCGGCCCGGTCCGGCCGATAACATGGATAACAAGCACCGCTAAGGGCAAACGCCATCGAAAGAGGCGGACGCAAAGCCACGGGTCTAAAGCCTGAACAAGGCCATGACAGCCGGGTTGCCGGTGAGGACGCAAAGCCTCATGTGCTCCCTTGGCGTGATATGCCGGGGAGCATTTTATCTGCCGACGTTACGTGTTCGGCGGTGCCGTTGGAGACGGGACGCACTCGCATCCTCGCTAGAGGTGAGGGACATGCTCCGGATCTGGGCGGTCATCGCCGGACTGTACTTTTTTATGGTGGGCCAGGCCTTGGTTCCACCCGGCCCCCTGGCCCCGGCGGCCGCTTTCGACCCCGCGGGGGGAACGCCGGCGGCCGGATCGGCGGCCGACCCGGTGCCCCAGGTGATGCAGGTTTACGTAATGGCGCCGGGCGGTTCGACCCCGGACGGCGGGAACGCGGCGGCCGCGGGCGAAGGGGTGGAAAGCCAGGGCACCGCCTTCTACCTGGACGCGGGCGGCCAGAGGGTGATCGTAGCCCCCTACCACGCCTGGGTGTTGGCCGGGGCCACCATAGCCGGTGGGCAGGTCTACCTGGCCGGCCAGGCCAAGGGTCCGGACGGTGCCTGGACCCGCTGGGCGGAACCGGCCCGGGTCTTGGGCGCCGATACGGCGGAGGACCTGGTGTTCCTGGCCCCGGTGGACGAATTGAAGGCGGTCGAGCCGCTGGCGGCGGCCGGTGCGGTCAACGTGGGCGACCGGCTGCACGGCAGCGGGTACGAAGGCGGCATGACCGAGCCCAACGGGTTTGCCGGCCAGGTGGCCTACTGTGGGCCGGAGACCGAATTGGCCGGCACCGGGTGGCGTCTGGACTTTCAGGGGTACGGTCTGCAGGGCGGCGGGGTAGAGCCGGGCGACAGCGGGAGTCCCGCCCTCACCGCGGACGGACGGGTGGCCGGGGAAGTGGTGGCGGCGGGCAACGGTTGGATCCTGGTGGTTCCGGTGGCGGCCATCGAAGAGGCGGCCACTTCCCTGAAGGCCGCCTAGCGGGGGAACATCAAGGGGCGCGGGTGCCTTGCCGGTCCCGCGCCGCGCTATTTCTGCGGATCCTTTCCACTTCTAGTAGAACCTCTTCTCCTCGAACAGCATCTCCTCGAAAACCAGGACGTCGCCGGGCGGCACGTTGGCTCCCACCCGCGCCATCAGCACGTTGGCCGGGTGTTCGTTGATGTCCGGGTCGTCCGTCGCCTTCATGACCATGCCCGCCGAGCCGAACAGGGAGGTCAGCATCTTGCGGTAACCCCAGAGATCGAGACAGGTGCCCTGCAGGTCCCAATGCCAGCAGTACTCCGTGGTGATGACGATGTAGTCCTCGAACACGGGGTGGGAAAAGGCGCATTGCAGTAGGCGCCGGCCCAGGCGGGCCTTGCGCCATTCGCGGCTGACCTCTATGCCGCCCAGTTCCAGGACCCGGGGGTGTCTGATCCAGCGGGTGTACTCGTCGGGGCGGTGAAAGGTGACGTAACCCACGATTTCCCGGCCGCGGCGGGCGACAAAGACCATGCCCGGGTCCAGCCCGGCGATTTCGACCAAGGCTTCCTTCTGGCGGTCGGGCGGACGGAAGTTGTTCATGAGCCCGTTCATGGTGTAAGATGCCAGGTCGGCGGGGCTGACGGGACCTTCCACCAGGACCCGGCCGCACGGCGTGTCCACCTCGCAGCCCCGGGCGCCGCCCGTCTCCATCGACGCGTCCATCGATCGCCACTTCCTTCCGCGCCGGAAAACTGCCGTTTTCCGGTCCTTCCTTCCCCTCCCATTATAGAAGGGATGGGGCCGTCAATACAAGTCCGGTGGCCGGCGTCCGCCGGGAAAAAACGGTTGGGCTCCGGGAACGACCGGAGGGTGTTGGTGACGAGATGTGGTAGGAAATTTTTTCCTCAGCAAGGAAGGATATGGATACAGCCTGATGAATATAACTATATCTTCACCAGGAAGGAGAGGCGGGGTTGAACGGCAAGCTTCTGTCCCTGACCGACGTTCTCAAGAAAAACCTTTTCTTTTTCGAGGCTCTGTCACCTGCCGAACTGAGTCAGCACGTCCATAAAAGGATGCTACAGGATCTTCTGGTCGAACAGGTGGAGGAGAAGGTTCGCCTGTGTCTGGCGCAGCACGCGTGTTTTCAAGAGGACGAGCGGGGTTTGTGGCACCTTGATTTGAAGGGATCGAAAGAAAACGACCAGTTTTACGGCATTTTGTTGAAAAAGGGTGAGCCGCAGAGCCTGCGCGAGTTGAACCGGGTCGCCGGTCCCAAGAAGAAAAAAGTCAAGAAGTTGGTGGCCGACGAGGGCAACCTGATTTCCGACGGACGGTTCATCCAACTCGACAACGGGTACTGGGGTCTCACGGAGTGGGAGGCGGAAGGGGGCCAGTTTTCACTGCGGGACCTGATCGTCAGGACCCTCAGGAGGAGCCCGGAGAGTCTCTCTCCGAACCAGATCCATGAAAAAGTCGCCGCCCGTCAGCCCGCCGAGGCCGGCGCGGTGCTCGCCGTTTTACGGAAATACCCGTTTTTCGAGGAGACCGTACCCGGGCTGTGGTCGTACAACGCGGTGACCCACCGGGTTTACGACGAGTTGCTCAAGCGTTTCACCGTGGCCCTGCGGCGGCAAAAGGGGCGGTGGCAGAGGGAGAAAGAGCGGTTGGAAAGACGTCAGCAACTGGCCCAGCGGCGGCTGGAGGAGGTGGAGGCGGCCCGGCGCGAGGCGGCCGTCGCCCTGGCCGAGCGGGTGGAGATGGGACACCAGCGGGAGCAGCTCCTGACCCAGATGGCGGAAAAGGACCTGCTCCTGGCCCTGCGCAAAAGGGAAATCGTCAGCAACCGGGAACACATCCGGCGCCTGGAAAACAAGAGCCAGAGCATTCTGCACCAGTGCCGGCTGTGGGTCAAAAGGGCCCGCGAGGCGGAGGCGGAAATCCGCCAACTGCGAGAGGTCTTCAGCAAGAACCAGTCCAGCCTCCAGAACCTCTTCGCCATGCTGCAAAACGAGAAGGAAAAGGAGCGGGAGTTGCGCAACCGCCTGGCCGCGGTCAAGGAACAGTACGAGGAACGTGTCGCCGAAGTGCAGCGCCATGAAATCGAATTGAAGGAGCGCTGGGACAAGGAACGTCAGGCCGGCCAGTACGAGGTCAGGAAGCTGCAGGAACAGTTGAAACAGGCCACGCACAACCTGAAAGCCGCCCTGGGCGGGGAGGAGGAGATCAACCGCAGCCTGCGGTTTGCGCAAAGCGAAGTGCGGCGGCTGCAGGAAGAAAACCGCCGTCTCAAGTCGAGCCTGAGGAGCCCCCTGGTGCGGTTCGTGCTGGCTTTGAACGGCCTTTTCGCCGGAAGGAAAAAGAGGCCCGCGGAGTAGAAAAAGGCCTGCCCGGTTTTCCTCCCCTGTGATATAATGGACGGCGGGGGAGGGGAAACCTTGACGGAAAGAGAGCGGGAAAAGGCGGCCCCGGCCGTCATCCTGGCCGCGCGGCGGCGCCGGCGCGTCCGGCCGGAAGGTTTGAGCAGGAAAGTGTTTCTTTCCGTACCGCCGCCGTCACTGGCCGACAACCGCCCGGACCGGGAACGCCTGGTGGACGGTCTGGGGTCCCCGGCGCCGGAAGTTCCCTTGCCCGCCCTGCGGGAATGTTCGCGGATCCTGAGGCAGGGAGACTGGCAGGTTACGGCTACGCTGGGGTGGTTCGGGGACCGCTGGCGCTTGACCCGGTTGGAACCCGGTTGCACCGTTGACCGCCACCTGGGTTTGGCCGTCGACCTGGGTACCACCACGGTGGTGGCGTATCTGGTGGACATGGTTTCCGGCCGGGTGGTGGACACGGCGGCCGGTTACAACGCCCAGACCGGCCTGGGCGAGGACATCCTGACCCGGATCCAGGCCGGAAGTGAGGAGAAGGGCCTGGCGGGCCTGCGGGAGGCCGCCCTGGCCACGCTCGACGGTCTGGTCCACACCCTGGCGCAAAGACAAGGGTTCGCGGCACAAGACCTTACGGCGGCGGTGGTGGCCGGCAACACGGCCATGATCCACTTCCTGCTGGGTCTGGATCCGGCCCGGATCTGCCTCGCGCCTTACATCCCGGTGGCCGCGCGGCCGGGCTTTTACGCGGCCGGAGAACTCGGCCTGCGGATCAACCCGGCCGCCCCGGTCTGTTTCGTCCCCGGCGTGGGCAGTTACGTCGGCGGCGACATCGTGGCCGGCGTCCTGGCTTCCGGCATGCATCGCCGCACGGAAATATCCCTGTTCGTGGACATCGGCACCAACGGAGAAATGGTGCTGGGCAACCGGGACTGGCTGGTGGCCTGCGCCGGGGCGGCGGGACCGGCCCTGGAAGGGGGCGTGGCCGCTTCGGGCATGCGGGCCGAGGCCGGGGCCATCGAGCGGGTGACCATCGATCCGAAGAGCGGCCGGGTGCGCTATCGCACCATCGGCGGCGGCCGGCCCCGGGGCCTGTGCGGATCGGGCCTGGTGGACGCCATGGCCGAACTCCTCCTGGCCGGCATCATCGACCGTTCCGGGCGCTTCCGCGACGGACGTGCTTCCTTCGTGCTGGTACCGGGCGGCGAAAGCGCCACCGGGGAGGATATCGCCATCACCCAGACCGACCTGAACAACCTCTTGCGTACCAAGGGCGCCGTCAACGCCGCCCTGGAATATCTTCTGGAAAGCGTGGGCCTGCCCATGGCCGCCATCGAGCGGTTTTACGCGGCCGGGGCCTTCGGCCAGTACCTGCCCCTGGAGTCGGCGGTGACCATCGGCCTGTATCCGGACCTGGAGCGCCGGCGCATGGTGCGGCTGGGCAACAGTTCCGGGGAAGGAGCCCGGCTGGTCCTGCTCTCCCGCCGCAAGAAGCGGGAGGCGGAGGAAATCGCCGGCAAGATCACCTACTTCGAACTGAATGCCAGCGACGTCTTCATGCGCAAGTTCGTGGGCAGCCGCTTCCTGCCCCACACCGACCTGTCCCTTTTCCCCAGCGTCCGGGCGAAGTTCGAAAAGAGGGGCTTGACCCCCGTTTGAAAACGAAGCGGGGTTTTGGCAAGAGACCGGAGGTATGGATTGAAAAAACTGTTCTTTGCCCTGCTCTGCCTGATCTGGGGGTCGACATGGCTGGGCATCAAGATCGGCCTGGCTTTTTTCCCGCCCTTTACCTTCGCCGCCATCCGCTTCCTGGTGGCCACCGCAACCATGCTGGTAATCGTATGGCTGCGGCACGGCTCCTTCAGCCGGCGCCGGGCGGACTATGCGGGCACGGTCTGGTTCGGGATCTTCAACGGCATTGACTATGCCCTGATCTTTTGGGGTGAACAGTACATATCTTCCGGCCTGACCGCCATCATCAACGCCACCCTGCCCTTTTTCACCGTGATCCTGGCCTGTCTCCTGGCCGGTGAGAGGTTTACCCCGGCCAAGGGAGCGGGCCTGGCCGCCGGCTTTGCCGGTGTGGTCCTCGCTTTCAGCGGCGACCTGGCCGGCGCCGCCGGCGCCTCCCGGGGCGGCGAGGCGGCGGTGCTGGCGGCCTCGGCAGCCTACGCGCTGGGCGCCGTCCTGGCCAAGCGTTACGAGAACGGTCTCGGATTGTTGGAAGGGGTCACCGTGCAGATGGCCGTAACCACGCTGGTGGTGGCCGTGCCGGCGGTGATCTGGGAAGGGGGCCGGGGGATACGGGTGACCCCGGACGGGGTGCTGGCGCTCCTATACCTGGCCCTGGTGGGTTCCGTCCTCGCCTTCATCCTCTACTTCTGGCTCCTGGAGCGGATGGAAGTGTCGCGCCTGTCCTACATATCCATGATCACCCCCGTGGTCGCCGTGCTGCTGGGGGCCTGGTGGGGCGGCGAGCGCGTCCTCTGGCAGTACGGGGCGGGATTGGCGGTGATCATCCTGGGGGTCTGGCTGGTAAGCCGGCCCGGGATGTTCGGAAGGCGGCAGGCGGGGCCCGGTCACCGCGCCGGCGGATAGAACCGCACCCGGGATAGGGGAATGCGACCATGCCGGGGGCGGGGAGTAGGGGAGCGGGGGTGGCATCTGTGGAAAGAAACGTAAATGTCCAAAAGGGATTGACCGTCGAGAGTCTTTCCCTGGCCTGGGTGACGGTCGAGGCGGTGGTCGCCGTTTGGGCCGGTATGGCCGCCCATTCCCTGGCCCTGACGGTCTGGGGCATCGACAGCGTGATCGAACTGTTGGCCGGCTCGGTCCTGTGGTGGCGGTTGTGGGTGGAAGCCAGGGGCGCCCCGGTCGAGCGGGTGGAACGCACCGAGAAGGGGGCCTCCCGGGTGGTGGGCCTGTCTCTGCTCGCCCTGGCGGTGTACATGGTGACCGCCGCGGCGGTCACCCTCTGGCGGCGTTCCAGCGCCGAAGCCAGCCCGGTCGGGATCGTTCTCGCCGTGATGGCCGTCTTCCTTATGTTTTATCTGGCCGGGGCCAAAAAACGCATCGGGGCGGATATCGGGAGCAAGGCGCTGGCGGCCGACGGCGCCTGCAGTATCGCCTGCGCCTGCATGTCCCTGGTGTTGTTGGCCGGCGTAGGTCTCACGGCCCTGTTCGGCTGGTGGTGGGTGGACGCCGCAACCTCCCTGGGCCTGGTGTATTTCGTGGTCAGGGAGGGTCTCGAGGCGTTGGAGGCAGCCCGGGGCCCGGGACACACCTGAGGCTGCGCTTCCTAGGCCGGGCCGGCCTGACTACCGTTTTTGCCGCCTTCAAAACATTTGCCTGGAGATGATCCGTCAGTTGGCCGACGCATACCGCACCCCCGGCCGCAGGCTGGCCGCCGATGTTGCCCTCATGCTTACCGCCCTGGTCTGGGGCACCAACTTCGTGGTGGTCAAACAAACCCTCGCCCAGGTACCGCCGATGCTCTTTCTGGGATTCCGTTTCGCGGTGGCCTTTCTCTTCCTTTGGCCTTTCCTCCTGTGCAGGCGCCGCGGGCGGATCCCCCTCCGGGACTGGGCCCGGGCGGCGGTTACGGGGGCCTTGCTCTTCGCCGGTTTCGCCACCCAGATCCTGGGCCAGCAGTTCACCACTCCCGGCATGTCCGGTTTCCTCACCGGGATCTACGTGGTTTTGGTGCCTCTTTTCGGCATTGTGCTGAGCCGGCGTTTTCCCGGCGCGGCGGCCTTGGCGGCCGCGGTTCTGGTGGCCGTGGGCCTGGGCTTTTTGTTTCTCCCGGGGGGAACCGCTTTCGGACCGGGGGCATGGCTGACCCTGGCCTGCGCCGTCCTGTTCGCCCTGCACTTTCTGGCGTTGGGGCGGTGGTCCCGGGGTATGGACCCGCTCTTTTTGACCGCCATACAGTTGCTGGTGACCGGAGTGGCCGGCTTCACGTGCGCCGGCTTCAACCTGTCGCCGGCCCTTTCCTTTTCCCGCTGGGCCTGGGCGGCTATTGCCTACACCGCCGTGCTGGGCAGCCTGGGGGCCTACCTGGTGCAGACCTGGGCCCAGCGCCGGACGCCGCCCCATCACGCCGCCCTCATTCTGAGCCTGGAGTCGCTGTTCGCGGTCCTCTCCTCCCTGGTATGGGGCACGGAATCCCTCACGCTGGCCACCGCCACCGGCTTCGCCTTCATCCTGGCCGGTATCCTGCTGGCCGAGTCCGGCTGGCGGCCCCGGCCGGGTTTCTTCCGGCGGGAATTCTTGGCAGGGGAAAAAGGTTCGGCTTGGCCCGGGGAATAGCGCATCCGTCGTTCCCTCCTTTCACCGCCGACCGGCGCGTGCCGTCCGGTCGGGTTCCATTACCCGCCTTTGGGCCTCCGGGCGCCGTTTCATACAGGAGACCCGGGGCGGCGCGGCGAATACTGGCGCCAAAGCGAAGGACCGGAGATGGGACCGGATGATCCACAAGAGCGTGTGCCGTTTGTGCAAGGCCGATTGCGGGATTCTGGCCGTCGTTGAAAACGGCCGCCTGGTCCGCGTGGAAGGAGACCCGGCCTGCCCCCTCAACCGCGGCGCCCTCTGCGCCAAGGGGCAGGCCCTGCCCCAACTGCTTTACGACCCGGACCGGCTGGACCGGCCGCTGGCCCGGGACGGCGGCCGTTACCAACCGGTTTCCTGGGAGCGGGCCCTGGACGAAATAGCGGCGGCCCTGGCGCGTATCCGTACGAAGTACGGAGGTGCGGCTCTGGCCACTTACGAGGGGGCCTCCTTTTCCCGGGTGAACACCCAGGCCTACATCCGCCGCTTCCTGCATTATTTCGGTTCGCCCAACCGCACCGGTACGGAGTCTCTGTGCGTGGCGCCCAAGTACGTGGCGGCCCGGGCCACCTTCGGGCCCGGATTGCTGCCCACGGGGGATTTCGCCCGCGCCGACGTGATCCTCCTTCTCGGCGCCAACCCCGCCGTGACCGCCATGCACCGCTACCTGCGGGCCATGGACGACGTCCTGGCCGCCAAGCGGGCCGGAGGCAAACTGGTGGTGGTGGATCCGGTTTTCACCGAGACGGCGGCCAAGGCCGACCTCTGGGTTCCGATCCGTCCCGGCACCGATCTGGCCTTTCTTCTGGGGCTGATCAGGGTCGTCATTGAAGAAGGCCTCTACGACCGGAACTTCGTGGCCCGGCACACCGTCGGTTTCGAAGATCTGGCCCGCACCGTGCGGGATTACACGCTGGAGACGGTGGAAAGGTTGACCGGGGTTTCCGGGTCGTACCTGAAGCGGGTGGCCCGGCTTTTCGCCGGTGCCCGGCGGGCGGTCGTGGACCGGCGGGAGGGTTTGATGCACGGTCGCCAGGCCACCCAGACCAACCGGGCCCTGCTGCTTCTGGCCGCCGTGTGCGGCCAGGTGGACAGGGAGGGGGCCCTGAGGTTCACTCCGTCGCTGTCCCTGAACCGTAAGGTGCTGGCCGAAGACCGTCTGCCCGCGGATGCCGTTTTCTTTGCCCGGGATCGTTTTCCCTTCGGCGACGAGGCCGGTCTTCTGCCGGAAACCATTCTTTCCGGCCGGCCTTATCCCGTGAAGGCCCTGATCGTGACCGCCGGCAACCCGGTGATGGCCTGGCCCAACACGGCCAAGGTGATCCGGGCCCTGCGGGAACTGGAACTGCTGGTGGTCATCGACCTGTACCGGACCGAGACGGCGGACCTGGCCCATTACGTGCTGCCCGGGACCACGTGCCTGGAGCGTAGCGATCTTTCGACGAACTCCCTGATGCCCCATCCCCTGGTGCGCCTGGCCGGTCGGGTCTTGCCGCCGCAAGGCGGCGCCCGGGCGGAGTGGCGCGTTTTCAACGAACTGGGGCGCAGGCTCTTCGGAGAGGGATATGCCCATGCTTCGGAGGAAGCCTTTCTGGAAGACCTGCTGGCCGGTTCCGGTGTCACGCTCGCCGACCTGCGGGAGAAGCCGGAGGGTGTCTTGTACCGGGAAAACCGGCCGGGCCGCTACCTGGAAAACGGTTTTCCCACGGGGAGCGGCAAAATCGAGCTTTACTCCCACATGCTGGCACAAGCGGGGTTCGATCCCCTGCCCCGTTACGAGGCGGACGGGCCGGCCCCGGACGGGGAGTACCCCTACCACCTGATCACCGGCTCCCGGCTGGCTTTCTATTCCCATTCCACCCTGATGAACCTGCCCTGGCTCCACGACCTTCACCCGCTCCACTGCGCGGAGGTGGCCCCGGAGGTGGCCGAAGCGGAAGGATTGCAGGACGGGGACCATGTGGGCGTGGTCACCTCGAAAGGCGCCGTGACCCTGCCGGTGAAGGTCATGGACGATTCCTTTCCCGGCGTGGTGCTGGTCAGGCACGGTTTCGGCCATACCGGCGGCGGCCGGCTGGCGGTGGCCAAAGGCGGCGCGAACGTCAATTATCTGACGGACGACCTGGACAACGATCCGTTGGCGGGCACACCGGCCTACCGAGACCGTGTCTGCCGGCTGGAGAAGGTACAGCATGGAGGCGGTGGGCAGGCATGATCGTTCTGGACGGCAAGCGGTGTGTTGGTTGTCAGGCCTGTGTGGCGGCCTGCCGGCAGGCGCAGGCCATTACTGACGGGGTCAAACCGTTGTCGATTGGACGCGGGCACCGTAACGGCCGCTACCTGTACCACATCACGGTCTGCCGGCACTGCCCCGATCCCGGTTGTGCCCAGGCTTGTCCGCAGGAGGCATTCACGGTGCGGTCAGGTGTCGTATTCCTCGATGGGTCGCTCTGTACGGGCTGCGGCCTTTGTGCCGGGGCCTGCCCGTACGGCGCCGTCGAGGTCGGGGAGCGCGCGGCCAAGTGCAATTTGTGCGCCGGCGGGCCGGGAGAACCGGCCTGCGTCCGCACTTGTCCGACCGGCGCCCTGGCCGTCGGTGGGGAAGGGAAGGCGGAATGGGAATGAAAGAAAAAGGAATTGGTAACCGGCTGGCCAGTCTGTTGGCCCACGAACCGGCCGGCATCCCGGTGATCATCACCGGGGCGGCCCAGGCCGCGTTCATGGCCGGTTGCGATCCTGCGGCCATGCGCCGGGACGGATCGCTCCTGGCCCGGGTGCAGCGGGAGTTTCAGGTCCATACCGGCATGGACTGGATGGTCGTGTACGCCGACGCCATGGCGGTTCCCGAAGCGTTGGGCATACGGCTGAAGGTGACCGCCTTCGGTCCGGTAGCCGAAACGGTCTTCGACGTGGAGAACTTTACCGGTTTTCGGCAGGTTGCCTGGACGGACACGGCTTCCACCAATGCCATGCTGGAAGCCCTCACGCTACTGCGCTCCCCGGCCGGAGGAGCCCTGGCCGTTTTGTTTGAAGGCCCCTTTACCACCGTCATGCGGCTCTTCGAGCCGGAAAAACTCCTCCGCCAGATCTTCCGGCGTCCCGTTTTCCTCCATGACGTTGTCGCCCGGATAACCGACCGGCTCAAAGACCTGGCCACGCTGGCCTACCGCGCGGGGGCGGCGATCTTCTACCTGCCCGAGCCCTTTGTCTCGGTGGACATGCTGTCGCCGCGGCACAGCCGGGCTTTCGCCTTTCCCTACCTTTCCTCGCTGGTGGACCACATCCACGGCCTGGGCGGCCGGGTCATCCTGCATATTTGCGGTTCCACCAACCAGATCTGGCCCGACATGGCGGCCACCGGCGCCGACGCCCTGAGCCTGGATCAGAAGATGAGTCTACGGGAAGCCCGCCGGTGTCTGGGACCGGACGCGATCCTGGCCGGCAATGTCGACCCCGTCGCCATTTTGTTCCAGGGAGACCGGGCGCGGGTGGCCGCCGAGACCAACCGGTGCATCGAGGAAGGGGGTCCGGACAACTTCATTCTGATGCCGGGTTGCGGGGTGCCGCCGGGCACCGACCCGGCGAATTTACGGGTCATGGTGGAGGCGGCGCGGAAAGGCCGGGAAAGCTCCCAGCCCCGGTTGCCAACCACGGCCAGCCAATGCTATATTGTCTGCAAAAGGGAATGTTGACTTTCTTCCCACGGATGAAGCCGGGGGCTTTACGGCCCGTCCTGGTAAGGGGGGCGCCAGCATGGACGACAAACAAAAGCACCTGGAGTTCATTCAGGGCGTCATCAACCGCATGGCCGGCAACTCGTTCCTGCTGAAGGGCTGGGCGGTCACGCTGGTATCCGCGCTGTTTGTCCTGGCCCAGAAGAATGCTATCAAACCAGACATCATACTCGCCTATGTTCCCGTTATCATGTTTTGGCTTCTGGACGGCTATTTCCTTCGTCAGGAAAGACTGTATCGCAAACTTTACGACGATGTTCGTACGAGACATGACGGAATCAGTGACTACGGCATGGATACCCGGCCGTATGAAAGACAGGCGGCTTCCTGGCTTGGAATGATGTTCTCCAAGACCCTGGCCGTCTTTGAGGGGACCCTTCTGATAGCGGTCGCCATCGCAACATACCTTGTGTTTTACACGCCCCGCTGAATCTTCCCTCCAGTGGGCAGGACTGACGGGGGGCGGAACGCCGCCCCCCTGGCTATGCTTTGACGTTGGCCTGGATCCACGCCGCGATGGTCTCCAGGCTGGTGCCGGGAGTGAAAATCTCCCGGGCCCAGCCGTTTTCCTTCAGTTTCCGGATGTCGGCCTGGGGAATGGTGCCGCCGCCGATGACGACGATGTCCCCGGCCCCCGCCTCCCGCAGGAGTTCGGTCACCCGGGGGAAGAAAGTCAGGTGCGCCCCCGAGAGAATGGACAGACCCACCACGTCGACGTCCTCCTGGATGGCCGCCTGGACTACCTGTTCGGCCGTCTGGTGCAGCCCGGTGTATACCACTTCCATACCGGCGTCCCGCAGACCCCGGGCGATCACCCGGGCACCGCGGTCGTGGCCGTCCAGGCCCGGTTTGGCCACCAGAACCCGGATTTTCCTTGCCGCCAAGAGAGCTTCCCCCCTAAAAAACCGGTTTTTCGCGGTATTCCCCGAACACCTCGCGGAATACCTGGATGATTTCGCCTTCCGTGGCGTAGGCCCGCACCGCGGCCAGGATGAAGGGCATCAGGTTCGCCGTGCCGGCGGCGGCCTTTCTAAGATCGTCCAGGGTCTCACGTACCCTGAGGTTGTCCCGGGTGGCGCGCAGCCGGCGGAGGCGCTCCACCTGGTCGCGCTCCACGGCCGGGTCGATGGCCAGGAGTTCGATGTCGAGATTCTCGTCGGGGTCGACGAACTCGTTGACGCCCACCACGATGCGCTGCCCGCTGTCGATGGCCCGCTGGTAGCGGTACGCGGCGTCGGCGATCTCCTGCTGGAAGAAGTTCTGCTCGATGGCGGCGATGACGCCCCCGCGTTTTTCGATCTCGGCGAAGTAGGCCTCGGCTTGTTCTTCCATCTGGTTGGTCAACGATTCCACAAAGTAGGAGCCGGCCAGCGGATCGATGACGTTGGCCGCGCCGGTCTCGTGGGCGATGATCTGCTGGGTGCGCAGGGCGATCTGGACCGCCTTTTCCGTGGGCAGGGCCAGCACTTCGTCCAGGGAGTTGGTGTGCAGCGACTGGGTGCCGGCCAGGACGGCGGCCAGGGCCTCGTAAGCGGTGCGCACCACGTTGTTTTCCGGCTGCTGGGCGGTCAGACTGCAGCCGGCGGTCTGGGTATGGAAGCGGCAGAGCAGGGAACGGGGATCCTTCGCCCCGTACTTCTCCTTCATGTGCCGGGCCCAGATGCGGCGGGCGGCCCGCATTTTGGCGATCTCCTCGAAGAAGTCGATGTGCGAGTTGAAAAAGAAGGACAGACGGGGCGCGAAACGGTCGACGTCCAGTCCGGCCTTGATCCCGGCTTCCACGTAGGCGAACCCGTCGGCCAGGGTGAAGGCGAGTTCCTGCGCGGCCGTGGACCCGGCCTCCCGGATGTGGTAGCCGCTGATACTGACCGTGTTCCAGCGGGGGACATGGTCGGCGGCGAAGGCGAAAATGTCCGTAATGAGCCGCATGGACGGTTCGGGCGGGAAAATCCAGGATTTCTGGGCGATGTATTCCTTCAGGATGTCGTTTTGGATGGTGCCGGTGAGTTTTTCGGACGGCACGCCCTGCTTCTCGCCGCAGGCGATGTACATGGCCCAGATCACGGCGGCGGGAGCGTTGATGGTCATGGAGGTGCTGACCCGGTCCAGGGGGATGTCCCGGAACAGGGTCTCCATGTCGGCCAGGGAATCGATGGCCACCCCCACCCGGCCCACCTCGCCGTAGGAACGGGGGTGGTCGGAGTCGTAACCCATGATGGTGGGCATGTCGAAGGCCACGGAGAGACCGGTCGTGCCCCGCTGGAGCAGGAACTTGTAGCGGGCGTTCGATTCGGCGGCGGTGGCGAAACCGGCGAACTGGCGCATGGTCCACAGGCGGCCCCGGTACATGTTCATCTGGACACCCCGGGTATATGGGTATTGGCCGGGGAAGCCCAGGTCACGGGAGTAGTCGAAGCCGGCCAGGTCCGCCGGGGTATAGAGGTCCCGCACGGGAAGGCCGGACACCGTATCGAAGCTGGCCGGCCGGTCGCTCAGTCCGGACCGGGCCGCGCGCCAGGCCTGGTAATCTTTTTCCAGGTCCTTGCATCCGTCTTGGCTCACTGGGGAAAAAACCTCCTTCCGATCAGTACTCGATGCCTTCCCGGGCCCCCACGCCCCGGTAGTAGGGGTGCTTGACCAGCCGCACCTCGGTGACCAGGTCGGCCCGGGCCACGATGCGCTCCGGAGCGTAGCGTCCGGTGAGGACCAGTTCCATGCCGGGCGGCCGCGCCGCGATGAGGTCGATCACGTCGTCGACGCGCAGCAGGCCGTAGTCCACGGCGACGTTGATTTCGTCCAGGATGACCATATCCCAGCCACCGTTTCCGATTTCCTGCCTGGCCCGGGCCAGGCCCGCCGCGGCCAGGCGCAGGTCCTCGCTTGATGGGGCGGCCTTGTTGACAAAAGTGGGCAGGCCGCTTTGCACCAGGGTGAAACCGGGCAGGAGGGGGGCGGCCCGCACCTCGCCGTAATCGGGGCTGCCCTTCATGAACTGGAGCATGAAGACCCGCTTGCCGTGGCCGACGGCCCGCAGCGCCAGGCCGAGAGCGGCGGTCGTCTTGCCCTTGCCGTTGCCCGTATAAACCTGTACCATGCCGCGTTGTTGTTCTGCCAAGGTGTTCCCCCTATTTCGTCAGGTGTCTGGCGATGACCAGCCGCTGGATCTGGTTGGTCCCTTCGTAAATTTGCGTCACTTTGGCGTCGCGCATGTATCTTTCCACCGGGTAGTCGCAGCAATAGCCGTAGCCGCCCAGCACCTGCACGGCGTCCGTGGTAACCCGCATGGCGGTGTCGGTGGCGAAGAGCTTGGCCATGGAAGCCTCCTTGCCGTGCGGTTCGCCGCGGTCCTTGAGCGCCGCGGCCCGGTAGACCAGGAGGCGCGCGGCGTCCACCGCCGTGGCCATGTCGGCCAGCATGAACTGGATCCCCTGGAAGGAAGCGATGCTTTGACCGAACTGCCGGCGGTCGCGGGCGTAGGATACGGCGGCGTCCAACGCCGCCTGGGCGATGCCCACCGCCTGGGCGCCGATGCCGATGCGCCCGCCGTCCAGGAGGGACATGGCGACGGCAAAACCCTTGTTTTCCTCACCCAGTACGTTTTCCACGGGAACAAGGGCGTCTTCGAAAACCAATTCCGCCGTCGCCGAGCCGTGCAGCCCCATCTTCTCTTCCACCCTTCCCACCCGGAAACCGGGGGTACCCTTTTCCACCAGGAGGGCGGTGATACCGCGGGCGCCCCGGGCGGGACCGGTGGAGACGAAGGTCACATAGACTTCGGCCGGGCCGGCGTTGGTGATGAAGAGCTTGTTGCCGTTCACGACGTAGCGGTCCCCCTGGCGGACGGCCCGCGTGGCCAGGGCCGCCGCATCGGAGCCGGCCCCGGCCTCGGTGAGGGCGAACGCGCCCAGCATGCGCCCGGAGGCCAGGGCCCGCAGGTACTTCTCCTTTTGGGCCGTGGTACCGAATTTGAGAACCGAGAGGCAGGCCAGCGAGGTGTGGACGGCCAGGATGACGCCGGTGGAGGCGCAGGCCCGGGATATCTCCTCCAGCGCCAGGATGTAGGACACGAAGTCGTAACCGCCGCCGTCCCACTCCTCCGGCACCGGCATGCCCATCAGACCCAGGCGCCGCATTCCTTCCAGGTTCTCGTACGGGAAAGCGTGTTCGCGGTCGATGCGCGCCGCCCGCGGCGCCACTTCCTCGCGGGCGAAACGCCGCACCGTCTCCCGCACCATCTTCTGTTCCTCGGTCAGATCAAACACGACACATCCCCTATCCTGTCAAAGGCGTTTGCCTAACAATAAGCAACACGCATGCCAGCGACGGGGGTGTTTTCCGGCGCGCCTTTTCGTCCCCGGGCCGGTGCCGGCGTAAACTATCGTTTACACGGCTGGATCAGAGAACGTCCCACCGGCCGCAACGGGAACCCCAACGCCCGATCACCCGGTCACCCTCGTAGATCTCCACGATCTCGCACACGTTGGAACAGCCGTGGCATTCGAAACCGGCGGTGCGGTGGGGCAGGGCGCACAGGTCGAAACCTTTGAAGGAAGTGCGGCCGGTACGCTCCACTTCCTCGCGGGCCAGGCGGGCGGCGCCGATGGCGCCCATGAGGTCGTGGTGGGGGGGGACCTCCACCGGCATCCCCAGGGCCCGCCCGAAGGCGGCCACGATCCCGCGGTTGGCGGCCACGCCCCCCTGGAAGAGCACCGGCGGCTGTATCTCCTTGCCCTTGGCCAGGTTGTTGAGGTAGTTGCGCACCAGGGCCTCGCACAAGCCCCGGACGATATCCTGGACGGGGTGGCCCAGTTGCTGTTTGTGGACCATGTCCGATTCGGCGAACACGGTGCAACGGCCGGCGATGCGCACGGCGTTCTCCGAGGTCAGGGCCAGGTCGCCGAACTCCTCGATGGGGATGCCCAGACGGGCGGCCTGCTGGTCGAGAAACGAGCCGGTCCCCGCGGCGCACACGGTGTTCATGGCGAAGTCGGTGACGATGCCCTGGCGCAGGATGATGATCTTGGAGTCCTGCCCGCCTATCTCCAGAATGGTCTGGACGTCCGGGCGGACGAGGGAGGAGGCCACGGCGTGGGCCGTAATCTCGTTCTTGATCACGTCCGCCCCGGTCATGACCCCGGCCAGGTAACGCCCGCTGCCGGTGGTTCCGCACCCGGCTACGGTGACACCGCCCAGGCGGGCTCCGGTCTCCTTCAGTCCCTCCAGAATGACCTGCATGGGACGGCCCCGGGAACGCAGGTAGAGGCCGGACATCACCTCGCCGCGTTCGTCCACGGCCACGATGTTGACGCTGACCGATCCGATGTCGATACCGAGATAGCAGTTCAAAAGCGATACCTCCGAGTGCCTGTCACGCCGAATACCGCCCCTGCGCTCCGCCCGGGCTGTCCGTGTTTTGCTTCTTTCTTTTCAACAGGTCGACAAAGGCTTCCAGGCGGGTGCTCATTCCGGCCTTGGCCGTCTGCTCGTCCAGAAAGAAAGTCAGCACCGGGATGTTGTGGTCGCGGCTGACCCGGGGCAGAATGGTGCGGGCCACTATTTCCGGAATGCAGGAGAAGGGGGCCAGTTGGATCACGCCGTCGAAGCCCCGCTTGGCGTAAAGGACGGTGTTGCCCACCGAGTCCCGTCCGTGCCCGCCGATCAACTCCGGCAGGTAGGGCTGGGCGGCGTCCTTGACGGTCATGCCGTGCGTGGAGAGGGTCCAGGTGTTGTCGCGGGTCCATCCGGTGAGGAACATGGAGCGCTCCACCTCCACCCCCAGGTGGCCCAGGGTCTCCTCGATCTCCAGGTTGGCGGCCGGCTCCAGGAGGACGTAGATCTCGCCGACGATGCCCACTTTCACCACCGCACGGTCCGGATCCTGGGGCACGGCCCGCAAAAGGGCGGTGGCCGCCCGTTCCGCCTCGGCGATGTCCGACGGGGTGTAGGCCTCGCCGACCATGGCCACGGCCCGGGCGTAGGCGCGGTTGGTGTCGCCCCGTTGCCGTTCCCGGGGCCTGATCTGGTGCGACAGTTTCTCCAGGTTGTCCAGGGCCCGCACCTTGCCCCAGCCCTTCTTGATGACTTCCCAGTAGGCGCGCCAGGAGAGGTGGGCCTGGTTCAGCATGCGCAGTTGGCGTATGAATTCCAGCGGACGCAGGCGCGGCGGTTCCAGGACGATCATGCGCATGGGGTGGCCCAGGTCGGCCAGGATCCTCTCGTGCAGGCCGGCGTACAGGCCGGCCCGGCAGGGGCCCACGCCCCCGGTGGTCACCACGGTGTCGGCGCCGCGGGCAATCGCCTCCAGGTACGTGCCCAGCAGGATCTTCAACGGCAGGCAGGCGAACTCCGGCGCGTACCGCACCCCCAGGTCCAGGGTCTTCTTGGAGGGACGGGGCGGCACGATCACCTCGTGGCCCAGGTCGTTCATCAGCATTTCGAAGGCCAGGTAGGATTGGCCCATGCGGGGGAAGGTCACTTTGAACACTTTGTCGCCCCCTTGCGCCGCCGCACCATGTCGGCGAAGGCTTCCAGCCGGGTGGTCAGGCCGGTTTCACCGGTATGCTCGTCGATGATCAGGGTCATGAAGGGAATGGTCCGGTGCCCTTTGGCTTTCAGTTCCATCATCTTGTCGGTGATCGAATCGGGCCCGCAACAGAAGACGCTGACGTGGATGATGCCGTCCACGTTGCCGCTCTCGAAGAGTTGGTTGGCGACCCGGACCACCCGGTCGCTGAAAGTCCAGAAAAGGCGCTTGGAAAAATCGTAACCACGCGCGGCCCACAGGCGCGGGGCCAGGTTCTCCATGGTCAGCGCGCGGACTCTCAACTGTCTGAGCTTGGACAAGAGCCCGGTATTGAGAAAGTCGTCGTAGACGGCGTACGGATAGCCGAGAACGCCGAAAACCAGGTCCGCGGGCGCCTCCCTGCCGGGGGCGGGTGCCCCCGTGCCGGAGGCCAGGGCCATGGCCGCCTGGGGCGCGCAGCCGTCCTGCAGGAGACGGTTGTACCGCCGGTTGACCACTTGGGCCCGGGCCAGGGCCTGGAGCACCTGGACGAGGTTGCGCCCGAAGTAGCCGCCGATCCTCCGGTAGGCCCCGACCATGGCCGCCAGCCCCTCGCGTACGTCCATGCGTTCGTCGATGATGGGCGGGCAGCCCGGCAGGGAATGCCGGATCATGTCCGGCAGGCCGAGAAATTTGGGACAGTAGACGGTCCGGCGGTTCAAACAGACCACCCGGGGGATGAAGAGGCAGTCCACCTTGTCCCGGAGGGCCATCACGTGTCCGAAAAACACCTTCACCGGGACGCAGACGTCGGCCAGGGCCTCGCGGACGCCGGCGTCGAGCAGTTCCTTGGTGGTCCGCCCGGAGGTGACCACCTCCAGGCCTAACTCGGTCAAAAACCTTTGCCAGAGGGGAAAGTACAGGTAGTACGTCAGGGCGCCGGGGATACCGACGCGGATTTTGCTCATGTCTGCCACCGCCCCTGGTTTGCGGACAGTTCCGCCCTTTGCCATCTTACGCCGCCAGAGCCCATATTATGGCAGGATATGCGGCCTGACAGTGAAATTCTCCAGGGGCGGGGAAATTCCTTCCCGGGCGAGTTGTGCCGGCAGGAGCGTGGCCGTGGGAGTCGGAGGGGAAGGAGAAAGCCGGGCGGGAACCCGGCCTTCTAGTGCTGGACGTCCACCTTTACCGTGCGCCGCCGTTCTCCCGCGGCCTTGGGCATGTGGACGCTCAGGATGCCGTCGCGGTAGGTGGCCCTGGTCTCCTCCGGTTTGACGGCCGTGGGGAGGGCGATGCTGCGGGTGAAGGTGCCGTAGTAACGCTCGCTGTGCAGGTAGTTTTCCTCCCGCAGGCCCTCACCGCGCTTCATTTCGCCCCGGATGGTCAGGCTCTTGTCGTCCACGGTGACTTCCACGTCGTCCTGGGAGGAGAGACCCGGCAACTCGCACTTGGCTACCACCTCGTGGTCCGTCTGGTAGACGTCCAGGCGGGGCATGCCCGTGCCGGCGCCGGTATGGGCGGGGTAGGACCACCAGTTGGGGTCGAGGAAGCGGTTCATCTGGTGGCGCAACAGGTTCCAGTCCCGGAAAGGTTCCCAGGGGGTAAGGCTCATGGCAAGACCTCCTTGCGGTATATACTCCGCAATATTGTGGCCGGGCCGCAGGACCCCTATGCGCCGCTTGCCCCGGGGACGGGATCGGGACTATGATAGAGGCGGAGAAGCGTTGTTTCGGGTGGCGGTGAATTGGACCAGGTAAGGGTATTGGAATTCGAGAAGATATCCTATTCCCTGGGCAACCAGCCCGCGCGCCGGGTCCTGGTTTCGGGCGCCGTCGCCGCCGGCGGGGTCCGGGTGGTGCGGGGAGCCAGCGGGGCCGGGAAGACGACCTTGCTGCGCATCCTGGCCCGGCTGACCACCTGCCTGGAGGGGCAGGTCTTCCTGGACGGACGAAACTGGCGGAACTTTCCCGGGCCCCTTTGGCGGACGCTAGTCCATTACCTGGCCCAGACGCCGGCCCTTTTCCACGGCACGGTGGGCGCCAACCTGGCCAAGCCTTTCGAAACGCGTTTGGTCCGCTCGCGGAAGTCTTTCGATCCGCAGGCGGCCCGGTCCCTGTTGGAAGAGGTGCTGCTGCCGGCCGGGATCTGGGACCAGGATGCCCGCACCCTCTCGGGGGGCGAGGCCATCCGGGTGGCCCTGGTCCGGTCGTTGACCCTCGACCCCCGCGTTCTCCTGCTGGACGAACCGACGGCGGCCCTGGATGCCCGGGCCCGGGAAGCGGTGTTGCGGCTTTTGGCCCAATGGGTGGCCGGCGACGGCCGGGCAGTGGTCCTGGTTAGCCACCAGGAGGGGCCGCTTCCCTTCGATCACCTTTCCTCTCTGGATATAGAACCAGGGGAGAAGAACGCGCCATGAACAACTCCGTCATACCCATTTCCAACCTGCAACTGGCCTTTTCGGTTTTCCTCGTCCTGATCGCCGGCGGCGTCGCGGCCTTCCTCCGGCTGGGCCTTTTGCGCAACCTGGCCTGGGGTACCGTCCGCACCTTCCTCCAACTTGTTCTGGTCGGCTACGTTCTGGCCTACATCTTCGCCGTCGACAATCTGTGGCTGGTCCTGGGGGTGGTCACGCTCATGTGCCTGGTGGCGGCCCAAACGGCCGTGCGGCGTGGACCCGCCGTTGCCGGCGGCCACTTCCTTCTCGCTTTCACGGCCGTCGCGGCCAGCACCTACCTGGTAGGTTCCCTGGTCACCGGCCTGATCATCGCCCCCCACCCTTTCTATGAGGCGCGGATCGTCATTCCTATCTCCGGCATGATTCTGGGCAACACCATGAACGGTATCGCGTTGGCCCTCGACCGTCTGTACAGCGAGGCTCGCTCCCGGACCGGGGAGATCGAGGGCCTGCTCACCTTCGGGGCCACACCCTGGGAGGCGGCCCGCGAAGCCGTGCGGGAGGCCATCCGGGCCGGTATGACGCCCACCATCAATTCCCTGATGGTGGTGGGGCTGGTCAGCCTGCCGGGCATGATGACCGGCCAGATTCTGGCCGGGACCGATCCCCGCCAGGCCGTGCGCTACCAGATCGTGGTCATGCTGATGATCGCCGCGGCGGCCGCCATGGGCTGTCTCATCCTGGTGGGCCTGTCCTACAAAAAACTCTTCAACGCCGACGGTGCCCTGCAACCGTTCGTATTGCAGAGCCGGGATCAGGGCTGATGGCCGATGGGCCCTCCCTTTCCGCCGTTGGGCAGATACCCCTTGAAGAAAACGAGCCGCTGTGGTATATAGGGAATGAACGGGTGCCACCGGCGCGGTCCCCGGTCAACGAGCCAGGATTCCGCTGCGGCGGCGATACCGTAGACAGATAAGCATGCGAAGGGAGATGGGCCTTCGTCGGGCGCCCGAGGGGGGGAAGGGTTGGTCAAAGCCAGGGTGTTTGCCGGTGTCTGCGGTTTTACCAGCGTGGTGCGGGTGGACAAGATCGATAAAATGAGGGTAAAGGTGGAAATAGTCAGTGCCTGTCAGGACCTGCGGACGATGAATCCGGAAATGGAGAGCATCGACTGCAGCCGGGGCGTGTTCGGCAAGATGAACGAATCCTTGATTTATGTCATAGCCAGCCGGAAATTGAAACACCCGGACTGCCCCGTACCGTGTGCCATCATCAAAGCCATCCAGGTCGAGTTGGGCGGCGCCATACCAAAGGATGTGGTGATCAGCTTCAAGTAGTCAGAGGAAGATTGGACAATATCTTGTCTTATTACATATATCACTATTTTGCATGTAAATACTCAAGAATTTTACTTGCAAATTGGGCCGATTTGCCTTATGGTTGATTTGCCAGGGTACCGCGGCGTTGTAGCCTTCGGCCAGGAGTGTTATCTGCTCGTAACTGTTACTGCTCCGGAAGGCCCGGCCCCGGTTTCCCCCGGCGGGCCAAGGCCGTGCGTCCGGGACCCCGGTTTTTAACATGACCGCCGGGAAGTCCCCTCCGTTCACGGAGGGGATGAAAGGCGCCTGCCCCCAAAGGGGCCAGGCGAAAGATGCGAATTATTGCGGAGAAACACTTGCCAACAGGTAAGTTTCGGTGATATAATATTTCTATGAAATACAGATATGA
>Ga0078972_1005722_pt1 | contig 31031 bp, 31 predicted proteins | sample YelNatPaOPGAMG01_FD_67568 | JGI IMG/M metagenome (GOLD analysis project Ga0078972, IMG submission 67568) | Hot spring thermophilic microbial communities from Obsidian Pool, Yellowstone National Park, USA - OP-RAMG-01 (SPADES assembly) (version 2) | ecosystem: Environmental > Aquatic > Thermal...
GGGAGCCTCCGGCGTCCCAGTAGCTTACACAACCAACCACACCTCACACACTCCTCCCAGCTCCCCTCTCCCCGAAGGCGGGAGAGGGGTGGCGAAGCCGGGGTGAGGGGAACTCCCCGCCTTGCCTAGCGTCGCTTGCTATCATGCAAGGGGCAGGGGTGAGGGCAACTACACACACATGGCATCAACCCGCACGAGGGTTGTGCGTAGGGATGGGGCCTTGCTGCCGGCCAGACGTGTTGCGCATACCGATTCGTTCTGCTACAATGGCACGGGCGGCGGCCCTCCGGCGGTGTGCAAGCCGCGCCTCCGCTCTTATGCAGTATGGAGTCTTCTCAGGAGGTCGTTCGTGAAGATCAAAATCGATAGGGATGCTTGCCTGGGTGAGGGCCTCTGCGTCACTACCGCCCCGGGCGTGTTCGATCTGGATGACGAAGAGAAGTGCATCGTGCTCGATGCCAGTGCTGCCGACGAGCAGACCATTCTGGAGGCTGCGCAGGGCTGCCCCGTTGAGGCAATCATCCTGATGGACGACAACGGCGAGCAGATCTTCCCCAAGTAAGCAAACGTCGCCTTCTGTGAAGCCGGTGGCACGGGTGCCGATGTGCGCCGCGCCGCCGGCTTCTGTTGCCTCAGCCCGCCCCCACCCGCAGCTTCCCGCCTCGCCACCCACCCCATCGCTTCAGGCCCTCCCAAGCAAGCAGGGCCAGCACGCACCCATACTCCACGTTCGGGACCCACGGGTTGATGTGCGGCACCGGGTTCAGATACGCGAGCGAGACGAGCCCCGTGAACGCCAGCCATCCAAGAGAGGGGCTGAGGCACAGGCCAGGAACCAACCACGTTGCGTACCAGGGGTACACGGTGTGGCTAAGGAGGAAGAACGTTCCGATCGCCGCCGTGCACCTGGCCGCAAGCTCCTTAGCGCCGCTCGCGGGCCTAATCGCCATCCTGGCCACCACCAGCAACAGCAGGCCCGCACATAGCAATCGAGTGGCCGCCAGGTGATCCGCCGCCACGTGCGCCAGCAGGCCGTCGAGCCAGGCAAAGGGGCCTGCATTTCGCAAGCGGTTCTGCATGTACTGGCTTAGGCCTACCAAGACGGCGCCGTCCCCCCAATACAGGGCGATGAACGGCAGCGCGGCCAGAGCGGCCGTTGCCGCGAAAAGAGCCGGGCGCTTCCTGGCGAAGATCGGGACGGCCGGCAGCACGTAGCCCTTGCTCATGGCCGAGAGGCCAACCAGCACTCCCGCCCACGCGCTCTGCCCTGCAGTCGTTTCAAAGCCAGCCACAAGCAAAGCCGCCGCCATCAGCATGATGCCAAGCGCGTCTTGATGCCCGCTGCCGGCGATCTCCATCACCACCAAGGGGTGCCATGCATAGACCACGCACCGGGCCAGAGGCAGCCCAGCGCGCGACAAGAGCATCAGGATGGTTGCAAGCGTCACCAGGTCCACCAGCACGAACGCCGTCTTGAACGCGCTTACCCTCTCTCCTCCCACCGCCCGCACCCCCAAGAAGAAGGCTTGAGAAAGCGGGGGATACATCGTGCGCATGTCTTTGTGGTTCATTATGCTCCAGTACGTCGTTCGGTACGGAATGGTCTGACGTGCCGCTGGTGCGTACGCATAGGGGTTCACGCCGTGCGACGCAACGTGCGCATCCCACAGGTAGCGGTATATGTCCGTGGAGAGGCTGGCGGGCTGCAGAAGGGCGCTTATGCGCATGGCTACGCCAAAACCCAAGATGAGGCCCAGGACCGCCCCAGAGTTCGGCGCGCGCCTTTGAACCAGCCACACGGCCATCAAGAAGAGCGCGAAGAGGGCGAGAAAGAACGGCACGTACTGCTCAGGGTGGGCCTCCAGGCGCTGTGGAAGCCACCTGGTTGCCGTTACGCCCGCCAGCAGCAGTACTCCCAACGCTGCCAGAGACCAGGTAGCTACCAACTCATCCCTATCCGGTACGTTTGGGCCGCGTCCGCCATTATCCATGCTCACTGCCCCGAGCCCTACCCCTTCAGCCCGAAGCGGTTCCCCGTGAGCCGCTCCAACGCTCTTTGCGCCTCCAGCCGCTCTGCCACGGCCCCTTTCGGGCATGCAGCCGGCATCTCTACGTGACCGCCTGCAACATCGGCTGGGCGCTCCATGGCGCACAAGCCGGCGATGAACGGGTGGGTACCATCAGCGCCGCGCCTCTCCCACTCAACTACGCGCCTTGTATGCAGGCATACCGATGATAGATGCAGTAGGCAGACTCTGGCAATGGCCTCAAGCCCAGAATGCAGCCAGTGGCGGTGGTCCGTGGCATAGGCTAAGCCGCCGGAGGGAGGCACGCCATTGGCGCCGCTGGAGTAGTCGCGCAGGGCCTAGGAGTACGCGTCACCGAACGTCCACCTCGGCCGGCACCACCGTGGCGACGGCGTGCGCCGCGATCGCCTCCAACCTGCCAACGGCATCCAGCCCCTCGTTGGTTGTAGCCTTCACCCCCACCCTGCTGACTGGCACGCCCAAGGCATCCGCCAGCGTCTGCCTCATGGCCGGCACGTAGCTGGCGAGCTTGGGGCGCTCCGCCACGATGGTGATGTCTGCATTGTGCGGCCTCAGCCCAGCTTGGGCGAGGCGCGCAACCACGCGTCGCAGCAGGTCAAGGCTGCGGGCGCCCTCGTAGGCCGGGTCCGTATCTGGGAATAGGTTCCCGATATCCGGCAGGCCAGAGGCGCCGAGGAGGGCGTCCATAAGCGCGTGGGTGGCGGCGTCCGCGTCGGAATGGCCGTGCAGGCCAGCGGAGTGGGGAACGGAGACGCCGCACAGCACCAGCGCGCGGCCCTCCACCAGGCGATGGATGTCGTACCCGATGCCCACGCGAACCGGAGCCGTGGGTGATCTATCGGCCGTCATACGCCTTGCCAAAACCTCCTCCGCCCTAGCGAAGTCTTCGGCATGGGTGACCTTCAGGTTCTCCCAGCTGCCCTCCACCAGCTTCACGGCGTGGCCCAAGCGGCTGACCAGCGACGCGTCGTCCGTGCCCGTGAAGCCGTCCTGGAGGGCGAGGCGGTGGGCCCGGCGTATCAGCTCGGCGCGAAAGGTTTGGGGCGTCTGCACAATCCACACCCGGTCCCTTGGCGGGGTATCGAGCAGCATGCCGTCTGGGGTTGAGATGGCGACGGTGTCGACCGTGGGCATTGCGGCGACGGCCGCGCCGTACTGCTCGGCCGCGTCCAGCGTTCGGTGGATGATCTCTTGGGTAACGGCCGGCCGCGCGCCGTCGTGGATGGCCACCAGAGGAGCGTCTGCGGGCACGGCATCGAGGCCCAAGCGCACGGAGTCTTGCCTGGTGGGACCGCCCTCGACGACGGCAACCACCTTTGTGAAGCCGCAGGCGCGAACCAGGTGAGACACGGCAGCGAGGTGCTGTGCGCTGGCGGTTACCACGATGGAGCCGACTCGGTGCGAGGCGTGGAACGGCGCGATGGTATGCGCCAGCATAGGCTGGCCCACGATGGGACGCAGTACCTTTGTACAGGCCGGAGTGCCGTTTGGGGGGCGGCTAAGGGCTCTTTCGCCTCGGCCGGCCGCTGTTATAAGCGCGCAGGGTTCGCCCAAAAGCCTCGTCTGCCTCGTCGCGGTCCATCTTGACGTCGGCGAAGATCATCTTGCCGGCGATGGTTTGCAGCACGCTGGCCACCACCACGTCTATGGTGCTGTTGATGTAGCGCTTGGCGCCTTCCACCACCACCATGGTGCCGTCGTCGAGGTATGCGATGCCCTGATTGAGCTCCCGGCCCTCTTTGATGATGGTGACGGTGAGCTCCTCTCCAGGCAAAACCACGGGCTTGAGCGCGTTGGCCAGCTCGTTGATGTTGAGCACCTGAACGCCCTGCAGCTCCGCCACCTTGTTCAGGTTGTAGTCGTTGGTGATGATGGACCCGTTGAGCTGCTTGGCGAGCTTGACAAGCTTGAGATCCACCTCGTCGCCCTCGGAATCGGCGAGGTCGAACTGGCGCACCACCAGTTTCATATCTTTCTGCATCTGGTGGAGGATATCCAGGCCACGTCTGCCTCTGGCGCGCTTGAGGGCATCGGCGGAATCGGCGATGTGCTGCAGCTCGTCCAGCACGAACCCGGGCACGTATATGGCCCCTTCCACGAAGCCGGTTCGGCATACGTCCGCGATGCGGCCATCTATTATGACGTTCGTGTCCAGTATCTTGCACTTCTGCGGGCGCATATCGTCCAGGCTATCGGTGGCGCCGGGGAGCATGCCGAACAGCTCCCTCTTCATGCCCATCATGGCAACGACGCCAAGATAGCAGAAGATGTAGCCCGCAAGGAGGGTGAAGGCGATGGCAGCGAACGGAACGGCTCGGAGGGCGCTGCTTATGGCAAGCGCCACAACCCCGGTGAAGATGAGGCCGATGAGGACGCCCACGATGGAGGCGATCTTGTCCCTCGGCGGCATCCTCTCGAGGGATTCGGCGAAGCGGGCGAGCGTGTTGAAGGCGTGGATGGCGAAGAGGAACGCCACGAGTACGCCAAACAGGCACGCGAGCGACTGGGGAAGCCACAGCGGGAGCCTGGCGTACTTAACGATTGCCTCGCTCTGGGTGGTGGCGTATATGCCGCCCAATGCCCAGCCGGCCACTGCACCCAGGAGCATTAGGCCCGATATGAAGGTGAGCTTGAGGAACTTCGGCACGTTAGGCTAGCGATCGATGTCACCCAGGACTATGTCTATGCTCCCAAGGATGGCCACCACGTCTGCGATCTTCCATCCGCGCACGATCTCGGGGAGCACCTGCAAGTTCGCAAACGAGGGCGCGCGCCACTTCAGACGGAAGGGGTTGGTGCCGCCGTCGCTGACAAGGTAGACTCCCAAGAGCCCTCTTGGGCTTTCTACGCGGGTGTATACTTCTCCTGCTGGGGGTCTAAACACTCGAGGCATTTTGGCCATAATGGGGCCTTCGGGCATGAGGTCCAGCGCCTGCCGGACGATTCTGGCGCTTTGGCGCATCTCCTCCACCCGAACGAGGTACCTGCCCAAGCAGTCGCCTGTGGTTTGGTACGGGATGTCGAAGTCCAGCCTGTCGTAGACGGCGTACGGATCGTCGCGCCTGACGTCGAACTGGGGGCCAGAGCCTCGGAGGCTGGGTCCGCTGACGCCGTAGTTGATGGCCAGTCTGGGATCGAGCACGCCGACGCCCTGGGTGCGAGACAGGAAAACCTCGTTGCCGGTCAGCAGAGCGTCGTTTTCATCTAGGCGGGGCAGCAGGTAGTCGAGGAACTGGCGAACCCGATCGGCCCATCCGTCTGGGACATCCCACGGCACACCGCCGACGCGTATGTAGGAGTAGGTCATCCTCGCGCCGCAGATCTCCTCGAAGAGGGAGAGAAGAACCTCGCGCTCTCGGAAGCAGTACAGGAACACGCTCATGGCGCCGAGGTCCAGCGCGAAGGTGCCGAGCCAAACCAGGTGGCTGGCGATGCGGCCTAGCTCGTTCACCACCACGCGGATGAAGTGGGCCCTCTCCGGCACCTCAATTCCGGCCAGCTTCTCCACCGCTTGGCAGTACACCTGGTTATTGGACATGGCGGCCAGGTAGTCGTTCCGGTCGGTTAGGGGGAGAACCTGGGCGTAGGTGCGTCGCTCGGCGAGCTTCTCCATGCCGCGGTGGAGGTAGCCGATGTCCGGGTCGGCATCGAGGACCACCTCGCCCTCGATGTGAAGGATGAGGCGCAGGACTCCATGCGTGCTGGGGTGCTGGGGGCCCATGTTGAGGAGGAGCTCCTCGGTTTTGAGGCCGTGCTCTTGTTCAGGAGTGGGGTGTCGGTGTAACGCTTGGTTGCTAGGCTGATCCATTGTGCAGATGTGGGGTGGGAAAAGGGGCGCTCAGTCGGTCTCCTGATACTCCTTACGCAGTGGGTGGCCCTGGAAGCTTTCTGGCAAGAGGATGCGCCTCAAGTCTGGGTGGTTGCGGAACCGCACGCCCAGCAGGTCGTACACCTCGCGCTCGTGCCAGTTGGCGCCCTTCCACACCTCAGTAACGCTATCCACCTCTGGGGCGTCGTACGGCAAGACGACCTTGATGGAGAGGTCGTTGTCGCGGACCGTTGACCAGAGGGTATAGACAACCTCGAGCTCCTTGCCGGTATCTATGCCGGTCACGCAATCCGGGAAGTCGAACTCCAAGGAATCCCTGACGAACCTACAGACGGGCAGGAGCTGGTCGGCCTTGATGGTAATGAGGAGGGTACCTTTGCAGTCTGTAGCAGCCAGAACGGCATCGGGGAATTGCTGACGGATGGTCTGCTCAAGTTCCTGGTTCATGCGGAACCTAACCTATCTCCCCGCGGATCTTGCGCTGGAGCTCCAGGATACCGTTGATGAGGTTCTCAGGACGGGCGGGGCACCCGGCCACGTATATATCCACTGGGAGGATCTTATCCACGCCCTTCACCACGTTGTACGAATCCCAATAAGGTCCGCCGGACATGGCGCAAGCCCCCATTGCGATGACGTAGCGGGGCTCTGCCATCTGCTGATACAGCAAGCGGATGGGATCGGCCATCTTCTTGGTGACGGTGCCGGCCACGATCATCACATCTGACTGGCGTGGGCTGGGCCTGAACAGCCCGGCGCCGAACCGATCGAGGTCGTACCTGGCGGCGGCGGTGGCCATCATCTCGATGGCGCAGCAGGCGAGGCCAAAGCCCAACGGCCATAGCGAGTTGGTGCGCGCCCAGTCCTTCACGAAATCGAACAGGTCCGCCGCTTTGGCAAACAGGACGGTATGTTGAGCTGGCTTGGGGTTTCCGTCTTGCTGGGCGACGGCTCCGTTGCTCAGAATCACCGTACGGCTCCCTTCACCGGGGGTGGCACGAATGCGTTACCGCGCCCCCGGGCGGCGCGGCTTCGTTGTTGGGGTCCACCAGCATAATACTATCTTTACACCATTACATCAAGTCCACTTCAGCACGCCCTTGCGCCAGGCGTAGTAGAGGCCCGCCACCAGGACGGCCAGGAACACCGCCATCTCAACGAAGGCGAACAGCCTAAGCTGGCCCAACACCAGCGCCCAAGGGAACAAGAAGACGGCCTCAACGTCGAACACGACGAAGATCAGCGCGAAGATGTAGTACCTAACGTAGTACTGCGACCATGCTGGTCCGATGGGGCGCGCTCCGCATTCGTACACGGACACCTTATCTGCGGAGATCTCCTTTGGTTTCTCCCTCACCAGCCAGGAGAAGGCGAGGGTGATCACCACAAACAGGATTCCCACCGCTATAAACACGGCTACCGTTATGTAGTCTGAAGGCATATCAGTTGTACTCCAGCACCTCGGCCTTTAGGTTGCCCATCACGGCGGCCACGGCGAACATGGAGGCCACATCGCCGTGGGCCAGTTTGACGTGGGTGGCGTCCACAAAGGCCGTGGGCAACGTAGGGTCCACGTCCACCCATTTGCCTATGTAGCTTTCCGCCCAGGCGTGGTAATAGAAGGCTCCGTTCACGTACACCAGGCCCGTGGCTAGGCGCGTGGGTATGCCCGCGGCACGCGCCAGGGCGGCGTATAGGATGGCGTAGTCTCGGCACACGCCAACCCGCTCTTTGTATATATCCACCGATGAGCGCAGGACGCCGATATCCGCCCTCGTGGTCATGTTTCGGTGAACCCAGTCCCTCAGCCGATCCACAGCCCAGAAGGAGTTGGTTTCGGCGCCCACCACCTGCTTTGCCGTGCTCTTTATGCTTGGGTCTGTTGCCTGGAGGTACGGCGTGGGCCGCAGATACTCCTTCAGCTGGGCGGGTACGTTCTTGCGCAGGTCGGCCAGCTTCATGGCAGCGGAGGGATCCACATCCTGCGCCGTTATGCCGATCTCCGCGACGGTGGTTGTTGGCTCCGGATGGCTTACCGCCACCTTCTGCCTGGCATCGGTGACGGCCGCGAAGCCGCTGTTGGAGCTCATGCGCAGCTTAAGGTGCCTAACGGCGCGGGGGTTATCGATCGGCTTCTCGGCTTTGACGGCGATGGCCTCCGCCACGTCCGATGGTGGCGCGTACTTCACATCGGGTATGGAGAGGGCCTCTTCGCGGGTCTCTTTCAGCATTGTGAGGCCAAGCACCATCTCGGCCTTCAGCATGTCGCCGCGAAGGTCCTGCCAGTAGGTCATCGAGCCCATGGGCATACTGGTTCTGACCACCATGGTGCGGTAAGCGACGCCGCCCAGCGAGAGGATCTCCCTCCGGAGCACCTCGGCGGTGCCGGCCTCGATGACGAGCGCAACGGGGTTGAGGTAATGGAACCTCAGCTTGCGGCCTGGCTTAACGGCCCTTGCGAGGGTTATGGTGGGGTCTGTGATGAGGTTGGCGCCTTTGGGAATGGGCACGATCTTGGTTGTTACCTGGCCCGCGGAGGTAACCTTGCACCTGACGGCTTTTGGCCCGAACACCGCGAGCACGGAGGTGCTGTGGCCGGCGGAGTCCATGGAGAAATCCATGGTGAGCGGCATCCAGCGCGCGTTTGACCACTGGTCCATCACTATGCGCTGCTCAACGGTTTGGCCCAGAAGGGCCATCTTGGTTACGGTGAGGCTTCGGACGCGGTATGCGGGCTTGCCGGCGCGGGTGGCTTTGGCTATATCAACCCTGGTGTAGCCGATCTTGGTGCCGTTGAAGTAGATGCCCATCCAAGACTGCTGGGCATAGGCTCTGCCGCATGCGGCAAGCAACACCACCAGCGGGGCGCCCTTGCGGTATAGCCGCCTTGCGAGCGCAGAGAGGCTGGGGGCAAGCCGGCGCGGGGTTGGCCTTCGAGCTGGCCTGGAGGTGCGGGTTCGGCGGAGGGTTGTGCTAAGCATCGGAGGCGGATCCTTCGGAGGCCACCCTGAGCCTGTTGAGCGCGCGATGGAGGGCGGCCTGTGCTCTGGCGAGATCCACGCCCTCGCGGGCTTGGATGCGAGCGCGGGCGCGTTCCGCAGCGGCTTGGGCACGCGCAACGTCTATCTCCTCTGCGCGTTCCACGGCATCGGCCAGTACGGTGGCCTGCCTGGGGGTAACCTCCATGAAGCCACCGCTGCAAGCCATTCGCGCTTCGCGGCCATCCGCCTCAACAACGCGAAGCTCGCCGGGAACTAGCTCAACAAGCATGGGTGCATGGCCCGGGTGCACGCCCAGGTAGCCGTTGTACGCGTTGGCCACCAGCGACTGCACCTCCGTGTCGTACACCGTTCGCTCCGGCGTTACGATGGTGAGAAGAAAGGTTGCCATGGCGGCTACGCTTTCAGCTCTTCGGCCTGGGCCACGGCCTCTTCTATGGTGCCGACCATGTAAAAGGCCTGCTCCGGAAGGTCGTCGTGCCGGCCTTCCACTATCTCTTTGAAGCCCTGCAGAGTCTGCTCCCGGGTTACGTACTTGCCTGGCCGGCCGGTGAAATACTCTGCGGAGAAGAACGGCTGGCTGAGGAAGTTCTGAATCTTGCGGGCGCGGGCAACGGTTAGCTTGTCCTCGTCGGAGAGCTCGTCCACGCCCAGAATGGCTATGATGTCTTGCAGGTCCTTGTAACGCTGCAGGATGGCCTGGACCTCGCGCGCCACGTTGTAGTGATCTTCGCCCACTATTCTTGGGTCAAGTGCGCGAGACGCGGAGGCCAGTGGGTCCACCGCGGGGAATATGGCGAGCTCAAAGAGGCGCCGTTCAAGGTAAGTAGTGGCATCCAGGTGGGAGAAGGTGGTTGCCGGAGCCGGGTCCGTGGGGTCATCCGCAGGGACGTAGATGGCCTGGATGGAAGTGACGGAGCCGCGCTTGGTGGATGTGATGCGCTCTTGGAGGGCGCCCATCTCCGTGGCCAAGGTGGGCTGGTAGCCAACGGCGGAGGGCATGCGGCCCAGCAACGCGGAAACCTCCGAGCCCGCCTGGACGAACCTGAAGATGTTATCTATGAAGAGGAGCACGTCTCTGCCCTCTTCGTCTCGGAAATACTCCGCCATGGTTAGGGCGGAAAGGCCAACGCGCAGGCGAGCTCCGGGCGGCTCGTTCATCTGACCGAACACCATCACGGTTTTGTCCAGAACGCCGGACTCCTGCATCTCCAGCCAGAGGTCGTTGCCCTCGCGGGTGCGCTCGCCCACACCGCCGAAGACGGAGTAGCCGCCGTGCTCGTGGGCTATGTTGTGGATGAGCTCGGTGATGAGCACAGTTTTGCCCACGCCCGCGCCGCCGAAGAGGCCCACTTTGCCGCCGCGCACGTATGGGCAAAGCAGGTCCACCACCTTGATGCCCGTTTCAAACAGCTCTGTGGCGGGGCTTTGCTCCTCGAACGGAGGGGCGGGGCGGTGGATGGGCAGGCGTTCACCCTCTCCCACGGGGCCGCGGCCGTCCACGGGCTGGCCGAGAAGGTTGAACACGCGGCCTAGGGTGCGGGGGCCCACTGGTACGGTGATAGGCCCACCGGTGTCCCTTCCCTGCATGCCCCTCACCAGGCCGTCCGTGGAGTCCATGGCCACGCAGCGGACGGTGTCGTTGCCCAGCATTTGGGCCACCTCAACAACCAGGGGATCGGCGTTATCCCCTCTGGGTATCTCGATTGCGTTGAGGATCTCGGGCAGCTCTTGAGGCTGGAACCTAAGGTCCACCACTGGCCCGATGACCTGAACTATCTCACCTGTTCCTGGCACGTAACGTCCTCCTTGGCGTTAGCCACGCCAAGCAAGCCAACAACCTACTGCTTCTGAAGCGCGTTGACGCCGCCCATTATCTCCGCCAGCTCTTTGGTGATGGCAGCCTGCCTTGCGCGGTTGAGGTTAAGGGTTAGCTGCTCTATCATTTCGGAGGCGTTGTTGGTGGCGTTGGACATGGCGGTCACGCGCGCCCCGAATTCGCTGGCCATGGCCTCCAGCAGTGCCTGAAAGAGCACTGTGTCGACATACCTCGGCAGCAAGTGTTCCAAGAGCTGGGTGGGCGTTGGCTCGAAGATGTACTCAAGCGGCTGTTCCTGGTCCTCCGGGGCAACCACGGGCGGCTCCACAGGCAGAAGCTGAACGACGGTGGGCCTTTGCACCATGGTGCTCACAAACCTGGCGAACACCAAGTACACCTCGTCCACCTGGTTCTGCTCGTACATGGAGCGGACCGCAAGGCTGATGGGCCTGATGTGGGCGAAGGTGCCGTCCGTGGGGACCGGGTAGCTTTGGGTGGGTGGGTAGCCGCGGCGCCGGAGGAGATCGCGCCCGCGCTTGCCAACCACGAAGAGGCTAACTTCGGAGGGCTGCCGCTCGTTGATGAAATCCAGCGTTAGCCTGCCCAGGTTCACGTTGTAGCTGCCACACAGCCCGCGGTCAGACGAAAACACCACCAACGCCACCCTGTTGCCGTCGTGCCTCTGCAGCAGCGGGTGCGTAATGGCGCCCGCGGCGCCGGCAAGCCGTTGCATGAGCGAGCGCATTTGGCTGGCGTACGGCCTGGCGGCGAGCACCCTTTCCTGCGCCTTTCGCAGGCGGGCGGCTGCCACCATGCGCATGGCGTTGGTGATCTGCTCGATGTTGCGTACGGTGCGGATGCGCCGCCTTATGTCTCTTGCGGTTGCCATTTTGCGGCTTAGGATGCGGAGGCCAGAGGGGCTGGCTGGGCGTTGGGGTTGAAGGCAGCTTTGAACTGCTGGATGGCCTTCTTCAGCATGTCTTCAACCTCGGGCTTCAGCTCCTTGGTACGCTCTATCTGGTGGCCCACGTCCGGGTATTTGTCCGCCATGAAGGCAAGGAACTCGGCCTCGAACCTCCGGATGCAATCGATTGGCAGGTCGTCCAGGTATCCGCCCGTGGCGGCGTATATGACCATCACCTGCTGCTCAACGGGCATGGGCTTGTACTGCGGCTGCTTGAGGATCTCTACCAACCTCTGGCCGCGGTTCAGCTGCGCCTGGGTGGCGCGATCGAGGTCGGAGGCGAACTGGGCGAACGCGGCAAGCTCTCGGTAGCGCGCCAGGTCCGCCTTGAGTCGCTTGGCCACGGCGAACATTGCACGGATCTGCGCCTTGCCGCCGACTCTGGAGACCGAGAGGCCGGCGTTCATGGCGGGCCGTATGCCAGCGTAGAAGAGGTCCGACTCCAAGAAGATCTGCCCATCCGTGATGGAGATGACGTTGGTGGGGATGTACTGCGAGATATCCCCGGCCTGCGTCTCGATGATGGGCAGTGCGGTAAGCGAGCCTCCGCCGAGTGGATCGCTCATCTTGGCGGCCCGCTCGAGCAACCTGGAGTGGAGGTAGAAGACATCTCCGGGATACGCCTCACGTCCCGGCGGTCGTCTGAGCAGCAAAGAGACCTGCCTGTAGGCCTGCGCGTGCTTGGAGAGGTCGTCGTACACGCAAAGGGCGTGGCGGCCGCTGTCTCGGAAATACTCGCCCATGCTGCAACCGGCGTAAGGCGCGATGTACTGGAGGGGGGCTGGGTCGCTGGCGCTGGCGGAGACGACGGTGGTGTACTCCATTGCGCCCTCCTCCTCGAGGACGCGGACCACCTGCGCCACGGTGGACAGCTTTTGGCCAATTGCGACGTATATGCAGTACACGTCCTGGCCCTTTTGGTTAAGGATGGTGTCCACCGCAATCGCCGTTTTGCCCGTCTGGCGGTCACCGATGATAAGCTCGCGCTGGCCGCGACCAATGGGCGTGATGGCATCTATGATCTTAAGGCCCGTTTGGAGGGGCTCCTTCACCGGCTGGCGGTCCACCACGCCGGGCGCGCGGGTCTCTATGTGGCGGTAGTGGTCCGTAACGATGGGGCCCTTGTCGTCGATTGGCTGGCCGAGGGCGTTGACGACGCGGCCAACCATGGCTTCTCCCACGGGCACCTCAACGATGCGCCTGGTACGCTTTACCAGATCGCCCTCTTTGATATCTGTTTCCGGTCCGAGAATAACGCAGCCTACGTCGTCCTCTTCAAGGTTGAGCACCATGCCCATAACGCCGGTGGGGAACTCCACCAGCTCGCCGGCCATAACATCTTGGAGGCCGTATATGCGGGCTATGCCGTCTCCCACCTGAAGCACGGTTCCCACACCAACCTTCTCAACGCCTCTGGTGTAGGACTGCAGCTCGCGTTGCAGGACCGAGGTTACCTCTTCCGGTCTGATGGCCATTTGCTCTCAACACTCCGGGGGGCTCTTGCCGCCCCCCCACAGGGCGGGCTAGGCGGCGCGGCGTCGTCCGGCAAGCCGCTGGCGAAGAAGCTCCAGCTGTCCGGCGACGCTTCCGTCCAGAACGGTATCTTTCACTCGCACCACGAGGCCGCCTATCAAGGATGGATCGACAACGGGTTCCAGCTCAACGCGGCAGCCCTGCGCCCGCCCAACGGCCTCGGCAAGCCTGGCAAGCTCGTCCTCGGTGAGGGGAAAGGCGGAGCGGACCTGTGCGGACACCACGTTGCGGTGTGCATCGTGCAGCTCCTTGTAGAACCGCTGCACCGCGGCCCAGGCCTGGAACCTCTGCTTATCAATAAGGAGCTTCAGAAAGTTAAGGGTAAGAGTGTGTATCTGGCCGCTTAACAAGCTATCAAGGACTCGCTTTTTGGTGGAGGCGGGCACAGTGGGCTGCTGCATGGCGTCGGCCAGCTCTGCGGAGGCGTTCAGGAGGTCGCTAACGAGAACCAGGTCCGCCGCGACGCTCTCAACCAGGTTCTCCTGGAGGGCGGTTTCGAAGAGCGCGGCTGCGTATCGGCGCGCGGCTCTTAGGTCGGTCATTCGCTAGCTCCCCACGTTCTTGATGAACTCCGCAACGAGCTGGCGGTTGCGCGTTTCGTCCAGGTTGGCCTGGATGATCTTGCTGGCGGCGGCCACGGCCAGGTCCGCCACCTCTTCGCGCAAGGCCACTAGCGCCTTATCGCGCTCTCGGCGGACCTCCTCGCGCCCGGTCTCCACTATCCGCTCCGACTGCTTGCGGGCATCGGACACTATCTCGTCTTTCATGCGCTGGGCCTCTTTGATGGCGGCCTGAATGCGCTCTCTCGCTTCAGCATCCATGCTGGCAAGTCTGCGCTCCAGCTCCGCCCGCGAGGCGTCCATGGCGGCCTTATCCTGGGCCATCTTCTCGTAGGTGGCCTTTATCTCTTCCTGACGGGAGGCCAACACCGCTGAGATGGGGCCGAACAGGAACCGCTTCAGCAGCCAAAGCAGCACGAGGAATCCAACGATCTGGATGAGTATGGCTTTGGGCTCTATGTCTAGCGCGCGAAGAATGTCACCCACGGAAAGGTCTCCTGATGCAGCGACACACGGCTATGCCGCGTATGGCTTCTTCTCAACACTTGGCGTGTGTTTGGGCACCGAGAGATGGGACGCCACGGGTCGACGCGCGGGATATGCGGCGCCAACCCGTGGGCAGCTCCGCGTGCTTAGTGAACCCTGGATAGGGCGTCCGTGACGGGCGGAAGATATCCGCGCATCAGAATGAAGATAACCAGGGAGTAGATAACCAGGGACTCCACGAACGCCAGGGCGATGATCATGGCCGTTTGGATTCGGCCCGCCGCGTCTGGTTGTCGCGCGATCCCCTCCATGGCGGCCGCGCCGATCTTGCCCTGGCCGAGGCCCGCGGAGATCACCGCGATCGGCAGTCCCAGGCCCACTGCCAAAGCCAGCAACCCAAAGTAGATCACTCTGTTAACCCTCCTAGTGCCGGAACACCGCTATGCTTATTGGACCTATAGACCACACCCGCTGGCGTTGCTGTTGTGCGTTTAGGCGTGCCCGCTCTGTACGCTGTGCGCGAGGGGTGTGTCAGCCGTGGAAGCCGCGGTTGTCGCATCTGCTGCGTGGGTGGCCGCGTGATGGCCACCGTGCTCTTCGGAGTGCTCGCCCACCGTTACCACTATATATATAGCGGTGAGGGTGGAGAACACCAACGCCTGCACGAACGCCCCGAAGATGGCAAACGCCATCATGGGAACCTGCAGGGGGATTGGAAGCCACTTGAGTATGAACGGAGAGAGCATGGCGAAGCTTACTATCGCCTTGTCTTCCCCGAATATGTTGCCGTAAAGACGAACGGCGAGCGACACCGGACGGGCTAGCTCGCCCACAATGTGCAGTGGGAACATAAGCGGCGCCATCCAGATGGGTTCGCCGAGGGCGTGCAAGACGTATTTCTTGATGCCGAGTATGCGAATGGAGTGGTAGTGAACGGCCACTATCGCAACCAGCGCCAGGGCCAGCGTGGTGGTGAGGTTGGAGGTTGGAGACTTCATCCCGGGCACGAGCCCCAGGATGTTCATCAGCAGGATGTAGATGAAGAAGGTGCCAATGAGGGGGGCAAACCGCTTGCCATCCGGGCCCATAACGCCGACGGTGAACCCCTCAAGTGCCGTAACAACCGTCTCCATGAAGTTCTGGAGCGGACCCGGTATCTTCTGCAGCCTTCGTGTGGCAACGTAGGAGAGAACCGCCACCACCACAATTACTAGCCAGCTGAAGACCACTACGTCTGGAAACCACTCCCGGTTCAGGGGCAGAATGGTAATCGGCCCCAGGCTTGCGTGGGAGTGGTACAGAACGTTGGCTAGAGTTCCTTCCGGTGCTTCGCCCAACCGCCTATAACCCCTCGGTGCCCTGTGTGGGGCACAGTTAGCAAGTGACCTACGGCTTTCAGCACAATCACGAATATGGGCATGGTGGCGCCAACCAGAAACGCGCCCGCGCTCACGCCCGCGCAGCCTATAAGCGCCCATAGTAGCGCCGCAAGTACGGCGTATTTCACCAGCAGCGTGGCGGCCATTTTGCGGCGCGTAAGCCTGCCAGACGCCACTGGTTGGAGCGCCCTAACCATCCTCTCTATGCTCCAAAGGCTTAGCATCCCCACGGCCAAACCAGCGCTCAAGCCGGGTATGTACCGGCCGCCCTTGCTCAGCGCCAGCCAAGCCACCAACCAGGCGGTCAACCACAGGCTGGTGCGGTACACCCTGGAGAGGAACGCCTCATCCATCGCCGTTCCCTCTTCCGGCCTGGTTGACCATGCGAACCAACTCCACGAAGCCTGCCGCCGCACCCAACAGCACGAACAGCACCGTGAACCAAGGGTCCTTCATGCGCAGCAGTTTGTCAAGCCAGTAGCCTATGAGGGCGCCGATGCCAGTTGCCGCGACGAGAATGATCCCGGCGCTGCTCAGCATGGCGGCAGCGCGCAGCGATCTCCATTCCCTCTGGCTCGGCTGCCTCATGGGTCCCCTAGGAGGCTCGGTGGCTCCTGTCGAAGTCCCGCTGAAACTCTCTGTGAAGCGCCTGAACCGCACGCTTGCCGGTGTCTTTGTCCTTCTCGTGGATCAGGCTGGAGATGGAGAACTCCGAGTCGGCCGTTTGGAGGACGCGGACGCCGGCCTCGTTGAGGCACCGCACCATCCGAGACATCAGGCCGGACACCTCGCGGGTGTTTTGCGCGATCACGGACACCATTCCGCAGTTGTGCACCACGCGCCCGTGCATCACGTGCACGCACTGCTCGCCGTACACGCGGCGCAACGCCCTGAACTGCGCCTGAAAGCCCGGACTCCCTTCATCTAGCCCCACGAGGTACACGCCGCACACGCGTCCGTCTTGATTTGACGAGGGCACAGGGATCACGCGCCCGCTGAGCACCTCGCGCGCTTCGGCGATCTTATCGTGCTTGACGGCGAAGCCTATGGTTGTCTCGCTGGAGGTAACGAGGTAGATGTTGATGCCAGCTTCGCCGAGCAGGCGGTATATCTCGAGCTCGCCGCGGGCTTTGGCCTCTGGGTTGTCCACGGTGAACTCAACCCAAACCACGTCTCGTGTGCGGGCCACGCCCATCATCCACGGGCGATCTTGGCTGCGCTTAACCTCGCCGGAGATGCGGGTTCCTGGGCTATCCAGCATGGTGGCCTTCACCCAGAGGGGCACACCGAAATCCATGGCCACGCGGGCGGCCCTGGGGTGCACCACTTTGGAGCCCAGGTGGGCCATCTCGCTGATCTCCTCGTAGGTGACTACATCGAGCGTGTAGGGCCCGTCCTCCCCTTCGATGTCGCGCGGGTCAGCGGTCATAACGCCGTCCACATCGGTGTAGATCTCCACCACCACGGATTCGGTTGTGACGCGGCTCAGGGCGCCGCCGAGCGCTGCAGCAGTTGTGTCGCTGCCGCCGCGGCCGAGGGTGGTGATCTCGCCGTGGGGCACGGGTCCGTGGCCGTGATTGTGGTCCCAGTTCCCTTCGGCCTCACTTACGCCCTGGAATCCGCACACCACGGGTATGACATCTCTGTCCACGAGGCTGGCGAGGATCTGGGGCTCGATGTAGGTGATGGCGGCGTTTCCGAACTCCCTGGTGGTTACGATGCCGGCCTGGCCACCGGTGAGTGCCACTGCCTGGCGGCCCATGCTCTTGAGCTTGTGGGCCATGACGGCGGTGGACATGATCTCGCCGCAGGCCATCATCAGGTCCATCTCGCGTGGCTCTGGGCGGGTATCTGGGTCCACGTTGGCCAAAATGGACTTGAGGGTATCGGTGGCGTACGGATCGCCGGCGCGGCCCATTGCGGAGACAACCACTACCGGGCGGTATCCCTCTTCTCTGGCGGCGATGACCTTGTTGGCGGCCATCTGGCGCTTTTCCGGGTCGTTTACGGAGGTGCCGCCGAACTTGAGCACCTTGATCTTGTGGTGCAACCAGGGCTTCAGCTCCGGGGTTTGGGCCTGGGGCTGGGTGCCGCCCTGGGCCAAGTCTGCCAGTGCAGCAACGGCCTTGTCGGCGTCCGCCTCCGGGACGAGGCAAACCACGGAGCCGTGGGAATCGCCGGTGTGGTAGACCGGAACGCCCGCGTTGAGGAGGCTCTCGGAGATCTGGGCCATTATGCCCCATCGTTCCCACATCTCCGCGGCCTCCACGGACACGGTTGCCATGCCCTCTTGGATGGTGCCGGGGAGGCCAACGCCACGGAGGATCTCGCGGGTGCGGGCGACGGAGCTGCCGTCGATCACGAAGCTGAGCTTGTCTTTGTGGATCTTCACCAGGCGGATGCTGATCTGCTCTCGCTCAAGCGCCTCGAAGACGGCTCGGTGCCCCTCGGCCATGCCTTCTGCGCCAGCGGCAACCGTAACGCGCGCCAGGCCACGTACGGGCGTACCGATGGAGACTCTGCGCGAGTCCGGAAAGTACACCCGTGCTTGTGCGTGCGCGTTGCCCCCGTTGGCTGTACTCACGGTTAGCGTCCTCCTCGCGGTGTGGGCATGGCAGGCAAAGGTAGAGCCCTCACGTTCGCCGGTGCAGTGCGTTCTCCGCGCATTGCGGAGCACCTTGCAACACACACCGGATGAACGCGGGGCCGCCCGGCGCCGCCTGGGGCCTCTCGGCGCATGGAATGCGCCAGGCCCGTGGCATATGACAGTCGGATGCGGGATCGACTCGCACTTTGCCCTGGGTACCGCCGCTCATTATACCAAATCAGCACCTCCTCTTCAAGGCTAAGCGCGCGCACGGAACGCCCTCAGGTGCCTGGCTGCTCATCGGGTTGGCCGATGGCAAGATCGGGGAACCAGAGGGGAATCTCGTGGGCGGCGCTCTCCAGCGAATCCGACCCATGCACGAGGTTCTGCTGGGTGTCGCTGGCTAGGTCTCCGCGGATGGTGCCCGGGGCGGCCTCGGTGGGTCTGGTGGCGCCCATCAGCAACCTCAGGAGGGCTATGGCGTCTGGGCCCTCCACCACGGCGGCCACAACGGGGCCGGAGGTTATGAACTCGAGCAGATCGGCGTAGAAAGGCTTGCCTTTGTGCACGATGTAGTGCGCCTCGGCCAGCTGGCGGGTGGGAGTGAGCATTCGCAAGGCCCGCAATCGGAGCCCCTTGGCCTCCACCCGGCGCAGTACCTCCCCAACGAGGCCGCGGGCCACCCCGTCTGGCTTCACCAAGAGCAGTGTGCGCTCAACCATGTGCGTTGTCTCGTCCTCCTACTACTGACTCATAGCGGCTCATGAGTGGGGGTGATGTGTTCCGGGGTGGCGCTGCTCTCCGGATCCCCACCTCCAATCGTCTCTTCCAACGTCTTGGGGCACAGGCAGCCACCCCGTCTGGCAGCCGTGGTGGCAGAAGAGTGCGAGCTCGCCGCCGGGCTACCTCGCCTTCGCGAGCGGCAGGCTCATCTCTTATCCCTCGCCTCTGCCTACAAGCGAACGCGCATCTGCATGGCCGCTCTGGGGCCGTGCTGCATCGTGTCCGCCACGGCGGCGCTGACCGCGTCCACCATGCCCGGAACGACCGCGAGGTCCGCATCCCATGTTCCACGGGCGGCAAGCAGGCGGCGCACGAGGCCGGGAACGTCCTCCAGGCGCACGGGTGGGCGGATGCGACGCCTCAGGTCGGCGGCCTCGCGGTCCCGGAGTTCCACGGATCCGGACGGACCCGCGAAGGTTGGAGTGGTGGAAGCGGGGTCGAGGCCAAGAATCAGGACGATCCATGCGGCAAGGCCCAGCGCCGCCAGCGTTGGGGTCCGTCCGGAGGCGGCCGCGTACGCCAACAGGGAGGGCACCACGCGGATGCGGATTTTGGCGGTGGTGTTTTGGAGTATGTCCTCCCACCTATGGCGCAGGTACGGGTTGCGGAACCTGGCGAGTACTGTCTCCGCGTACTCCATCAGCTCCGTGCGGCTGTGTGGCAGCGTTGGTACCAGCTCATCCATTAGGAGCCGCTCCGCCCACGCCGCCGTGAGCGGGTCGTCCATCGCGTCGCAGACGTAGGTATGGCCAAGGAGGCAGGCCATGGGTGCCATCAGCGTGTGCGTGCCGTTGAGTAGGCGGAGCTTGCGCTCGCGGTGGGGGATGATGTTGGCGGCGTAGATGACCTGGAGCCCGGCTTGGTGGAGCGGGAAGAGGGCACGTACGTCGTCTTCGGCCTGTATGGCCCACAGGTGGTACGGCTCGCACAGATCCAGGAGGGCGTCTCGGTAGCCGAGGCGGCCCTCGATCTCGGCAAGCTGATCAGGGGGTGGATAGCCGGTGACTATGCGATCCACCAAGGTGTTGCAAAAGGCTACGCGCTCCCGCAGCCAAACTGCGAACTCAGTGGGCAGATCCCAGCGCGCCGCGGTCTGCTCGACGGCCGCGCGGAGGAGCTCGCCGTTGTTCTCCAGAAGCTCGCAGGGGAGCACCAGGGCTCTGGATGCGGGGCCTGGCCCGAGCTCGGTGTAGCGGCGGTACAGCCAAGCGGTGAGTTTGCCCGGGAAGGAGCGAGGCGGCGCGTCGTTCGGGGCGTCTCGCTCGTCGGGGGTGAGGCCCACCTCGGTCGTGTTGGAGATCACCACGTTCAGGTTCGGATACGCGGCCGTGGCCAACACGCCGGCCCACTCCAGCGTGGCAACGAATGCGCTGGCAACGGACCCAACGACTTCGAACTCCTCCTGGTGATGACCGTCCATAGCCCCGCGGATAGCCACGGTGTAGAGGCAATCCTGACGGTGTAGGGACTCCACAGACGCGGCGCCGGTGGACTGCACGAGGATGGCGCGGCCGCGGTAGGCGCCCTGGGCCGCTGCCCGCTGGAGCATCCAGTCGGCAAATGCCCTCAGGAACCTGCCGGTGCCGAACTGCAGAACCCTGGCTGGGGCGTTGAGTATCCCCTCCGGCGGCAGGGCGACTCCGGAGGACTGGCTTAGCTTCCCGAGGAGGGAGCGCCTTAGAAGTCGCAGATCTTTGGCTGGCATGGCGAATGCCGCCCTCCTGTGTCCGTGGATACAGTTCAGCGCGAAGGGAGGGTACACCTGCGTGCGGTGCATGCAATCTGCCGTCAAGCTGGCCGGTAGATGAGCTGGCAAAGGCACGCTCTTGCTAGGCCAAGCCCAGGCGGCGTCGGAACTCGCCGGGGGTGACGATGAGGGTGTCGTCCCAGCGGCCGATGCGGAGGAGGTGCTTGTCGGAGGTGATGAGGTAGTTCGCGCCGGCGGCTGCTGCGCACTCCAACAGCTTGTTGTCGTTGGGATCCTCCGGCACGACGGAAAGCCTGGTGTGCGGGCATACACGCTCCGCCTCCAGGAGGAGCTCAACAGCCTGGAAGTAGAACTCCTCCCTGGCGCGGATGGCCCGCAGCACCGCCCTGGTCTCCTGCTCTACGGCGTCCGATTCGCACAGGGTAACGGAGCCGTCTCGGGCGGCCTCCAAGATGGCCGCGGATGCGCTGCGCGGATTCCAATGCGCCGCCACAAAGACGTTGGTGTCCAGAACAACCCTAGGTATCGTCATTGGTGGCGCTGGCTTGTCCTCTTGAGGGCGCACAGGGGACATAGGTCCACGTCGTTGTGGTGAGTTGCGCCGCAGGATGGGCAGGTTCGCCAGCCCTGCTCAAGGCGCTTGGCCCTTCTCGCCTGCTCCCTGATCAGGATGGAGCGGACGCGGGCCCTGAGTGCGTCGCTCTTGATGGCACTGGCCGCCTCCTCCACTCTGGCCATCGAGGCGGCGTCCAGGCAGGCCTCCTCTTCGGTGTGGGTGGGCTGCGGATGTTGGTCGGGCGGTGGGGCTGGCGTTGGGATCTCGCCCACTCGGAAGCGAATATCGCGCACCAGCTCTCGGCCTAGGCGCTCGTTTATCTCGCGGATGAAGCCCTCGCGGAAGAAGGCGAGTTCGCAGGCCCACACGCTGGAGCGCACCCTCACGTAGATCACGCCGTCGCGGAACCGTTCCGCCAAGGTGGCCCGGGCCACGTCTTCGCCTACAACCTGGGGCCACAGGGAGAGGCAGCCGTGTTCCTCCAGCGTTCTCGCGAAACCAGAGCGCTCAATGGCGTCTCTGAGTGCCTGACCCAATACCCTCATCTCAATGCCTCGACGCCGCCGTGCCGCACGCGATATACGTCGCAGGCGGCAACTAGGTCGCTGGGAAGCCGTTCGGCTTCGGTTGTCGCTAGGAATATCTGCCGTCCCGGAAGCGCTACCTCCAACAGGTGCCTGGTGCGCCTCAGATCGAGCTCGGCGAAAACGTCGTCCATCACGACTACGGGCGGCTCGCCTATCTGGACAGCGAGGGCGGATAGCTCCGCAAGCCTCACGCTGAGGGCAACGGTCCGTTGCTGCCCCAGCGAGCCGTAGGCCCGTGCATCCTTGCCATCTATCAGGAAGGCGAGGTCGTCTCGGTGGGGCCCCACAAGGGTTTGCCCGCGCCGTAGCTCTTCCTCCCTGACCTCCTCAAGCGTCTCCCAGAACGCCTCCTCCACGCTGCGCCCTGCATCCAAGCCGCATGAAGGGCGATACTCCAGCGACAGGGCCTCGTCGCCGTCGGTGAGGCGGGCGTGAAGCTCGGCGGCGGGGCCTGCCAGCTGATCCACGAACTGCTTTCTGCTGGCCACCAACGGTGCCCCGTATTTCACCAGCTCCGCGGTCCAAACCGTCAGCGAATCCCTAGACGTGCCCCTTTGGGAAAGCTGTTTGAGCAGCCGGTTGCGATGCTCCAGCACGCGCCTATACCTGGCGAGGTTGAAGCAATACCCTGGGCTCAGCTGCGATATCTCTACATTCATAAACCGCCGGCGGGCGGATGGATCACCGCGAACGATGTCGATGTCCTCCACCCAAACGGCAACCACGTTCAGCTCGCCCAGGAGGTCTAGCACGCGGGGACGGGCTACGGAGTTCACGCGAACGCTCTTCTCGCCGGCGGTTGGCAACGTGATCTCGAGGGTAACGTCCGGCCTGGTCTGTCTACGAACCTCCGCCATCAGGGCTGCTGTTTCAGCATCCCAACTGACCAACTCCTGGTCCCTTACGGTGCGGTGAGACTTACTGGTAGCCAACACATAGATGGCCTCGAGGAGGTTGGTTTTCCCCTGGCCGTTGGGGCCAACTAACAGGTTGGCAGTTTCACGGAACGAGATCTCTTGCCACTGGTAGTTTCGGAAATTGGCCAACCTCAGGCGAGAGATGTACATGAAAGCACGCAAGCCTATGTATAGGATAGCCGTACTTATAGGCGTCTGGAAACTGTGGAAAAACGGCGATTTCGCGCTTGAGCAAGCGCGGTTTGGCCTGTTGGTAGGCAGTGGGCAACGCCGCGCTGGGGGCACAGCCCGGCGTGCTTGATATCACTGGCGCGGCCTAATCCACAATCTGCACAACTTTTTTCACAGGCCCGACTCGACGGAACAGGTGGGTTATCCACAGCCCTGTGGAGAACGGAGCCTCTCGGCCAGGGCCTTGACCCTGGCGTTGAGCTCATGGTCTTTCCGGAGCAGCTCCTTGATCTTGCTGCAGGAGTGTATGACGGTTGAGTGATCTTTGCCGCCGAAGAGGCGGCCGATCTCCGGCAGGGATGACGAGGTGAGCTCTCGGACTAGGTGCATGGCTACCTGGCGGGCCAGTACTATGGCTTTGTCTCGCCGCTTTCCCAGAAGCTGCTGCTCGGTTACGCCGAACTCTTGGCAGACGGCTAACTGGATCTGCTGGGGCGTTATCTGTACTGGGGTGGGCTCTCGGAAGTAGTAGCCCAGTACCTCATCGGCGAGCGCCATGTCGATCGGCCTGCGCATGATGGAGGCGGAGGCGATGACCTTCACCAGCGCGCCTTCCAGTACGCGGACGTTGCTCCGTACGAGGCCGGCGATGTACTCAAGTACGTCGGGCGGGATATCCGCATGCTCTTGGGCGGCCTTTTGGCGAAGTATGGCCATACGCGTCTCAAAGTCCGGCGCCTTGAGGTCCGCGATCAGGCCGGCCTCGAAGCGGGAGCGAAGGCGGTCGCCGGAGGTATGGAGCTCCTTGGGCGAGCGATCGCTAGCGATCACGATCTGCCGATCGCTTTGGTACAGCGCGTTGAAGGTGTGGATGAACTCCTCCTCCGTGCTCTCCTTGTTGGCGATGAACTGTATATCGTCTATGAGGAGGACATCGACGTTTCGGCACCTGGCTCGGAACTCCTCCATCCGTTTCTGCTGGATGGCCGAAATGAACTGCACGGTGAACGCCTCTCCGGACATGAAGAGGACCCGTTTGTCGGGCAGTTCGCGGCACACCTTGTTGCCGATGGCCTGCATCAGGTGGGTTTTGCCGAGGCCCACGCCGCCGTAGAGGAAAAGGGGGTTGTACTCTCCGCCCGGAGCCGCGCATACGGCCAAGGCAGCGGCCTGTGCCAGCCTGTTGCACTGCCCCACCACAAACGCCTCGAAAGTAAAGCGCTCGTTGAGGGGAAGGGAGCCAGGAATGGGACCGCCTTGTTTGGCTGGCTTGGGGGCGCGCGCGGCCGGCGCCTTGGCGCCGTTGGTGCCATTGAGGAGTACGGATAGCCTAAGCGGGCGACCCAGGGAGGCCTGAATCGCCTCGGCCATCACCGAGGCGTACTTCTCCTCGACGAACCGCTTCACAAGGGGAGAAGGGGCGGATACGAGGATCGAGTCCGCTTCAATGCGAACTGGTGTGAGGCAGCGGATGAACCCCTCGAAGACCGGCCTGCGCAGGGAGCCGGACGCTATCTCGAGGACGCGTTCCCAGGCCTGCTGCAGTTCGGCACCGCTGTCCTTGAGACCCAGCTCCAGTTGCTCCGGCATTCAGCGCACCTCCCCCGAGTGGCGGAACCCATTATACCAAGGGGCACTTTGGGTGAGTCAACCTGCGGATGAGCGTGTGGCGGGAAAAGGTGCGGAGGGCTCTTGCTGGCATCCGCCCGGACCCGCATGCTCATCTCTGCGCAGGATGCAAGTTTCGTAACCGCGGTGCGCAGGCTCCCAGCCCGCCACAAGGGAGGAGCCTCCGCACTCGCCGGCGGCTGGTGCAGCGCCGCCGAACTCCCCGCTCCACCGCACCGTTCAGGGAAGCGTGGTGAGGGATATAGGGTGCAGGGCGCCCTCTGGAACAGCGCTCACAGGTATGATATCATGGGCATGCTTCCAAACCACAGCGTATGCCAGGGGCGTAAAGCGGACAAGATGGCCATTACGGTAGCTCTTTACGGGGTCGGTCGGTGAGCGGCAAGCCAGGCAGCGGCGAAGGTAAGCTTGGGTTGGTGCGCGCCCTGGCGCCGGTGGCCGCCCTCATAGTGCTTACGGCCATGCTGTCGCTCTTGGCCCCCAACTTCCTGACCCTCGAGAACGTCCTCAGCATAGGACCGCAGGCAGGGATCATAGGGCTGCTCGCCATCGGACAGACGGCCGTCATAATCGCCGGCGCCATCGACCTGTCTGTGGGCTCGGTGCTTACCTTCTCAGGCGTGATCCTCGGACTCCTGATGGCTGCGGGGGTGAACCCGGTCTTGGCCACGTTTGTGTGCGTGCTGGCCGGCGGCGCGTGGGGGGTGTTGAACGGGGTTGTAACGGCGTACGGGCGCATACCGGCGTTCATCGTTACGCTGGGCAGCTACGGGATGGCCAAGGGGCTGGCGCTCATCCTGGCCAACGGGCAGCCCATCTTCAAGAACATGGGCACGTACACCTTTCTGGGCCAGGGGAAAGTGCTGGGCATACCCGTGGTGATCATCGTGCTGGCCCTGGCGGCAACCGCCATGCAGCTCATCCTCAAGCGCACGGCCTTTGGACGCCACATCTACGCCACCGGCGGCAACAGGGAAGCCGCGCGCCTGTCCGGCATCAACGTAGATCGCATAACGGTGGCGGTGTTCACCATGAGCGGCCTCTTGGCCGGCCTGGCAGCGGCGCTGATGGCATCCAGGTTGAGCAGCGCCCAGCTCACCAGTGGCGACGGCGCGGAGCTGGACGCGATCGCCGCTACCGTCATTGGCGGGTGCAGCCTGATGGGGGGCCAGGGCAACGCGGCGGGCACGGTGCTCGGCATCCTCCTCATGGGCGTGCTTCGGAACGGCCTAAGCGTGATGAGCGCCTCTCAGTGGGCGGTTTCGCCGTTCTGGCAGCAGGTGATAATAGGCGCCGTCATCGTGGGCGCAGTGCTGTTCGACCAGTGGCTCCGCAGGCGAGAGGCGCGCGCCTAGCCGTTGCGTCCCATCCGAAGCCCGCGAGGAGGGCAGGAAGCAAGGAATCGGGAACCTTGGCTTTCTCGTTTCCGCGTTTCCCGCTGGGACCTTGCGCGCGTCCTGTTCGTCCGCGAAAACCCAGAAGGAAGCGGCGCCCGAGCAGGTGAAGGAAGCGGTGAGGCGCTCAGCCTCCCGTAACGCCCGGACCGAAGGAGTGCGCTCATGCCTGATTTCCCACGTACCACGGTGGGTGGGGTATCAATGCCCCGCCTCATCTGCGGAAGCAACTGGATGCTGGGTTTCTCGCACACAAGCCGCGCCAAAGATCGCTTCATCAAGGAGCTGTTCGATACCCCCAAGAAGGTGGCGGACCTGGTTGAGGTGTTCGCCCGAAACGGGTGTAACGCTTTCATGAGCATGCAGAGCGAATTCGTCGCCACCGCCCTCAGAGAGGTGGAACAGCGCACCGGCGTCCCCATGATCTGGATAACAACCCCAGCGTACCCGGAGTGGGGCAATCCGGACTCCTGGAAGCGAGCCGTTGAGGAGTGCAAAGCCCTTGGCGCCACGTTCTGCTTCCCACACCAGTGCGTTACCGACCCGCGGATCGACCGCGTGAACAACCGCCTCGATCCGCAGCTTCAGGATCACTTGAGGGTGGTGCGGGAGATGGGCCTGATACCAGGCCTCAGCAGCCACATGCCCGAGGCCATCACTTGCTCGGACGCGTGCGGGGCCGACGTGGAAAGCTACATCCAGCCGTACAACGCCGCCGGCTTCCTCTGCCAGGTGGAGACCGACTGGATCCAGCAGATCATACACAACGCGCGCAAGCCGGTTATGACCATCAAACCGCTCGCTGCCGGGCGCTTGCTTCCGCCAACCGGCTTGGCCTTCGTGTGGAACACCATACGCGACTGCGATATGGTAACCATCGGCACCATGACCACCTACGAGGCGGAGGAGGTTATTGAGCTTAGCCTGGCGACGCTTTCCCGCAGGAAGGCTGAGGTTGAGCTGCAGTTCACTCGCAGCAAGAAGAGCCTGACAGCCGCTGGCTAAGGCGTCGAAACGCCGGGATGTGGAGGCTTCACTGCCGGCAAGACAGACGCGTTCCGGAAGCCCAACTACGGAGGAGTACACGTGATGCGTTGTGGGCGAACACTCGCGGTGATGCTGGTTGGAGTAGCCATTGCCGCCGCGGGATGTGGCAAGCAGACAGGAGGCGGCACCACTCCCGCCGCCAGCACCTCTGCGGGCAAGCAGTTCCGAATCGCCGTGGTTCCCAAGGGCACCACCAGCGAGTTCTGGATGACCGTGAAGCTGGGGGCGGACCAGGCGGGCAAGGAGACCGGGGCCCAGATTCTGTGGAAGGGCCCCTCAAAAGAGACCGACATAGCGGACCAGATCTCGATCATCGAGGGGTTCATCACCGGTAAGGTGGACGCCATCGTGATGGCAGCCAGCGACTCCAAAGCCCTCATCCCAACCGTGAAGAAGGCCGTGGACGCCGGCATCCCGGTCGTCACCATCGATTCGGGGATCGATGATGAGTCGCTGCCGGCTAGCTTTGTGGCGACGGATAACCGGAAGGGTGCGGCAGAGGCGGCAGACGTGCTGGCCAAGCTCATCGACGAGAAGGGCAAGGTGGGGCTGATTCCGTTTGTGCCGGGGGCAGCCACCTCCATTGCGCGCGAGCAGGGCTTCAGAGAGCAGCTTAAGAAGCACCCCGGCGTTGTGCTGGCGGCGGTTGACTACTCGCAGAGCCAGGTGGACGTGGGTATGCGGGTGACCGAGAACATGCTTACCGGTCACCCGGACCTGAAGGGGATATTCGGGGCAAACGAGACGGGCGCGATGGGGGCCGTGCAGGCGCTTGAAAGCAGAGGCCTGGCGGGCAAAGTGAAGCTGGTGGCGTTCGATGGCGCCCAGTCGGAAGTTGAGGCGCTGAAGCGCGGCACGATCCAGGCGCTGGTGGTCCAGAACCCGTATCAGATGGGCTACCTTGGGGTGAAAACCGCGGTAGACAAGCTATCTGGCAAGACGGTGCCGAAGCGAATCGATACGGGCGTTACGGTGGTCACCAAGGCCAACCTGAACACGCCGCAGATTCAGAAGCTGCTGAACCCAATGGGCACCAGGGCTTAGGGCTTACAGCTCGCGCATGCCGAAGCGGGTTACCTGAGGCTCCTCGGCCTCGACAAGGCCATCCTGCTTGCGCTTCTTGGCACGCTTCAAGTACGCGCAAGTGATGCTGCGCGTACCCACGAAGTCGTCCTTCTCCACGTGGTTGAGGATGGCTACCAGTTCCCAGCCTTGTTCGCCCAGGTCGTTCAGCCAGCGGGTGTCTGCAACGTTGCCGCGGCAGTTCTCAACGCGGTACTCCCAAGTCATGGACCTTCCCTCCATGGCACCAGGCCCGGAAGCCCGTGCAACAACACGTCCAAGCCCAGGCCAACCAAAGCGGCTGTCACCCCATTGCCATGCCAGGTTGTTGCCTGGTGCCCTATGATACACCCAGGGGGCCCCATGGTCAAGGGGCGGCAAGCCGTAACCCGAGCTAAGTGGCAAACAGTGCCAGCGTGCTTGGCCTATCTTGGCGCATACGAGTGACCAGCAACGCGGCCTGCGGCGGGATGGACGCGGCCCGGAATGGGACCAGCCGCCGCTCTGCGTTCGCGGTGCCGTGCTCGCTGTGGTGGGCGTCATTGCTGGAAACTGTAGTACGGTATGCCAAGTGCCCAGCCTATCAGCCCCCATCCGCATCCCACCACGTAGTCGCCAAGTATCAGCCCAAGGAAGAACGGCAGCGCGCGGCGGTGGGCCCTCAGTCCGCCGTACCGGCATACGAGGCTCTTGGCGGCCCAAGCCAGCATCGTAGGTAGCCAGATGGTGTTCATCGACCAGCTGCCGGCCAGCGCATAGCCGAGCGGGTGAAAGGGCCATCCCACAAACCGCAAGCTCATGGCCTGCAGGAACAGCGTGAACGAGCAGCCCGCGCCCATGGCGGCCACGGAGCTGAGATCGGGCCCTTGCGGGTTTCGCAGCCAGGTATCCAGCCTGCCGAACGCCTCCCATCCGAACGATACCATATGACCCACCAGCTTGGAGGAGGCCCCCATACTGTAACCCATGTGCAGGTGCGCCCAAAACCCCGCAAGGCTACCCAGCGGCGCCGCAAGCAGAAGCGCTGGCAGAAACGCGCTCGGCGGGAGGCCACGCCGCTCCGTCATCTTCATCGCCTCAAGCTGGTGGGGCATCGGAAGCGAACGGTATGCCCTGTTGAACCAGAAGAAGAGCGTTAGCACGGCCAGCTGCTTGGGCGCGAATGCGGCGGTTCCGAAGGCCGTCGTCAGCACAACGTCTGGGCCGGCAAAGTGGAGGTCGTGCGCGGGAGGGCCAAGCTCCGCCCTCATGCGCGTTACCCCAAGGGCAACGGCGAAGTAGAGCAGGAAGGCCGCGGCGGCAAGCCAGACGGGAAGACCCAAGGCGACGAAGAAGGCGCACAGCCCCGCGAAGCCCAGCGCGGCCCCCAACGCTGCCAGCCTGGGCGATATGGGGTCACCGGGCGATGGCGGCGATGAGACCGCTCTGCGTAGGTAGCCGCGACTCACCCACAGCGCCGCCATCGCCACCCCAATGTACGCACCAAAGACCTGCTGGTTAACATACGGAAGCGCGCTGCCGCCCCTATCCCAGCCCAGCGCGGCAACTGCCACGCGCTGAAGCTTGTAGAACCAATAGAAGAACCAGCAGCTGAACAGCAGCTCCAACGGGAGCAGATACGCCAGCCCGATGGCGAAGGGGTAAAACGAGATGGGCGTCCAGCCCATGGCGTTCCACGGGCGCGACGTGATGTACGGCAGCAGATCGTACACACGGACATTGAGCGCGGGCAGGCTTGGCACATGAACCGCCACGCCGTTCCAGAGGTCCAGCCCACCGGCAAGCGCGGCGCCAAGCCACAGCGTTCGGGTGCGCAGCGCGGCGGATTCTGGGTCCGTCAGCTCCAGGGGAAGCTGCACCACGGGGTAGCTAAGCCGCTCCTCCTCAATCCACCGCTGGCGCAGCACCAGGTTGAGGCAGAGCATGGTGAAGAGGAGCAAGCAGATGAAGCCGGTCCACAGTGCAACCGGTCCCGCCCACGCGGCCACGTGGTTCCATTCATAGAGCGTGGTGCCGCCCTCGTACCAGCCTTTCAGGGCATCGGCGTTGGCGACGGTGGCGGCCTTTGGCAGCAGAGGCAAGACTTGCGTGGCCCACCCGTTCTCCGGCGTGGCGAACCGGGTGGCGTGGCCCATCATGGGAACCAACACGTCGAGCATATCGACGGAGGCAATGGCGCTAGCCACGGCGAGCATGACATAGAGGGCCAGCAGCTCCTCTTGCCTGAGCACGGCCTTTGGCCACCGCTTGGCGAGGAGCGCGTTAAGCAGGCGAACGGCGAGCACCACGCAAACCACATTGGCGAAGAGCGAGAACGTGGTGGGGTACGGGCCGGCCGATCCGCCCACGCCGCCCATCTCCATGTGAACCAGCCAGAACGCGTTCGCCACGGTAAGGCCGGCACCCAGCGCCAGCACCCAGGGGCGCGTTGCGCCGGTAGTGCGCCTGGTCACAGGTTGATCGCCCGCCATAGCTCTCCTCCGCCGATAGTTTCGGCGACGAGCAACGGAGGCCTGCGCTGGTTATGCGAGGGGAGGCGTAGGGGCGACGGGCAGCCCGCGCAGCGGTTCCCCTCACCCCCCGGCCCCCTCTGCCACGGCGCAAAGCTTGGGGAGAGGGGGAGCCTCCGGCGTCTCAGTAGCTTACACAACCAACTGCGCCTCACACACTCCTCCCAGCTCCCCTCTCCCCGCAAGTGGGAGAGGGGTGGCGAAGCCGGGGTGAGGGCAACTCGTAACCGCCTCTAGCATCATACAAGGGTGGCGAAGCCGGGGTGAGGGCAATTCCTAGCGCCAGGTTGTAGGCTAGTGGTGAAGGCAACGCCCAGGCCACCTCCCCTCACCCCCCGGCCCCCTCTCCCACCGCGCAAGCTTGGGGAGAGGGGGAGCCTCCGGCGTCCCAGTAGCTTACACAACCAACCACACCTCACACGCTCCTCCCACATCCCCTCTCCCCGCAAGTGGGAGAGGGGTG
>Ga0078972_1005723_pt1 | contig 31028 bp, 36 predicted proteins | sample YelNatPaOPGAMG01_FD_67568 | JGI IMG/M metagenome (GOLD analysis project Ga0078972, IMG submission 67568) | Hot spring thermophilic microbial communities from Obsidian Pool, Yellowstone National Park, USA - OP-RAMG-01 (SPADES assembly) (version 2) | ecosystem: Environmental > Aquatic > Thermal...
ACCATTTCGACGTATTAAAACCAGGTAAAACCGCTAAAATCCTACGAAAATACGACATTAAAGAAGCTGTCCCGTAACTTCCTAAGTTACGGGACAGCCTCAATTGAGGGGACTTAAGATTACGAACTTTTACAAAGTTCTCCAATACTATCCAAATAAGCTTTTCTTTGCAAATAGGTGCTTTTTCGGAGGTTCCAAAACACGTGGAACCGCATATCCTGGGCCCCGCAGAAGCCTAGAACGTTTTCCTTCCACACCCGAACGGGGGCCCAATCTTCTACCTTCTGGGTGGAAGGGATGGTGGCGTCGGTGGTAATAAAAATGTCAAAGGTTTTATCGGAAAAAAGCCCCGGGGCGTCGGCGTCCCGAAAGTCCGCTTCCCGAAAACCGTAGGCTATCCCGGGACGAAACACCCGATCCAGAAAACCCTTTAAAATCGCCGGAGGACCGCCCCACCAATCGGGGTGGACAAAGAACACCCTCTGGGCCCCTTGAATCGCCTCCTGATAATGGAGGGTCGTTTCGTCAAAACTAAATTTTCGATTTAATTCTTCCTCCGGAAGAACCGGGTTAAAACCCTCCGCGTACAGGTCCACAATCCTTAAATTCGGAACCCCGTCGGCAATAGCGCGGGCGATGGCCCGGTTAAAGCCTTCCTTTTTGGGCTGAGCCAAAATTAGTAAATTTTCCATAGCTACTCCTCGGTAATTTTGAGACAATTCTAAAAACATCAGTTTTTAGAGGGGCCTCAATCTTAAAAACAGGGGAAGAAAACTTCAAAATTTTATTGTCCCCCCCTAGAATATATACCAAAACATGACTATATTAGTATAGTATATGAAAGATACCTATTCGGAACAAGAACTATTGGAAATATTACGGATCGTGGAGGATCCCGAGTTGGGATATTCCATCGTGGATTTGGGTTTGGTGTACCGGGCAGAACAGGTGGGAGAGGCTATAGAGGTTGATTTTACCCTTACCTCCCCCGGCTGTCCCATCGGTGAACAGCTGAGGACGGATATTGTTTTGACCCTCCGCAACGTTACGGGCAAATCCATGGTCCAGGCCAATGTGGTCTGGAATCCCCCATGGACGATCGAAAGGGCCAGCGATGATATTCGTTTGGAGATGGGCTACCCCATTTGGTAGCGATTTTTAATGGAAGGAGTACCTATGAAGGGTTTACAAATTAGGGGCCTTACGGCCCGGATAGATGAAAAGATCATCATTAATGGTTTGGATTTAACCGTGGAGGATGGACAGATCCACGCGTTGATGGGTCCCAACGGCCACGGTAAAAGTACCCTGGCCAATATTTTAATGGGTCATCCTCGGTACACGGTCCAAGAAGGGGCGATCACCCTGGACGACGCTGATTTGATGACCCTGGACGTGTCCCAACGGGCCCGACGGGGTCTTTTTTTAGCCTTCCAATACCCCGCCGAAATTCCCGGACTTACGGTGGCCAAATTCCTTAAGCGCGTCGCGGACCTGCGGCGGGACCCACCCAAAAACGCCGCCGCTTTTTTAGGGGAGCTGAAGGAAAACCTGAAATTTTTGGAAATTGACCCGTCCTTTGTAAACCGGTATTTAAACGACGGCTTTTCGGGGGGAGAAAAGAAACGGATGGAAATACTCCAGCTTCTAACCATCCGTCCCCGGTTCGCGATTTTTGACGAGACCGATTCGGGACTCGACGTGGACGCCCTAAAGGTTGTTTCCGCAGGTATAAACAGGATGAGGGGAGAGGGTTTTTCCGCCCTCCTTATAACCCATTACCGCAGGCTCCTGGATTTAGTACGCCCCGACAGGGTACACATCCTGGAACGGGGGCATATCGTGGCCAGCGGAGGGTTCGAGCTGGTGGAATTGTTGGAGCAGGACGGCTACGATGGTATCCGGCGCCTGGTGGGCGGAACCAAGGAGGCGGTGTATGAGCGCTGATACCCTGGTTAGGGACATTGGAACGGCGTACGGGGAACGGTTCGGCTTTTCCATGCCCGACCGATCGGTCCTGAGAACCGAAAAAGGCTTGACCGAAGCGACCGTTCGGGAAATCAGCGAAGCGAAACAGGAGCCCGAATGGATGCTCCGATTCCGACTTCGGGCCCTCGATCTTTTCAACCTTCTGCCCATGCCGTCCTGGGGAGCCGACCTTTCGGAGCTTCGGTTCGATGAAATGACCTACTACGCCAAACCAACCGAGGGGAGTTCCCAGAATTGGGACGAACTCCCGGAAGAGATCAAGGATACCTACGAGCGGCTCGGCATCCCGGAGGCGGAACGGAAGTTCCTCGCCGGCGTGGGGGCCCAATACGACTCCGAAATGGTGTACCACCATATTCGGGAGGACCTGGAGAAAAAGGGGGTCCTCTTTTCCGACGTGGAGACCGCGGTCCGGGAACATCCGGAGATCGTTAAACGATTTTTTGGGACCATCATCCCCCCGGATGATAACAAATTCGCCGCCCTCAACAGCGCCGTTTGGTCCGGAGGTTCCTTCGTCTACGTTCCCCCGGGAGTCCACGTAGAAATTCCCCTGCAAGCCTACTTTAGGGTCAACTCCCAGTCCTTTGGACAGTTCGAACGGACCCTGATCATCGCCGACGAGGGTTCCTTTGTCCATTATATAGAAGGTTGTACCGCCCCGGTGTTCTCCAAAGATAGCCTCCACTCGGCGGTGGTGGAAATTGTCGCCCTGGCGAACGCCCGGATTCGGTATTCCACCGTTCAGAATTGGTCTTCCAACATGTACAACCTGGTGACCAAACGGGCCTTCGCCTACGAGAACGCGGTGATGGAATGGGTGGACGGGAATATCGGTTCAAAAGTCACCATGAAGTATCCGGCCATCTTTTTGATGGGTCCGGGGGCTCGAGGCGAGGTCCTCTCCATCGCTTTCGCGGGGAAGGGCCAGGAACAGGATACGGGGGCCAAGGTCCTCCATTTCGCCTCCAACACATCCAGCGTGGTTACCTCTAAATCGATCTCCAAGGATGGGGGAACCGCCAGTTACCGGGGGCTTGTAAAGGTGGAGGCGGGTCTGACGGGTATTAAATCCAAGGTGGAATGCGACGCCCTGATCCTGGATCCCCATTCCAAGTCCAACACCTACCCGGTCATGGATATACGATCGGAAAACGCGTCCATGGAACACGAAGCCAGGGTTTCCAAAATCAGCGAGGAACAGCTTTTCTATCTGATGAGCCGGGGACTGACGGAGGAAGAGGCGGCGGTAATGATCGTCCACGGCTTTATCGATCCCCTGGTAAAGGAACTGCCCATGGAATACGCGGTCGAACTAAACCGCCTCATCGAGCTGGAAATGGAGGGCTCCGTAGGATGACAGCGACACTGACAAAAGCAACACCCCAAAGGGGGTCCCTCGCGGAGGCTCCGGAATTCCTTTGGACCTTTAAAGCCCCTTCGGGAAGCAACAGGGATGAGGGGGAACTCACCCACATAACCATCCCCTTTAGGGGAGACAGCGGGCGGCTCCAGGGGGGAGCGATACACCTGGAAGACCACGCCCGGGCGCGGGTGTTTCTACAGTACAAGCCCCAGGACCCCAGTCCCGGACGTAGTTACGGGGCCATGGATGGCGAAACCGAACTTTTTCGCACTTCCCTAGAAATCCATCTGGGGCCCTACGCCCAGTTAGAACTTTTTGTCCTCTCCTCCCTACCGGCCACCCTTACCCGGGAAGCCCTTGACCACTGTACCCTAGAAGAAGGAAGCCGCCTCATCTGGACCGATGTGGGTTTCGACGCGGGGAAGGGAACCTACGAGCGGAACATTATGTTCACGGGAAAAGAAAGCGAGTTGGATTTCGCGGGGGCCTACGGAGCCGTTTGCGACACCGAAGGGACCTATATCCTCACGACCCGCCATCGGGGCCCACGCACAAAAAGCCGGGTGTACCTTAAGTCCGCTTTAAAAGATTCGGCCCATCTGATTTTTAAGGGGCTTATTCATATCGAAGAAAGCGCCGCCGGTTCCGATGCCTACCTTTCCAACCGGAATCTGGTCCTGAACGATGGAGTCCGGGCCGAAAGCCTTCCCCAGCTAAAGATAGAAACCGACGACGTGGTCTGTAGCCACGGGTCCACCACCGGGGGACCCCGGGAGGAGGAACTTTTCTACCTGACCAGCCGGGGTTTGCACACCGATTCGGCCAAAAGCCTGCTGGTAGAAGCCCATCTATCCGCCGTACTGGACCGCCTGCCAGAGGAAAGCCGAGAAGAGGTGGAGCGTAGGGCCTTTGACCTTTTGGGGATCCACGAAGGGGGTGCCTGTTCATGAAACCCTCCTTTGTAAGCCCCGGGAACCTGGAATCGAATACCCCCGTGGCGGAATTGTTAAAGAAAGATTTCCCCGTTTTTGAGGAACGGCCGGAGCTGGTATACCTGGATAATTCGGCCACCGCCCAGAAACCCCGGCAGGTCCTGGAGACGGAACGGGATTTTTATTCCCGCTCCTGCGCCAACGTCCACCGGGCAATTCACGGGATCGGCGAAGAGGCCACCAGCCGGTACGAGGCGGCCCGGTCTCGGATCGCCACCTTTATCGGCGCCCAGCGGGAAGAGGTGATCTTTACCCGGGGAACCACCGAGTCCATAAACCTGGTGGCCCACAGCTTTGGCGAGACCTTGAACGCGGGAGACGAGATTATCCTGTCGGAGATGGAACACCACGCCAACCTGGTCCCCTGGCACATGCTCGCCGCCCGCCGGGGCGTCGTCCTGCGCTTCATTCCCCTCACCGAGACCGGTGAATTGGATCTGGGGGTCTATGAAAAACTGTTGAATAAGCGGACGCGGCTTGTTTCGGTTACCATGGTTTCCAACGTTCTGGGAACCATCAATCCGGTAGAAAAAATAAGCTCCCTGGCGCGAAACGCCGGGGCCACGGTCCTGTTAGACGCCGCCCAGGCGGCTCCGTCCCAGACCCTTCGCGTCGCCTCTCTGGGTGCCGATTTTCTAGCTTTTTCGGGACATAAAATGTACGGCCCCTTCGGTATCGGGGTCCTATACGGTAAAGAGGCGTTACTCGACGCCCTACCCCCCTTTATGGGCGGCGGAGATATGATATCCGAGGTAACCTTGGCAGGCTTTTCGGTAAACGAGCTCCCCTACAAATTTGAGGCGGGAACCCCGCCCATAGCCCAGGCCGTGGGCTTGGCCGCCGCGGCGGACTGGCTTACGGCGGTGAATATCGACGCCCTGGGGGCCTACGAGAGCCAGCTGGCCCAACGGTTTTTGCGGGCCCTGAAGGATATTCCGGGTCTCCGGGTGCTCGGTGATCCAGCCCAACGGGCGGGTATCGTGGCCCTCACCATGGAGGGCGTCCACGCCCACGACCTGGCGGCCTATCTGGACAAAAACCAAATCGCCGTCCGGGCGGGGCACCACTGCGCCCACCCCCTGGCCCGGCGGTACGGGGTTGTTTCATCCGCCCGCTTCAGTTTTGGGGCCTACAACCTGCCCCAGGAGGCGGATCGGGCCGCAAGCCTGGTAGCCCAGGCCAAGGAGGTCCTATGAGCGACGCCTACGACAGCCTTTACGAAGAGATCATCCGGGATCACTACAAAAAACCCTCCCATCGGCGACTTTTGGAGGGTATTCCCTTCGCGGAAAACCCCTCCTGCGGAGACCGGGTCCGGGTTTCCATCCAGGTGGGGGAGGACGGAAAAATTTCCGACGCGGCTTTTGACGGCTCCGGCTGTTCCATTTCCATGAGTTCTGCGGATATTCTGGCGGAAGATTTGGTGGGTAAATCGCCAGAAGAGGCAAGGGCGCAGGTTGAACGATTTTTAGCGGTCCTTCGGGGGGAGTTGGAAATCGAAGAGTTGGATACCCTGGGGGACGCGATGGCCTTTAAGGGCATCGCCCGCCTTCCGGTTAGGGTAAAATGTGCCGCCCTCGCCTGGCGGGCCGCGTTACAGCGGCTGGAAGAGCTCGGAGTCTGAGGGACCCCATAAACCAAGCTCCGTGGGCAATATGCAAAATTCCGAAAAGATAAGAACCCAGCTTGTCGGGTTTCCCTTGCGAAGCTTATTTTTTTCTTGTACAGTTAGGGCATGGAAGAAAAAGCTATCCAAATTTGGGAAATCGGATCGGTTATTTTCAAGGAAGGGGATCAGGGAAACCTGATGTACGTACTTTTAGAAGGGGCGGTGGATCTTAAAAAAAAGGTAGAGGGCGGAGAGGCGGTTTTAAAGACCATCGATCAGCAGAACGATTTTTTTGGCGAGATGGCTCTTATCGATGGCCGCCCCCGTTCCGCCACCGCCATTGCGGCAAAAAAAACAAAGCTTCTACCCGTAGACGGGCCAACCTTTGAATCCATGATCCTTACCAACGGTAAATTTGCCCTAAAAATAATAAAAGTCCTCTCTGACCGAATACGGCGTTCCAACGAGCAGGTAGAGGAGTTGATAGAAACGTCCCCTAAGGAACGGATACTATTCGGTATGGCCGATTTTGCTCGGAAAACCAACGAACAGATCCACGACGGTAGTTATAAGGTGGACGTGGAAGAAATGAAAGCCTGGATTAACAGCCGTCTGGGCTTTACCTTCGACGAGATAGACACGTACATTTTTCGTTTATTAAAGGATCAGACCCTTACGTACGCCGCCACGAGCGCGAAAACAAAACAGCACCTTCTACTGCCGGCAAAATTCGTTCGGGAGCACGACCGGCGGCGTTAAGGGGCTTTATCCACGGCCCTTCGGGGCTTGTGAAATTATATAATATATTTTATATATATTGCCATGAATATGAATCTTCAGACGTTTTATAAGGGTCCCTGGAAGTTGTGGGCCCCCATTTTTATCGTAGTAACGGCGGTGGGGGGGTATTTTTTCCCTGTTGTAGGACTGGTGGTGCCCCTTATGATTTTAGGAGCCCTTATCTTAAATCAAAGATCCAAAAGGACCTTCTGTTCTACCCTCTGTCCCAACGGTCGTTTTTTTTCCTCGGGACTTTCTAAGGTTTCCCGACGGAACCGCCTCCCCAGGGGTCTCTATTCCAGCGAAATACGACGAATGCTCTGCGGCTTTATGCTGTTTTGCGTTATCAATCTGCTCGTCCGGTCGGGGGGCAGTGTGGCCCAGATAGGCCGCGTATTTTGGGCCATCTACCTTTTATCCGTAGGTCTAGGAACCCTGATGGGACTGTTTTTCAAACCCCGCTCCTGGTGTTCCATCTGCCCCATGGGCACCCTCCAGGATACCATCTCGACCAAGGGAAGGGGTCGCAAAGCCCAAGCGCTACCCTCCCCTAAATGACTAAAAAACTCCATGGATAGGTAAGCGGAGAAGCAGGGGAGATCGAATCGCTCTCCCCTTTCTCGAACCCCTATTTTGTCTTTAAATCACCCTTCACGGTCATTAGGTTCCCGTCCAGCGTAACCTTAAAGGTCCCCACGTAGGAGGCGGAAGAGGTAGCTATGTCGTTAAAAATATCGCTGGTCTTCACTTCCACAACCTTTCCGTCGGCGGTGGTTCCCTTTACAATGAGCGTTCCACCACGGATGGAGGAATCCCAAACCTTAGTCCAATTAATATCCCCTACTTTACCGGTGGGAGAAAAATCCTTGGAAACCGTCTGAGAACCGTCGCTCTCCAAGTTGGCGATCCGTCGGAGCTTGCAATCGGCCCCCGGGAGGGTAAAGACCCCGTTTTTATCGGAGATCATCAGGTACGCGGTTCCTCGGTGGGAGTACTGGATAACGATTCGGCCATCCGCTTCCTTGCGGGCGTTGAGGTTGTCCGTAAGGAACTGTTTTTCCGGCGACACACCGTATTTGACCAGGGATTGCAGACCCAAAGGAAGAGCGGGCTTTTTATCCGATCCAGCTCGGTATTCGTTCCAAACATCGGTCCCCTTATGACGGCTTGCGCCGGTAACCACGTCCACCGTGTCCTTTTCTACCGATGCGGAGGGTCCCTTAACGGTAAGAAAATTCTTGTCTAGGTTTTTTCCAGTTACGTCGAATTGGGCATCGACGTACAGATCCGACGCAAACGCCGCCCCGCCAAAGAGGAGGGAAATGGCCACCACAGGAATGATACGATTCATAGAATACTCCCTTTCGTATAGATATAATTTTATTGTTACAATTTTTGTCAGGTTTGTCAACTAGCTTGGAAGGATCCGGAGCTACCTGCCCAACCAGCCCCCGTCCACGACGATGGTGGAGCCATGAACATAGTCCGAAGCTGCGGAGGCCAGGAATACGGCGGCCCCTGCCAGGTCTTGGCCCTGGCCCCAGCGCCCTGCGGGGATCCGTTCTAGAATAGCGGCGTTGCGGGTCTTGTCCGACCGAAGCTGGGCGGTATTATCGGTTTCCATATACCCGGGGGCTATGGCGTTTACGTTGATACCCCGGGGGGCCCATTCGTTGGCCATCTGCATGGTAATTCCCCGAACGGCGCTTTTGGAGGCGGTGTACGAGGGGACTCGAATTCCCCCTTGGAAGCTGAGTATAGAAGCAATATTGATGATCTTTCCCCTGGAGTTTTGTTTTACGAATTGCCGGGCTGCCGCTTGGCAGATGAAAAATAAGGTTTTAAGGTTTAGGTTTATCACATCATCCCAATCTTTTTCCGTAAAGTCTAGGGAATCGTTGCGCCGTATTATCCCGGCGTTATTAACCAGTATATCCAGACGACCATAGCGCTTAAGGGTTTTTTCAAAAATTTCCGGAATCGGTTTGAGGGACCCCAGATCCGCTTGAATATAGAGGAATTTCCTTCCCAAACCTTCCACCGTGCTTTGAGTTTCCTCCGCCTGGGGGGACGAACTTACCCCAACGATATCCGCGCCCGCCTCCGCAAGGGCGATGGCGATTGCTTTACCCAAGCCCCGGTTGCACCCGGTAACCATCGCGATTTTCCCATCCAATCTAAAAGAATCGAGAATCCCCGGCATCCTAGGCCCCCTATTTCAAATTTTCTGGCGATACGGTATCCATATCGTCGAAGGTTTGATTCTCCCCGGCCATACCCCAGATAAAGGTATAGCTTCCCGTACCGACCCCCGAATGGATTGACCAACTGGGAGAAATAACCGCCTGTTCATTGGCCACCACCAGGTGCCGCGTCTGCGAAGGTTGTCCATGAAAATGGAACACCCTTGTGTTGGGGGCCATATCGAAATACAGGTATACTTCCATCCGCCGTTCATGGGTGTGACAGGGCATGGTATTCCACACGCTCCCCTTTTCAAGGATTGTCATTCCCATCACCAACTGGCAACTCCGGCACACCGCGGGGTGAACGTACTGATAAATAGTCCGTTCGTTGGAACTTTCGAGGGAACCTAGCTTCCTCGGATTCGCTTTGGCCAGCTCGATTTTTATGGTAGGATAGGTTGTATGGGCGGGGGAACTGACCAGGTAGAATTTTGCGGGGTCGGATGCGGACGCCGATTCGAAGGCAACCTCTTGGGTACCTAAACCAACGTACATTCCGTCGCCCTTAAGGAGGTCGAAAGAGGTACCGTCCAACAGGACCCGTCCAGGACCCCCGATATTAATTAACCCCAATTCCCGCCGCTCAAGAAAAAAGGCGGTACCCAATTCTTTACCCGCTTCCAAACGCAGTTTTTTTGAAACCGGCATAGCGCCACCGAAGACCACCCTATCCTGATGGCTGTACGTCATTAGCACTTCATCGGGAGAAAATATTTGTTCCACCAAAAAATGTTTCCGCTGTTCCTCCGTCGAATACCCCTTAGCATCCTCCGGATGATTCGCGTATCGAACGTCCAATTTCATAGTAACCTCCGTTCCGGCATGGATCCCCGAGGATCACCGGCCCACGCATTATTGAGACAATTCTAAAAACAATTGGTTTTTAGAGGGGACTCTTATTATAAACGAAATATAAAAATCGTCAACTATTTTGAAACATTATTTCATTTTTAAAGATTCGCTCTTTAACTGCTTCCCTTTATGAGCAGTTGGGGAATGAAAAGGGTGGTCGGAGGGATAGCCTTTCCGTTAAGGACATCATAGAGCAAACGAACCGCCAGCGAGAGACGGTCGTACATCTGGGTATCCACGGTGGTCAATTCTGGTTCAGCGCACTGGGAAAAAATAGAGTTGTTAAAGCCCACCACGGCCACATCTTCGGGAATCCGGTATCCCAGGGTTTGTAAGCGTTTTAGGGCCCCCAGGGCGGTAATATCCTCACCGGCCATAATCGCGTTAAAGGGAATTTTCCGTTCAATGAAACTATCCACCGCCCGTCGGCCCCCGTCCAAACCGTGGTCTATTTTGATATGCCGGCGTTCTTCCACCGGCAGGCCCGCATCTTTTAGGGCGGCCCTATAGCCGTCGACCTTGCAATACCCGCTGTAGGTAAACGTATCCTGGATATAACAAATCTGGGTCTTACCCCGTTCAAGCAAATGCTCCGTCGCCCTCCGCATCCCAATGCCGTTATCACAAAACACCGAAAAGATATTCGGCCCCGTCAGGGACCCGTTGATCATCATGATGGGACTGGAATGGGCAAACTGACGGATTCCCTCGTCGATCCGGGAATCGTTGAATATGGACCCCACAAGAATGATACCATCAACCCTCTTTTCCAAAAGAAGTTTCATGTACCGGATCTGGGTATCCGGATCCCCCCCCGTGTTACACAGCAAAACCGAGTAGCCCAATTTTTCGCTTTCCTGCTCGATAATGTACGCCTCGTTGGCGTATTGGGCGTCCCGCACATCCACCGTTAAAACCCCAATGGTGTGGGTCGATTTGGTAACCAACCCCCGGGCTAACTGGTTGGGATGATAATCGTATTTTTCCAATACCGAAAGGACCCTTTGCCGGGTCCTGGTGGAAACGTTAGGGTGCTTATTCAAAACCCGAGAAACCGTGGTTATGGAAACATCCGCTTCCGCGGCGATATCGTATATATTCATTTTAAAATGCCTCGACGCATCATACCATGACTGCGGGGGAATTAAAATAATTTTATTGAAAATATTTGTTGCGTTCCTGGAAAAACCATGGTATTATTCAAAAATATTGAAAGCGCTTTCAATTTTAAACAGGGAAAACGTTACATAACAATACGGAGGTGAGGGGGTTTTATGAACACCGGATTAAGCGTTGTGATGGGTATTATTTCAAAAATTAACAGGATAGTCCTTAGGTTTGAAAAAATACTGCTTTTGATTTTGCTTATTGGAATGTTGATTTTTGGGTTTCTTCAGGTGTTTTCCCGCTTCATTCTTAAAAGTCCCATCGGATGGTCGGAAGAATTGCTTACCTATTCTTTTACCTGGGTTAGTTTTATTGGTGCCAGCATGGCGATCTATACAAAATCCCACTTTTCTGTGGATTTGTTGATGAAAAAAGTCCCCCCGGCTATCGCAAAACCTATTAACATTTTTACCTGGATCCTTATTATTGTTTTTTCCCTCTTTATTTTCATAATGGGTGCAAAGCTGACGGCGGCTAATAGAATCCAAAGGATGAATATTCTGCCCATTTCCATGGCCTGGGCGTATTTAGCCATGCCGGTATGTGGTGCCTTTATTTTTCTTCATGGTATAGAGAAAACTTTGGAAGTGATTTTCAATTTGGAAGCCACCGAAGGAGCTGTTAAATGATCGCGTCCCTATTTATTACCTTTATCATTTTAATGCTTTTGGAAATGCCCGTTTCGTTTTGTCTTTTAATTTCCACGGTGGTCTCCATAACGTTTTTCAGCAACCTGGATCTGATCGCCATTGTGGTAAAGATGTTCCGGGCCACGGATAATTTCAGCCTTATCGCGGTACCCTTTTTCATTTTAGCCGGCGGCTTTATGGATAATGGGGGAATCTCGAAGCGGCTTGTAAAATTGGCTTCGAACCTAATCGGCCACATCCGGGGTGGACTGGCGAACGCGAGCGTGGTGGCGGCCATGTTCTTCGCCGGACTTTCGGGGGCCGCGGCGGCGGATACGGCGGCTATTGGAAGCCTGATGATTCCAGCGATGAAACAAAAGGGTTACGGCAAAGATATCGCCACCAGCGTTATCGCCACCGCCGGGTCCATCGGTATCATCATTCCCCCCAGTATCCCCATGATCATCCTCGGCGTAACCGCAGGTATTTCCATCGGCGGGCTTTTTATGGGAGGGGTTATACCGGGTATCCTGGTCGGTCTTTCCTTAATGGTGGTCAATTATATCTATACCAAGGTGCGGAATATCGATCCGGAACCCCGGGCGTCTATCAAGGATATGTTCAAATCGCTGGTCGATTCGTTCCTTGCCCTCTTTACCGTGGTAATTATCGTTGGAGGCATTGTGGGAGGAATTTTCACCCCCACCGAAGCCTCGGTAATCGCCGCTGTGTACGCCTTTGTGGTGGGTTTTTTTGTTTACAAAGAATTGAATTTGAAAAATATGTTCAACGTGCTCACCGGGTCGGCGTTGACTACGGGCGTGGTGGTTCTAACCATCGCCGCGGCGTCTAGCTTTGGTTGGGTCCTTACGGCAGAACAGATCCCCATACAGATAGCCAACTACCTGGTATCCTTGACCCATAGCAAAATCCTTCTATTACTTTTAATCAACCTACTGTTTCTTGTGTTGGGAACCTTTTTGGACCCCTCCGCGATTATTATAATCGTAGTACCGATAATTTGGCCGGTGGTACAAAAACTTGGAGTAAACCCCATCCATTTTGGAATGATGACCATCGTGAATATGGCCATAGGTCAATGTACACCCCCGGTCGGTATTGCCCTTTTTGTGGCCACGGGAATTTCAAAGGCTCGCTTGAGCGAAATCCTGAAAACCTATTCTCGATATTTGCTGGCCATGGTGATTGTCCTGCTCCTGGTGATTTTCATTCCCCAAATTTCGCTCTTCATACCCGGTCTGACCGGGTACCTTAAATAGTTTCTTTGGAGGTTTTTATGCGGAAGATTGTAACGGTTTTAGCGCTTCTATCGGTGGCGGGCATGCTGTTCGCCAATGGGGCATCCGAATCCAAGGCCGCTGTGGCCCAGGATCAAACTTTTGTGCTACGGGCGACCAACACCCTGCCCATGGATCACCCCATGAACCAGGGTTTGCAGAAACTGTCTGACGCCGTAAAAGCGCGGACCAATGGAAAGGTGGACATCCAGCTTTTCCCAAACAGCCAGTTGGGCGGTAACGCTGAAATGGTGGAGGGCCTTCAGCTTGGAACCATCGATATCTGTAACCAGTTCGCCGGAACCTTCGCCAACTACGTTCCCGAGATTAACATCCTCGCCGAGCCTTTCATTTTCGTCAGCGAAGATCACCTCTACCGCTCCCTCAGCGGAAAATCTGGGGAGATCCTCGCGGCGGCCCTGCGGGCCAAGGGCTTCGAACCCCTGGGCTATTTCTACGGCGGTTCCCGGAGTATGATGAACAATGTTCGACCCATCAACTCGCCCGAAGACCTCAAGGGTCTTAAGATCCGGACCATCGGTACGAAGATAACCCTGGAAGGGGTCAACAAAATGGGCGCTATCGCCACGCCGATGAACCAGGCGGATGTCTATTCCGCCCTCCAGCAGAAGGTTATCGACGGTTGGGAAAACAGCCCCACCACCCTGTACACCCTCAAGTTGTACGAGGTCACCAAATATGTATCCTACACCCGCCATTGGATGACCCCGGACCTGCTCGCCATTTCCGGAAAAACGTGGGCAAAACTTCCCGATAACTACAAAGCCATTATCAAGGAAGAAGCGGCCAAGGCCATCGATTACGAACGGTCCCTCTGGAATACCAACGAAAAAGACATCGTCACCAAACTCGAAGCCGCCGGTGTAAAGTTTAACGAAGTATCCAACATCAAAGCGTTCCAAGATATCACCGCCCCCATGTGGGATGACTACGAAAACACCTACAAAAACGGCCTTGTGAAGGCTATTCTCGACGCTCGCTGAGTCGATCCTTAGAATGGAATGGCGAACCGAAGCTTCTTACGTCTTCGATTCGCCGTTCCTTTTACAGGCGGATTACAAAATAAGCGATTCCAGTTTCGGCCCCCTTTAGGAGAATTTTTATGAAAGCCGTATATCTCGAAGGACCTAAAAACATCAAATTAACGGATATTTCCTATCCCGTTTTTCAAGACGGCAACGGGATTATCAAAATCAAAGCGGTGAGTATTTGCGGCTCCGATGTGGGAGCCTACCGGGGACATAACGTATTGGTTACGTATCCCCGTATTTTGGGCCATGAAATAGCGGGAGAAATCGTGGAGATTGGCCCGAATACAAAAAATTTAAAACCGGGGGATTCGGTGGTATTGGATCCCTATGTATACTGCGGAACCTGTTATCCCTGCTCGATCGGGAGAACCAACTGTTGTGAAAACATTGAGGTGTTAGGGGTACACCGGGATGGAGCTATGACCGAATATTTTTCCCACCCCGTTCACCTGCTCCATAAAATTCCCTCCGATATGCCCTGGAACCTAAGCCCCCTGGCGGAACCTACAACCATCGCCCTGCACTCCATCCACCGAGCCGCCGTAAAAGCGGGGGAATTCGTGACGGTTATCGGAGCTGGACCCATCGGCCTTTTAATCAGCCTTGTGGCCCTGCAGTATCATGCGACACCTATTTTAATTGATATTCTGGATGCCCGGCTTCGGTACGCCAAAAAATTGGGGGTCGAACATACCATCAATTCTTCTACGGAAGAGGTGGTTCCTACGTTAAGGAAGATTACCGGCGGCTCTTTGCCCCAGGCGGTTATAGAGGCGTCGGGGGCGAATCAGGCAATTCGAGCGTGTTTTGACTACGTATCCTACGCGGGAAGGGTTGTCTTTACGGGATGGCCAAAATCGGATACCGAACTGCCCACCGCCGTATTTACGAAAAAAGAATTGGATGTCCGGGGTTCGCGAAACAGCGCCGGAGAATTTCAGGAAGCCATCGATCTGATCTACTCAGGGAAATTAGACGTGGGATCGATCATTTCAAAATCCGTTTCATTTACGGACCTTCCCCAGGCGGTGGTAGATCAATCGGACAATCCAGAAAAATACTTAAAAATCATTTCGTTACTGTAAAGGAGTACCCATGTTTTTTGGAAATCTAAACCAGGTTGGCATTGAAACAATCTATCCCCCTCCGATTCGGAAGGCCCTGGAGTATCTTAAAACCCACGATTGTACGACCATGCAACCGGGGGTGTACGAAATCGACGGTAAAAATCTTTACGCCCAGGTCATGGACGCCCAGACCGATACGGTGGATCGAAAAAAACCGGAAATTCATCGACAGTACGTGGATCTGCAATACGCTCCGGGGGGAAATGAAAAGATTGGGGTGGCGGTGGATAGCGGGAAAAACATCGTAGCGGAAAATTTATTCGAGGAACGGGATATTTTATTTTACAAAGAGGTTCCGAACGAATCGTTTATCACCATGGAAGCGGGAAGTTTCGCCGTTTTTTTCCCCTGGGATATTCACCGTCCCGCCTGCGCGATTAACGAACCGGCGACTATCCGCAAGGTGGTGGTTAAGATCCGACTGTCCCTGTTTGAATAAAAAGAAGGTTAGTATGGATATAGTCCGTTGGGGAATGATAGGGCACGGATCGGTAACGGAAGTAAAAAGCGGCCCCCCCTTGTACAAGTGCGAACATTCGGTGCTTCGGGGGGTGTACGGCCGAAACAAAGAAAAGGCCCTCGATTACGCCAAACGGCACCGAATAGGCCTGGTGTACGATTCGGTGGAACAAATGCTCGCCGACCAGGACGTAGACGCGGTGTACCTTCCCCTACCCCCTAAATTTCATCGGGACTTTGCCCTGCGGTGTATCGACGCGGGAAAAATTCCCTATATCGAAAAACCTATGGCGATGAACTACGGGGAATGCGTGGAAATAATGGAACGGGCCGCGGTAAAGGGCGTTCCGGTATACGTGGCGTTTTATCGCCGGGGCTTGGAAAAATTTTTAAAAATTAAAAGTATCATTGACGGAGGGGAAATTGGTTCGGTGCGTTCGGTAGAGATACGGCATTTTCTTCCCCCCGAACCAGCGGACCGGGATAGGAACAACCTGCCCTGGCGCCTTGTGCCGGAAATTAGCGGGGGAGGAAAGTTTCTGGATATGGCGGTCCACGTCCTGGATATTCTGGATTTCCTGGTGGGTCCCATAACCGAGGCCCGGGGCTTTGCCGCAAACCAGGGGGGCCTGTACGACGTGGAGGATACGGTGGCCGCAAGCCTTCGTTTCGAAAGCGGCGTCCTCGGTAGCGGATCCTGGTGTTACGTGGCGGATCACGCGGAAGAGGGGGTGCGGATTCTGGGGGACCAGGGGTCTTTGTCTTTTGAAGCCCTGGGTTACGGTCCGGTTACTCTCCGTCGAGGAGACCAATCGCAGGTATTCCATTTCAACGCCCCCGAACATATTGGACAACCCTACATTCAAAGCATCGTGAATGAACTTACCGGACGAGGGAAGAGTAACGCCAATCTTGCCAGCGCCGCCAATGTCATTAAAATTACCGATCAAATATTAGCGGATTACAGAAAACACTATACGGACAAATAAAGCAAGGGGGACTATCATTATGCGCATTAAAAGCGATGAATTGTTTAACGAATTGTATCGAATTCTTAAAGCAAAGGGCTTGGAAGAACCGGATGCCCGGGAATCGGCCCGCCTTTTCGTCGAAACCAGCTTAGACGGAGTGTACTCCCACGGGGTAAACCGTTTTCCTCGCCTTATAAGCTACATAGAAAAGGGGTACATCGACATCAAAGCTAAGCCCACCAAGGTCGCTTCCATCGGCGCCTTTGAACGGTGGAATGGGAACCGGGGGATGGGGAATCTCAACGCCAAGCTGTGCATGGACCGGGCGATTGAACTTTCTAAAACCTATGGGGTCGGGGTGGTGGCCCTGGGAAACACCAACCACTGGATGCGCGGGGGTACCTACGGGTGGCAAGCGGCCAACGCGGGGTGCGTGGGAATATGCTGGACCAACACCATGCCCAATATGCCCGCCTGGGGAGCTAAGGACCGGCGTATCGGGAACAATCCCTTTGTCATGTCCGTTCCCCGGAGCAACGGCCAACACCTAGTGGTCGATATGGCGATGGCCCAATTTTCCTACGGTAAAATAGAAGAAACCAAGTTGAGGGGCGAACAGCTTCCCGTTGCGGGGGGCTACGATTCCCAGGGCCAACTGACCACCGACCCGGTGGAAATTGAAAAAACCTGGCGGGTTCTTCCTATCGGTTTTTGGAAAGGTTCGGGTCTGTCCATCGCCCTCGACCTAATCGCGGCGATTCTTTCGGGGGCCTACTCCACCACCGACGTGGGGAAAAACTGCGAGGACGAATACGCTGTTTCCCAGGTCCTCATCGCCATCGATCCCAAACACTTTAACAGCGTTGAATTTACCGATGGGATAGTCAATCGGGTTTTAGCGGACATAAAGGCATCCGAACCCGTCACAGCGGGGGGAGAAATCCGTTACCCCGGGGAAAAGGACTATAGGACCCGGCAGGATAATCTAGCCAACGGGATACCGGTAAACCCGGATATCTGGGCCAAAATAAAAGCCCTGGCTTAAAAAACCTAAGCCCCGATACCCCCGCCCCGGGCGGCCTTCCCCGGGCGGCCTTCCCTCGGTAGGCAGTCCCCGGGGACTACCTTCCCAGCCAGCCGCCGTCTACTACCAGAACCGAGCCGTTGACGTAATCCGAAGCCTTGGAGGCCAAATACACCGCCGCGCCCGCCATGTCCTCGCCCTTTCCCCAACGTCCCGCAGGAATCCGTTCCAGTATTTGACGGCTCCGAACTGGATCGGCAATCAGGGCTTCGTTCATCTCCGTATCCATATACCCCGGGGCTATACAATTAACGTTAATCCCTTCCTTGGCCCACTCGTTGGACAGGGTTTTGGTAAATTGAACAACCGCCCCCTTACTGGCCGCGTACGCGGGAACCGTAATGCCCCCCTGGAAACTTAAAAGGGACGCGATGTTGATGATTTTCCCCGAATGGCGTTCCAGCATGTGCTTTCCCACCGCCTGACACAGGAGAAATACGGCGGTCATATTTACCGCGATCACCCGATCCCAGTCGGATTTGGGGAATTCTTCGGATTTATGGCGCCGTTGCATACCCGCGTTGTTTATAAGGATATCGATACGGCCAAATCGTTGTATAACCCTATCTACCAGGTGGGGAATTTGTTCCAATTCCGCCAAGTCAAAGGCGAAGGATTCGGCTTCCACACCGTATCGTCTTATCGCGTCCGCCACTTCCGGCGCCCCGTGATGGCTCACAATGGCGATATGGGCCCCCGCCTTCGCCAAGCCCTCGGCCATCGACCGTCCCAAGCCCCGGTTGCCCCCGGTAACGAGGGCGACTTTACCCGTTAAATCAAATATATCAAGCATGGTTAAACGTCTCTCCAAACGCGAAGGTCGCTTTGATCACGTTTGTGCCCCCCCGCAGATCCGCAAAGACCTTCGACGCCCCGTCGGGGTTAAAGGGGGTAATCAAGCGTTCCACGGTTTTTTGGTTTCTTTGAATAATGCGAACCGCGATGGGAAAATCCTCTCTTCTGTATACCCGGGTCCCCACCACGGTTAATTCCTTAAACTCAATTTTTAATAGATCCACTTCCTCGCTTTTTTTATAGGACCCCACGACCACCATGGTTCCCCGAATCCTCGTGATACCCAGAATATCCTTTTGCACACTGGGGTGGGCCGCACAGTCAAAAACGATATCCGCATCCCCCCGTCCCGTCAATTGGGTAAGCTTGTCCGGAATCGATTCTTTTGTCGGGTCTATGGTTCCAAACCCCAAATCCTGGGCTACCGATAATCGATAGGGATTTCCCTCAATGAGCACCACCGAAGACGCTCCGAATTCCCGTAGGCATAGGGCCACGGACATACCAATGGGCCCCGCGCCGAAAATCACCGTCCTATCTCCCGGTTTATAGGTTGAACGGTGGATAGCATGGACCCCCACGGCCAAGGGTTCGGCGTAGGAACCCGCTAAGAGGGATACATCCCTGGGAAGTTCTATCACCTTATCGTGGGGTACCGACGCGTATTCGGCCATCCCGCCGTCCGTATCGATTCCAATAAGCTTTAGGGTCGAGCATACGTGGGGATTCCCCGTGGTACAACTTTCACAGACCCCGCAAGAAATCAGGGGGTACACGGTTACCGGGGTCCCCGGTTTTAAAACCGGATGGCCCTCGACCACGGTTCCCGAAAATTCGTGTCCCATGGTCAGGGGTGCTTTTGCTCTAGGGTGAACCCCATGGTAAATATTCATATCGGATCCGCAGATTCCCGCGTAGGCCACCTTGATCAAGGTATTTCCCGGGGGATTTACCACGGGGGGAATCGATTCAACGGCCACCGTAAAGGGACCGGTATAGGCAATTCGTTTCATAATCTCTTCCTTATAAAAAAGGCTTAAAATCTATTGACCTGATACTTTGGGGTTTCTCCCATCAATACACGACGGGCCTCTTCGGCGGCTTTGCGCTTCAATTCCAATTTAGATTCCTCGGAGTACCAGGCCATATGGGGAGTGCAGATAAAGTTGGGGAACCTAAGAAGCGGATGATCCCGTAGAACCGGCTCTTTGGAAAAAACATCTAACGCCGCCCCCGCGATCCTGCCCTGGGACAAAGCTTTTTCTAAGGCCACCTCGTTGACGATGGAACCACGGGCCGTATTGATAAGGAACGCGTCGGTTTTCATCAGGCCCAGACGATGTTCGTCCAGCAAATTCCTTGTCTCATCGTTCAGGGGACAATGGATCGAGACCACGTCCGAGGCGTTCAAAAGCCCATCCAGGGGAATCATTCGAACGTATTCGGGAATTGTGGTTTTGTCCCTATACGGATCGTAGGCCACAATTTTTATCCCTATCCCGTGGGCCTTTCTGGCCAGGGCGCTTCCTATTCTTCCTAAACCTATTACGCCTAACGTGAGGGTTTGCAGACGTCGGACCGGAGTGATGGTTCGAAAATCCCAGGTTCCCCGGTGGATAAAAGCGTTAGCCTCCTGAATTTTTCGGCTCAAAGATAGGATCAAAGCCAACGCATGGTCCGATACCTCTTCGGTCCCATAATCGGGCACATTACTAACCACGATCTTCCGACGGGCCGCCGCTTCTAAATCCACCGTATCCACACCGACACCATAGCGGACCAAAACCCGCAAATTCGGTAAATTTTCAAAGACCCGATCCGTCATGGGGACGTATTGAATTAAAAGAGCCTGGGCATCGGAACATTGGGCAATCACATCATCCTCGGTTTTACACCGGAGCCACGGAATATCAGGACTAATATCCCGTAAAATCGACCGCTCAATATCGATGGATTCATGATCGCAATCGGCTATCTTTACTTTAAAATGTTCTCCCATCCCAGCCTCCCAAATATTGTGAAACCATGTTCCATTTTATAGAAGCTACAGAGGAGAGTCAAGCAACTTAAGAACGCTCTACGCAGGACGATTGGAGGGATTGCCCCTTTTTCTTGCCAAAAACCTCTCCCAGGGCACCCAAAAGGGCTAACACCGCCGCGGTAAGGACCACTAAACGGAAACCCCGCAGGAACAGGGAAGAATTTATCAATCCAGAGGAAACAGAATCGATATTCATTTTTGTGGAAAGGGAGAAAAGACTTACCGCCAGGGTGGTTCCGCTGACCATACCCAGATTTCGAAAAAAGGCGTTCAAACTACCCGCAATACCGAGCCGATCCCGGGGAACCGAACCCATGATGCTCGAATTGTTAGGCGATTGAAACAAGGCGCCCCCTATGCCAAGGAGCACAATAATCCCGCCGATCAGAAAAAGAGATGAATGGCTTCCTAAAAAAGATAGGGATACCAAACCTAATCCAGAAAATAGTAGACCCGTAATCGTTAAAGGTCGATAGGTTATCTTATCGGAAAGGGCCCCCGCCGCCGGAGCTAAAAAGGCTGTAACCAGGGGATACAAGGACATTAACAACCCCGCTTCTAAAACCCCGACCCCTCGAACCGTTTGCAGGTAAAAGGGCATAAAAAAGATATACGAATACATGGCCATATAACTTAAACTCGAATCGATAACCCCCATGGTAAAGATCCGGGAAGAAAACAAACACCCATCCACCAGTGGGTGGGGACGCTTTTGGTCAAGAAGAAAAAAGAGAAATAAAATACCCGCTAGGGCCATCACTAAAAACGAATGCAGGGGTGATAAAAGACCCTCTTGGAATGCTAACATCCCCGAAAAAAATAAGGACACCGAAAGAAAGAGTAAAACCGCTCCACGCCAATCAAAGGTTTCCGTATCAGAACGCATCCCAGATTCGGGTAGAATGATAACCGTAAGTACAACCCCCACAATCCCCACGGGAACATTGATAAAAAATATGGAACGCCAACCGGATATTTCCACCAAAAGACCACCCAGACTAGGCCCGATAAGGCTACCCACGGCCACCACCGAACCAATAAACCCCAATGCTTTTCCCCGCTCCGAGGGTGGGAATGTATGGGTAACAATCCCCTGAACTAACGCTATAGCCATCGAAGCCCCAATCGCCTGGAGAACCCTACTAGCCACAATCGCCGACAAATTTCCAGAGATCCCGCAAAAAAGAGAACCCACCGTAAAGACCACCAGGCCCATCAAAAAAAATCGTTTACGGCCGTACAGATCCGATAAACGGCCCCATACCAAAAGCAAAGCCGAAACGGTTACCAAATAAGACGTTACCACCCATTGAATAGAAGAAATCCCCACCCTAAAAGCTGACGCGATCGTCGGTAACGCGATATTTACTATAGATCCATCCAGGGTCGCCATAAACGTAATTACACAGGCATTTATTAAAATAAGGGTTCTTCGCCCCTTGGTCATTTCGTTGTTCACAGTAGTATGTACTCCCTTCGAAGGACTGGCGGAACGAAGCCCTTACCGTTCCAGAAGAAATCCTTGCATTTTCCTTTTTTGTACATGATAATATACACATGTCCCGTAGAGTGTATATGGTCATATCCGGTATCTTTATGACCACCCAAACATTCGCCCTCCCCCCCTCTTCCCAGTCTCTTCCCTTTGAAATCGCCCTCTGGCTTCCGTATCAGCTGTACTGGCTTATAGCCCTCTCCGTAGGCGCTTTTGTTTGCGGAAAAATCATTATAATGGCGGAACGAAGCAAACAGACCCATCTATGGGATGTTTTTTGGGTAATGGGTTCCTTTTTTCTTGTGGTGCTTTTCGCTGGGCTGACAGAGCAAAGCAGGGCTGGACCATTTGATGACAACCTGAGCAGAATCGCCGATATGGCTGCCTTAACTCTGCTCCCCATAAGCATTCCCCGACTCGTGGAAAGCAATCCTGAATTGGCTATGACGATTCGGGTGGGATCCTTTTTTAAATGGACAGGTATTTTCATGCTTGTTCACTATCTGATCAGTGGCTTCTGGTTTTACACCTGGGAATACAATGGCGGAAAGAAAGAATATTTTGATGGACATCGGGTACTGCCGGCTTTACTAGTTTTTACGTTGGTATCTCTGGCGACCTTGTACGTCGGGATTGCTTTTTGGTGTGCCAAAGACCGGCTTCCGCCCCCCCAACGTCTTACGGTTTCACGATTATCCCAAGTTGCTATTGCTTTCATCATTCCCATGGTAGCCATCGACGAACTACGATTTCTGATCCCTTCGCTTTGGGCTCTGTATCCCCGGGAAGATTGTTTTGTGTTACCCCTGTTTTATGCGTGCTCCAGTATATGCGTTCTCGCGTATGCTAGGGCTTTCGCAGAGTCCCATCCGTACACGGACCTAATTACTCAAAACTTCTGGTTTGACCTGGGGCTTTCTTCGAGAGAAGCGGAAGTTGCAACCTGTCTTGCAGAAGGCAGGACATACAAAGAAATATGCTCGAGCCTTCATATCAGTATCGGGACTCTCCAAACCCACATTGTTCACATTTATAGGAAATTACACATCAATTCAAAAACCGAATTGATTCTTTTATCAACCAAACATGCGAATTCCTCCGAAAATTTTTAAAATCATATAAATATACGACTTTCAATACATCAGTATCTTCCCATATTCTATACCTGTAATCCCGTTAAATACGGAATACAAAACGAAAAGACAAATTAAAAGTGACACAGGAGGAATTCGATGCGTCATGCGATCATCATTGGACTCATTATTTTTGCAATATCATCGCATGTATTTTCTCTTCCTACGGGTATCCTCAATTCAGAAGAAGGCTGGATTTCTGCAGGTATTGAATATTCCCATAACCCATTAAATGGAAAAGGAAGCTGGGGCATCAATTTCGAAGGGCTTGATCAAAGCCGGTTTGGTATAGGTTTAACCCTGATAATGGGAGACCGCATGGCAATCAGTGTCGATGGGATCTACTACCTCGATCTTGCGTCCCAAGGAGACGGAAATTTGGTCATCCCTATAAAATTGCGCGCGGGCTTATTCAACAGTTCCCCGGGAATTGGACTTTCCGCGGGATTAAAATGGTTTGCTCTGGATATTTCAGGGGGAGAAAAAACAAGCTTTATAAGTCTTCATGGAGCAGGAGCACTTGACTGGGTAAACGGAAAACTGTTGCCTGCGCTGGAAAGCGGTCTGGATTTTGACGTAACCCTAAAGCCAACATCAGGCTACTACTATTACTATTATTAGGAGGAAGAAAACAATGTCAAAGAAATTCGTGGACATACGAACCAATGGAACGGAAGCAGAAGTAATAGATAAAATTACGGGCTATTTAAAAAGCCAGGGATTTCAAAAAACCCGGTCAAAAAATAAACACCTCTGGAAAAGAGGTGTAATCTGGACAATCTTTGTCAGTTGCCAGTTCTCCGAAGGGCTTGCACACGTCGAGGTATACAATTATGCGCCCATACCGGGAATGGGGAGTTTTCTGGTATACTTTATCAATCGTGGAAAAATTCCCCTAATTCTTGAAGGCCTTCAAAAGGTCGTCGCAGGAGAAAAAGTAGAAACGCCCCAGTCAGATACCGAAGTTTTGTATGCGGGTTTTTGGCGACGATTCGGTGCGTTCGTCATTGACACACTGTTGTTTTATCTGGTGATAGGACTAGTTTCGGCAATTTTTCTCGGAATTGTTCGGGGAACAGCTAATGGAACCACTCAAAACGGAAGAAATGCCGCCTTACTCATAATGAATATCCTTGCAATTTTATCTTTTGCTGTACTGTGGCTTTACTATGCCATTATGGAAAGTTCTTCTAGCCAGGCTACGCTGGGGAAAAAAATATTCCATATCAAGGTAACCGATTTGCAAGGGAATCGTTTATCTTTCGGTAAGGCAACTGCGCGATTTTGGTCAAAAGCCATTTCTTTGTTTATTCTCGGTATCGGCTTTATCATTACGGCCTTTACTGGAAGGAAGCAGGCACTCCATGATCTGATGGCAGGGACTCTGGTCGTGCAGGATTAGTTATAAAACTCATCGACAAACAAAATAAGTCAAGATAGATTTTAACCTTTCTGATTTATCATACTTGCTTGACCTTATCCAATTGAGACTGTCTGATAGCTCTGTTATCAGACAGTTTTGGAACTTTCTCGGATTTTGGCTACGACACGGTTGCGGCCACTCGATTTGGCGGCATAGAGAGCTTCGTCTGCCCTTTGGATCAACGAATCGGCCCAATTCCTTATAAAGTTTGCGATAGGGCTTAAACTCAAGGTTCACAGAAGAAAAATTGTAAATATGTTTATAATCGGTGATGAGGAACAACATCGAGTCGTACCAACGGATGAGTTCATTTACCACAACGCTCTCTGGGGGCATAAAGCGCTGGAACGACCCATCTGGGGAAAGGGCTACCAGACCTTTATGGTTCCCAAGCCAGAGGGTCCCATCCTCACCGGCCCGGTCCTCGTACAAGGAAATAATGATATCCTGAGCAGAAGATTGGGACAGACCATCCTGCATTGTAAACCGCTGGAAAACCCCATCGTTGCCTGTAAAAAAATTGGGCTTAGAAAACGGTTCTGGCTCTTCAAAAAATAGGACTATGGTCCGAGTTAAAAAAAGTTAATAGGCCCTTCTTAGTCGCAGAAATTTTCTTGAAATATTCTACCGCACCTATCTACGAGCAAGTATATCGTAAATACTGGATAATCCAGCCCTATGACGGAATTGACCCCTTAGGGGCAATTATCACACCACATCTTCACACATGGGGCCGTCCTTTGCAAGGCAATCTTCTTGTATCAACTTTTTCCAAGCGATAAAGCCGGTGAGGGCCAGGAGGATGCTTGCAAGCACGCTGGGGGACCAGGAACCAAGGACTGCAAACAGGAAACTGCCTACCATGGGTGCTATGACCCGATTTAGGCTTTCCGCAGAGGAGGATAAACCGAGGGTTCCTCCGGCTTCCTCATGGGGTACACTCTTGGTAAGGAGGGTCCGCAGTAAGGTTGAGGTAATTCCAGAGGCTATGCTTAAAGGGAAGAGCATAATCATGAGGTAAATTACAGAATTTGAGAATGAATAGAGCAACATGGATAAAGCCGCAACGATGACTGAAAGGGCTGTCAATTTCCGTTCATCAAACTTTTTAACGAGAAATCCGACAAGTCCGCCCTGTACCAGGGCAACTAATAAACCCACATAGGCAAGCAAAAAGCCCCGGGACCGGGAATCGAGACCCAGACGGTCCGCCACAAAAATCGCGAACATGCTTTCAAAAAGGATAAAGGCAAAACTGTACAGCAGGGTCATCAATAAAACCGTTCCGGTTCCCTGGCGGCGAAGGATGGCTATCAATACTCTAAAATTTAATACCCTTCGTGGACGTAATAGGGCTTGCTCTTTCCGTTCCGCCGTAAGGCTTTCGGGCAATTTAAAGGTAATGAAGAGGAGGTTAAGAAAGGCTATTCCGGCCGCAAAAAAGGCCGGGACCGCAAGGCCAAAGGTTGAAAGAAGCCCGCCAAAGAGGGGACCGAGTATAAAGCCTAAACCAAATGCCATGCCAATAAGGCCGAGCCCGCGGGCCCGGTTCTTTTCATCGGTAATATCCACAATATAGGATTGGGCTACGGTTATGTTGCCCCCTGTAAGACCATCCAAAAGCCGGGCGATGAAAACAAGGATAAGGCTTCGGGAAAAGCCAAGTAACAGGAGGGAAAGGAAGGTGCCGCCAATCGAAAAGAGTAGCAGGGGCTTCCTGCCGTATTTGTCCGAAAGGCGACCCACGATGGGGGCCGCAAAAAATTGACCCAAAGCATAGACCGCCGCAAGCAATCCAGCCAAAGCGGGGGCACCGCCAAAACGGGTAATATAGTCAGGGATCAGGGGAATAATAAATCCAAACCCGATCATATCCATAAAAACAACAGAAAATAACATTAAAAGGGATGCTTTCTTTTTCATCCATACCTCCTTTGTACATTTGGAAAAGATCCGATCCCAGAATACATTGAATGGGCTACCCAATTATTATATACCGGGAACCGGTCAGTCGAAATTGATCCGATTGTTGCTTCGTCGGATTTCTGCAAACTATCTAAAATTCTTGAAAGGCAATGCAACCCGTTATTGAGGCAACTTTGAGTTTACCCCTGCTTTGCTACTTGCAACCGACACCAAGCATATAGCGCGTCGTATACATTAAACTGTTGACTCAGATTCTCTTTATCATCAGGAAAACGCAGACTGTACCCTACCGCAATGGCTTCCAAACCAGCTGCAATCTCGTCGGTGTGAATATCAGCCTCAATATCTGCCGCGTGTATGATTTTAGCCAGACGAAGTAAGGCAGGGTCTGTGAGTTCATACTTTTCTATTATGGATTCGAAAGAACATTTCCCATTCTTATGCCCCAGTTCCGCCTTGGGAATATCGAAGGAAATGGCTCCCATTTCTTTTGCCACCTGCTCCACCTGACTTTTGGGTACGAAAATAAATTCCGCATCCGAATCTATAAAACGTTTTATGATCCATGGACACGCAATGCGGTCCACATGAACGTGCGAACGGGTTATCCATTTCATAATTATTTACTCCTTTGCTGATTGAGTGTGCAGAATCCTACGCCTTCGGCGGGCGAAGAGAATTACAAAAGGAAAAATTGTTCTGGTATGTATGTTGGAATTCCGTTTTGATAGTATATAAGCAAATGCTTTTGCTAAACCAGTTTCATTAAAACCATATAAGTAAAACGGATTAATTGAGTAATTTGTAATACCACTTGGTTTAATTATCATATTTCCTCCGCCCGAAGGGTCCGTATAACATTTGCTTAAGCAGTGAGCCGTCATTGGCGCGCGTTCTTGCGTAAGCAAGAACCGTGACAATAGGCGAATCTGCTTAAAGCAGTTGTTCTGCGTCTTATATATCTCGAAATATATTTTCTATTCTAACTTTTCCAGGTAATCGGTAAACATCAAAATCTGAATCTATTCTAATTATTTTTTTTATTCCAGATTGTTCTGCAGCTAAAACGAGTGTTGCGTCTGCAAAATCCATAGGACGGTCACTATATTTTTTAGTTAATTCAATTATCTTTCCTAAATCAGTTTGTTTTATTTCATATAGCAAAATACCACCAATCATTATCCATTCAAGAAAATTAATTTGTACCTTTACACTAAAATCAAGCATATGTAATACTTCAGTTATTACAGCTGTCGTAGTGTGAAATTTATAATCTTTATTTTTTATGAATTCCTTTATTTTTTCATGATAATTATCGTCTTTATCAAATAAAGCAATTAAAGGACCAGCATCAATGAGCACGTCGTTTAGCATGTATCTTGTCCTTTATTTTTTCTTTGTAAGTAACTGAAAGATTTCCTTCGCCACTTCCAAATTTACCAAAAAACTCAATTCCAAGTTCATATGAATTCTTCTGTGATTCTTCAGAATAAAATAGTTTCTCAAGCGCTTCTTTAATTATTTCTGATTTAGATTTATGTTTTTCTTGAGAAATGGCTTCTAATTTTTGTTCAATTTCAATAGGTAACCGAACTGTAGTCATATATTGCTTCCTGTAATACTAAAAGTAATACTATGCTATTAATTTGTCAATATATATTGAAATATAAGAAAATCTATATATTTTTGGGCTATATATTGATGAATGTACCCTCATCAATGATGTAGTTAAGTACCTCCATCTCTTTCAGATTAAGGTGCCTTTTCGTAACACACGTTGAAGCAGTTGTTAGTTGTCTTCTCTATTTATAAGATCATAATACTGTGATGGTGTGAAAATTAATGGTTTACTTATTTTTATATCATCAAAGTCTTTATCGCCTGTGATCAAAACATCAACATCAGCCAGAATTGCTGATGCTAATATTGGCAAATCTTGTGCATCTCGAATTTGCGGGAATTTTTTGGCATCGATTTTCTTTGGTGTTGTAAATGAATCATAAGTAATACTGCTTAAAAATTTATCCAGTGCATACATTTTATCGGGAAACTTTCTCAAGAAAACTTGCTTGCATTCTTCAATAGAATAGGTTGCAATAACTACTGTATGTGATTCAAATAAATGCGATACAACATAAGCGACTTTTCCATCAGGAAACAGAGTAGCTGATATTATTACATTAGTATCGATTAATACTTTCAATTCTTTTGGCCATCGTTTCTTCTAAGGTCATTAATGTAATTAATAACATCTTCTTCTGAAGTGAAACCTGCCTTTACCGCTTCTCCAGCCATTTCCTCCTGAAAGATTCTTAATGCAACCTGAGAGGCATTTTGAAAGAAAATCTTTCCTTTCTCTTCAAAAAAGAAGACTTTATCACCTTCCTTGAGTTTAAGCTTCTTCCTTATCTGTACAGGAATTGTTATCTGTCCTTTGGAAGTGACTTTTGCAAGTTCCATAAAACCTCCTTACTTTCCTTACAAATATACATAAATTTTTGTACAATTTCAACTCCCCCGCCCGGAGGGTCCGCCTTTCGACACCTCTTCGACGGTTCACTTTCGTTCGTCTCCCAAGGACTTACCTGACAGATTCATTCCTGCCTTTTCCTACAACGTTCACCACCATGGCTCTTTACCACAGCAGCTTGTAGTGGTTTGAGACCTGCTCTTGAAAGCCGATCCCGAGGGGCCTCTCCCTTATTGCATGGTTACCCTCATCAATGATGTAGTTAAGTACCTCCATCTCTTTCAGATTAAGGTGCCTTTTCGTGGCACACGTTGAAACCGTTGTTAGTCGCTTCTTCCGTTTTTAACGATTAAACCAAGATGCTCTTCCATTGGATCAAAATCTCGATCGTTGTGAATTAATTCAAATCCATTTACAATACAGAAAGTAGCTATAATAACATCTATTGTTTTTCGAACAGTTATTCCTTTTTTTCTTAATGTTCGAAAATTTTGCGCTGCTTGAATTGCTATTTCTTTCCCCAAAAAGTCTCTATATTCCAGACTTTCCATTATTTTTTTTGCTTCAATAAAATCCTTTTCTTCACGAAAACCTTGTAGAAATTCTGCAATTATTATATCGCCAGTAATTACCCGATTATATAAAAGTTCATAATCAAGTATGTTTGTGTGAGGAGCATCTATTCCTCGCACATAATCAATCCAAACTGTTGTATCTGCTACAATCATTTATCAGTTCTCATTTTATCTAAATCACCTTCCCATTGGAGTTTTCCTCGGAAATTTCTGATTTTAGATTGATTTCTAAAAGTGATTAATAATTTCAGAGCTTCTTCAACCGTTTCTTTTTTTGTTTTATAACCAGAAACGCCCAAAGCTTCAGTCATCAGCGTATCATCGATAATGATATTTGTTCTCATACTGTCCTCCTCGATGTGTATTATACAGTTGTATTATACACATTATTCTTAAAGAAAGCAATATGGTATGAAAACAAAATTTTGTTAAATCATTATATTTCTATATATTATAATGTTTTATATGAATTTCTTCTGATTTTCCTCGGCCCGAAGGGTCCGACTAACGGCCTGCGCTTCACCTGCGCCGCGAAGCGCAGCGGAGCGGCGTCAGGTGGAAGCGCGTGTTGGGCGGCACATTACAAGTACATAAAGAAAAACCCCGTGAAAATGATAACGTCTTGCAGACAATGAATCAACCACGCCCAGAATATACCGTGTGTCTCATAGATCGACTTGGCCAACAGCCAACCCAAAAAACCGGCCAATGCCACACCTGCTATTCCACCAGGCGTTCCGAAGTAATGCGCCGACCCGAAGATGGCTGCCGACGTCAGATAGATCAACTGACTCGATAATAATCCGTCCAGGGCGCTGACTACAGCAAACCGGGTGATCATCTCTTCAACGAAGGAGTTGGCAATTGCAAAGACGAGTATCCAGGGCAGATAGCGAAGATTATGTATCTCGATACTATTGCCGCGGATGGCTTGAAGATAGATAAGAACAAAAGTCACCACGGAAATGATAACCGCAAAGTTCCTGCCAATTTGAAGCCAGCCTTCCCCCGGTTTAGGGGTCAAACCAATCATTTTGACTGGTTCGACTGGAGCGTCGATCTTACCAAGAGCGAAGAACTTCTTGAAGTTTGTTGGCCCAAGCAGGAAGGTGAACAACAGAACGATACCTGCAAGCCCCAAAGTAATCAGTTGATACTTCAACTCGCCATCCACATACGCATTGGCAAGAAGCGGCTTCGTGATGATGTTGACGCTTTCGGCCTTGAAAAACAACAATGAGATCGTTGCGGCTATGATTATCGGGATGAGGAGTAGCCTGATTGTCTGTCTGCCTTCTTTTGGTTTCATCGTATGCTCCTTAATCCATTCTGCCGCCTAACATTCAGTTAACCTGCAATTCCGGCCCGTAGGTCTTGGCGCATTTTGTGCACCAGGAGCGTAGCGACGCACAAAATTTGCCAAAGAAAATATCCGGTCGAGTAGGCCGAAGGAATTTCACCTTCAGCCTCTCACGGAACCGTACGTGAATCTCTCGATTCATACGGCTCTTCATATCCGACCAGTACCAAAATAACCCCATTCCCAATG
>Ga0078972_1005724_pt1 | contig 31025 bp, 30 predicted proteins | sample YelNatPaOPGAMG01_FD_67568 | JGI IMG/M metagenome (GOLD analysis project Ga0078972, IMG submission 67568) | Hot spring thermophilic microbial communities from Obsidian Pool, Yellowstone National Park, USA - OP-RAMG-01 (SPADES assembly) (version 2) | ecosystem: Environmental > Aquatic > Thermal...
TGATCCCGGTGCTGCGCGACACCGGCCTGGCGATGATGGTCTGGGCGCTCGCGGTGGCGCTGGCTCTGGCGCTGGCGCGCTGATCGGGTGGGAACCCAGGGCGTTGAGTGTGGGCTAGTCGTCGCCCACGTCCTCGCCGCGCAGCCGGGCCTGCAGCTGTTGGCGTTCCCGGCGGCGGCGTTCCCCGGCGGTCGCAAGCGCGACGGTCGCGCGCCGGCGCAGCGGGCTGAACAACCAGATGCCCAGCGGCATCCCGATGATCAACGCGAACAGCGCGGCGACGATGACGGGGAACTGGGCGACCCCCAGCAGCCGCGCGATCCCGTAGATCGCCCCGGTGAGCACGACCACGAGCAGCAACCGCGCTGCCGCGTAAGGCACGACACCGCCGATCACGCCGCCGCTTCGGTGTGCGGTGGCTTCGATGGCTTCGTCGCCAGGCTCTTCTCCCACGGGTCGAGCCTACGACGCGGGTATATTCGCTGCAGGAGGTGTTGAGTGCTCTACCTGCTCGTCGTCCTGATCCTGGGGACCCTGATCTACGTTGGCTGGCGCGCGGCGCGGTTGCAGAACAACCGCCCGAAGACTCGCGTCATCGGACCCGACGACGATCCCGACTTCCTCCGCCGGTTGGGCCACGGGGACAACAACCCCCGCTGAACGCTCAGCCCGGACCCGGGTTGCGCCCGTCGCCACCGAATCCGTCGGCGACGACGGCCGCCAGCTCGACGAGCGCCTCGCGCGTCCCCCGCCGCAGCCGGTCCAGGCTGATCTCCGCGCCCTCCTCGAGATGGGGGTCGAACGGCACGATCCGCACGGCCCGGCAGCGCCGCGAGAAGTGGTCGACCACCTTGTTCATGTCGACCTTGCCCGTCCGCGGGCGCACCGCATTGATCACGGCGATCGAGTCGCGGACCAGGTCTTGGTGGCCGTGGGCGTCCAGCCAGTCCAGCGTCGCCGAGGCGCTGCGCGCGCCGTCGATGGATCCCGAGCTGACGACGACCAGGACGTCGGCCTTGTCCAACACCGACGACATCGCCGAGTGCAGCAGCCCGGTGCCGCAGTCGGTGAGCACCAGGCCGTAGAACCGCTCCAGGACGTCCAGGGTGCGTTCGTAGTCGGCGGCGCTGAACGCCTCCGACACGGCGGGGTCGGTCTCCGAGGCCAGCACCTCCAGCCCGCTCGGCCCTTTCGAGGTGTACCGGCGGACGTCGCTGTAGCGCTGGATGCTCCCGGCGTCGTGCAGCAGCTCGCGCACCGTCGCCGCCGTCTCCAGCGGGACCTTCTGACTCAGGGTGCCGCGGTCGGGGTTGGCATCGACGGCCACCACCCGGTCGCCGCGGATCTCGGCCAGGGTCGCCCCCAGCGTCGCGGCGATCGTGGTCTTGCCCACCCCGCCCTTCAGCGACAGCAACGCGATCCGGTAGCAACCCCGCAGCGGCCGGTTGACCTCGGCGACCAGGTTGTTGTAGCGGGCGGCCCGGGCGCTCTCGCCCACGTTGATCAGCCCGTTGGACAGCACGTAGAGCAACCGGCGCCAGCCCTCGGTGGGCGGCGGCTTCACCGGGCGCAACAGCATGCTGGTGGACAGCTCCGGATACGGCGTGTGCGGCAGCGGCTCGGGACGGCGCGGGCCCGACGGGGCCTCCGGCGCCGGGTGAATTTCCGTGGGTACCGCCTCGACCGGTCCGGTGTAGTAGGCGCCGTAGGCCGTCGGGTCGACCCGCGCCATCCCGGTGGCCGGGGTCGGCTCCCACTGAGGCATTCCGGTCGGCGGCATTCCGGTCGGCGGCATTCCGGTCGGCGGCATTCCGCCCTGCCTGCCGGGGGCCGGGCCCCGCCGCTCGGTGCGGAACCCGGTGAAGGCGCGGGTCGGCGCGTCGCCGCCGGGCTCCGGCGGCGCCCCAGCCTGCTGTTCGGGAGGCCCCTGCGGGGGAAACTGCCCTCTCGGCTGATCGGGCGGTCCCACGCCCGTCGTCGGCTCCTCGGACACGTGCACTCCCCCTGGATCGGTTATTCGGGTCGGGCGCCCACTCTCAGCCCGGTTGTCAGACCAATTGTCAGACCAATTGTCAGCCCACTCCCGCATACGAGTGCAGGCCCACGGTCACCAGGTTAACGAAGAACAGGTTGAAGACCATTGCCACGAACCCCACGACGTTGATCCAGGCCGCTTTCCTGTCCCGCCACCCCGCGGTCGACCGGGCGTGCAGGTAGGCCGCGTACACCACCCACGCGACGAACGACACCGTCTCCTTGGGGTCCCATCCCCAATACCTGCCCCAGGCCTCCTCGGCCCAGATGGCGCCGAAGATCACGCCGAAGCCGAACACCGGAAACGCGAAGATCGTGGTGCGGTAGGCGATGCGGTCCAGCGTCTGCGCATCCGGGAACCGCTGCACGAGCCGGGCCAGGGTGCCCTCGGTCTCGGGGTGCCCGAGCCGCGACGTCCGCAACAGGAACAGGACGCTGGCGACGCCGGCGACCATGAACACCCCCGAACCGAGGCTGACCACCGACACGTGGATGGGCAGCCAGTAGGACTGCAGCGCGGGCATCACCGGGGCGGCGTTGGTGTAGAGCCAGCGGCCCGACACCGTCAGCAGGATCAGGATCGGCACCAGCAGGAAGACCCACAGCGGGCGGTACTGCGGGCGGCGCAGCATGACGGCGCCGGCGAGCAGGCCGCACAGGCACGTCAGGTTGATGAACTCGTACATGTTGCCCCACGGCGGGCGCAGGGTCGCCAGACCGCGCAGCACGACGCACGCCAGCAGCAGCCCGATGCCCAGGTACACCACGGCCAGCCCGGCCCGCCCGGTGCGTTCGTCGAACGGCCGCCGGGGGACGTCGTCCACGATGCCGGGAACGGTGCTGTCGGCGCCGACGGAACCTGCCAGCACCCGCTCGCGGCGGTCCACACGCCGCCCGCCGGCGTAGGCCAGCTCGACGGACAGCAACAGCAACGCGACCACCAGGGCCACCACGGCCGAGGTGAACGCCCAGTCCGAGTAGCGCGCCAGGGCGATGTTGACGTGCAGGGTGTTCATGAGACGTCCACCTGAGAACTCCTTACCGACGCGGGGGGCGCCGCGCCGCCGGCGGCCGCGCCGGGCTCGCCCAGGCCGGCCAGCAGTCGCTCGGTCAGCCGCTCGAACTCGTCGCCCCAGCCGGAGTTGTCGGTGCGGGCCAGCCCGCCCATTTCGACATTCACCGTACCCGGGGCCGTCTCGCCGGCGGGCGTCAGACGGACCCACACCCGGCGCCGGCGCACCAGCAGCGACACCACCAGTCCGGCCATCATCGTGATCGCGAAAACCAGCACCCAGACCTGAGCGGGGTCGTGGGAGACCTGCAGGTTCACGAAGGGGACCGCGCCGTCGAAGCGGACGACGGTGCCCGCGGCGGGGCCCTGCTCGATCCGGACCTCCTGGCCGGGGCGCAGGTTGACCCGCTTCTCCCGGGTCAGCCGGCCCTGCTGGAGCAGCCGCGGGTCCAGGGTGAACAACGACTGGGGCCGGCCGCTGTCCAGCCCGGTGTCGCCGCGGTAGACGTCGATGGCCACCGCGGGGGCGTTCAGGGCCGGGAACCGCGAGGACAGCAGGGTGCCGTCGAGCTGCTCGGTCGGCGCGAGCAGGCCCTGGATCGCGATCTCGTGCTTGCGGCGCTCACTCGCGTCGGGGTAGCTGCCGGCCGGCGGGTCGACGCGCACCACGCCCGACGACAGCAGGGTGCGCGGGTTGTCGGGCCGCCACTGCACGGTCGACGTGCGGGTCTGACCGTCCGGGAACGTCACGGTGAAGGTGGGTGCGTATCCGTGGCCCTGCAGGTAGACCCGGTCGCCGCCGACCCGCAGCGGGTGGTTGACCTCCAGCCGGTAGGGGTGCCAGCTGTCGGCGGCGAGGTCCCGGCCCGCCTGGTAATCGATGTCCGCCGCGTAGGACGTGGCCTGTCCCGACGGCAGGTAGTGCGCAGCGAAGTTGTCGACCCGGACGCAGATCGGGTGCAGCGAGGTCCCGTCGACGGTGTTGCCGGCGCGGAACGAGTCGAACGCCGCCGGGGAGGCCGAGCAGAACCCGGGCCCGCCGTCGGCGATGACGATCACGTTGCCCTCGTAGCCGAACAGTTTGCCGACGGCCACCGCGACCAGCAGGCCCAGCAGCGAGAAGTGGAAGACCAGGTTGCCGAACTCGCGCAGGTAGCCCTTCTCGGCGGAGACTTCGACGACGGTGTCGTCGTGACGGATCGTGGTGCGCCAGCCCCGCAGCCGTCCGGTGATCTCGTTCGCCAGGGCGTTCGGTTGCCCGGGCCCGGCGGTGATCTGGGCGTCGGCGTGCTTGGGCAGGCGGGCCAGATTGCGCGGCGCCGCCACCGGTGTGGCGCGCAGGCTGCGGGCGTGCTCGATCATCCGCGGGGTGAGGCACCCCACCAGGGAGACGAACAGCAGCACGTACACGGCGGTGAACCAGAAGCTGGAGAACACGTCGAAGGCCTGCAGGCGGTCCAGCCACGGGCCGATCAGCGGGTGCGACTTGACGTAGTCGTCGACCTTGCCGGCGTTGAGGCTGCGCTGCGGCAGCAGGGCGCCGGGGATCGCGCCGAGCGCGAGCAGGAACAGCAGCACCAGCGCGGTGCCCATGGAGGTCAACGCGCGCCAGGTGTTGCGCCACTTCTGCGCGAGCAGAAGCAGAATCGCCCCCAAACGTGCCGTTTTGAGCGATTTTGCCGGGGGTACCTCCCGCTTGCGGGGGACTGCTCGCGCCGTCAAATCGGCAGCCTCACGTCGGAGACGAACGCGTCGCGCAGCCACGACACGAGGTCGTTCCAGGCGCCGGTGACCAGCAGGGCGCCGACCGCGATCAGCAGCGCGCCGCCGAAGATCTGGATGCCCCTGGTGTGCCGACGCAGCCAGCCCAGGCCGGCCACGGCACCCGCCGACCCGAACGCCAGCGCCACGAACGGGATCCCCAGGCCCAGGCAGTAGGCGATGACCAGCACGATCCCGCGTGCGACGTCGGCCCCCTGGGTGGCCGAGGCCACCGTGATCACCCCGGTCAGCGTCGGGCCCAGGCACGGGGTCCAGCCCAGGGCGAACACCGCGCCCAGCAGCGGCGCGCCGGCGACCGTTGTGAACTGCCGCGGGCTGAACCGCGCCTGCCGCTGCAGCGCCGGGATCAGGCCCACGAACACCAGCCCCATCACGATGGTCAGCACGCCGCCCACCCGCTGCAGCAGCAGCTGGTTGGCGATCAGTGTGGTCGTCATGCCGAGCACCGCCACGGTGCCCAGTACGAACACCGTGGTGAACCCGGCGACGAACAACGCCGCCGACCCCGCGACGCGCCACCGGGCACCCGGCGGGGCTTTGACCGCGCCCGGCGGCGGCTGCTCGTCCACCCCGACCACGGCCGCCAGATACGACAGATAGCCCGGCACCAGCGGCACCACGCACGGCGACGCGAACGACACCAGCCCGGCGAGCAGGCACACGCCCAGCGCCACCACCAGCGGCCCGGCGGCGGCGAGGTGGGCGAAGCCGCTCATCGCGGCGCGGCCTGGCCGGCCGGGGACTCGTGGGCCACCCGCTCCACCACCGGCTGCAGGTCCTGGGCCAGCAGCTCCCGCAGGAACACCGCGGCGACCCGGTGCCGACGGTCCAGCACCAGCGTGGACGGGATGACGGTGGTGGGGTACTTGCCGCCGAACGCGATCAGCGTGCGCATCGCCGGGTCGTAGATGGACGGGTAGGTCACGTGCCGGTCGTCGACGAAATCCAGGGCGGCCCGGCGGCTGGTGTCGCGGACGTCGATGCCCAGGAAGGCCACCCCGGCATCGCGGGTGGCGTCGTAGACCCGCTGCAGCTGGCCGATCTCGGCCCGGCACGGACCGCACCACTGCCCCCACACGTTGACGACGACGACACGGCCGGCGAAGTCGTCCAGCGACAGCGTGCGCGCCGGGTCGGCCAGGTCCGGCCCCGACAGCGGGCCCGGGCGGCCACGGCTGGACGGCGGGTCGTAGTAGATGTCGGTCTTGCCGCCGGGCGAGACGAACTCGAAGGTGCCGCCCTGGGCCACCGCGTCGCGACCGGTGCAGCCGGCCAGCAGGCCCGCCAGCATCATCGCGGCCATTGCCAGCCTTCGCACGGTCACACGCCCGCCGGCTCGGAGTACTCGACGCCGACCAGGCGGTCGCCGTCGTAGACCAGGGTGGTGACCGAGGCGAGCCCGCATTCGCGCCGCCGCGGATCGTGCCAGAGCCGCCTGCCGGTCAGGTGCAGCCGCAGCGTCCACACCGGCAGTTGATGGCTCACGCACACCACCTCCTGGCCGGCGCCGCGGACGCGCGCCTTGTCCACCGCGCTGCTCATCCGGGCCGCGATCTCGGCGTAGGGCTCGCCCCAGGACGGGGTGAACGGGTCGCGCAGCCGCCACCAGAACCGCGGGTCCCGCCACGCGCCGTCGCCCGGGCCGACGCGGCGGCCCTCGAAGAAGTTGGCCGACTCGATCAGGTCGGGGTCGGTGTCGACGGACAGGTCATGCGCGGCGGCGATGGGCGCGGCGGTCTCCTGCGCCCGCTGCAGCGGGGACGCGACGACCGCGGCGACGTCGCGGCCGGCCAGCGCGTCGGCGACGGCGGCCGCCTGCGCCCGGCCCTTGTCGGACAGGTGAAATCCGGGCAGCCGGCCGTAGAGGATCCCGGTCGGGTTGTGCACCTCGCCGTGGCGCACCACGTGCACCCGGGTGTGTTCGGCCATCAGGGTCGGTCCTCTCGGGTCGCCGCCGCGGCCGCGCGGGCGGCGTGGGGCAGCGCCGCGGCGATGCGGTCGAAGGCGTCCTCGTCCAGGGCGGCCGAGACGAACCACGCCTCGAAGGCGCTGCACGGCGGGTAGACGCCGGCGTCCAGCAGGGCGTGGAAGAAGGCGGGAAAGCGCCACGTCTCGCTGGCGCGGGCGGCGGCGAAGTCGGCCACCGGCGCGTCGCAGAAGAACACGCTGAACATGTTGCCGGCCCGCGGAATCTGATGCGGTACACCGGCGTCCGTGAGCGCTTCGGAGAGCAGCGCGGTCAGGCGGTCGGCGTTGGCGTCCAGCGCGGCGTAGACGGTGTCGTCGGCGGCCCGCAGCGTCGCCAGGCCGGCGGCCACCGCGACCGGGTTCCCCGACAACGTCCCGGCCTGGTACACCGGACCCAGCGGCGCCAGCCGTTCCATCACCTCGGCCCGCCCGCCGAACGCCGCGGCCGGCAGTCCGCCGCTCATCACCTTGCCGAACGTGAACAGGTCGGCGGCCACGGGATCGATTCCGTACCAACCGCTTCGGCTGACCCGGAAACCCGTCATCACCTCGTCGACGATCAGCAGCGCCCCGTACTCGGCGGTGAGGGCGCGCAGCGCCGCGTTGTAGCCGGGCGCCGGTGGCACGACGCCCATGTTGCCGGGGCTGGCCTCGGTGATCACCGCCGCGATCTCGTCGCCGAACCGGGCGAAGGTCCCCCGGACGGCCTCGATGTCGTTGTAGGGCAGCACGATGGTGTCGGCCGCGGCCGCCCCGGTGACACCGGGCGACGACGGCAGGCCCAGCGTCGCCACCCCGGACCCGGCGTCGGCGAGCAGCGCGTCCGCGTGGCCGTGGTAGCAGCCGGCGAACTTGACGATCTTGGCCCGGCCGGTGAACCCGCGCGCCAGCCGCACCGCGCTCATGGTGGCCTCGGTTCCGGAGTTCACCAGGCGTATCCGCTCGACGGCCGGCACCCGCCGGATGATCTCGCCGGCCAGCTCGCTCTCGGCCGGCGTGGGTGCCCCGAACGACAGGCCGGACGCGGCCGCGGTGGCGACGGCGTCGACGACCGCGGGGTGGGCGTGGCCGAGGATCATCGGTCCCCACGAGCAGACCAGGTCGACGTAGCGGTTGCCGTCGGCGTCGGTGAGCCGGCAGCCCCGCGCCTGCGTGATGAACCGCGGGGTGCCCCCGACCGCGGCAAAGGCGCGGACCGGGGAGTTCACCCCGCCGGGGATGACCGCGCAGGCATCCGCGAACAGACGCGCAGAAACCGCGGTTGACATCGTGGTCTGCTCCGAACTACCCATGGCAACCAGTGTCCCAGTCGCTACGATCCGGCTCAACTACAGGGTGTAGGAGTCGGGCTCGGCGCGACCGCCACCCGCCGGGCAGCGATTACGCCACCGCCACCGCGGTCGGGTCCTGGCCGACCGGGATGGTGGCGATCACCTTGTCGGTGACCGGGTTGATCGCCGAGACATTGTTGCTTCCGGAGTTGGCGACGTAAACGGCGCTGCCGAGGTGGTTGACCGCCACACCCGCAGGCAGGCTGCCGACCGGGATGGTGGCGGTGACGGTGTTGGTGGCGGGGTCGATCATCCACAGGCTGCCGCTGTTGAGGCTGTGGTCGGTGACGTAGATGCTGCTCCCGATGGGGTTGACCGCCACCCCGAACGGCTCGCCGGTCACCGGGACGGTGCCGGTGACGGTGTTGCTGACCGGGTCGATCACCGAGACGGTGCCGCCGGCCTCGTTGGCGACGTAGACCGCGCTGCCGGTGGGGCTGGCCGCCACGCCGTTCGGGGCGGCGCCCACCGGGATGGCGTGCGGGGCGCCGGCGGTGGGCAGGGCGGCGATCGCCGACACGTCGTTGGTCAGGGGCATCGTGACGTAGACGCTGCCGTTGACGGGGTTGACCGCCACCTGGCCGGCGGAGGTGCCAACGTACTCGACTCCGACCACCTTGTCGAGGCTGGGGCTGATCATTGCGAGGTTGCCGCCGGTGTCGCCGCTGGTCCCTTCGGTGACGTAGACGGCGGTGTCGGTGGGGTTGACCGCGATCCCACTCGGACTGTCGGCGACCGGGATGGTGGCCGTGACGGTGTTGGTGGCGGTGTCGATCACCGACACGGTGTTGCTGCCGCTGTTGGCGACGTAGACGGTGCTGCCGACCGGGTTGGCCGCGACTGCGCTCGGGCCGGTGCCGACCGTGATGGTGCTGACGATCGCGTCGGTGCGGGGGTTGATCACCGACACGGTGCCCGAGAAGTCGTTGGCGACGTAGACGTCTCCGGTCCCGCGGATCCCGGCGGCGCCACCGGCGCCGCCGGACCCGCCGATGAAGCCCGTGGATCCGCCGCCGAGGCTGCCGGCACCCCCGGCGTAACCGGCCGAGCCGTTGCCGCTGACACCGCCGGTGCCGCCGTCGCCGCCGGCCCCGCCGTGACCGCCCCAGCCGTACAGCAACCCGCCGCAGCCCCCGGCGCCGCCGACCCCGCCGGCCCCGCCGGTGCCGCCGGGCATGCCACCCGTGCCGGTCAGGCCGCTCCCGCCGTTGCCCCCCGCGCCGCCGGCGCCGCCGGCGCCGAACAGCAACCCGCCGCGACCACCGGCACCGCCGGCGGCCCCGGCAACCCCGGCGCCGCCGTTGCCGCCCGCGCCGCCGGCGCCGCCGTTGCCGAACAGCAACCCGCCCGCGCCACCGTTGCCGCCGGCCTGGCCGGGTGCACCCGAGCCGCCGTTGCCGCCGTTGCCGAACAGGATCCCGCCCGCGCCACCGGCGGCCCCGCTGCCCGCCGCCGCGCTGGCTCCGTTGCCGATCAGTGGGCGTCCCACCAGCATCTCGGTGGGCGCATTGACCGCAGCCAGCACGTCGTGCCCGACGGTCTGCAACGGGGCGACGCCGGCCGCCTCGGTAGCGGCGTACGCACCGGCACCGGCACTCACCAGCTGCACGAACCGCTGGTGAAACGCCGCCGCCTGCGCGCCGAGAAGCTGATAGCGGCGTCCGTGGTCGCTGAACAACGCCGCAACGGCCGCAGAGATCTCGTCGCTGCCCGCGGCCGCCACGGCTGTGGTCGAGGCCGACGCCGCCGTGTTGGCCTCCCTGATCGCGGACCCGATGTTGGTCATGTCCGCCGCCGCGGACAACAACAAATGCGGTGAGACCGCCAAAGAGGACACGCCGGACTCCGTCCCGCCTGCACGGCGATGAAGATGGTTGCGATGACGAATGATTCGGTCCGCCAAGAATACTGGCGCGCGTCGGCCCGCGCAGGTTTTTAGCAAGACTCACGTTCGCGCCGGCCGCGGGCCCCGGCCGGCGCAGCGAAACCGGCGACGAAGCAACGTCAGCCCGATTGCCGGGCCGATCGCCGGCGTTGAAATCGACAGCGCACCCCGAGTTGGATGATGGTGTGCAACTCCCCGAACGCCTCGCCCGGTTCAACCGGCACGTCACCAACCCCGTCCAGCGCATGTGGGCCGGCCGGCTGCCGCCGTACGCCCTCGTCGAGCACGTCGGCCGCCGCTCGGGCAAGCCGTACCGCACCCCGGTGAGCGCGTTTCCCACCGGCGTTGACGGCAGAGCCGGCGTGGCGATCGTGCTGACCTACGGCCCGGACCGCGACTGGCTGAAGAACCTCACCGCGGCCGGGGGCGGGCGGATGCGCCGGGCCGGCACGACGTTCGGCATCACCGAACCGCGCGTGGTGTCCCGGACCGAGGCGGCCTCGCAGGTGACCGGCCGGTGGCGGCGGGTCGTCGCCCGGCTGCCGTTCGAACAGGCGGTGCTGCTGACCCGGACCCCGTGAGACGGCCCGCTGCGCATCAGCGCGATCCTCGAACGGGCGGTCGGGCTCGGCGCGCCCCGGCTGACGCCGCCCTGCGCCCACTTCGTCAAGCCCCCAACGTTTTCCGGCTCCGGCCGGAGGGGGCGCATGCGGAAACACCCGGCGCCGAGGTCTGCCGCCCGCGCCGCCACCTGGCGACGAAGTGCAGCGCCACCACGACGGCCCAGGACAACAGGCCCAGCCAGAACTGGCTGCGCGCCGACGGATCGAACGCCATGCGCGCCAGGACCGCGACAAGCCCCGCCACGGTCAGCAGCGACAGCACCGGGAACAGCCACATCCTGACCCGGAGCCGCCCGGGTGGCGTCCGGCGGCGCAACACGATCTGGGACAGCGCGATCAGCACGTAGACGAACAGAACGATGGCGCCCGAGGAGTTCAGCAGGAAGGTGAACACCGTGCGCGGCGCGAGCCACGACATGACCACGCACCCGAAGCCCACCGCCGAGGAGCTCAAGATGGCCAGCGCGGGGACCCCGCGCGAGCTGATCTTGACCATGCGGGCCGGCGCCTCTCCCCGGGTGGCAAGCGTGAACAGCATGCGCGAGGAGGTGTACAGGCCCGAGTTGAGGCAGGACAGCACCGCGGTGAGCACCACCGCGTTCATGAACTGGTCGGCGCCGGGAATTCCCATGTGCCGCAGCGCGGCGACATACGGCGAACCACCGGGCTGCACGGCGTTCCACGGCAGGACCACCACGATCACGAACACCGAGCCCACGAAGAAGATGCCGATCCGCGCCAGCACGGAATTCATCGCGCGCTGCACCGCGCGCTCGGGGTCGCGGCTTTCGGCGGCGGCGATGGTGACCACCTCGGTGCCGGTCATGGAGAACACCACCACCACGATCGCGGTGAAGATCGCACCCACACCCTTGGGGAAGAACCCGCCATGGGCGGTGAGGTTGGAGAAGTCCATGGGGTGGCCGGGCACGAGCCCCAACGCGTAGGCGGAGCCCAGGAGCATGAAGGCCACGATGGTCGCCACTTTGATTCCGGCGAACCAGAATTCGAATTCGCCGAAGGACGACACCGAGAACAGGTTCGTCGCGGTCATCAACGTCATCAGGCACAGCGACGTCAGCCACAGCGGGGCGTGGATCCAGTAGTTGACGACTTTTCCGCCGGCGACCGCCTCGAACCCTATGACGATCACCCAGAAGTACCAGTACAGCCAGCCGACCGAGAACCCCGCCCAGCCGCCCAGGGCCTGCGCCGCGTAGTCGGCGAACGAACCGGTCACGGGGTTCGCGGCGGCCATCTCGCCGAGCATCCGCATCACCAGGACGATCAGCGCGCCGCAGAGCGCGTAGGTGAGGAACACGGCGGGGCCGGTGGCGCGAATGGCCACGCCGGACCCCACGAACAACCCGGCGCCGATCACGCCGCCGATGGCGATCATGTTGAGCTGCCGCTGCGACAGCCCCCGGTGCAGTGCTGGTTGGGTGTCGATGACGTCGCCCTTCCGCAAGCTGAGGAGTTCACGATACCGGCCGGCGCGGCGGCGTGCGCCGGGCGCGCACCGCCGCGCCGGCCGGACTCAGCGGGGCTTACGGAAGTGCTGGATGCCCCAGGCGAGGTGGCCGTCGTCGGCCGCGCTCACCCAGTTCTTCAACCCGACCTGCATGTTGTCGAGGTACTCCGCCGAGGCCTTCTCCTCGAGTTCGCCGCGGCGGGCCTCGAGCTCCTCGAGCACCCGCTGGTAGTGGGTGCGCAGGTTGCCGACCAGGTCGACCTGGCCGACCACGTCGAAGCCCACCGCATGCGCGGCTTCGCGGTAGAAGCGCATCGAGCCCAGGTCCGACAGGTTCAACCGGTCGTAGACGGGTTGCAGCACCCCGTCCGGCACGTCGTCGGCCTGCATCGGGTCGGTGAAGATCAACTCGCCGCCGGGCTTGAGCACCCGGAACGCCTCCTCGAGCACCGTGCGGCGGTCGGCGGCGTGCAGGATCGCGTCCTGCGACCAGACGACGTCAAAGCTGGCGTCTTGGGCGGGCACGTCGTCGAAGCTGCCGTGCAGCACCCGGACCCGGTCGTGCAGCCCGGCGCGGCGGGTCTTGTCCCGGTTGGTCTCGTTCTGCACCTCCGAGAGGTTGAGGCAGGTGACCGAACAGCCGTACACCTCGGCGAGGTGCCGCGCGGATCCGCCATAACCGGAGCCCAGGTCCAGCACGGTGGTGTCGCCGTCGATTTTCGGCAGCCGGCGGATCATCCGGTCCGCGGTCTCGATGCCGGCGGCCCCGATGTCGCGGGTGTTCTCGTAGCAGCCGACGTGGATGTCCTCGCCGCCCCAGACCATCGAGTAAAACGCGTCGGCGTCGGCGCTGTCGTAGTAGGCCTCCGGCTCGCCGTTGCTGTGGGACCGGCCCGTCGCGCTCTCGGGTCCCTCGCCCCCGTCCCCGTGGAGCGATTTCTCCGCGACATGGACGAAGAAATCGGGCTCGGTGTCCTCATATGTCTCCTGAAAGTCGCCGTAGGTACGCACGGTCGTGAATCCCGCTTCGAACATCAGGCGGCGAACGTAAGACTTCCGCAGGGGGAACATATTCAATGTGTATTCGGCACCGTCCGGGAACGTGTATTTGAAACGCGCCAGACCGTCGTCGACGTACTCCGGTTCGGCCGAGACCTGGTCACCGCAGTAGTAGTATTTGTGTTTCGACTTGAAACCGTGGTCGAGTATTTCGTCGTAATTGCGCTGATCGAGGATCAGAATTCCGTCGTGGCGCAACGCGGCATAGAATTCGGCCAGCGCCCGGCGACGGTCGTGCTCCTCGTGCAGGTGGGTGAAAGAGTTCCCGAGACAGATGATGGCGTCGTACTTGCCCTGGATGCCCCGGTTCAGCTCCCGCCAGTCGGCCTGCACGGTCCTGATGATCAGCCCGCGCTTCCGGCCATTCTCAAAAGCCTTGGCCAGCATCGCCGCCGAACCGTCCGCGCTGGTCACGTCAAAACCCGCCTGGGTCAGGCGCACGGAGTGGAAGCCGGTGCCGGTGGCGACGTCGAGGACGTGGTGCTTGCCGCGTGCGCGCAGGACATCGACGAAAAAACGTCCCTCGGATTCGGCGCGAGCTTCCCAGTCGATCAGTTGGTCCCATTTTTCGACGAAACTCATCACATACTCGGCGCGATAAAGGCCGGTCTCGCGGTCCGACAACGGGTCATCGCCGTACATTTGATCGTGTAACTCGAGTTCTGCATTCTCCTGCGGGGCGGATATACTGGTCATCTAATCCTTTCTTCCACGTCGCCCGCCGCAATCTGCAACTCGGTGGTGCGTGCGGTGCGCCTACGGTCACGGAATGCGCCGCCGCCCGCCCCCGAGCCGTGAGCGAACTCAATGCCGGCGCTTTCCGTCGAGCGAAAGCGACGTGATCCGGGTAGAGCCCCATCCGTGCCACTTCACACGCGGACCGTCCGCACGACCCGTCGCTCTCACACCGGCACCCGAGTCTACCCATAGCTACATGCAACTGTGAACCACGGTCACAATGACGAATGGGCAAAGCCCGCGGGCGGGGGTCGGGCGTCGCGGCCCGGCGGACACCCCGGGGGCGAATGTCACCCTTTCGTGACCGCTTCATCACGAAAGCGGTCACGCGGCGTGCCTGGTCGGGCCCAGCTCGGCCGGCGCGGCATCATGACGCGCGTGGCTGAGGTGAATCGCCGTGCGCTGCTGCGCATCGGCGCCGGTGCCGGCGCGGCCGCCGCCGGCGTCTGGGCGCTGAGCGCGCTGCTCGACCCGCTGCAACCGCAGGCGGCGCCGCAGCCGCGGGCCCCCGCACCGTTCGAGCCCTCGACCGCGGGCACCACCCTGCCGACCAGGCTGACCGGCTCGTTCGTCTCCGCCGCGCGCGGCGGCATCAAGACCAACTGGGTCGTGGCCCTCCCGCCGGGCCAGACCGGACCGCTGCGGCCGGTGATCGCCCTGCACGGGGTGGACGGCGACGCCAACCAGATGCTCGCGGTCGGCGTCGAGAACGGGCTCGCCCAACTGGTCAAAGCGGGCCGCCCGCCGTTCGCGGTGGTCGGCGTGGACGGCGGCAACACCTACTGGCACCAGCGGGCATCGGGCGTGGACTCCGGCGCCATGGTGCTCGACGAACTGCTGCCGATGCTGACCTCGATGGGCATGGACACCTCCCGGGTGGGGTTCATGGGCTGGTCGATGGGCGGATACGGCGCGCTGCACCTGGGCGCCCGGCTGGGCCCGGCCCGCACGGCCGGGATCTGCGCGATCAGCCCGGCGCTGTTCACCTCGTTCGCCGACAGCGATCCCGGCGCGTTCGACAGCGACGACGACTGGGCGCAGAACGGCGTGCTGGGCGTGCCGGCGCTCTCGCAGATCCCGCTGCGGGTCGACTGCGGCACCTTCGACCGCTTCGCCCCCGCCACCCGCCAGTTCGTCGCCCAACTGAAGGCACCGCCGTCGGGCAGCTTCTCGCTGGGCGGCCACGACTTGTTCTATTGGCGCGGGCAGCTGCCCGGCGAGTTGGCCTGGCTGGCGGCCTAGCGAACGGCCGGAACGCGCAATGAACTCCCCGAGACGAGCGAACGTCTCACCAGTGAAAGGGTTTTGAATGACGGGGTTTTGGAGGTTTCCCGGATGACACCGCTGCTGCTGGTCTGCATCGCGGCCGCCACGCCCCTCATGGGAGCCGGCCTGGTCGGGCTGCAGGAACGCCTGGAGCGGTGGGACTACAACCGGCACGCGCAGGACTGACGCGCCGGCGCACGGCTCACCGGGGCAGCTGCATGCGGATCAACGGGGCGATCTTGTCCGCCAGGTACTCGTGCCCCGCGTCGGTGGGGTGCACGCCGTCCGGGCCGATCAGGTCGGGCCTGCCGACGAACCAACGGTCGCCGATCGGGTCGACGAAGGCCGCCCCGACCGCGCGGGCCTCGACGTTGAGCACGTCGCGGATCTGCAGGATGGCCTCGGGCACATCGGCGGTCGGCCACGGCGGCCCGATCACCAGCAACCGCGCCGCCGGCGCCAGGCGCCGCGCCAGCTCGAAGGTGTCGTGCGACCTTTCGGCCAGCATCCCCGGATCGGCGCCCTGGTCGTTGCGCGAGCCGAAGAACACCACGAGTGCGTCGTCGGGCTGGACCGCCAGCGCGGTCAGGTCCCCGAAGACGCTGCCGTGATCGCCGAGCACCACGTAGCCGGCTCTGCCCTCGGCCGCCACGTCGGGGGCGATGCGCACGCCCTGCACGGCCAGGGTCCGCCACACCCGCGCGGTCCACGAGTACGGGCCCAGGCCGCCTTCATCGGTGCCGGTCGTGTAGGAGTCGCCGATGACCGCGACGCGGTAGGGCCAGGTGTCGAGGGTGTCGTAGGCCCGCACCCGCGCCGGCTGCGCCACCTGCCCGAACACCACGCCGAGCACGCACGCGAGGCCCACGACGACCGTGGCCACCCGACCCACTGACACCTCCACCGTGAACGGCCCCACCTGAGGGCACCCCCGAGCGCCGCGCCCGCACCAACGAAATCGTACGAACAAACCGGCCCCGAATCGCCGTCAACGCGCGGCGCGCATGTCGTCCGGGGCACGGCCGGCCCAACCCGGTTGGCCGCCGCTCACACCGCCCGCGCCGAAACCGCTTCCCGCGCGCGGTCGATCTGGCGCACCTTGCCGGTACCCGGCGCGCCGGACCCGGTACCCGGCCGGCCCGCACCGGTGCCGATCATCCTGCGCATCCAGCGGCGGCCGGGTTCCTCGACGACGTGATACAGCAGGGCCGCCGCGCCCACGGCGATCGCGAGCAGGCCGACGACGTTGTATTTCCAGGGGAAGTCCCCCAGCGTGAGCTCGAACTGCTCCACGGCCCATCCCCACGCGGTGTGCACCAGCTCGTGCACCATGTACAGGCAGAAGGAGATCTTGCCGCCGTACACCAGCAACCGGGTGGACAGCAGCCGGGGCAGGCTGCCCACGCCGACCGCCAGCGTGCTGACCAGCGGGACGAACAGCACGTCGACCACGCCGCCGCTGTCGGTCACCCCGGAGATGGGGTGGGTGTCGAACCAGTACAGGGCGCCCACCATGGCGACGGCGATCAGCAGGGACAGGTATCCGGCCCCGCGCCGGGCACGATCGGTCAGCCGCAGCCTTCGCACGGCGGCACAGGCCAGCGCGCCCGCGGTGAACTGCGTGACGATCCGCGGCAGCCAGCTCCACGGGGTGTAGAACTGGCCGCTGACCAGCAGCAGCACTATCGGCGGCAGCGTCGCGGCGCACGCCAGCACCATCAGGCTGCGCGCCCGCGTGGCGTGCGTCATCCGGAAGATCACCAGGACCAGCGCACCGAACAGCACGTACGCCAGCCATTCCGCGCTGATCGACCAGGCCGGCCCGTCCCAGCTCGAGCCGTCGAAGAACGGCTGAAACCACAGCTGCACCATCAGGACCTGGCGTAGGTAGCTGGTCGCGGTGAAGTCGGCGACGTCGGGCGAGGGCACGTGGCCGACGTGCAGGGTGAAGATCACCCACAGCGCGGCCAGGTGCAGCGTGACCAGGTACACCGGCCACACCCGGGCCAGCCGCAACCACAGGAAGTGCGCGGTGGCGCGCGCCGACCACGTCCGGCCCATGCGGTCGAGGTAGTTCCACGCCAGCACGAACCCGCTGAGGATGAAGAACAGGTCGACGCCCTGCGCGCCGCAATTGAGCACCGGCGCCAGCGCGTCCAGAAAATCGGGCGAGGCGTCGGCCAGCATCGGCCGGAAATGAAACAGCACCACCCACACCGCGGCGACGATGCGGAGCCCGGTGAGAGCCTTGATCTCGCCCTTGATCTCTCCGGTGCGCACGATGCTCTTTCCGTCGGGACTGTGCTGTTCGCCAGCCGATTGCCCAACTCCTCCGCACGCCGCCGCAGCGCGCGCATGCCTTTTCCGAGCCCCCCGACCCGGCAACCGACAGCCCTGGCAGCCTAACAGCGGAATCGCCGTGCCGGCGTGAGGGCCGTCGGTGCGGCCCCCTCAGCCCGGCCGGGGCGCCTCGTGGCCGCTGGCCGGCACCCGAAACCGCCATTTCCCCCGCTTGACCCACGTCTTGACCCGCTTCTTAGCGAAGAGTTAGACGCGGTTGTCGGTCTCCTTAATTTGGCGGGTAACCGTACTACTAGCAGGCTTGGTCGGCGTCGACTCGGCCGCCAGGGATTTCTTGCGGACCACGCAGAATGAGGATGCTCATGACGATCGCAGACATCAGGACTCGACAGGGGAACAGCACCTTCGCCTACGGCGGCGCGCAGCTGCGGGCTTACTGCCGGCACCTGGCGACGGTGGTGACCATCCGGGGCGAGCTCGACGCGGGCAACGCCGATCAGATCGGCGAACACCTCCGGCGCTTCGTTCTCGGCGAGAGCCCTGTGGTGCTCGACATGAGCGAGGTGCATCGTTTGGGCGCGCCCGGTCACGCCCTGCTCGCCGCGCTGGACGAGCAGTGCCGCGCCGCCGGGCTGGAATGGGTGCTGGTCGCCGGCCCCGCGGGCACGGACGTGCTCGGCGACGACGGGGCGCAGGCACGGTTCCCGATCGCGGACTCGGTGCGCCAGGCGCTGCACCACCTGGCCGACGGCATCGCCGGGAGACGCCAGCTGATGCTGCCGCTCGTCCGCAAGACCGCCTAGCTAGGAGGGTTCGCCCCGCCGGCCGACGCCCTCGTGCGCGCCGCGGCGCGCACGCAGCGCCCGGGCCAGCCCCGTCACGATCAGCACCCCGGCGGCCGTCACCAGCACCAGGGTCAGCAAGAGCAGTTGGGGGTCGTAGACCAGCGACGTGGTGACGGGCTGGCCGTCGGCGATCGGGGCGACCCGCTGGGTGTGACGGGCGTGCGTCCAGCTCAGCCCGGCGCTCACCAGCGCGGCGCAGGCCAGGCCCAGTTCGATCAGCGCCCGGCAGGGCGCCCGGTGTCGCGTGCTCACCGCGCCGGACCGGTGTCGTCGTCGCGGTCGGCGGTGACCTCGGGGGGTTGCACCCGCTCCTGGACCAGCGGGGTCAGCGCCGCCCGCAGCTGACGGTGCCCCCGCGCCCACGCCTGCGCCGTGCGGCCCCCGGTGAGCTTGAGCCCGATGCCGATCCGGCCGCGCGGGACGCCGACCAGTTCGCCGAGCGCGCGGGCCGACTGCCACTTCGCCAGCTCCTTGCCGGACTTCTCGTGGTTCTCGGGTTCTGGATAGACCCTGAGGATCTCGCGTACCAGCAGAGTCTCGGTGCCTTGGCGCAGGGCGTCTTCGGTGAGCTCCACCGAGACGTGGATTCGCGCGGCCTTCACCTGCAACGCCACGAACGCCGACACCATCACCAGGAAGATGATCGGGGTCAGCAGTTGCACGCCGGCACCGCTCCACACCTCGATCAGGATCATCGACACCGCCGCGAACGGCCCGGCCAGCACCCAGTACCAACTGGCACCGGGTTCGTAGAACAGGCGCTTCGCGCCGGTGCTCCTCGCCGATGCCTTCGATGTCACAGCACGCCCCGTCTCACGAAAGCCAGGCCGCCGCTTCGGCGGCCCAGTAGGTGAGCACGATATCGGCTCCGGCGCGCCTGATGCTGGTCAACGACTCCAGCGCCGCGGCCCGCCCGTCGATCCAGTCGTTCGCCGCGGCGGCGCGGATCATCGCGTACTCCCCCGACACCTGGTAGGCGGCCACCGGCACCGGCGAGACGCCGGCCGCCGCGGCGACCACGTCCAGGTAACCCAGCGCGGGTTTGACCATCACGATGTCGGCGCCCTCGGCCAGATCCAGTTCGATCTCGCGCAACGCCTCCCGCGCGTTGCCCGGCTCCTGCTGGTAGGTGAGCCGGTCCCCGGACAGGCTCGAGCACACCGCCTCGCGGAACGGGCCGTAGAACGCCGAGGCGAACTTCGCGGCGTAGGCCAGGATCGCCACATCGGTGTGGCCGGCGGCGTCCAGGCCGTCGCGGATCGCGGCCACCTGGCCGTCCATCATCCCACTCGGCGAAACCACGTGCGCACCCGACTCCGCTTGGGCCACAGCCAGTTCGACGTAACGGGCGACGGTGGCGTCGTTATCGACCCGGCCCCGGTCGTCGAGGACGCCGCAGTGCCCGTGGTCGGTGAACTCGTCCAGGCACGTGTCGGCCATGAGCACGGTGGCGTCGCCGAGGTCCTTGGCCAGGTCGCGCAGGGCGACGTTGAGGATGCCGTCGGGGTCGGTGCCGGCCGACCCGGGCGGATCCTTGTCCTCGTCGCGCGGCACGCCGAACAGCATCAGCCCGCCCACCCCGGCGGCGACCGCCGCGGCGGCCGCACCGCGCAGCGACTCCCGGGCGTGCTGCACCACGCCCGGCATCGACGGGATGGGCCGCGGTTCGGCGATCCCGTCGGCGACGAACATGGGCAGCACCAAATGCCTTGGTTCCAAGGATGTTTGCGCCACCAGGCGACGAAACGCGGGGGTGGAGCGCAGCCGGCGCGGACGCTGCCGCGGGTAGCCGCTCATGACGACGTGTGGCAGCCGCGAGCGTGCGCGCAATGCCGGTCCCGACGGCGTGTCGGTGTGCAGACACGCTCCCCCGCAAGCGGGAGGTACCCCCAGCTCGCGCTCGCCACTAGCGCCTGCGGCTCTTTTTGCGCGGCGGCGGCAGCGCCCCGTCGGCGCGCAGCCGGGCGGCGTGCTCGGCCAGGGCGTCCACCAGCGGGCCCACCGCGGCGATCTCGGGCTGCACGTCCACGCGCAGACCGAACTCCGCGGCCGTCTCGGCCGTCTTGGGGCCGATGCAGGCGATGATGGTCCGTGCGTGCGGCTTGCCGGCGATGCCCACCAGGTTGCGCACCGTGGAACTGGAGGTGAAGCACACCGCGTCGAAGCCGCCCGTCTTGATCATCTCGCGGGTGGCCGCCGGCGGCGGCGCGGCCCGCACGGTGCGGTACGCGGTGACGTCCTCGATCTCCCAGCCACGGTCGCGCAGCCCCTCGGCGAGCGTCTCGGTGGCGATGTCGGCGCGCGGCAGCAAGACCCGGTTCACCGGGTCGAAAATGCTGTCGTAGGGCGGGAATTCGTCCAGCAGGCCGAGCGAGGACTGCTCCCCGGCGGGCACCAGCTCGGGGCTGATCCCGAACGCGCGCACCCGGTCGGCCGTCTGCTCGCCGACACAGGCGATCTTCACCCCGGAGAACGCGCGGGCGTCCAGGCCGAACTCGCCGAACTTCTCCCACACCGCGCGCACCGCGTTGGTCGAGGTGAACACCACCCACTGGAAGCGGCCGTCGACCAGGCCCTTGACGGCCCGCTCCATCTGGGCAGGACTGCGCGGCGGCTCCACCGCGATGGTCGGCACCTCGATCGGCAGCGCGCCGTAGGACGTCAGCCGCTCGCTCATCTCGCCGGCCTGGTCCTTGGTGCGGGGCACCAGCACGGTCCAGCCGTAGAGCGCGCGGCTCTCCCACCAGTTCAGCTTCGCCCGGTTGCTCACCGTCTTGCCGATGGTGACCACCAGCGGACCGGTTTGGGACTCCCGGCCGTTGACGCCCGGCGGGCCCGGGGCGTCGATGCCCGCCAGGACGGCCGGATCGCCCAGTTCCTGCAGCGTGGTTTCCACCGAGCGCTGCTGGCAGGTGGTGCCGTAGGCGGTCACCACGCACGGGGTGGTCTCGGCCAGTTCGTGCTCGATCAGCGTGCGGGCGGCCTCGGGCAGGTGCGAGGCGGTGGCCTGCAGGATCAGCGGGCCCGGGGCCGCGGCCAGCGCGTCCCAGTCGACATGTGGGTCGCGCACGTCGGCAACGGTGTGCGCCGAGCCCAGCGGGAGCCCGGCATAGGTCGGGACCGCGCTGGCGGACGACAGGCCGGGGACGATCTCGACGTGCAGGTGGGTGCGCGCGACGGCGTTCACCTCGGTGATGACCGCGTCGAGCGTCAGCGGATCGCCGGCGACCAGCCGCACCACGTCGGCGCCGGAGCGGGCCTCGGCGGTCAGCGTCTTGGCGACCTCGGCCGGCTCGCCCAGGGCTGGGCGGATGTCGGGAGCGCTGGGAACCACCGCGGGGGTGGCCGGGGCGTGATCGCCGTCGGCGTTGCCCGCCGCCGGGTCGGCCGGCGCCGGGCCGGACACGGGCGGCAGGTCCTTGCCGATCAACGCCAGTACCGGCTCGGGCACGTCGGGATCGGTGAACACCAGGGCCGCTTTGGCCAGCACCGCGGCGGCCCGCGTGGTCAGTAGCCCGGGGTCGCCCGGGCCGGAACCCACGAAAGTGATGCGGCCCGGCCTTGGCTTACGCCCTCGCATGCTTGTTTGGCGAGTCATTGTCGCTCCCACTTCACTCTCGACTCAATTTCCTTGCGCCGGATCCGCCCGCGCACCGCGCATCAGTTCCCGGGCGCCCAGGTCGAAGAGCTCCCCCGCGACCGAGAGCCCGAGCTCCCGTGCCCGACCGGGATTGCCGATGCCGGACGCGCGGATCACGTCGGATCCGTCCAGCGCCGCCACGCAGCCGCGCAGCGACAGCTCTTCGAAGACGCGGCCGTCCTCGTCGATGGACTCGACCACCTCGGCGATCGCGCCCACCGGTGCGGAGCAACCGGCCTCCAGTTCGGCCAGCAGGGCTCGTTCGGCGGTGACCGCCGCGCGCGTGTCGGCGTCGTCCAGCCCGGCCAGCACCGCCACCAACCGGCCGTCATCGGCGCGGCACTCGACGGCGAGCGCGCCCTGTGCCGGTGCGGGCAACATCTGTACCGGCTCCAACGTCTCGGTGACATCGTCGAGGCGGCCGAGCCGGGCCAGACCGGCCCGGGCCACCACGACGGCGTCAAGATCACCACTGCTTACCCTGTTCAACCTGGTATCCAGGTTGCCTCGTAGGGGGCGGATTTCCAAACCGAGACCCAGTGCTCTAAGCTGCGCGGCCCGCCGCGGGGACGACGTGCCCACCAGCGACCCCGTGGGCAACTCCGCGAGCACCAGCCCGTCGCGGGCCACCACCGCGTCGCGGGGGTCGTTGCGCGGCGGGATCGCCGCGATCGTGAACCGCGGGTCGTCGGCGGTCGGCAAATCCTTGTGCGAGTGCACCGCAGCGTCGACGCGGCCGTCGTCGATGGCCTCGCGCAACGCGGTGGTGAAGACGCCGACCCCGAGGGTGTCGATCGGCGCCGAGGAGCGGTCGCCCGCCGTGCTGATGGTCACCAGTTCCGCGGGATGGCCGAGGGCGATCAGCGCGTCCCTGACGGTCGCGGCCTGGGTGGTGGCCAACAGACTGCCCCGGGTGCCTATCCGGATCACGTTCGCCAATCGGCTACTCGGCGGACTGCTGCGGGGGACCCGCGTCGAATCCGCTTGCCATGACCGGCAATTCGCCGGCGGCGACGGCGGCTACGGAGTCGACGGCGGTCGGGTCGAGTTCGAAGAGTTCGCGGAGCGCCTCGGCGTAGCTGTCGCCGCCGGGCGCGCTGGCCAGCTGCCTGATCCGGACGGTGGGGGCGTGCAGCAGCTTGTCCACCACCCGCCGCACGGTGCGGGCCACCTCCTCGCGCTGGGCGCTCTCCAGGCCGGGCAACCGGTTGTTCAGCCGCAGCAGTTCGGCCTCCACCACGTCGGCGGCCCGCTGGCGCAACGCCGTCACCGTCGGGGTGACCTCGGCCATCCGCTGTCCCGCCAGGTAGGCGGCGACCTCGGCCGCGACGATGTGGCGGGCGGCGTCGACGTCGGTGGCCGCGGCGTGGGCCGAGGGTTCGTGCTGGACGCGGTCGACGTCGACGACCCACACCCCGGGCAGACCGGCCACCGCGGGGTCGACGTCGCGGGGCATGCCCAGGTCGCAAATCACCAACGGGTGGGTGGTCTCGTCGCGGTGCGACGCGGCCAGCGCGTGGTGCACGTCGGCCAGCGACACGACCGGGCTGACGGCCCCCGTGCAGCTGACCACGACGTCGGCGTGCGCCAGCGCCTCGGGCAGGCTTTCCAGCGGCAGCGCCTCGGCGTGCGCGCCCGATTCGCGGATCTTGCGGGCCAGCCGCTGAGCCCGCGACAGCGAGCGGTTGAGCACGTGGATGCGCCCGATCCCGGCCCGGGTCAGATGCGCCGACGACAGCGCGCCCATCGCCCCGGCGCCGATCACCACGGCGGTCTCGCCCGCCAGCCCGCCCAGCCGGCGTTCGGCCAGGTCCAGGGCGACCGAGACGACCGAGGCGCCCGCGGCGTCGATGCCGGTTTCGGAGTGCACCCGCTTGCCCACCGACAACGCCCGCTGGGCCAGCTCGTGCAGGACCCGGCCGACGGTGCGGTTGGCTTCGGCGCCGGCATAGGCGCGGCGCACCTGACCGAGTACCTGCTGCTCGCCGACCACCGCCGAGTCCAGGCCGCTGGCCACGGCGAAGAGGTGCTCGACGGCGGCCTCGCTGTAGCGCACGTAGGCGAATTTGGTCAGGTCGGCCATCGACATGCCGGAGTGCTCCGAGAGTACCTGACCGATCACCGCCAACCCGCCGTGGAAGGCGTCGACCACCGCGTAGACCTCGACCCGGTTGCACGTCGAGAGCACCATCGCCTCGGTCACCAGGGGGGATTGCAGCATCTGGTCGACGATCTTGACCTGATCGGACTCGTCGATGCTGAGTTGTTCCAGGACGGAGACCGGCGCACTGCGGTGCGAAACCCCGAAAAGCAGGATGCTCACGGCAGCATCACCTGGCCAGCTCCCTTGCTCGGTCAGCTACTGAAGTTGACATCCACGGTAGTCGGTTCACAGGTGGGCTACCAAATAACTGCCCGGCGACCAGCGCGGTCAGGGGGAGAGATCCGCCCGCAGCCTGGGCTCGTCGATGTCGAAGTAGCTGTGCTCGCGGCCGTCGAGCAGGATCACCGGCAGCCGGTCGCCGAACTCGGCCCGCAGCCCGGGGTCACCGGCCGCGGCCGCGGCGTCGACGTCGGTCATCGACAGATCGAAGCCCAGCTCAGCGGCCAGTTCGGCGAGCCGCTCGCCGACGTGCACGCACATCGCGCACCCGTCGCGGGTCAACAACCGCACCTGCCGGCGGCTCGGGGACTGGGTCATGCCCGCCAGTGTGTCACCGGCGGCGGGGCGCCCGACGGGCCGCGTGAATTGTGGGACCGCCGGGCACTGGCTAGGTTGCCGCTATGGCCGACGACACAGTCCGCGTCGACCCGCTGGCGATGCAGGGGGCCGCCGCCTCGCTGGGCGGTGCCGCCGAGCACCTTTCGGCTCAGCTGACCGATCTCGACGACCAGGTGGGTCAGATGTTGGACGGCTGGCGCGGCGCGTCGGGCAGCGCGTACAGCTCGGCGTGGGAGCTGTGGCATCGCGGGGCCGGCGAGGTGCAGGCGGGCTTGTCGATCCTGGCGCGGTTGCTCGACGAGGCGGCGTCGGGTTACCAGAGCAACGAGGCCGGGTCCGCCCGGGCGGAGCGGGCGGTGCGCGGTGGCTGAGGCGTTCGCGGTGGACCCGGAGGCGCTGACCGAGGCCGTGCAACGGATGGCGGCATTTCAGCGCTACGCCGAGGACATGATCACCGAGCTCGATTCTCGCGTGACGCGTCTGCACGCGACCTGGTCTGGCGCCGCTGCCGCCGCCCACGCCGAGGCACACCAGCACTGGGAGCGCGGCGAGGCGATGATGCGGGAGGCGCTCGCGCAACTCGAGAAGGCGGCCACGACAGCGCACGGCAACTACACCGGGGCGATGTCGACGAATCTCGGCATGTGGTCGTGAACCGATGGCGCCGCTGGCGTGTGACCCGACGGCTCTAGACCGCGCCGGTGTCACCGTGGTGGACACCGGTGTTTCGTTGGGATCGGTGATTTCGGCGGTGACCGCGGCACTGGCCGGCAGCGCCGGCATGGCCGGTGACGATCCGGTGGGCGCGGCGTTCGGTCACAGCTACGACCAAGCCGCCGCGAAATTGATCGAGGCGATGGCCGGCACCCGCAACGGGCTGTGCAGCATCGGCGACGGCGTGCGGGTGTCGGCACACAACTACGCGCTGGCCGAGGCGATGTCGGATGTCAGCGGCCGGGCCGCGGCCCTGCCGACGCCGCAGGTGACCGGGCCGTTGATCGTGGGCTCGCCACCGCCTTCTGCGGTGGGCGCCGGGAGCGGCGCCCCCGCCGGTTGGGGCTGGGTGACGCCGTATGTCGGAATGATCTGGCCCAGTGGCGATTCGGCGAGATTGCGGGCCGCCGCGGCGGCGTGGACCACCGCGGGCGCCAACTTCATGGCGGCCGAGACCGCGGCGGGCGGCGGAACGATGGCCGCCATCGCCGCCCAGCAGATCCCGGAGGGCGCCGCCATCGACAAGGCGTTGTCCGATGCCGCCAGTGCCACCACCGACATCGCACGGCAATGCCAGACGGTCGCCGCACAGCTCACCGGCTACGCAGCCGAGATCGACCAGGTGCGCGCGGCGATTCTGGATCTGTTGGCGCGCATCTGTGACCCGCTGACCGGGATCAAAGAGGTCTGGGAGTTCCTGACCGACGAGGACGAGGACGAGATCAAACGGATCGCCGACGACATCCGCACGGTGGTCGACAACTTCGCCCGCGAAGCCAGGGCACTTGCCGGCCAGATCGACGCCACCGTGTCCGCGGCCGCCACGGCGGCAGCGGATATGGGCCGCTGGGCGGGCAAGGAGTGGGACCACTTTCTGCACGGCACCGCGGTCGGCAGGGCCGTCAATCAGGTGGGCCAGGTCCTCAAAGGCGTCGGCGAAGAGGGATATGGATTCGCCAAGGGGCTCTGGGAATTCAGCCCGAACCGGCTCCAAACCGATCCGGTGGGTTACTTCAGAGACCTGGCCGGCAAGGTTTCCGGGGAAGCACCGCTGGTCGGTCTGGGCCCCGACGGCGGGCCCGGAGTGGCCGAATCCTGGAAGGCGCTGGGCAAGGATGTCATCCACTGGGACGAGTGGAGCACAAACCCGGCCGAAGCGCTCGGGAAGACCCTCTTCGACGGGGCGACGTTGGCGGTGCCGGGCGGGCCGCTCTCGAAGCTGGGCAAGGTGGGGCGCGACGCCGCCGACGCGCTCAAGGGCTTGCGCAAGCCGCCCCTGCCGGAGGTTACCGAGGCGCCGCCAGTCAAGGCTCCGGCAGAGCCACCGGCGACCGGCCCCAAGCCGCCGGAAGCGGGCGCACCCGCAGCCCCGGCCAAGCCGGCACCGAGGCTCGCCGACGGTCCCCTGCCGCACAGCCCGACCGAATCCAAACCGCCCGTCGCCGAGAAACCGGCCGCGGGTGAGCCGCCCAGACCGGCCACGCCGCACGAACCCGGAGGCAAGCCGGCGGTGCCCGCGCCGGCAGAACGGACGCCCCTCCCCCACCCCGCGCCACTCGAGCCGGCCCCCGCGCGCCCTCCGGTTACGCCCGCCGGCGAGCCGGGCGCGCCTCCCAGCGCAGATCTGCCATCGCCGCCGGAGCCCCACCCGCCGACGCCGCCTTCGGTGCCCATAGGCGGAGCGCCCCCCGAAGTACCTTCCGACCTGGGCGAGCTGCCCCGCGGCCAGGAACCGGGCCTTCGCCCGCCCGAGGTGCCTGGCCCCTACGATGGCCCTGTTCACCCAGTTGACGGCGAGGGGCCACCATCGGACCCGGCGCCCGGGGAAGCCAACCCGACGCCGACAGACGATAGTCCGTCACCTAATCACGAGGGTGATCAATTAGCCGATTCGGCGAATCAAACGCCTGGGCACAGCGAGATGCCCGGTCGGCAGACAATTAGCGGTCATGGTAGCTACGATCCAGATAACGGTTTATTTGTTGTACCCAAAGGATCGAGTATTACGACATTTGCAGAACACGGCTCGACAATCACCGATTCGCTTGGAAACTTGATCGAGACCGGTGGCGACACATCCGGAGTTTATTCCAAGACATTTTACGCCGGAGAAGCAATACCGAACTATACTATTCATCCTCCCGACGGCTTGAACATTTTGGGTTCACCGCTAACAGTGGCGAAGTCGACATTGATCAGCGCGCTGATACACGAAGACATGGGAGACATTGACCTTGCGGTGTGCACATACGATCCGTTCAACCCTTCCGGGAAGACTTACCATCTAACAGGAATATACGATAGACTTAATGACAAATTCACGCCTTACGAGAGGTCTCGACCTTGACTCCACCGGATGCCTTTAGTGTGGAAGCACTGATCGATATTGCCGCCGAGCAGAAGTCGCCGGAAGCAACTCAGCAGCTTTTCTCGGCGCTTAGGGGTGTCGAACTATTTTTCCCGCGAACGACTGTTCTGCACGAAGGAAAGGAGCTCAACGCAACTCCCCTGCTCCGGCTTCCCGACGGCAAGCACGCCATGATGCTGTACACATCGAAAGATCACCCGGATTTGCCAGAAAAGTTCGCAGGTGGCGCGTTCGAAGATGCCCTTGCAGCCGCGTTGGAAATGCCAGATCTCGACTGGGTAATCTTGTCCAATCGCGCCTCAAAATGGGTTGCAATGAACAAGCAACAGATCACCGAAACCCTCCGCGGCCAGCGACCAAGAATGATGACTACCAACAGCTCCACCGAGCTGTTAGGCAATACCGGCGACCCGCTTGAGGAGCTCATTACCCGTGCCGTCCGCACACCGCAAGAGAATTTACTCCCATCGATCGCGTCCAAGCTCCGACGTCGCGAGATATTTATGGAGTTAGCGAATGCACAGAGCGAAGACGGCCAACCAATCATGAAGACGTTCGCCATTGACCACCTGCCGCGTGTGTTACGTGGGTATACCACCCGATCGCGTCCCGCGATCAGATATGGAGGGATGCAATGGGAAGCACTCAAAGAAATGGTCAAAGCTGCCACTCAGATCAGCGGTATTCAAATCGTAAATGAAGCGGACGACTGGGTGGTGTTCGACCGAGCGGCATTGGGCCTCGGGGAGGGCGACTGACATCTGCAGGCAAATACGCTCGCCGGAGAAGTACTGGTATCAGCGGCGTGCGTTTCCGGATTCTGATGCCTACCGCCATTAGGGCGCCGCGAGCGAGGGGCTTTCCGGATGATCGATGACGGCATCAACAAGGAGGCTTATTCAAAAGTTGGGTGAGTGCATTTGCGAAACACGCGTGTCGCTAAGCTAAAATCAATGGCCGCTGCTCGAGAATTGAGAAGTACATTTCCAAGGTATTTCTCACTCGGGAGCGACCATTGCGCACCAAGAGTACGACAGGATTGACGGAAGAGCAATTCGACGAACTCTATCGACTCATTTCGGAACGGTTCGTGTGGTACAACGGAAAGGGCCGGCCACGCTGCCTAGAATTTTCGGAAGCCCTCGAAGCGACGCTTATGTATTTCAAGGCGAACGTCACCGAGGAATTCGTCGCGGCACAGTTCGAGACGACGCAGCCGTCGATTTCGCGCGTCATCGCCGAGATCGAACCCAGGGTCCGGTCCCGGAATAGTCGCGTTTCATGAGGTCAGAACCAGTGTGAGGGCGTGATCTGGGTGTCTGGCGTGGTGGCGTAGGCCGGCGGCGATGTTGTGCCACCCGTTGATGCGCAGGATGCTGATCGCGAGGTTGCGGCAGGTGGCCATCACTCGTGGCGCCTGCCCGGCGGTGCGTACCTGCGATCTGTCCTCATCGAAGGTGACGTCTCGCACCCAGTGGAGGCGGTTTTGTGCGACACGAGGTCGCGTATGGCGAGTGAACTCGCAGATTGGAGGCCGGTTATGCCGGATGCGTAGTTTTCGATCAGTGCTTGAGATCGGTTCCCGCCTCGACGTGCGCCCGTAGGTCTTGCTTATCGGGGGTGCGAAGCTCGGGGAAAAAGCCCAAGGGCCCCCGTTCCGTCCGGGGGAACGACCGGGCGAGGGAAAGACCGGACGGGCGAACGTGAGTGAACTCCTGATGATGCCTCGTCACTGCAAGCCCGGGAAGGCGGGATGGTTAACCGGGTGATAGGGCCTGGCCGCTGGTAGAGGCGGCAAGCGGCGACCGGAGAAGAATTGTCGGTTGCGTGAGCACCGCTGGCCTCGGGGTAGAGGGAGCGCCCAACCCGGTCGTGTCTCGTGTACGCGGAACGTGGAAACCCCGTCGGGGTCCGGGCCGAGCCGGTCCGGTAGGCCGATCGTGAGAGGGGCGGAATCCCTCGGCGGGACTGGATGCCCAAAAAGCGGATGCTGGTGGCCGAAAGGCGACGGGACTCGCGGCAAACATGGCTGCTGCTCCAGGCGGCTGCCGCGAGGAACCGGCCGGATGCTGGCCCGAGCGGCCGGACCCGAAAGGGTGCTGACGTGGGCAGGTGAGCCTTTGAACACCGAGACCGACGACCTGATGAACCGAAGGGGCAAGTTGGACACCATCGCGGTGAACGGACCCGAGGACGTTACGCTCGACTGGGACGCCATTGACTGGCGCATTCATGAGCAGAACGTAATCCGATTGCGGCGCAGGATCTTCAAGGCAACGCGGGAGCAGGACTGGGCTGCGGTCCGGTCGCTGCAGAAATTGATGCTGGGCTCATGGTCGAACACGTTGGTCAGTGTGCGGCAGGTGACTCAGCGCAATGCTGGACGCCGAACAGCCGGGATTGACGGGGAAACTGCCCTGTCATCGGAGGCACGGGCAAACATCGCGGGGCGGGTCCATGATTCGCGATCGTCGTGGGAACCGGTGCCGGTTCGGCGTGTGTACATTCCGAAGGCTGGCGGCAAGCAGCGTCCGCTTGGCATTCCAGTGCTGATGGATCGGTGCCATCAGGCACGGGTCCGTAACGCACTGGAACCGGAGTGGGAGGCCAAATTCGACGCCCGCTCGTATGGGTTTCGACCCGGCCGCGGCTGCGCCGACGCGATTGGATCGCTGTATTCCACCCTAAACGGGACTCATGCCCAACGGGTGTGGATTCTCGATGCCGATCTGTCGGCCGCGTTCGACAGGATCGATCACGTACGGTTGCTCGATGCACTCGGCGGGTTCCCAGCGAGGAACCTCATCGCACGGTGGTTGAGTGCCGGGGTGATTGAAAATCGGCGGTTCGCACCGACTGAGGAGGGCACTCCCCAGGGCGGTGTGATCAGTCCGTTACTGATGAACGTGGCGCTGCACGGCATGGAGGAAGCCGTCGGGGTTGGTTACCGCCGAACCGGTGTCAACGCCGGCAAAGCGGTCATGGGCACCCCGATTCTGGTGAGGTATGCCGATGACTTTGCGGTCTGCTGTCATACACGGCAGCAGGCCGAGCAAGTCAAGGCACGGCTGGCGGTCTGGCTGGCGCCGAGGGGGCTGGTCTTCAACGAGGACAAGACACGCATCGTGCACCTCGAAGAGGGGTTCAACTTTCTCGGTTTTAACCTGCGTCGATATCGGCGTGGTGGTCGGCCCGCCAAGTTGCTGATCAAACCGAGCCAGGAGGCGGTCAGGCGAATCAGATGCAGGCTCGCCGACGAGATACGC
>Ga0078972_1005725_pt1 | contig 31023 bp, 26 predicted proteins | sample YelNatPaOPGAMG01_FD_67568 | JGI IMG/M metagenome (GOLD analysis project Ga0078972, IMG submission 67568) | Hot spring thermophilic microbial communities from Obsidian Pool, Yellowstone National Park, USA - OP-RAMG-01 (SPADES assembly) (version 2) | ecosystem: Environmental > Aquatic > Thermal...
AGAAAGACGTAAGACCTTGCTTGCAAGGCGGCCTTTCGATGATATGAGTAAGACTCTTCAGGGAGAAGCCCCCGGGCTTGTCCCGGGGGTTAGATTCACTCTTCACTGGACACAACTCTCCCGCTATAATTTTACGGGGAATTGTGTACGTCAAGGAGGTGGTGTTCTTTCGTACCACACAGGTAGTAATTTTCCGCCCAACCACCAGGCCCCCGGAACGCCTTTCGGAACGGGGCCCGGCCCGCATCCCGGTTGTTGACCGAATCGCCATATTGTCCGGTAAACCAGCAGATTCAAGCAACATGCAAATTACGACGTACGGGAGAGGGAAAACACACTTATGAACGAAATCAAAGCCGGCACCGGATTGATCCCGCCACACGTCAAAGCCTTCATGAAATGGGCCGAGGAGGACATCGAAGGCTTCTGGGAAAACGCCGCCAAAGAGGCCGCCCACGACATCCACTGGTTCCGGAAGTGGGACCGGGTATTCAACTGGGAGTATCCCACCTTCCAATGGTTCATCGGCGGGCAAACCAACATCTGCTACAACTGCGTCGATTACAAGGTCCTGCGCGGCAACGGGGGACGGGCCGCCCTGGTGGCCGAAAACGGCGAGGAAGGCACGACCGAAGTCGTCACCTACGCCCAACTCCTGGACCTGGTGAAGAAGTACGCGGCGGCCCTGCGCGGCCTGGGCGTGAAAAAGGGCGACCGGGTGGCCGTCTACATGCCCACCAGCATCCAGTCGGTGGCGGCCATGCTGGCCTGCGCCCGCATCGGCGCCGTGCACGTGGTCATTTTCGCCGGGTTCTCGGCCGGGGCCGTAGCGGACCGGCTCCAGATCTCGGGTGCCCGCTACATGCTGATCCAGGACGAGGGTTCGCGCCGCGGCAAAACCATCGACCTCAAGTCCATCGTGGACGACGGCATCGACCGGTGCCCGCCGGGTCAGATCGCGAAAGTGGCCGTCCTGAGAAAAAACCCGAACACCGCCCTGAAGAGCGGCCGGGACATGGCCTGGGAAGAGTTTGTCGCCGGCGGTGCCGGCCACAGTTCCGACGTGGAAATCATGGAAGCCAACGAGCCCCTGTTCCTTTTGCCCACCTCCGGCACCACCGCCCGTCCCAAGGTGACGGTGCAAAAACACGGCGGCTACCAGATGTGGGTCAATTCCATGGGCAAGTGGATCTACGGTCTGCAATCCGCCGATATCTGGTTCTGTACCTCGGACATCGGCTGGATCGTCGGCCACAGCTACAACGTCTACGGTCCCCTGCTGGCCGGCTGCACCTCGGTGATGTACGACGGCACCCCGGACTACCCCCGTCCGGACATGTGGTGGGAAATAGTGGAAAGAAACCGTCCCACTGCCTTGTGGTTTTCGCCCACCGGCGTACGCGGGCTGATGCGTCTGGGCATCGAACACGCCAGGAAGCGTGACCTGAGTTCGGTCAAGCGGATCTTCTGCGCCGGCGAGGTGCTCAATCCCCCGGCCTGGCAGTGGCTGCAGGAAGAAGTGTTCGAAAACCGGGTGCCGGTCATCGACCACATGTGGCAGACCGAAACGGCCGGCCCCATCTTCGCCAACCCCTGGGGTCTGGGCATGGTTCCCATCAAACCCGGTTCGGCGGCCGTTCCCGTCCCCGGCGTCATCGCCGAAATCCGCGACCAGGCCACCGGGCAGAGAGTCGCGCCCAACGACAAGGGCGTGGTGGTGATCAAGCGCCCCTTCCCCGGCCTGACCTCCACCCTGTGGCAAACCGAGGATATCTACCAAAGAGAATACTGGGAGAAATATCCCACGACCAAAGGTACGTACTATTGCGGCGACGCCGCGGCCGTGGACGAGGACGGCTACATCTGGTTCGCCGGCCGCTCCGACGAAGTGATCAAGATCGCCGCCCACCGCATCGGCACGGTGGAGATCGAAAGCGCCCTGATCAGCCATCCGGCCGTGGTGGAAGCCGGCGTATCCGGGGTGCCCGACGAACTGCGGGGCGAGGTGGCCTCCGCTTTCGTGGTGCTCAAGAAAGGCTACACCCCCTCCCCCGGCCTGGCCAGGGAACTCATCGCCCACGTGCGCAACACCATGGGCGCCATCGTGGTCATGAAGGACGTCGAGTTCGTCTCCATGCTGCCCAAGACCCGCAGCGGCAAGATCATGCGGCGGGTCATGCGCACCCTGATGACCGACAAGGACCTCGGCGACCTCTCCACCATCGAGGAGGAGGCCTCGGTCAACGAGATCCGGGAAGCGGTCCAAAAGATGCGCCGGCACGAATAGGCGGGCTCTCCGCGATCCCGGGTCATGCCAAGGGCCGCCTGTCTATTGACGGGCGGCCCTGACCTCCTGAGGGAGTTGTTCCCGGCGTCCGTCCGCCCACTCCGCCCAGGTATCCTCGTTACCCCTGGCCAGAAACTCCTCGAAACCCATACCCTTGGCTGGACGGGGCCGGGACACCACATATTCGGCCGGCGCCTCCCGCAACTCCATATCGTCCTCCATATCTTGGACACCTCCCCCTTTGACCGCTTTTTCCGGCGGCCGTCGTTGCCTTCGCCGTTATTTAAAAGCCCGGACGGAAGCGGATCAAGACGGTATCCGGGCGCACCCGACAACCGCCGGGCAACATGCCCCGGCCTTCACCGGCGCGGTAAAAGCAGCCCACGGCAGGAACCGGCTCATCGACGGCGAAATAAGAGGAACGGCATCGACGATCGAGTATCGGAGGCGTAAAGCATGCTGGCTCCGTCTGAACGTGTTAAAGAATTTTTGCTGCATCCGGAGAAAGTCCTTAGAGAACATGCGGCACGATATTTCAAGGAGAGCTTTAGCACGGACCCCGATCTGGCTTCCCTTATCCTGCAAAGCTGCAAGATACACGGCGAAGCGAACAATCGTTTCCTCCTGGCCTGCGCTGTTGATTTTATCCAAAGCGAATCAACCGTGCAAACTGTTTTGGCGCAACTGCCACAGGTTACCGACTCCTCAGTGATGTTGCACTACAACAAAATAATTGCCAATGCCGATGTTGACATTCTCACTGCAATGGACACCAAAATTAGAAAAACCACCAATGTAACGCCAGGATGTTTAAACAAGATTAAGAGACGCCTAAGTTTCTCGTCTATGTCGACGGCGGAATTAGTGGACCATCTACTGGCCTTTTCCTTTGATAATGAAGATAAAAATCTCTACGAGGTGGATTATGATTACGGAAAAGATATTGTCAAGACTTTGGCATCGAGGGACGATTTGCCGATTGATACCATCCTTACCATTCTAACCAATGAAAACTACCAGGGCTACGAAGAACTGTACATGATCTCGCTCGCCGGTCAACTAAAATTGGCCGAAGTTATCCCGCTGCTTATCGACAATCTACGAACCGATGAGGAAGTTCTAACCGATGAGTCGGTAGAAGCGCTGATTCGAATAGGCAATGAGATTGTTATAAGGGGGATACAACGTTGTTTTGCCAATGAAGACTGGGGTTTTCGCCTTTGCGCCGCCTCCGTGTTTGGCGGCATTAAATCCCCGGCCAGTGACAAGGCGTTCTCTCTTCTGCTTCCCGAGGAGCCGGACAGTAAAATACAAACTGTGCTTGCCTACGAATGGTGTCATTTACTGTCCGATAGCTCTATTCCCCAACTGAAAAAGTTGATTCATTCGGGGTATGATAGGCAGTTTGCCAATATTGAAGAAGGTCTGTACTGTGTGTGCAAAATGACAGACACCGACCTCCCCGAACTGGAAGAATGGCGCAAAGAGATCGAAAAACGGGAGAAGGAGTTTCCACGTAAACAAGTGGATATGATAGTGAATGCTTTTTTACAGAACGACCCCATAATGCGGGCTCCGGACAATGCCGCAGGCAACGGGAGCGGCTCGAAGAAGTCGAAAAAGGTTAAGAAAAAAGGCAAAAGATAGTATCAGCCGTTGGATTCCGCGCCACCGTGCCTGCGTCACGGACGGGACGTGCCGGGCGGGGGCCCGGCCGCCCGATTTCGGGTTTCACTTCGGCCCGCCGCCGAATCCCGGGACCGTGTTGAGCAGGGGCTCCCCCCCGAGGAAGCGGGCGATGTTCTCGGCGAAAGCCGTCCCGAACCGCTCTTCGTACCTGTCGGTGAAGCCGGATACGTGGGGGGTGATGATCAGGTTGGGAGCGCCCCTAACCTCGTCCTCCGGCGGCAGGTAGGAGGGAACCGGGTTCTTGATCCACCAGGTGTCCTGGGCCGCCCCGGCGATCCACCCCTCGCTCAGGGCCTTCATCAAGGCTTCCCTGATTACCAGCGAACCCCGGGCGCAGTTGATCAGGAAGGCCGTCTTCTTCATCAGCCGGAACCTTTCCTCGTTCATCATGCCCAGGGTATCCCGGGTTTCCGGGCAGGCGAGGACCAGGAAGTCGCTCCGTTTGACGACTTCGTCCACATCGCCGGACAAATACACCTCGTCCACGAAGGGAACATCCGTCTTCCGCGTGGCCGTACCAACGATGTGCATGCCGAAACCCTTGGCCCTTCGGGCCACCTCGCGGCCGATACCGCCCAAGCCGACCAGGCCGAGGGTCTTGCCGTAAAGCTCGGTGCCGTAGATCCGGGTGTAACGCTTCTCCTTCTGTTCGTCCCACAAACGGTGGTATTGCTTGGCCAGGGTCAGCATCAGTCCCATGACGAATTCGGCCACCGGCACGGCCGACCCGCCGGGCAGGTTGACCAGGGGCACGTGGTCCGGCACCCGGCCGAATTTCTGCCAGTGGTCGACACCCGAGGTGAAGCTCATGATCCACTGCAGGTCCTTCATTTCCGGGAGCCTCGCCACCAGGGTTCCCGTGCCGACGATGTGCGTATCCAGCCATTCGTCCGGTATATCGGTCCCGCTCGTACCCTTCCGGATCCGGATGGCCCCGCTTTCGGTCTCCCGGGGAAACCGCCGTCTGATCGTCTCTTCATACCGGTCCGTGCTGCCCACTTCCCGGGGCACCACCAGTAAAACGTTCAACGGATCGAACCTGGGCACCGCCTTGCAGACCCCCTTGCCAAACCGTTTCCTTCGATTTTCCCACCGGTGACGCCAAAGGATTCGGTGCCGGTGGCACCGAATCCTTCGCCGGGCAGGAAGTTGTCACCGGCTGCCAATTTCCCGGGGGCCGCCGGGAAGGCCTTGCAGGCCCTGTTCGCAACGCCTGGGCAAAGCCATGTACATGCGCGTGCCCCAGTCCAGGAACCCGCGCAGCTTTTCGTCGACCGCGCCGGCGTCTTTGGCCGGCACCCCCACCAGCAGCCGGTTTTCCCCCACCGTCGTGCCCGACGTCACCAGGGCCCCCGCGGCGATGCACGAACCGTCGCCGACGGTCACCCCGTCCATGAGGATGGCTCCCATGCCCACCACCACGTGCGTGCCCAGTTTGGGTCCGTGCAGGATGGCGCCGTGCCCGATGTGGCAGCGCGGTCCCAGGACGACGCTGTCCCCGGGCTGGACGTGCAGAACGCAGTTTTCCTGGATGTTTGCGTCGCGGTCCACCACGATGCTGCCCCAGTCGGCGCGTAGGCGCGCCCCCGCTCCGACGTAGCAGTTGGGACCGATCCGGACATCCCCGATCAGGGTCGCTTCCGGGTGGACGAAGGCCGACGGGTCCACCGACGGCCTTTTCCCCTCGAACTCGTACCAACCCATAAGGCACCCCTCGCCCCTAGAAGTCCGGGGTAAGCACCACCCGGCGGGAAAGACGCCCGGAGTGGGCCTGTTCGAACACTTCCCCGATCCGGCTCATGGGTCTGGTTTCCACAAAGGGCTCCAGCTTGATCTTGCCGTCCAGGACCAGTTGCAGCACGGACGGGTAATACTTGGGCAGGCAGCCCCAGGTGCCGATGATTTCCGCGTCCAGGGCCATCAGGCGGGAGAACATGAACTCGACCTTCTGCATACCGTAGCCGATGACGATCAGCTTGCCGACGAAGGGCAGGAGATCCAGGGCGATCTCCTGGCCCGCCCGGGTTCCGGTGACCTCGAAGATCTTCCAGCCGTAGTTCGACGGCAGGCCCGCCTGCTTGCAGTAGTCCTTGAAGGCTTCCTTGACCTCTTTGGCCGAAAGACCGGCCGTGTTGATGGTGTGGGTGGCCCCGAACTCCGTGATCCGGGCCAGTTTCTCCGCGTTGAGGTCGGCGGCCACCACCGCCCGCGCGCCGAAAGCGGCGGCCACCTGGGTCACGTAGGTGCCGACGCCGCCCGTACCCCCGATCACCACCACCAGGTCGCCCGGTTGCAGGTCGGCCCGTACGGCCGCCTGGTAGGGCGTACTGATGGCGTCGGCCACCACGGCCAGGTATTCGAGCGGCAGGTTGCGGTTCTCCACCGGGCAGAGGTCGGCGGCCGGAACGGGAATGTGGCTGGCAAAGCCTCCGTACGCGCCCAGGCTGTTGCCCGGCATCTTCTGGGCCAGGCAGCGGTTGCCCCGTCCGGCGGCGCAAATGGGACAACGGTTGCAGGGCATGACCGCCGGGACGATCACTTCCTTGCCCAGCCAGCTCTCCTCCCCGGCCACCACGCGGCCGCTGATCTCGTGCCCCAGCACGAGCGGCGGTTTGGTAACCGTGGGCACGCCCTGGTAAAAGTAGCCGATGTCGGTGTGGCAGACGCCGCACCCGGCCACTTCCACCAGGACCTCGCCCGGGGCCAGATCCGGCACCGGCAGGTCCACCCGGGCCAGTTCCCCGGGCACGGTCATCTGCCAGGCGGCGATTTTTTCCGGAACAGGCATGAAGCTCCCCCCTTCGCCTTTTCCCCTATTGTCCCTGCCAGACGGGGCGCCGCTTTTCCAGGAAGGCCTGCAGGCCCTCGGCGGCGTCGGCGGTCTTCATCAATTCGTTGAGATAAACCGTGTCGACGGCGGACAAAGTGGCCGCGAAGTCGCCCCCCGCGCCCAGGCGGGCGGCCTTCTTGGTCAGGGCCAGCACCACCGGGCTCAGTTGCGCGAACTTCGCCAGCCACGTGGCCACGCCGGGGGCAAATTCCTCCACCGGCCAGACCTGGTTGACCAGGCCCAGTTCCCGGGCCCTTCCCGCGTCGATGGTACCGCCGCCCAGGAGCAACTCCATGGCCTGCGGCCAGGGCAGCCGCCGCGGCAGAACCATGCAGGCCAGCGGCGGGAAGACCCCCACCGTCACTTCCGGCTGTCCGAAGCGGGCCTTTTCCGAGGCCAGGACCATGTCGGCCATCAGGACCACTTCCAGGCCGCCGCCCAGGGCGGCACCCTGCACCGCGGCCACGACCGGTTTGGCCAGGCCGGCCATGGCCACGAAGAGACGTTCGAAAACATCCATCATCTGCTCGACCTTGTCCGGCGTATGATCGGCCACGTCGACCCCGGCCGAGAAGGCCTTGCCGGCCGCCTCCAGCAGGATCAGGGCCCCCGGCTCCGCGTCCGCCTGCTGCAGGGCGACGATCATTTCCTCCATCATGTCGATGGTCAGGACGTTGAGCGGCGGGCGGTCCAGGGTAACGGTGTTCAACCCGTTTTCACTCTTGTATTTCAGGAAGCGGTATTCCACTTTGACCACCTACTCCTTGCGCGGCGGCATCACGGCGTCGATCAGTTCCTGGTCGAACGGATGGCCCTGGCTCAAAAGCCGCCGGTATTCGATAAAGTCGATCCGGTCCTTTCCCGTGAGTTTCTTGGTGGAGAAGGCGTTGAAGCCCAGATAGGCCTCGCTCATCATGTTGGCCGCCAGCCAGTGCCGGTTGGGCAGCTTGGATTGGTCCCAGAAGAATTTCTTCTTGGCCCGGATGCCGTCGATGGACATCATCAGGCAGTGCGGGAACAGGTTGGTCAGCGACCACACGATCTTGTTCACTTCGGCGTCCAGCCGGCTGAAGTCGACCGTGCATTCCTTCACCAGGGCGTCTGCTTTCGCCTTTTCCTCGCCCGAAGCCATCTCGCCGTAGACGATGGCCCCGTCGTCCAGGTAGCGGTCGGTGATCACGTGCGGGTTGCGGATGAAGCGGCCGTCTTTTTTCAGTACCGGGACCGCCTTGGAAATGAGGCCGAGGCGCTCCATCTTGTAGGCGCTCCACACTTCGCAGGAGATACAGTTCCACATGGCCTGCTCCATGGAAAGGTACCAGAAGATGTAGTCGGTGCTGCCGCCCACCGGGGCCGAACCGTGCCGCGGACCGGCCTGCCCGAAGACGGCCAGGTCGGAGGCGATGCTGACGTCGCAGGCCATGCCGATTTCCTGTCCCCCGGCCACCCGCATGCCGTTGACCCGGCAGATGACCGGTTTCTTGCACATGTAGATGGCATCGACCATGGCGTTGAAGAGGTCCATGTAGAGGGCGTATTCGGTCGGGTTGCCGCTGTAGTACTCGGCGTATTCCTTGGTGTTGCCGCCGGTGCAGAAGGCCTTGTCCCCGGCGCCGGTGAAAACCACCGCCACCACCGAGCGGTCCATGGAGGCCCGGTGCATGCCCGCGATGACGCCCTTGACCATCTCCGTGGTGTAGGAGTTGTACTGGGCCGGGTTGTTCAGGGTGATCCAGGCCGCGTGGAGCCCTTCCACCGCCGCGCCGTCCGGACCGGTGACCGGCTTCAGTTCGTAGAGCACGCCCGGCGCGGTCGCGCCGAAGTGTTCGTCCCCGTACAGGTCGTGGTTCTTGATCCCCGTCTCCCGCGGCCATTTGTTCAGATTCACGGATGGCAAACCCCCTTCTAAACTCTCTCCACTATGATGGCCAGCCCCTGGCCCCCGCCGATGCACAGGGTGGCCAGCCCGAGCTGTTTGCCGCGGTCGGCCATGGCGTGGAGCAGCTTGGTCAGGATGACGGCCCCGGTGGCCCCGACGGGATGACCCAGGGCGATGGCGCCGCCGTAAATGTTGGTGCGCTCCGTGTCCAGGCCCAGTTCGTCGATGACGGCCAGCGACTGGGAGGCAAAGGCCTCGTTCAACTCCACCAGCTCGATGTCGGACAGTTTCAGACCCGCCTTTTCCAGGGCCAGGCGGGTGGCCGGCACCGGCCCCATACCCATGTAGACGGGCGACAGGCCCACCACGGCCCGGGACACCACCCGCGCCAACGGTTGCAAGCCCAGCTCGCGCGCCCGCGCCGCCGTGGTCAAAAGCACCACCGACGCCGCGTCGTTTTGGCCGCAGGAATTGCCGGCCGTAACCGTACCGCCCTTGACAAAGGCCGGCGGGAGGGCGGCCAGTTTTTCCAGGGAGGTCTCCCGGGGAAATTCGTCCACCGCAAACGTCGCCGTCTCCTTCTTGCCCTTGGGGACGGTAACCGGCGTAATCTGGGAGGCGAAGCGTCCCTCGCGGATGGCCCGCGCCGCCCGCTGCTGGCTCTCCAGGGCGAAGGCATCCTGCCTTTCCCTCGCTATCCCGTACTTTTGGGCCACGTTTTCCGCGGTCACGCCCATGGGCAGGTAACCGTAGATTTCCGGCGGCACCGCGCCCGGTCCGGCCTCGGTCAGGGAGTCCACCAGTTCGGCGTTGCCGTTGCCGTAACCATAGCGGGCCTTCTTCAGGTAGAAGGGGGACCGGCTCAGGTTTTCCGCTCCGCCGGCCACCACCACCCGGGCGTCGCCGGTTTCGATGGCCTGGCAGCCGGAAATGATGGCCTGGAGCGCGGAAGCGCAGTGCAAATGCACCGTGTAGGCCGGCACCGCCTCGGGCAGTCCCGCTTTCAGGAGGGCCACCCGGGCCAGGTTGGCCGCCTCGGTGGTCTGGCGGGAATTACCCATGACCACCAGGTCCACGTCCTCCCCGGCCGTGCCCGTGCGGGCCAGCAGTTCGGCGATCACGTGCGAAGCCAGATCCTGGACCGGCACGTCCCTGAGGGAACCGCCCAGGCGGCCCACCGCCGTGCGCACCGCGCCGGCTATCACCACGTCCTTGTCTTGCAAAAAATACACACCCCCGGTTTTTTAGAGCATGACCAGGCCGCCGTCCACGCACAGGGTCTGGCCGGTAATGTAACGGGCGTCGTCGCTGGCCAGGAAGACCACCGCCGGCCCCACCTCCTCCGGCTGCCCGAAGCGGCCCAGCGGGATCCGTTCCAGGTATTTGGCCGCAAAGCGCGGATCGTGGGCGATGGTCTCGGTCATCTTCGTCTCCGCCATCGGCGCGATGGCGTTCACCCGGATCCCGAAACGGGCCAGTTCCCTGGCGCAGGACTTGGTGAAAGCGTGGACGCCGCCCTTGGCGGCGGTGTAGTTGACCTGCCCCACGGTACCCAGGAGGCCGGCCGACGAGGTAACGTTGATGATAGATCCGCTTTTCTGCTCCATCATCGGCGTCGCCACCGCCTTCGTGCACAGGAAGGTCCCTTTCAGGTTGACGGCGATGACCCGGTCGAAGGCCTCCTCGCTCATCTTCCACAGCATGGCCGGCATGGACACCCCGGCGTTGTTGAAAAGCACGTCGATATGGCCGAATTCGGCCAGCGCCGCCTGCACCATCCCGTCCACCTGGGCGGCCACCGCCACGTCCACCTGTTGCACCAGCACCCGCCGCCCCATTTCCCGGGCCGCCCGTACCGGGGCGTCGTCCTCGCCCATGGCCCGGCTGGCCAGCACCAGGTCCGCCCCGGCGGCGGCCAGGGCCACCGCCGCGGCGGCCCCGATACCCTCCCGCGCCCCGGTCACCAAGGCCACTTTACCCGCCAGTTGCATCGCATATCCTCCCGTCCGAAAAACTCTTTCCCTTCGCCGCCACCAAAGGCGTCAGCCCGCTTCCTGGTCCTTTCCCTTTCTGACGATCGTCCTTTGGTCTTCGGGAAGCGGCGGCGGAACCCGGTCGCCGACCATTTTGGTCACCGCGGCAAAGCGCGGGGGACACGCGGCCAGGCAGGTTCCGCACCTGATGCACTTCTCCTGGTCGATCACGTGGATCCGGTTCCTGGCGCCGGCGATGGCCCCGGCGGGACACCGCCGGGCGCAGGCCATGCACGCCTGGCACCTGGACGGTTCGATGTAGTAGGAGACCACCTCGCTGAACAGGCGCTCTATCTCTTCAGTGGTGAAAAGTCCGTCATATTCCTCCGGACTCGCCAGACGCGCCGCCAGCTTCTCCCGCTCGACCATCTTGACGTAAGGAACCAGCCTGGCAACCCCGGCCAGCCTGGCCTTCAGTTCGTTGCCGTCCAACCCCTCGCTCCGGCCCAGCGGTCCCAGTTCCTTCACCTTGCGGCCGAACTCGCTCATGAGTTCGGCAAAAAGGATCCCCTCACCGGCGGACATGAATTCAACCGACAATCTTTCCGGATTCAGCCCCACGTACTCCAGAATCCTGCGGCACAGAAGCACCATGTTCAAGGCATGGTAATTGCCGTGGGTGGTGTAGTTGCACTCGTTCAAGCGGCAACCGGCAACGAATACCCCGTCTATGCCATTGGAAAAGGCCCTGAGCACATGTTTCAGGTCGACCCGGCCGGAGCACATGACGCGGATAAGCCTGATTTCCGTTGTGTATTGTAGTCTGGACACGCCAGCCAAATCAGCAGCGCCGTACGCTCACCAGTGGCAGACAAAACCCAGGATCCTCGGTTTGAACGTACTCATTCCTTTTCACCCCTTTCCCCGTAATTCACCCAAGACCGCTCAACCACCCGCCCCCGGCCGGGGGTTGGACCCGGTGCTTGCCATCCCTTCCGGCCGGCCCTGACCTTGCCACGCACCCTCCGCGGCCGCATCGATTTCGCTTTCGATCTCGTCGTCGGTAAAGTGCTTCAGGGAAATGGCCCCCGTCGGACACTTGGTATTGCACAGCCCGTCGCCTTTGCAGAGAACGGGGTTGACCTCCGCCTTGGCGCCCCCGCGCCCCTCCCGCAAGGCTATGGCCCCGTAAGTGCAGGCCTCGGCGCACGCCCCGCACCCCATGCACTTCCCCGCGTCGACTTCGCAAACCGAGCCGGAGGCCACCACCGTGTCGCGGGAAAGCAGCGTCAGGACCCGGCCCGCGGCCCCGTAAGCCTGGTTGACCGTCTCGGGCAGGTACTTGGGGTAGTGGGCCATCCCGCACAGATACACTCCGTCCGTGCCGAACTCCACCGGCCGCAATTTGACATGGGCCTCTTTGAAGAAGCCGTCCGGACTCAGGGTCACCTTGAACAATCCGGCCACTTCCCTGGTTTCCGGGGCCGGCACCACCGCCGCGGCCAAGGCCACCAGGTCGGCGTCTATCTCGAGCCGCCGGCCCAAGACCGGATCGGGCACGCTGACCTTCAGGACGCTCCGGCCCTCCTCGTCCTCACCCGGTTGCACCACGGGCTTGTCGGAGGGTTCCCAGCGGATGAACCGGACCTCGCGGCCGGCCGCTTCCCGGTAATAGTCCTCCTTGAAACCGTAGGTCCGCATGTCCCGGAACAGAATATAAACATCCATCTCCGGTTTGAGCTCTTTCAGTTTCAGGGCGTTCTTGACCGACTCGCCGCAGCATACCCGGCTGCAGTAACTCCGGTCCTCCTGCCGGCAGCCCACGCACTGGATCATCACCAGACGGCGCGCGTCCATGAGCTTCCCGTCGCCCCGCGCGATGCGTTCCTCCAATTCCAGATGCGTGATCACCCGGTCGTCCGCGCCGTAAAGGTATTCGGTGGGCGCGTACACCCCGGCCCCTATGGCGATCACCGCCGCCCCGTGCCTTATTTCCGTAATCCCCCGCTCCGACCGGACCGTGGTCACGAAATTGCCCACATAACCCGCGGCCTGCGTGATGGTGGCGCCGGTGTACACGTGGATCAGCGGGTTCCGGTAAACCCGGCGGACCATCTCGGCGAGGTAGGCCTGGACGTCCAACCCTTCCAGGGTATAATGCAGTCGGCGGGCCATGCCCCCCAGTTCGGTCTCCTTTTCCAGCAGGTGGACTTCGTGGCCCTGGTTGGCTATGGACAGGGCACAGGTCATGCCGGCCACGCCTCCGCCCACCACCAGCGCCGCCTTGTTCACCGGCAGGTCGAATTCCCGTAACGGCTCCAGGTGAGCGGCCCGGGCCACCGACATCCGGATGATGTCCTTGGCCTTTTGGGTGGCCTCTTCCTTCTCCTTGGAATGGACCCAGGAGTTGTGCTCCCGGATGTTGGCCATTTCGTAATAGTATTGGTTGATCCCCGCCTCCCGCAGGGTGTCCCGGAACAGCGGCTCCAGGGTCCTCGGGGAACAGGCGGCCACCACCACCCGGTTGAGCCCTTTTTCCCTGATCATGTCCGTGATCTCTTTGGCCGAATTGGTGGCGCAGGAAAAGAGCTGTTCCTGGGCGTGGACCACGTTCGGCAGGGTCAAGGCGTATTCCACCGTGGAGGGAACGTTGACCACGCTGCCGATGTTGGCCCCGCAATGGCAGACGAAAACGCCTATCCGCGGCCGCTCGTCCGACACGTCTTTCTCCGGGGGATACACCCTTTCCCTGGTCAACTGTCCCCGGCGGTAGTCCAGGAGTTCGCCGCATTGCGAGCCGGCGCCGCTGGCGCTGAAAACGGATTCCGGAATGTCCGTGGGTCCCTGGAATGCTCCGCTGACAAAGATGCCGCCCCGGGTGGTCGCCATGGGATTGGCCGGATCCACCCGGCAGAAATGGTGCGGGTCGAGTTCGATACCGAACTTTTGGGCCATGTCCGTGGCGTTGACCGGAGGATTCAAACCGACGGACAGCACCACCATGTCGAATTCCTCTTCTTTTACGCCATCGTCGGTGGTGGAGTACCGTACCGTTACATTTTTCGTTACCGGGTCCTCTTTCACTATGGACACGTAGCTGCGAACGAACCGAACGCCGGCGAGGTCCGCGGTCCGCTCGAAAAACCGTTCGAAGTCCTTGCCGTAGGAGCGAATATCATTATGAAAGATGGTGCACTCGACCCCGGCATCGTGATCCTTGGTCACGATAACCTGCTTCTGGGTATAAGTACAGCACACGGCGGAACAATAGCTGTTGCCCCCCGGGGTGACCTGCCGCGAGCCGACGCACTGGATCCACGCGATCTTACGGGGATGTTTCCGGTCGGAGGCGCGCAGTATCTCGCCCTGGTAAGGACCGGTGGAGCAGAGCAGCCGCTCGTAGTCCATGCTGGTGACAACGTTGGCAAACTCCCCGTAGCGATATTCTTCCCGTAAGCGTGGATCGTAGGGCTCCATGCCGGGCGACAGGATTACGGCGCCCACTTTCACCTCGATCTTCTCGGCCGTTTGACTGAAATCTATGGCATTGTTCTTGCACACCGCTTCGCAGATGCGACACTTTTTCTCCTTGAGGTAAAGGCAGCTTTCATCGATATACGTGACCAGGGGAATGGCCTGGGCAAAGTATATATGGACGGCCTTGTTCTTCGATATTTCCTGATTGAATCGATCGGGATATTGCGCCGGGCAATATTCGACACACGTGGTGCAGCCCGTGCACCTGTCCTCGTCGATGTACCGGGGCTTCTTGAGCAGCGTCACCGTAAAGTTTCCGGCCTCGCCCTCCACCCGGTCGACCTCGGTATAGGTCAGTACCTCGATGTTTTGATGCCGGCCGACCTCGACCAGCTTGGGAGCGAGTATTCACATGGAGCAGTCGTTGGTGGGAAACGTCTTGTCCAGTTGGGCCATGTGCCCCCCGATGCTGGGCGCCCTTTCCACCAGGTAGACCCGGAAACCGGCGGCGGCCAGGTCCAGCGAGGCCTGGATGCCGCTGATCCCTCCGCCCACCACCATGACATCGCCCAAACCGGTATGGCCAAACCCTGGCTCTTTTGTCACTGTCCATCACCTCGTACCATAATACGTGCCGCCGGTCAACCGGCGTCGACCGCGTCCGCCGGAACGGGCCGCGCCAGCCGCCCGGGATGCGAATACACCAGGAGGCGCCCGCCGCCGGCGTAACGCGCCAGGGTGATCCCCAGGTCGCGGGCCATGAACACGGCTGTGGCGGTCGCCGAATGCCGGGAAACCACCACCGGCGTCTGCATCCTGGCCGCCTTGCGCAACATTTCCGAGGAAACGCGGCCGGTGGTCAAAAGCAGGCGGTCCCGGGTCGGGATTCCCCGCAGCAGGCACTCCCCCTGGATCTTGTCCAGGGTGTTGTGCCGCCCGATATCCTCCGCCGTCACCAGGAGCCCTTCGGTGTCGGCCAGCGCCGACGTGTGCACGCCGCCCGAGGCCTTGTACATTTCCATGCGCTCCTGCAGTTGCTTCATCAAAGACTGTATCCGGGCCGGGGGCAGAACCAGTTGCGAGTCCACGCGGGGAGTGTCGGTCCGGAAAACCGTGCCGCCGCCGCACCCGGAGGTGAGCGTCCGCGCTTTGGGCAACTCGTACGCGGCATCCGAAAGCCGCACGTCGGCCACCGCTTCCTCTTCGCACACGCGCAGCAGCATGACGTCGTCCAGGCCGGCGATGATGCCCTCCCCGTACAGGAAACCGAGAACCAGATGGTTCAGCCCTTTGGGCGTGCATTGGATGCTGACCAGTTCCCGCCCGTTGACGTAGACGGCCAACTGCATCTCGGCGGCAACGTTCACCGGGATCTCCACCCAGCCCCCGTCCGCGAACCGGTCGCACACGATCTCCGCCGCCACGCCGTTTTCATCCCGCATGTTTTACCCCTCGATCGCTACACGAGGTCCTGCAGGACCTCGGTAAGGTCTCTGACCTCTATGGACTCTTCCTGGTTCATGATCAGGCGGCTGTCCTCGAAGTTGGTGATGCAGTAGGGACAGGCCGTGACCAGCACCCCGGCCCCGGTGGCGAGCGCCTGTTCCAGACGCAGGTTGGCGAAGCGTTCGGACCTGGGCGTTTCCATCCAGATCCTCCCGCCGCCCATGCCGCAGCAGAGACTGTCTTCGCGCGCCTCGGACATCTCGGTCAACGTCAAACCGGGTATCTTCGCCAGCAGTTGCCGCGGTTCGTCGTAGATGCCGTTGTGGCGGCCCAGATAGCAAGGATCGTGGTAAGTGACTTTACGGGGATATTCCCCGGTGATCTTCAGTCTTCCCTCGCCGACCAACTGCAGCAGGTACTGGGAGACATGGACCACCTCGAAGTGCACCATGAACTCGGGATACTCGTTCCTGAAGGTATGGTAGCAGTGGGGCGAGGAAACCAGGATCTTTTTTACCCCGTTTTCGACGAACGTTTTGATGTTTTCCCGCGCCAGGCGCTTGAACAGTTCCTCGTTGCCGGTCTTGCGGACGCTCTCCCCGCAGCAGTTCTCCCTGGCGCCCAAAATCCCGAAGTCCACCCCGGCCTTGTGAAGGATGTTCGCCGTGGCGACGGCCACCTTCCTCAACCGCGGGTCGTAACTGGGGTAGCAGCCGGGAAAGTACAGAATCTCCATCCCTTCCGTAAACGGCTTGACCGGCAAACCCTTGGCCCACTCGGCCCGCCTGGCCCGCTCCTCGCCGAAGGGATTGCCTTCCGCGGCCAGGCCCGCGCTGACGGTGCGCAACGGCTTGGCCCCGCCGGGGAAAACGTCGTAGGCCGTGGCCATCCGGCGCAAAGCGACCATGTCCTCAATCTGCCTCACGTCCCGGGGGCATTTCTGCGGGCACCGGCCGCAGGTGGTACAGCGCCATATTTCTTCATGTTCTATCTCGGTCAAGCCGAAGGTAGCCTCCCGGATCAACTTACGCACGCTGAAAGTGGTAACCCTGTTCCACGGACAGACGGTATCACACTTTCCGCATTGATAACAGAATTTTACGGCCGATCCGCCGTTGGCCTTTATCTCATCTATTACCTCTTTGAAGGGGGCTACCGTTTCCACGATTCGATCCTCTTCTTTCCCCAGAAATGTTCTAGCCCCGCTGGGACATCCGGGCCACGGCGTCCTCTATGGTCCGCAATCCGTACTTGTCCGCCAACGCTTTCAAGCCGGTTTCCATCTCGTCCAGCTTCAGTTCTTCTTCCACTTCCTCTTCCCTTTCCTCGTACACCAGGGCGTCGGCCAGACACCACTGGACGCACAACGGCTCTTTCTGGGGCGGATCGTCTTCGCACATATCGCATTTGAGGGGAAGACCGGAGGCGGGATCCTTGAAAACGGCCCGGGAGGGACAGGAAGCCCGGCAGAACTCGCACTCCTCGTACTCTTTGCCGCCGATGACGTACCGGTCGCGGCCCATGCATTCGGCCGGCACGTACTCGCCCGCGTAGACGGGGAGATATCTGTCCCGCAAGGGATCGCGAATCAGCCGGATGCGGGACCGCGCCGGATTGTTGCTCCCGTATTTCGGCGTCGAATGGAAGGAGGAGCAAATTACCTCGCACGCCCGGCAGCCGTTGCATTTATCGACGTCAATCTTGATGGTCTTGACCTTTTTCTTAACCTTTGCCACTTTTTACCCTCCGTTCCCCGGGGTTGGCGACACGGCTCCTGCTTCGTCCCCCCCGGCTCAAGCCGCGGGTTTGACCCCGCCATAACCCGACCGGGCGGCCCGCTCAGGTGGCCGGGGCGTTGATGATCCCCCGCCGCTCGAGGTCTTCGCCGACATAGTCCAGGGAAAGCTCATGCAACGACTCTTTGGTGGGAATTCCCTGGCTGTCCCAGCCCTTGAACCGGTAATATTCGTCCAGGAGCCTGGCTTCCAGGTCGGGAAATCTCTTCCTCCAATGATCTTCCGGCGGCTTATCGTCCGCGCGGCGCAAGCCTCTTCTCACGTTCACGGCGCGGACCAGGGTCCGGTTGCGCCGGGCTATCCGGGTCAATTCGGCTTCGTCCATGTCCATCCCGGTGGCGGCCGAAATGATGGCCGGGAAATTGTGTATATGGTAGGGGGGCTTCAGGTGGAAGGAGGACAAACCGGCGCACACCCCGAGGGCGTCGTCGATGTAGTGCATCCTCTCCATCCAGTCGACGATTTCACAGGTGGCCTCCACGGTGGGATAATATGGGTTGGACCGCTCCCCACGGGGTTCCCAGTCCAGAAAATATTGTTTGAACTTCTCGTCGGGAACCTGGAACCAATCCTTGACGAACTCCTCCCGCTCCTCCCTGGTAGCGAACGGCGCCTGGGGAAACTGCCCCTCGATCTGGGTGATGTTCATCTTCTCGCCCGTGGCATACATCAGGAAATAAACGGGGTTCAGCATGCCCAGTTTGAGGGGCAGTTGCTCATGCTTCTTGATGTTGTTGTGAGCGTACGCTTCCGCGCCGTTGCCGATCTGCCGGGCCGCCCAATAGGTGCCGTTGGCCAGGACGTCCCCTATCCCTTCCCGCCGGACGATCCGGTCCAGCAGCCAGAAGAAGCGGCCCTCGGTGTCGGACGGCATGCCCGGCAGGTCCCGGTCGGTCAGGATGCCGGCTTCGTAAAGCTCGAGGGCGAAGGCCATGACCTGCGGGGTCGAGTATCCGTCCACCCCGTATTCCGTCGCCCGCTGGGCGATCCGGAAGCCGAAATCCAGGTCGGAGTATGCCGCCATGGTGTAGGTGAGTTTGGTGAAGCATTTCATCATGTACGTGGGAAGTCCCGGGACGGAAATGGTCGCGCCGCATTTCAGCGGACAGTTGTAACAGCTTATCAACCGGGTCCGCACGCCTTCCTGGGTTTCCCGCCACTTCTCCTCGATTTCCGCGGTCCAGAAATCCTTTCGCCGGGTGCGGGCGTTTCCCCAGGTGAAGTTGGTGGTATGCCACTCCTCGTCCACGATGGCCATCTCCTGCGGCGATCCGAGCACCGACAGGATGGGTATCACTCCCTTGATCGGGTTGGCCTGGCGGAATTTGGTATATTCCAGTACCTGGTTGCAAAGCTCGATGAATTGCATGGGCCGCGCGACATGGACGTCCCTGGTGCCCCGCACGGCCACGGCCTTCAACCCTTTGTCGCCCATGACGGCGCCGATGCCGCCCCGGGAGGCGCTGGAGCGGCCCTGCTCGATGGAAGCGTAGTAGACCCTGTTTTCCCCGGCCAGGCCGATGGCGGCCACCTGGGCGTTGGGTTCGTTCAACTCCCGCCGGATGAGTTCCGCGGTCTCGAGGGCCCCCTTACCCCGCAAATGCCCGGCGTCGCGGATTTCCACCCGGTCGTCCTTGATCCAGATGTAAACCGGATGGGGCGACCGGCCGCGGATGACCACCTTGTCGTAACCGGCATGCTTCAGTTCCGGCGCCCAGAAGCCCCCCATCATGGAGTAGGCCATCAGCAGGGTCTGGGGCGAAAAGGTGGAGACGATGGTCCGGTTGGCCCCGGGCGCCGGCGTGGCCCCCAGGAGGCCGGCGCTGAATATCAGCAGGTTTTCGGGCGAAAAGGGTTCCACCTCGGGAGGAACCCGGTCCCACAGCAATTTGGCGTTGGTACCCAGCCCGCCCAGGTGCAGCCCGGTCCATGCCGGGTCGGTTTCCACCCGTTCGATGTTTCCCCGCGACAAGTCAATTTCCAGATGATAGCCCGTCTCGCCGTATCGCATGGCCAAACCCCTCTAACATACCCGATTGGCCCTGGCGGGCCGCAATTCCCACCGGATTCACGGTGGCGGTTGTCTAATACATTATATAGGAGTGCCGCCGCGAGCAAAATCGCTTGAAAGCATGAAAGCCGGGTTATGCCCCGGTGTCACCCATATGGGTGAATGCTAGATGCACCATGCTAACCCGCTTCCCTGCCAGAACGCGTGACCCCCGGGGCCCGGCCGCGGTTCAGCACCCTTTGTTCGCGATCCGGGCCACGGCGTCCAGGAGATGGCGCAGCCCGTATTTCTCCGCCAGGGACTTCAACCCCAACTCCATCTCGCCGGGCGGCGCTTCCTCCCCGCACCCGCCGGGCGGGCCTTCCTTCTCCTCGTAGGTCAGGGCACCCAGGGTACAGGCCTGAACGCACAACGGCTGGTCGGGTCGCGGGTCGTCCTCGCACATATCGCACTTCAGTGGCAGGCCGGAATCCGGTTCCCTGAAGAGATCCCGGGAGGGACAGATGGTCCCGCAAAAACTGCACTCGCTGTATTCCTTGTCGTCGATCGTGTAGACGCGCCGGCCGGTGCACTCGCTTTTGGTATAATCGCAGGAACGGATGGGCACGAACTCGTCGTTCTGTTCGTCAATAATCACCCGGATGCGCGACCGGGCCGGGTTGACGCTGCTGTATTTCGGCCGGGCGTGAAACGCGGCGCAAGACAGCTCGCACGCCCGGCAACCGTTGCACTTGCCAAGATTGACTTTTATCGTCCTGATCTTCTTTCCTGTCTCAGCCATTTGGCCGCAACCACTTCCCTTTCCGGGCGCCAGGTCTGACACCGCCCTCGTTTTGCGCCCCCGCCCTCCCGCCGTGGACCACGTTTTCCGGCGGATAGCCCGGGCATCCGCCCCATCGACCCCGGGACCCGGCGGGGCCGGGAACGGGGGCCTGACCGGCGGAACGATCTTTTTTCAACCACCCCGCCCAAAGGCGGGGGCTTACCCCGGTGCCTCCGGTTCAAGGGCCGCCGACGCACCGGCTTCAGGAGGTGGCAGCCGGGTCCTGTGTTTTCGCTGCGGCCAAAGCGTTGTCCGCCAGGATACCCCGCCGCAGAAAGTCTTCGCTCACATAGGCCAGGCCCAGTTGCTCCAGGGTCTCCCTGGTGGGAATGCCGTCCCTGTTCCACCCCTTGAACTCGTAATAGTCGTCGAGCAGCTTTTGTTCAAAGGCACGGTCCCTGACGGCCCAATGGTCCTCGGGCGGCTTTTCGTCCCCCCGCCGCAGGCCCCTCCTTACGTTGAGCGCGCGGACCAGGTTGCGGTTCCTTTGAAAAGCCCGCCACACCAGGTCCTTGTCAAACGCGATGCCGGTGGCCAGGGACAGTATGCGGGGTATGTTGTTGATGTGGTAGGCGACACCCCCGCCGAACTGCCCCCGGAACGACGAAACGAAACCGCACAGGCCGACGGCGTCGTCGATGTAGTGCATGGCCTCGTTCCAATCGGTGATGGCACAGGCCGCCTCGTTCGATATTTCGTTGCGTTTTTCCCACTCGAGAAACCATTTCTTGAACCGGTCGTCGGGCACGGCAACCCACTTCCTGACAAACTCTTCCCGCTCCTGGCGGGTGGGAAGGGGATCCTGCGGGAAGGACCCTTCGATCTGGGTGATGTTCATCTTCTCGCCGGTGGCGATCATGAGGAAGTATGGCGGGTTGACCTTACCCAGCTTGATGGGGACCTGCTCGAATTTCTTGGTGGTGTTGTGGTCGTAGGCCTCGGCCCCCTTGCCGATCTGGCGGGCCGCCCAGTAAACGCCGTTGGCCAGGACGTCGCCGATACCTTCCCGGTACACGATCTTTTCCAACAGGTAGTAGAATCTGCCCCTGACGTCGGAAGGCATCCCCGGCAGGTCACGGTCGGTCAGAATACCGGCTTCGTACAATTCGAGGGCGAAGGCGATAATCTGGGGCGTGGAGTAGGAGTCCACCCCGTACTCCTGGGCGATGCCAAGTATTTCATAACTGAAATCCAGTTCTTGAAAAGCAGCCATGTGATAGGTGTCTTTGCCGAAGCATTTGTAGCCGAATCTTTTTCTTCCCGGGTAGGAAATAACGTTGTGACATTTCTTCGGACAGTTGTAGCAACCGGTTTGCCGGTCCATATGGCTGTACTTTAAGTTACGCCATCTTTCTTCCAGTTCCCGGCTCCAATAGTTCCTTATCCGGGTACGGGCGTTGCCCCAGGCGAAATTGTCGTGATGGAAACTGTCGTCCTCATCGACCGCCATCCAGTCCCCGACATCCGGACTATCCGAGATTTCCTTCCGCAGGCGCAGGCACAACTCGAAAAGCTCGGACGGACGAGCGATATGGATGTCCCTGGTGCCGCGCACGGCGATGGCTTTCAGCCTCTTGTCGCCCATGACCGGACCCGGCCCCCGGGACGCGCTGGCCCACCCGTGTTCGATACTGGCCGTGTACACCCTGTTTTCCCCGGCCTGACCGATGGCGGCCACCTGGGCCCGGGGCTGTCCCAGTTCCCCCCTGATGAGGGCCGCCGTCTCCTGGGCGCCTTTCCCCCGCAGATGACGGGCGTCGCGGATTTCCACCCGGTCGTTGTCGATCCACAGATAGACCAGGTCGGAGGCCCGGCCGCGGATGACTATCTTGTCGTAACCGGCGTGTTTCAGTTCCGGGCCGAAATGGCCGCCCATCAAGGAATGTGCCAACAGGTTGGTCTGGGGGGAAAAGGTGTTCACCGCCGTACGGTTGGCGCCGACCACCGGGGTGCCGTTTAAGAGACCGGAGCTGAATATCAGCACGTTTTCGGGCGAAAATGGTTCGACTTCCGGGGGAACCCTGTCCCACAGGATCCTGGCGGCGGTACCCTGTCCCCCCAGGTGCAGTTCGGTCAACCGGGGATCGGTTTCCACCCGCTCGATGTTGCCCCGGGACAGATCCACTTCCAGGTTGTAGCCTGTCTCGGCGTACCTCATTGGCCTACCCCTCTTCCCATCGTCCCAAGCCCTTCGGTTGCCCGTCCGGGCCGGGCGGGCGTCCGTCCTCCCGGCCGGGGAAAACGCCGCCCCCTACGATTATATAGCGGGCGCGATGCCCGGTATATAGCCATTTCGGGTGGAAAAGGGTTTACGGGTGCGGCGGCGGGAAGTAGCCCATCGGGGTGGCGGTTTGTACGTTCCCGGGGGCGGGACCGATGACGGGACGCCTACCACGAATGCCGGACGGCCCCTGCCGGGCAGGCCGCCCGGCAGGGCCGGCCTCCCGGCGGGCAGGGGGCGCAGCTGTACTTGATCTTCCGGCGGTGCTCCTCCCGCACGGCGACCACCACGTCCCCGTAGTCGTCCTCCGTAACCTCCAGCACCCCGGCCGGGCACGCCGCATGACATCCCTTGGCCGCGCACGCCGCGCACCGGCCGGTGTCGATGGTGATGAACCAGTCGCCCGAACCGTCCTGGTAGCCGTAACTGGCGAGCATCCGGCCATTCCCCCCTGGGCCTACCGGCCTTTTTCCGCCAGGGCCCGGGCGAACAGGGCCGCTCCCAGCGCCCCGGCGACCTGGGTATCGTAACCGGTCGAAAGGGCCCGGACACCCAGTTCCCTCTCGATGCGCCGGACGATCCCGGCGTTTTTGGCAATGCCGCCGGTAATGGCGAATTCGGGCTCGACGCCGATCCTTTCCAGCAAAAGGACCACCCGGTGGGCCATGGCCGCGCAATAGGCGGCCAGCACTTTTTCGCGCGGCCACCCCGAACGCAGGAGGCCGGCGGCCTCGGTCTTGGCGAACACCACGCAGGTGCTGGAAACCGGCTCCGGCTCCTCGTCCACGGCCAGGGACAGTTCCCCCGTCTCCTCGACGGGAACCCCCAGCAAATCGGCGAACACCTCCATGCCCCGCCCGGTACCGGCGGCGCACTTGTCGTTCATGAGGAACGAAGTGACCCTGCCGTTTTCATCGCAACGAATGGCCTTGCAGTCCTGCCCGCCCATGTCCAGCACGGTGCGCACCCCGGGTCCGTAGATGAAGTTGGCCCCCCGGGCGTGGCAGGCGATCTCGGTGACGGTTTTGTGGGCGAAAGGGACGTTGACCCGTCCGTAGCCGGTGCCGACGGTGTAATGGATGTCGGCCAGGGTGAGACCGGTACCCTCGACGGCCCAGTCGAACGCTTTGCGGGCGCTCATGGGGCTGTCCGCACCGGTGCGCGTGCTGGCAAAAGCGAAAAGTTCGCCATCCACCATGACGACCGCCTGCGAACTCACCGAACCCACGTCCACGCCCGCGGACCGGATTTTCCCGGCGCGCCAGTCGAGATCAGGGTTGTGCCAGTTGTATTCCTTCCAGCGCCAGAACTCCTTCCTGGCCTCAGACATGGGCCTTCCCTCCGTCCCCCGTCTTTTCCCGGGCCGCGCAGGCCGCTCCCAGGGCCGTAACGTATTCCGGCGCCGTTGGGACCACCACCGGCAGGGCCAGCCCCTCCCCGAACGCCTTGACGAAAGCGGCGTTCCTGGCCACGCCGCCGGCCAGGACCACTTCCCCTTGCGCGCCCACGCGGCGGGTCATGGCCACGATGCGGCCGGCCATGGCGTCGACGACCGCCCGGGCGATATCCTCGCGGGCGGTGCGGGCGTGAATGAGGGAAACCACTTCCGACTCCGCGAAGACGACGCATTGGGCGTTCATGGGCACCACCCGGGTCGACTTCAGGGCCAGCGGCCCCAGTTCGTCCAATTCCACTTCCAGGGCCCGGGCCATGGCTTCGGTAAAGGAACCCGTCCCGGCGGCACATTTCTCGTTCATGGCGAAGTCCGCCACCCGGCCGCCCGTGTCCAGGCGGATGGCCCGGCCCTCCTCGGCCCCCACGTCCACCACCGTGCGCGCCGCCGGCACCAGGAAGAGCGCCCCCCGCGCATCGGCCCCCACCTCGGTGATCCGCTCCCGGGCGAAGTCCACCTCGTTCTTGCCGGCCCCGGTGGCCACCACGGCCGCCACGTCCGGCCATCGCCGGCCCGCCCGGTCCAAGGCTGCGGCCATCGCTTCCCGGAGCGCATCCTTTTGCCCGAAGCCGGTCGGGCGGCTGTACCGGGCCAGGATCCGGTCCCCGTCCAGGATTACTACCTTGGTATTCTTGTTGCCGACGTCTATACCGGCCGTAACCACGGCAAATCACTCCCCACCAAACGCCCTGTTTCCGGAGGCGTGGCTCTCCGCCCGCATATTTCGGCGTCACCTTCCCGACTTCCTTCCCGTCCGAAGACCGCCGGACCATGCCGGCAAGCTTCCGCCCGGCGTTCCTCCGAAAGACGGCCCCGCGTCGCCGGCTGGAAAATATCTGCTTGGCCTAGCCACATGGGGTGAAAAAAAGGTTAGGCGCCCTCCCACGGGCTAACCCGTGGGAGTGAAGCGCTACGCCATGATCAAATATTTCAGGAAAGGATTGCAGGGAAAATGACACCGATGTCAAATATCAAAGAGAGAGCCGCCAGCCGGAAAACCATCTACCGAAAGGGGATACCGCCGTCAACGTCAACGTGGACCGGCCCAACGTGGCCGAATTAATTCTCTTTTGCCGGGTGGGGCCGTCCCTCAAATCGGTCAAACGCCTGGAGGGGGCTATCGTCGGCGTTTTGCGGGCGGCGGTGGACAATCTCCAGTTCGCCCACGCCGCCCTGGTCCTTTCCCGCCCGGGCCGGGAGCCGGCCTGCTGGCAGGTCAACCAGGGTCCCGGACATGAAAACGGGGGCGCCTACCGCATGCTGGTGGCCTCGCTCAAGCGCGGTGACCCGGCCGAACCCCTGGCCCTGCTGGCGCCCGCGGCCCATGCCCGGATCCCGGTCATCCTGCGGGCCGGCGACCCCATCGGCACCATGGAAATCGGCATCTTTCACACCGACGAGGCCAACGCCCGCCGTCTCCTGAACCAGGCCACCTCCCTGGCCCGGCACATCGCCGATACCGTCCAGGAGTCCCTGTTTTCGCGCCAGAAGGACCGCAACCTGCGCAAGTTGGCCGTGTGGCTGGAAACGGTCTGCACCATCAGTTCCACCATGAACATCGGCCAGGTCCTGCACGTGGTGGCCCAACTCACCGCCGACTTGTTCTCTTCCCGCTGCTGTTTCTTCCTTCTGGCCGAGGAGGGCCGGAGCCTGGACCTGGGAGCGGCCGTGGGCAGCTACGACCAGCTCATCAAGAAGAGGTTGAAAGCCTTGAAAGGACAGCCGCCCTTCGAGGCCATCACCCAGGTGGTGCGCACCGGACAGCCGCTGGTGCTCACGCCGGATAACATCGGACAGTACGTGCCGGCGGAAATCATCGCCGACTTCGACTACCGCTACATGATCCTGGCCCCGGTGATGGTGCAGGGCGTGCCCCGGGCCGTGATGCAGGTGGACCGCACCGGTGACGGGTGCCCGTTCAACTCCGAGGAGGTTTCCATCGTTCTGGCCATGGCCCGGGAGACGGCCATCGCCATGGAAAACGCCCGCCTGATCGAGACCCTCGCCCAGAAAGAGGAACTCCTCCACCAACTGGTCACCAAGCTCATAACCGCCCAGGAGGACGAACGCAAACGCATCGCCTCCGAAATCCACGACGGGGCCATCCAGGCCCTGATCGGCATCTGGTACCGGCTGCAGCGCCTCACCGCCGACGCCCGCCAGACGCCGGCCGATTTGGAGGAGCAACTGGCCCTGGTGCGCGACTCCCTGTCCCAGCAGATCCAGGAAATCCGCCTGGCCGTCTACAACCTGCGGCCGGTGATCCTGGACAACTACGGCCTGGGCCCGGCCATCCGCGCCCTGCTTCATTCCTACGAGGAGGAGCACCATCTGCGCTTCGAACTGGCCCTGGAAGGAGCCGGGAAGCGGCTGCCGGCCACGTTCGAGATAACGGTGTACCGCATCCTCCAGGAGGCCCTGGCCAACGTGGTCAAACACGCCGGGGCCACCCGTGTCCAGGTCATCCTCATCGTCGGCCGGGACCAGACCGTCCTGGTAGTACGGGATAACGGCGTGGGCTTCGACATCCAGGAACCGGCCGCCGAGAAGCGTCCCCAGTTGGGCCTGGCCAGCATCCGGGAAAGGGTGCTTCTCCTGGGGGGCCAGGTGCGTATAGAGTCCCAGCCGGGTCTGGGCACCACCCTGACGGTGAACGTGCCCACGCCCCGAGTGCAGGAGGTGGCGGAAAATGGCTAACATCAAGCTACTCATCGTGGATGACCACGCCATGATCCGGGAAGGTCTCGTGGTCATGCTGAAACCCTACCGCGACATCGAGGTGGTGGGCACCTGCGCCGGCGCCCTCGAAGCGGCCGAGGCCGTGGAACGGGTCCAGCCGGACGTGATCCTGATGGACATCAAGATGGGCGGCATGAGCGGCATCGAGGCCACCAGCCGGATCGTGGCCAAATGGCCGCGCATCAAGGTGATCTGCCTGACCATTTACGAGGACGCCGAGTCGGTGCGCATGGCCCTGCAGGCCGGCGCCACCGGGTACATGCTCAAACAGGCCGGCCAGGAGAAACTGGTGGAGTCCATCCAGCGGGTCTACCGCGGCGACATCGTCATCGACCCGTCCCTGATGGGCCAACTGGTCAACGACTACACCCGCCTGGCCCAGGGCGTGGTGAAGAACCGCCCCTCCCCCCTGGCCGACGGCCAGGAACTGACCCCGCGGGAAGAGGAGGTCTTGAACTACCTCTCCCTGGGGCTCACCAACAAGGAGATTTCCGCCCGCACCCACCTGGCCGTGGACACGGTGAAAACCCATCTGCGCAACATTTACCGCAAGATGGGGGTGCGAAACCGTTCCCAGGCCATCACCGAGATCATGCGGCAGAGGGGACGGATGGTATAAGGTTTCGCCCGGCAACCGCAACGGGTCGGTCGTCGGGAACGGCGCTATTCACCACGAGACAGGACGCCGCCATGAATAACTCCCTCAAGATATGACCCTGCCGACCGTACCCCCGGCCGCCCTTGTCAGTAAAACACAACTGACCCCTCGGATAGCTGATTTGCACATCTCTTGAAGGCAAACCGACCGAAAAAGTCCGCCGGCCATGCGAACAACATTTTCTTTTTACCCTGATACATAGGTTAATCCTGGTCCGCGAAAAGAGATGGTCGCCCCACCGGGCGACCATCCCCACCTCGCGACAGCCGGAGAGGACGGAACTCCCATCCGGCTCCGCCCACTTGGCTCTCCTCATTCATCCCGCTGCACCACCAGGGCGTCCACCACTACGGCGCCGCGGGAGGAAACCACCAGGGGATTGATGTCCAGTTCCGCGATGCGGTCGGCATAATCGGTGACCAGGCGGGACACTTTCAGGATGACGTCCATCAGGGCCTCGACATCCACCGGCGGACGGCCCCGCATACCCTGCAGCACCCGGTATCCCTTGATTTCCCTGACCATCTCTTCCGCGTCCGGCCGTGACAGGGGAGCGATCCGGAAGGAAACGTCACCCAGGGCCTCGACGAAAATGCCTCCCAATCCGAACATGAGCACCGGGCCGAAAACGGGGTCCCGGGTCATGCCGACGATTACCTCCACGCCGCCGGCCGCCATCTCCTGCACCAGAACCCCGTGTATGTCCGCGTCCGGCGCGTGCCGGGCGACGTTATCCATGATCTCGTCATAGGCCTGACGAACCTGTTCGTCCCCGGACAGATTGAGTCTGACCCCGCCGGCGTCGGTCTTGTGGGCGATCCCGGGCGACTGCACTTTCAAGGCCACCGGGTAGCCGATGCGGCGGGCCAACTCCACCGCCTCGTCCGCGCAAGCCGCGAGGCCTTCCCGGGTGACCGGAATGCCGTAGGCGGCCAGGATCCGCTTGGCCTGGTATTCGGTCAGCGGTCCGGAGCCGGCAAGTTCCGGCACGGCCGGCACGGCCGCCACGGTTTCCGGCGGCGCCGGCTTCGCCTTCACCACTTTTTCCTGGTACCACGTCAAGGCGGCCACGGCGCGGGCCGCCTCCAGACCGTCGGGCAGGACGGGGATTCCCGCCTCCCTGATCAGGGCGAGATAAGACGGTACCACCTTCGATCCGTACGCCACCCAGGAGACCATGACCACGACCTTGTCCGTGGACCGGTAGAAATCGATGATGTCCCTGGTCACCGCCGGAGCCGCGTCATCGGTCAGGAACACGTTGACGATCACGGTGTGGATGTTGTCGTCGGCGGCCAGGGCGGCCAGACATTTGCCGGCCAGACGGGGGTCGGTTTCGGCCTGGGCGGTCAGGTCGACCGGATTGCGGGGAGAGGCGAAGGCCGGCAGGTATTCCTCCAGAAGGCGGCGGGTTTTGCCCTGTAACTCGGGAACGTTCAGGCCCAGGCTTTCGCATTTATCGGCAATCACCACCCCCGCCCCGCCGGATCCGGAGAGAACGGCCACGTTCTTTCCGGCCGGCCGGCGGCCGCTACGGAAGACGGTAACGAAAGACGTCAGTTCGTTCAAGGATTCGATCCGTATGATCCCCATCTGCCGGAAAAAGGCGTCGTAGACCTGGTCGTCCCCGGCCAGGGAACCGGTGTGGGAGGAAGCGGCCCGGGATCCGGCCCTGGTCCGTCCCACCTTCATGATCAAAAGGGGCTTGGAAAGGCGCAGCGCGCGTTCGGCCGCGGCGCGCAGCTTGGCCCCGTCCCTGGCCCCCTCCAGGTAGCCGCCGATCACCCCGGTTTCGTCGTCGTCCAGAAGGTAGGAAACAAAGTCGGCGAACTCCAGGTCGGCCTCGTTGCCCACGCTGACGAAGGAACTGAAACCGACACCCTTTTCCGTGGCCTGGAGATAGATCGTGGCCCCGAAAACACCGCTTTGGGTGACGAAACCCAGGGTCCGGGGAGTCACCGGTTCCACGTCCACGATGCCGGCAAAAGAGGCCATCACCGCCTTGCCCAGGTTGACCAGGCCCAGACAGTTGGGCCCCAGGATCCGAATCCCCTTTTCCCTGGCCCGGTCCAGCATTTCCCGCTGCAGGGCCGCGCCCTGCGGTCCCACCTCGGCGAAGCCGGAGGTAAAGACGACGGCCGCCTTCACTCCCTTTTCCCCGCACCGCGCGACGGCCTCCGGCACCATCGCCGCCGGTACGGCGATGATGGCCATGTCCACCTCCCCCGGTATGTCCGTTACCGCGGGATAACACTGGAGACCGGCTATCTCCCGGTGCCGCGGATTGACCGGGTAGATCCTCCCGGCGTAACCCCTTTTCGACAAGGCCAGAAGCGGCCGGCCGCCCGGTTTGGCCGGGTTGGCCGAAGCACCGATGACGGCGATGGACGCGGGGTTGAAAAAAAACGCCATGTTGTTGCCGGCCACGGCCGGGGTCGGATTGGTCGTTTCCATCTGCTGCACCTCGCGGTAAAACCAGGGGTCCTTGCGTCACCAAGCCGTTCCCCTGATCCATAAATATACCAAGGGTAGTCTACCACAGGTGACGGTCCCTTTTCCACCGGCCCGGACGTCGTCACATGATTTCCGCCAGTATCGCCTGGGCGTCCCGGAGCGCGCCGTCGGCCTGCCCGGCATCGAGGTGGAAGTTCTCCCGCAGGCCGATCCCGACCTCGGCAACGGGCCGGCCGTCCAGGAGCCGGGCGAAGGCCCACCGGGTGGCGGCGCCATAACGCCGGGACAAGTCACCCGGCGACCCTCTCCGCCTTGGTCTTGTCATCTTCGATCCCATGTCCCTCCGCCCCTTTCCCCCAAGTTGCCGGTCCGTACGGCCCCGGAGGGCACCGCCCCGCCCCGCGCTTTGGCCAGGTTGATTATTATACTGAACTCCGTTCCCTATAATAAATTATCCACCTTTGCGCGACCCGTGTCAAGGCCCAAACGGCGGACCAAAACCCCGTTTTTCGGGCCGCTTCCCCGGGCGGACGTTTGACGTCCGGGCCCAAAGAATATAGAATGCAATACAAACCTGCCGCCGGCATACACCCGGCAGCGGAAGCCAGAAAAACAGGAAGATCGAACCCATGCCTGAAAAGAACGCCGGCTACAACGCGCCCATCCTTTACAAAGCTTTCGCCGTCCTGGAAGACATCGCCCGCACCCCCGCCGGCCTGGGCGTGAGTGAACTGGCCCGCAGGCTTTCCATATCCAAAAGCACCGTCTACGGGGTCACCCAGGCCCTGGCCGCCATCGGGGCCCTGACTTACAACGCCCGCACCAGGAAGTTTTTCCTGGGTCCGACCCTGGCCCGGTTGGGCAACCAGGCCCTGGCCGGGATGGACATCCGCGCCCTGGTCCGTCCCTATATGGAGGAACTGCGGCGGGAATTCAACGAAACGGTGTTCATGGGCATTTTCGCAGAGAACGGGATTACCATCGTCGAGAAGGCCGGCGGCCGGCAATTGGGAATAGACGCCCCGGTGGGCACCCGGATTCCCCCCTTGGCGGGGGCTGCCGCCAAAGTGTTCCTGGCCGGCCAAAAGGAAGCGGTGCTGGAAGGGATCCTGCGGGAAAATCCCTTGCCGCGCTACACCGAAAACACCATCAGCGACGCCGGCGCCTACCGCCGGGAGTTGGCGGCAGTGCGGCAAAAAGGCTATGCCACCGACTACGGGGAATACATGCCGGGCGTCAACGCCGTCAGCGTGCCGCTTGCCGACCACACCGGCCACCCGGCGGCCG
>Ga0078972_1005726_pt1 | contig 31023 bp, 26 predicted proteins | sample YelNatPaOPGAMG01_FD_67568 | JGI IMG/M metagenome (GOLD analysis project Ga0078972, IMG submission 67568) | Hot spring thermophilic microbial communities from Obsidian Pool, Yellowstone National Park, USA - OP-RAMG-01 (SPADES assembly) (version 2) | ecosystem: Environmental > Aquatic > Thermal...
TCCAGTTCGTCAGGCAGATTAACTATCGAGATAGCTTTGAACGGGCATTTTTTCACACATATGCCGCATCCTGTACACAGTGACTCGACAATGACTGCTATGCCTTTTTCAAAACGTATCGCTTCTATTTTGCTTCGCACCATCGGACAGAAGCGATAGCACATCTTGTTGCAACGCTTTGTCTTGCACTTGTCAGCGTCCAGAACTGCAACCCGCGTCATAATGAACCCGACGATGAAACCACACAACTACTGGGTTATAAACATAAACCTTTCGAGCTTCTGCACCATCCTGTTGCGTGAAGATGAACGACGCGTCACGCTACTGAATTCTCACAGGAATTCAGTTCAGAAACCGAGAATAGTGACACAATTATTTCTCCAAATCGAATACAAGACAAGAAAAGCAGAGTCTTACTGTTTTTCCTAGAGAAAGAACATGAAAATACTCACCATGTCGCGCGTGTTTTACCATTCTTCTTCTTCGAAATCTTCTTCTTCGTCCCATTCTTCATCTTCAGAATCTTCCTCTTCGTCTATCATCATATTCCACCTCCACATTTTTTCAGTGCGTAGTGAAGACATGGTTGAAATCTTTAAGGATTATCATACGTCAGTTGTCGAGAAAAGTGTCATGTCCAGATGCAATGGTATTTCTTATCCTTCTTATTTCACACGTTTCGCCGTCAGAGAAGCAACAGGATCTTCCATGCCAGAGGTGATGTATGCCCAGCACATGTTTGGCGAGTTGTGAGCAGCACCGAATCTTCCTTGCGTGTCGACAGCAATCAGCCCCATCGAATTGTATGAAGCTGAAAGCCTCTTATTCACAAGTTTTATTGCATCCTCTACCGCATTGTCAGCAGGCTTGCCGCCTTCCATGTAGGTGCACACAGTCTTTGCCAGAACGAGCCGGATGGCGATCTCTCCGACACCTGTGGCTGAGCAAGCTCCAGCCAGATTGTCTGCATATGTACCGCATCCGATCAGCGGCGAATCTCCGATTCTTCCTGGAAGTTTCAATGCGAACCCCCCCGTAGAAGTTGCAGCCGCAACGCTTCCACGCTTGTCAATTGCGACCGCCCCCACAGTATCAAGGCTGAAGATTTCTGGATGGCACTTCACCAAATCATAGAGCCTCGGAAGTTCAGATTTTCCTGCAAGCAACTCTTTCTTCTGGTCTTGGTAGTACTTGAGTCTCAGTTCTGTCACAGGGTTCCTTCTCTCGAGGCGATAAAGGTTGGCAAGCTTCTCCGCCCCTTCGCCAACTACGAACACATGGTCAGTCTTTTCCATCACAATTCTTGCCAAGCGTATAGGATTCCTGATATCATGCAGAAGGCCCGCTGCGCCTGCTTCAAGTGTTCTTCCATCCATAACTGACGCTTCCATCTCCACCTTCTTTTCGATATTCAAAGTAGAGCCGTAGCCGGCGTTAAACGCGCCTTTGTCTTCCATTGCGGCGACAGCCTCGACAACGCTGTCAAGAGCACTCCCACCATTCTTTAAAATGTCAAATCCTGTCTTCGCCGCCTCTTTCACTCCTCTTATGCCGTCTTGGCTACGTTCAGGCTGCCAAGATCCTGCGCCACCATGGACCACTATCGTAGGCTTTTTTCCTCTCATAAACATGACCTTCCCATGCGTGGATCCGCTAGTTCTGACTTGACGGATTTAAGCTTGACGCCCCATAAGCGTCAAAACGAATAAATCTGTGCAGTTGATTATTACCTATGGGATGATGTGAGGCGACGGCTAAGAGCAGAAAGCGATGAAAAAGCCATTCAGCTACACTGACCCCTAATGCTTAAAGGCATTTGCTGTTCTTGACTGAACCAATAATCGATGAAAAAGAAACTGCGGCGTGCTCCATGCTGAAAGATTTTAACCTTCTCGTTACGACTTGGCGAGGAAATGAGAACAACGCCCGCTCCGAACTGAAGCGGCTACTCGAGGCAATCGGTGAATCTTCGCCTAGCGTCGATAAAACCGGCGTTTCAGGGCTGATAGTCGCCAAGACCATTTCAGACCCTTTTGAAGTGATCAACCAATTCCGCAATATTCTACATGAACGTCCCTACGAGTTTCGGCATGCGCTTAGACTCATACCGATAGAAAAAGTAGTTCACACCGACCTCGATCAAATTAAAGAAGCAGTTACTCAGCTTAGCTCAAGAATCGGAGAGAACGAAACCTTTCGAGTGACCGTTGAAAAACGATTCACAGTAGTACACACGCGTGACATTATTGAAGCGGCTACCGCAAACATAAAAAGAAAAGTCAACTTGAAAACCCCAGACTTCATACTGCTGATCGAAGTTATCGGCGGCTTCACAGGCCTGTCGCTGACAAAGCCGAATGACACCATCTCGGTTCTAAAAGAAAAGATGCTCTAGCCTAATTCTGTACGGCCACTAGAGCCACCTGCTCTATGACGAGATCAACCAAGGCCCTTTCGAGGCTTCCTCTGCGTCCTACCGCTCGAAGCTGGTTCTCAGAAATCCTGAAAAATCTTCTAATAGCCTCGAATTTCTCCTGTGAAAGCTCAAGAACTCCATCATCGCGCGGTCCGCCAACATTCTTGGAGATGGTCGACAAGACGGATCGTATAAGCTCGAACTGCTCTCCAACTATCAGAACAGCTATGTCTGACGAACTCGGTTTGACGCCGAGAAGCCGTGTGGCCTTTTGGATCTGATTCTGGGCCGAAGCATAGAGAAGGGTCTCAACCGCAACACTCTTTGAAATATTGCGCTTGCTCCTGAAAGCCACAAGGGCATTAAGGACTGCAAAGTAAAGATGCTCCCACGTAGCAATGAGAGCAGCGTCGAAAAACTGGACGTCAACTTGCACAGGCTTCTCATCGTTCAGCGTCTCCAAAAGACCCTTCAAATCTGTGATCTTCACGTCTCTGAAACCAGCTATCTTGACGTATTTGCCGAACTCCTCTAGTTGCTTCAACATGTCTTGTCACCTAGGGCCGCCATGAACCTACTATTCAGGCTCCTACAAAATATGCTTATCCCATTCTGGCTTCTGTCCCAGAACTGCCGGAGGTCCATGATAATTGTTGATCTGAGCGTGTTCGCGCGAGAGAATCGAATCGAACTGCGAATCCGTCGCGTTCGTGAATTTTATTCCCTTTCATAGTGACCGCTGATATTGTAAAAACGAAATTATGCCTGACAATTTGCTAATCTAGTCAAACCGCTCACAACACGCGGGCTTTCACACAGCATGATGTTTTCTTGGGCCTGCTGCTCCGCAAACCGAGTGAAGACGCCCTAAAGTATTCTTCTCCCTTTCTCTGCCACCAGTTTTCCATTCTTGAAGACTTTTTCGGCCAGATTTATACCGTAGTGATATGAAAGATACTTGTGGTTTGGAGCGTCGAAAACAACGATGTCAGCCTTTTTTCCTTCTTCCAAGCTTCCTATTTCATGAGCCCTATCTATCGAATAGGCGGCGTTGATTGTTGATGCAGTGAGGGCTTCTTCAGTGGTCATTCTCATCTGCAGAACTGCAATGTTCATCATTATCTGCATCGATTCGCACATGTCCGCTGCACTCAAGTCAGTTGCTAATGCGACGGGCAATCCCCTGTTGATAATGTCTCTTGCTTTCGCATATGTACCCAGATAGCAAAACGGTGTAGTTGGCAGAAATGTCCCGATTGTGCCTTTTCTTATGAGTGCTTCGATCTCTTCTGGGGTTGTGAAAATCAGGTGGTCAGCCGAGATCACTCCTAATTCTGCGCCCAGCTTTGCTCCTCCACTGTGAGCAAGCCAGTCAGCATGAATCCTCAATTTCATACCATACTTTCTGCCTGTTTCAAGTATTCGTCTTGACTGTTTCACATTGAAGTAACCTTTCTCACAGAACACATCACAGTATTCTGCCAGCTTCATCTCAGCAACTTTCGGGATCCATTCTTTAACTATTTCATCTGTCAGTCTGTCAACTTTGCTTTCATATTCAACAGGGATCCCTTGAGCCATAAAGGTGGGGACTACGTCGATCGGATGTGTCTTGCTGAGAATTTTGATTATTTCCATTTGTCTTATTTCGCCGTGAAACGTCATTTCATATCCACTTTTGGCTTCTATCGTTGTTGTGCCGTGTATCAGCATCGTGTCGAGGATCTGCGCCGTCCGTTTCAGCAGTTCTTCTGTTGATGCTTCACCTGTTTTTCTGAGAGTTGTCGGCATTCCTCCTCCTTTGGCTTTGATTTCAAGGTAAGGAACACCTTTCACAGCCATTTTCTCAAGTTCTTCTTCTCTCGAACCAGCAAAGACCAAATGAACATGAGAATCTACGAGGCCAGGCGTGACAAGTTTGCCACTTGCATCAATGACTTCATATCCCTTCTCAAGCTTACTCAGAACCTCTTTCGTTGTTCCAACAGCGACTATTTTTCCATCTTTGACCGCGACTGCTCCATCCTTTATTACGCCGAGATCATTCAGTTCTTCTTTGATTCGAGGTCTGTCGTTTTTTCCCCTTAAGGTCGCAAGCTCATTTGCGTTTATTATCGCGAAATCTGCCTTTGTTGCCATATTATGCTACTCCTGGTTCGCTGCTAAACATCTAGATATTTTTCTCTTTCCCATTCGTGTACCGTAGAATTAAAGTCCCTCCACTCTTTGGTCTTGAGCTGCAAGAATTTCTCGCAGAATTCGCGTCCCAAGGCGTCTTGAAGACACTTGTCTCTAGAAAACGCGTTTAGCGCATCTCCGAGATTTTCTGGAAGCACTTCGATTCCTCTTTCACTCCTTCGTTTCTCACTCATTTTGTAGATGTCTTCTTCTACAGGCTGCGGGGCAGCGATTTTTCTTCTGATGCCATCTAGTCCAGCGGTCAAAATACCAGCGAATGCAACATAGAAGTTGCATGATCCGTCTGTGGGTCGGTACTCCACTCTGGCCTTCATGCCTTTTCCAGGTGGAACCCTGATGAGAGCTGACCTATTGTATCTTGCCCAAGATATGTAAACAGGCGCTTCCCATCCTGGAACGAGTCTCTTGTATGAGTTTACAGACGGGTTTGTAACGGCCACTAAGGCTTTTGCGTGAGCTAGGATCCCAGCCAAAAAACTCAAACCTGTCTTGCTCAGACCAACGTTTCCATCTGGGTCACTAAAAAGGTTGAGGGTTTTTCTGTCATCTATCAGAGTAGTGTGAGTGTGCAATCCAGCTCCATATTGACCGTGAAAAGGCTTAGGCATGAAAGATGCGACAAGTCCCTTTTTAGCAGCCATCAACTTCACTAGGAATTTGACCAGGTAAAGAGTATCCGCCATTCCTAATGCGTCAAGATTGCTTAGGTCCATTCCCCATTCCAAACCCAGTTCCAACTCGTATTTTCCTGGAGGCACTTCATGATGGTGTTTTTCAACCAGCACGCCCATATTCCGCAGGTTTCTAACGATTTCAAGTCTCAAGTCGGTGCCGAGGTCTGCCGGAGGAGTAGCCAAGTATCCACCTTCGTCGAGCAGCCGGATTTCGCCGTTTTCGGTCTTTCTGAACAGAAAATACTCCATTTCACTGGATGCATAGCACCTGACGAAGTTTCCTAAGCTTTTCTTGACATCGCACATGACTTTCTTAAGGATAGATCGTGGGTCGACAGCCAAGGGAGTGTCTGAGTCAGGTTCATAAATGCTGCAGGCTACTCGTCCGACTCTTTCAGGGAAAAGTTCAGAGGGCAAAATGACAAGTGTGTTTATGTCTGGCATCAGCTTAACGTCACTTCTGCTTATTTCCACCATGCCTATGGATGAACCGTCTATGTGTATACCTTTCTCGATTATCTTGGGAAAAAGCTCGGACGGTATCCAAAGAGAGTGCAAGCCGCCGGAGATGTCTGTAAACTGTAAGGCTATGTCCCTTACATTTTCCTTTCGAATTGTCTTCTCAATTTCCGATGTGCTCACTTGGGTCCCTCAGAAAACATGGCTTCTTCTTGTTATATTGTTTTCCTCAGCATCTGCACACACTCGAGTGAATGCAATGGGGTTTATATTCACCGATAGTTAAAGCCCTTAGAAGGTGAGGGATCGCAAGATGGAATTTAAGGTGAATGGAGTGCCGATTGACGATACCTACTGTGAGACCTTTACTGTGCGCATCGCGAGAATACTTGTAACATCGGTGAACAGAAAATGGGCTTTAGAATCTGCTTTAGAAACCAAAGGTCTCGGCAGATCGGCTACCATTCCTCCTTCAGAAGCGTCCATAGAGATGGAGGCTAAACCTGATGAGACTCCCGACGGCAGGTCGGGTTTCATAATTCAATTCATCGACAGAAAACTAGAGCCGCTTAAGCAGTGGTTCATAGTTCGAATAAGAAAGGGAGTCATGCCGTATCCCAAGACGAATGTGTTTGATGCTTTGCCGAAGGAGATGGCTGAAGAAACTGTGGATATAAAGGGCACAATCATACAGACTTTCGGAGATGGGTTTGAGCAGGAGACAGAAGTGTTTGGAAGGAAAGTCTTCAGAATACCTAGGATGGATGGAGACTTCTTTGTTGAGACAAAATTTGGGATTGCGAAAGGCGTGGCCGGTGGCATGTTCCTGATCTTGGCGAAGTCAGATGAAGCAGCTTTAGAAGCTGCTGAACGTGCAGTTGAGGCCACAAGATCTGTTCCGTTTGTAGTCGGAAAATTTGCTGCGTCAGGAACCAAGGTCGGGGGGAAGACCTATCGGGAAGCCATTGCAACAACGAATGATGCATACTGCCCGAGTCTGGTGCGAAACGAAGGAAGCAGAATCTCTGAGGATGTGAGATGCGTTTATGAAGTCATAGTTAGCGGACTGAGGTCAGAGTATGTAAACAGAGGATTGAAGGCAGGCATAGAAAGCGCTACAAGAGTTCATGGAGTTTTAGGAATAACGGCTGCAAACTATGGTGGAACTCTGGGAAAAGGAAAGATCCTTCTTCAAAATCTGTTTGATACTAAGCGTTGAGAAACAGGTTGGATGCTGCGAGTTGGCAGTTTGACTGAATACGGGTATGAAGATTCAGGAACAACCTCACGGAAAAACGATACGTATGAATAAGCCTGTCAAAGCTAGAGCACGCGAAAAAGTTGATTTACTAGTCGTGAATGCCGATGAATTGATCACACTGGCTGGCAACAATGAGAAACCTCGCACCAAGAAGCAAATGCAGGAGATCGGTATAATTCGCAACGGCGGTATGGCCGTTAAAGACGGCACGATAGTTTCAGTCGGAAAGACTTCTGACATTACAAGAAACTTCAAGGCTGAGGATGTAGCAAACGCAAACGGAAAAATCGTGATGCCAGGCTTTGTCGATCCTCATACGCACCTTGTCTTCGCAGGTTCAAGAGAAGAGGAATTCCAACTGCGCATTGAAGGCGCTTCATATACGGAGAACCTGAAAACAGGCGGCGACATAATGTGCACTGTTCGTGAAACACGAAAAGCAAGCGTTGAGAAACTCATCGATTATGGTACAGAAACATTGGATACTATGCTCGAACATGGCACAACGACTGTTGAGGCAAAAAGCGGGTACGGTTTGACCGTGAAAGATGAGATAAAAATGCTGGAAGTAATGCGACGCCTAAACCAGCTGCACAGCGTGGATCTGGCGCCGACCTTTCTAGGCGCAAATGCCATACCGCCAGAGTTCGCATACAACCCAGAAGATTATGTCAAATCAGTTACAGATGAGATGATCCCAGAAATAACTAAAAAAAGACTTGCTGAATTCTGCGATGTCTCCTGTGAAAAAGGAGCCTTTTCTTTGGAACAAGCTCGACGAATCCTGACGGCAGGGAAAAACCATGGTCTGAAACCGCGACTTCACGCTGACGAAATGAGTCAACAAGGCGGAGCAGAACTTGCAGCGGGAATAGGCGCCATTTCGGCCGATCACCTGCTCTTTGCCTCCGACGAAGGCATCAAAGCCATGGCACAAAAAGGAGTTATAGCAACACTGCTTCCAGCAGCTGCTTTCAGCATGATGCGCGGCAGATACGCAGATGCCAGAACAATGATCAACATTGGAGTACCAGTAGCTTTGGGCACGGACTTCAACCCAAGCTGTTGGGTAGAGAACCAACAGTTTGTTATCACGCTTGCCTGTCACCTGATGAGAATGACACCTGCTGAGGCCATAACTGCAACCACGATCAACGCTGCACATGCTATCGGCCGGGCAAAAGAGATAGGCAGTCTGGAAGTTGGAAAAAAGGGTGATGCCATAGTTCTGGACGTACCCAGCCACAAGTTTCTAGGATACAGATTCGGAGTGAACCTCGTAGACAAAGTGTTAAAAAATGGCCGAATTGTCTTTGACCGAGAGGCCGTTCGCAGTCGGGTCCGCCTGCTTGAAGACGACGAGGTGTAGGCCGAATTGTCCTTCAGCACCCTGCGTCTGCCATAAGAACATTAGGATGTTGGAAACTGCAAACAAGCCAAAATGCCGTTAGCCCTTCCAAGATAGGCAAAGAATTAATGTTTGTTCACTTTATTCTCGTTTGTGGTGATGTTGGTTGGTGAAGCTTGAACGGCCTGTCCACTGCCTCACTGGAAAAGAGTTGCACTGTAAGAACTGGCAAATAGAAGGGATACTGCGTATGCTGTGCAATGTCATCGACCCTGAAGTCGCGAAGGATCAGGACAAGCTTGTCGTCTACGGCGGAACTGGAAAAGCCTGCCGAAACTGGGAGTGCTTCGACCGAATTGTTGAAACTTTGACAGGTCTTGAACCCGATGAGACTATGCTGATACAAAGTGGAAAACCCGTTGCTGTCTTCAAAACGCATGAATGGGCTCCACGGGCTTTGATCGTTAACGCGATGCTCGTGCCAAATTGGGCTACGTGGGACTATTTTTATGAGCTGGAACAAAAGGGCCTTATCATGTATGGTCAGATGACTGCGGGTTCTTGGGCATATATTGGTACACAGGGCATTCTGCAGGGCACTTACGAAACGTTGGCTGAAGTGGCAAAGGAACACTTCGGCGGAAGTCTGCGAGGGAGAATTGTTCTCACGGCGGGCTTAGGCGAAATGGGTGGCGCCCAACCCTTAGCCGTCACGATGAATGATGGCGTCGCTTTGATTGTTGAAGTTGACAAGTGGGCGATTGAACGCAGATTGAAACACAAATACCTGGAAATGTGGACCGACAACTTGGATGAAGCCATGAGATGGGCGTTGGAAGCAAAACATAAAGGAATCCCTCGAAGCATAGGACTGCTGGGCAACGCCGCAGAAGTTCATCCTGAGCTTTTGAAACGGGGCTTCATCCCAGATGTTTTGACTGACCAGACAAGCGCTCACGACCCGTTGAACGGATACTACCCAGCAGGCTTAAGCAAAGAGCAGGCAGACACACTGAGGAAGAATGACCCAGAAGAATACTACCGTCGCGCTTCCGAAAGCATGCGCCTCCAAGTTGAAACCATGGTCAAGATGATGCAGAAAGGTGCCGTCACGTTTGATTATGGAAACAACCTTAGAGAGCAAGCGCACAAGGCAGGCTTCAAGGAAGCTTTCGCCTATCCAGGCTTCGTGCAACGTTACATCAGGCCCATGTTCTGTGAAGGAAAAGGACCTTTCCGCTGGGCTTCACTAGTAGGAGATGAAGAGGACATACTCATGCTTGACGATGTTATTCTGCGAGACTTTGCTTACAACAAAGAACTGTGCCGATGGATAATGAAGGCTAGGGAGCAAGTGAGGTTTCAAGGGTTGCCAGCAAGAGTTTGTTGGCTTGGTTTCGGTGAAAGGGCAAAATTCGGCAAGATAATCAATGATATGGTCAGAGACAGAAGACTCTCTGGACCAATTTGGATCGGCAGAGACCATTTGGACGGCGGCAGCGTAGCTTCACCCTACCGCGAAACTGAAGCAATGAAAGATGGAAGCGATGCGATTGCAGACTGGCCGATATTGAACGCTCTGATAAACGCTGTTGGCGGGGCTACATGGGTAAGCGTTCACCACGGCGGGGGAGTTGGCATAGGCTATAGCATTCATGCAGGCATGTGTCTGGTTGCGGACGGAACCGAAAAAACGGAGAAAAGAATCATGACTGTCTTAACGACAGACCCTGGGATGGCAATAGTCCGACACGCAGACGCCGGTTATGAGAAAGCTAGGAAAATTGCAAAAGAGAAAAAAATTAAGATGCCGATGTTGAAATAGCTGACCTAGCCTTGGAACACGAGCTGCATGTGAAAATTCTTGCGATGTGCAGGGGTTCCACGAGATCAGGCTGTGTTTACAGTTTCAGGAGAGGATATTCCAACAGGAAAAGTGTCTACGTGGTGGAGAGAAGGAAAGGAACGTTATGTTCATGCCAGACTGGGCAGTGAACTGCAGGATGGCTTACTGCGTACGCAACGTGAGAAATCTCCCTGAAAGCGCTTTTTGGACGATACTTCATCTATGGAGATGCATGCATGACAGTTCATAGAAGACAACAGCCAACCAGCTACTGCGTCTGTGAAGCATCCGCGTGAACTATTTTGAACCCTGAAGCTTTTCGCAACCTGTTCATCACTGCCAAACCTAATCCTTCAGTCGGAACCGCCTCGGCGATGATGACGTCAACTCCAGCGTCATCGAACTCTCTCAAAAGCTTGAACAGGTTCTTGGCAACACCACTCAGATCATCTCTGCTGCCCAAACTCTTTACAGTATCCGCTTCGTACTCTTGCTTTGTTTCGTCAGTGCCTAAAACACCTACTTTGCTGCCTCTGAGCTTGTAGAATCTGGCCAATTCATTCACTTTCGCGACTACGGCAAGCAGTCTGCCTTCTACCACAACTACATCGGCATCAGGCGCGTAATGTTTGTGTTTCAACCCAGGCGACTTAACCCGTTCAAGCGGCAAAGGTTTGTTAGCTATTGCAATCGGGTTCAGCTTGACTTTTCCGAGGAAATTCACGAGTGTTTCATATGTTGTTCCCCCAGGACGCAAAATCTCCGGCGGCTCAACTGTCATGTCTAGAACAGTGGATTCGACGCCTACGACTGTAGGACCTGCGTCCAAGACGGCATCAATCCTTCCGTCCAAGTCTGCCAACACATGCTCAGCTGATGTCGGACTGGGCTTTCCAGCTAGGTTTGCGCTTGGGGCTGCGATTGGACAGCAACATTCTCTGATTAAGGCTAAGGCAACGCTGTGCCTAGGCATCCTGACCGCGACCGTGTCCAAATCTGCAACTGTGACTTCGGGCACATGCTCAGACCGTTTAAGAATCAGCGTCAGCGGGCCAGGCCAAAACTGCTTCATAAGTCTTTGTGCTGAAGAAGACACCTCTTTGGCTAATTGGCTCACACATTCAAGGTTATCTACATGTACTATCGGCGGGTTGTCTAGGGGACGCTTCTTAGCTTTGAAAAGCTGCAGAACTGCCTTTGAATTGAAGGCATCAGCTCCAAGACCGTAGACAGTCTCGGTTGGAAAAGCCACTAAGCCACCTTTCCTGATGAAACTTGCTGCTAATCGAATCTTGTCGGGCTCCGGCTTCTGAGGGTCAACTTTCAGCAGTTGTGTCTTCATTATTTAAAATTAGAAACAGGTCTGAACATTTAAGCTTCATGAGGCAGGAAAAGAGAGCAGTTTAAACTACATAGCGGTCGATGACTTTCTGCATGCTCTTAGGCGCAAACTGTTTTGCTGCAAGCTGTCTGACGATGGTCATCATCTGCGGCTGAAATCGAGCGATATCTGTCAAGCTTACGAGTCCTATTAAATGGGTTCCCTCGACAACTGGTAGTTTCTTGATTTTCATCTGAAACATCAGTTTGACTGCTTCTGCAAGGTCCATTTTGGGTTCAGCAACAATCAAAGGAGCCGTCATCACGTCTTTTACCCTGGTTTTTGCGGCATCTTTACCTTCTGCAACAACCCGCTTCAACAGATCCCTCTCAGTCAAGATCCCGGAAGCTTTTCCTTTACCTACGGCGACCAAACAGCCAATCTCAAATTTGTTCATCACATCAGCAGCTTCTTTAACCGTCATGTCTTCGTCGATTGTTATGACTTCTTTCACCATCATGTCTTCGACCCTAAGCATAATGCCCGCTTCTTCCCCGCGTTCCTTCTCAACTGTTTCCTGTTTCTTTTCTGACAACAAAACCACCAAACCTTTTACGTTACTTATTCAGGACTACTTAAACTGATGTGTATAGTAATCACACTCACACGCCTTTCAGCCTGTTAACAAGGGCTTCAACACGTCTGCTGGAAGGAATTTTCCCTTTCTCAAACTTTTCCTTAGGCTTCCCAAAAGGTTTCGTCGCATCCACGCCAACCTTAGTTGTCCCACCAGTCAGCTGGTCTGCGGAAGAATCCAAGGTCGAGCCTCGAGCATTCTTTACAACAATCAAGTCTTCGTCAGCCTGAAAGCGAGTTGCTATCGCCCACTCAACCTCTGAAGCATCATATACGTTTATATCAGAGTCAACAACCACTGCGTGTTTCAAACTTGGATGAGCTGCGAACGCTGCAAGCAGAGCATTCTTCCCATCGCCCTCAACCTGTTTCTCAACCGATATTACTGCGTGCAGCCAGCCGCAGCCGCCCTTTGACAGGTTCACTGCATGCACTCTTGGCAGAACTTTCGAGACAGCTTCCCATATCATGATTTCATGCGGCAAGCCCATCATGATTCTGTGTTCGGCGCCTGAAGGGAGCAAACCATGATAAATATAGTCGTCCCGATGCATGATACCCATGACTTCTACCAACGGCTGTTTTCTCTTAATGTCATAGGTTCCCGTTATGTCCACGAAGGGACCTTCCTCAACCTCTTTCTCTGCGGAAATCTTGCATTCCAAAACCAATTCTGAATCGGCTGGGGCAAGCGCGTCCACATGTTCGCATTCGATCAGTCTGAGACCATCATTCAACAGGCTGTTGGCAACATCGAACTCTGACACGCCGAAAGGCATAGGAGAAGAGGCTGCCAGAAAAACTGCAGGATGAACACCAACAGAAACTGCCATGTCCAAGTCCTTGCCAGCTTCTTTAGCCATTCGCCACAGGTTGAACAAGTGTCTAGGCACCAGCCTGATTGCCAGATGCTTTCTGTCCAGAACCTGCAAACGATGGACCGAAACGTTCTCAACTTTGCCGTCTGGACTCTTTGCATGAACAACCCCTGAAGTAATATACGCTCCAGAGTCCCTCTCAAAATGTGTCAGGAACGGAAATGCGGACAAGTCAACATTCTTTCTTATGTTCTGTTTCACAAGACCGTCGCTTGCGACCTTCGTCTTCCTTGGCGAACGCCAAGCATCGATCACTCGACCGTAAAGGGAACTCTCCTCGACTCTTAAGGCAGCACAGATTCTTTTCCGTGTTCCACTGACGTTCGCAGCAACTTTGGTCTTGAAGCTCTTCACGTTATCGAAAAGCAGAAGAGGCCCATCATCAAAGTCCTTCATTACACGCGATATCTCAAATTTTGTGGAAAGCTGATCTTTGATGTGAAGAACTTGTTTCTGCTCGTCCATCTTTTTAATGAAATCACTGAAGCTCATGCTGTAACATCTTCTTTTTTCGGTTCAGTAACGGTGACCCTGTCTATCAGGGTTTTGAAAGCAGACTGCGCTTGAAACTCATCCATCTTCTCCAGGTAGATCGACACTAGAGCAATCTTACCTTTCAAGGCTGCAACATGCTCTGCAAACATGCGAGCTGAAATCGAATATCTGTCTCCCACGAGAATCGATGACGTCGGCGGTCCCAGTGCGTCTTTGGGTCTTGGAACTGCTACAGCCAAAGTTCCAAGCTTGTCCTCTCTTTCACTCAAAAGAACTAAACAGGAGTTAGTCATTTCCATGTACACTGCCAAAAAATGCTGGTTGTTCTGAACAATTTCACCCTTGACGATCTTTGCACGTTCCATTCTTGAATCTCCATCGACTTATTAATAGCTTCACGTATTCACTATTTATTATTTTCAAGAAACAGGGCATACAGATGGTTGATAATCGTTCCGAAGAAATCTTGAACATGCCGCGAAGAGCTTACACGTTGCCAAAACTGACAAAGTGCACCGACCCGTTTGAAACGCTTATTGCGACGATAATATCTCAAAATACGACTAAAAAGAACGCAGCAAAAGCCTTCAAGAGTCTTTGTAGCGGGTTCAAGATAGACCCGGAAACACTCACGAACAGCAACATACGAAAGGTCGAAGAATGTCTAAGAGTCGAGGGACTATTCCGACAGAAAACCAGAGCCATAAAAGAAGCGTCTGAGGCACTCGTTCAAAAATGGGAAGGCAAAATGGCCTCGATTCTTTCGTTACCGATTGAAAACTCGAGAAAGGAACTTATGCAGCATGGAGGCGTCGGACCAAAAACTGCAGACGTTGTACTGCTATTCTCAGCGCAAAGAAAGGTCATCCCAATAGACACTTATGTTAAGCGAGTTTCGAAAAGGCTGGGCCTTGCACCCGAAAATGGAAACTATGAAGTTGTGCAGAAAAATCTTGAAAGCCTCTTTAGACCAGAAGATTATCTTGCAGTCCACTTGCTGTTTATCCTGCACGGTCGAAAGACCTGTAAAGCACAGGCTCCCCTCTGTGTCAAGTGTCCCGTGAACAGATGTTGTCCGTCAATGCACCTGTGGGATAGAATTGATTGAACTTCCGCAAGAAGTTGCAGCATTCTTCCCCTATAAAGATGTTAGACCATTTCAAGATGAGTTCATACGAACGGTCTACAAAGCCGTCAAAAACAGATCTTCTGCAATTGTCGAGGGAAGCAACGGCCTTGGAAAGACTGTGGCAGTTCTGTGCTCATGTTTACCATTGGCTGAGGAGAACAAACTCAAGATACTTTACGTTGCTCGGACACATCGTCAGCATGACAGGGTGATCGAGGAACTGAAAGCCATTTCAATTAAGAATGAAGTCTCAGGACTTTCAGTCCGTGGGAGACATGAAATGTGTCTCAACAAGTTCGTGAAGGACAACGCACAGGACTCCCGGGCAGTCATGGAAATCTGTGAATTGCTGAAAGCCAAGAACAGATGTCCGTATTACAGGAATATAGAAGACAAGCGAAGACGATACTTTGAGATTCAGAGATACGTGACATCAAGCCCGTGCAGTGCGTCGGAAATCCTCAGAATCTGCCGAATCAGCCGCCTCTGTCCCTATGAAGTGGCTAAAGCTTCGCTTGAAAACGCAACGGTGATCGCACTCAGCTACCTGTACGTTTTCGACCCGTCGATCCGTGATGCTTTCCTGAAAAGCCTGGGCACTCCGTTGAACAAAATAATTTTGATAGTGGACGAAGCGCACAATCTCCCTGAAACAGCCGTCGACATCGCAAGCAGAACATTGACCCTTTACACGGTGAAGCATGCTGAAGAGGAAGCTAAACTGCATAAGCATAAGGAGATAGCCGCTTTCGCCAGAATCCTCAGAAACGAGATAGAAAGAGCAGCGGAAAAAGTTCAGAAAGAAACGCTTGTCAGACCCCAATCCCTTGTAGGCGCTGTCCAACAAAAAAGCGGCATCGATAACCCGAAAAAGTTTTTAGAACAAATCTTCTCCGCTGGAGCAGCTATCAGGAGAAACTCGCTCATCGAAGGAAGATACCCACGCTCCTTCATTCACATGCTTGGAGACTTCATGCTCAAGTGGCTGGAAACGAGTGAAGACGAGTCTTTCATTCACTCACTCTGCAAGTACAAGTCCAAAAGAGGATTAGAGACTGCAAGACTGGAAATAACGGCGCTAGACCCATCAAGAATAACTGAGCCAGTCTTCTCAAGCGTTCACTCAAACATCATTGTGTCAGGAACACTCCAACCTGTTGAAGCGTACATGAGAATAACCAAGCTTCCTGAAAACACAGTCCAGAAGGCCGTACCAGCACCCTTTCCGAAAGAACATATTCTGCCCCTCATCTGCTGCGACGTGACAACTGCAATGGACAAACGCACGTCAGCGATGTACCGTGTCATCGTCGAACACATCCAAGAAGTTGTGCAGAACACACCAGCAAACATCGGCGTCTTCACAGCTTCTTTTCAGATTCTTGAGGCCCTAAGGGACAACGGAATTGAGGGTGAACTGCCGAAACGCGTGTTCTGCGAGCACAGAGGGATGAGCTCCAAGGAGAATGAAAACATGGTTGAGGAGTTTAAAGCATATTCTCGCCGCGGCGGCGCAGTGCTTCTCGGAACACAGGGCGGACGGACGTCAGAAGGAGTAGATTTCCCAGGGGACCAGATGAATTCGGTTGTTATTGTTGGCGTGCCGTACTCTGAGCCAACGCCGAAAATGAAGGCGCAGATCGACTATTTTGAGAGATGTTTTCCTGGACGAGGCCGCGAATACGGCTACGTCATTCCTGCTATGAAGAAAGCTTCGCAGGCGGCTGGTCGTCCGATAAGAACGCTTGAGGACAGGGCAGCAATGATTTTTTTGGATTATCGGTTCTCGCTGCCGTATTGTAAACAGTTCTTTCCATCTTGGATACGCGACAACATAAGGATCTTACCGAACCAACGTGGATCGATTGCAAAGGAACTGCAGCGATTCTTCAGAAAAGCTTCCTAAAGGATGCAAAATCGGCGGTATTCTCGTCAGCAGCTATCGGCAGCTCTCTCATATTTCGGTCCAGCTTGACATTTCCCATTCTGAGCATGCCTATCTCTCCTGAGACAGGAGTGTTGACCTTCATAGTGTTTCTGAGGTAATCGATTTCCTGTAGAACACCCACTCCGAGAAAATTCCTCTCATTGTTGTACAGCCCGACGAACACTCCTTCTTCCTCCCCTTTCCGTGTCACAACGACTTTCTTTTTGGTGAATTCTTCAACCTTCTTTATGTTGTCTCCATCAATCCAGCGTCTTCTGCCAATGATTACATGTATTCTGCCGTCGAGTTCAGCAACATGCAGGGGCTTCATTCCAAGCAGACTGTAGATCCTGCTCGCCTGCTTAGCGCTCATACGTTTCTTGCACAAACCAAAAAGCTGACCCCCCTCAACCTTGACCCAGCTCAAGGAGAGCGACTGCACCTTTGAGCCCCTTAAGTATTTAACATAGCCCAATTCTCTCAGGTTCTTGCGTTTTTGCATGTCTCGTTGTCTAACAGTTACAGGAGATTCAACAAGGATTTTTCGAGTGTCTCCGAGTGCACTGTATATCGGGGCCAATTCATCCTTCTGCTGAATACAGAAGACCACATGCGGTTCAAGCGCCCTCACAAGTTCAAGTTTATAGCTGACAGCGGAGTCTCCCTCTGTCCAACCGTCAGTGTTTACTATGATAATGTCGGGGGTCCTTGCCAGTGACTCATTTTTCAGGGCAACCAGTCCCTCTGTGACGCCGACCGTTACCCTGCTGGGTGATGTGTCCCCGACAAAAACGGCGTTTTTTGCTTGAAGATTAAACAGGTCAGTGATCGGTTTCGCAACTGGAGAATATGCAACAGTGCAGGGGGGACCAATGTCAGATTGGCCAAGATCTCCGTCAAGAACGACAACTTTCCTTTTTTCAATCAGCGCCTTATTCGCCAGATACGTGCAGAAACTTGATTTTCCAGAGTCAACAGTTCCCAGTACTAATGCAACAACAGGTCTCGCTGCAATCTTCATGAGCTCCCCACAAGAAGTCGTCCACGACGGAGGAATCGTGTCTCCATCCACTTCTTCTGCTGTGGCATTTTCTCCCAAGGAAATGTCCAGACTGGCTGTTTCTCGCACTGCAAAAGGAAGCCTTTTTCCCTCACGTATGACTACTTTGCCAGCAGTATTCATCGCTGCACCGAAGACTTCTGCCCTCCCTGAGACCAGCATCACAGATGCGGGTCCGTTAACCAGCAGAGTCTTGTCCTTCTCAACGATTCGATTCACATGTTTTCCTCCTGGGGAATCTTTGACCCGCCCTTCCAGCTATGTGTATGGCTGAAATGATGTCTCTCAAGCCTCTTCTATGTTTCGCTTCACTCAGACAACTGCTTGTTCCAGCTTCGCTTACGCTTTCCAACACGACGTTTGAAGGTAAAGCTTTGTCCAAGATGCGTAAAAGGTTTTCTTTACGACTTGGCACTCCATCGCCGACTTTCACCGAGATAGAAGCCAAGTGGATATTTTTAAAGCCCTTCAGCAGTGCTTCAATCTTGTTCAGCGTTTCGTTGAAGCTGAAACAGTTTGCGGTCTCAATGACTCTTCCGTCTGCCAGCATTGCGATTCCAACTACGTCACCAGGGTCAACGCCAACTACGACTTTTTCAAAATACTCTTTTCCAGCAGCGATTTGAGATGCCTGTTTTACTATGGACTCTGTACTGTCATTTTCTTTATAGAGCAACAACCTCTTATGGTTTATCAGTTGCATTTCATCACGTGTTGTTATCACAACTTCTATCTCTGTAGGAACAGGTTCGCCTGGAGTCAGGCTTAGAAACGGCAGATTTTTCTTTCTAAGCTCGTCGACAATGAGGTAGTAAGCCTTCCCTGAAACGGTCACAACGGCTATTTTTGCTTTCATTATGTTATCCTGTGCACGCGGAGCTTTCCAACGCAGAAGAAATTATTAATTCTGAAGCTTATATCTGTTGACGTGCATGGATGTGTTAAGAAGCATCCCTACGGGCTGTAGGACACTTGATAACTACCTGAAAGGCGGAATTTCCTCTGGCAGCGTTACGTTGGTATACGGCGAACCTGAAACTGGCAAGACAACATTGCTGACGCAGTGTGCCATAAACTGCTCCAGACAGGGATACAAGACTTTCTTCGCAGACTGCGACGGCACATTCTCGGTTCGAAGGCTTTCTCAAATCATTCCTGAAGGATTTAAGGAAATAGCCGAACTTATCATGCTCGTGAGGCCTTCGAGTTTTCAGGAACAGACAACAGTTATAGACCAGTTAACCGATTACATTACGAAAGATGTTGGGTTAATAGTGTTTGACACTGTTACGTCGCTCTATCGCCTTAGGGTTGCTGAGTCTCCATCAAGAACCTTTGAGCTTAATCGTGAGTTAAACAGACAATTAGCAGTGCTGGCTCAGACTGCAACAACCCAGAAGATTGCGATGATAATTTCCGGCCAAGTTTACGCTGTCCTAGACAGTGTTTCTGCGAGTGTAGAACCTGTGGCCACAAGGGTTCTGAAGTTCTGGGCGGACACTGTATTGGCTCTTAAGCCGACCAGAGACCCCAAGTCAGTTACATTAAACTTGGAGAAGAACTCGCTGAAGCTTCCCCCTAAATCCTTTGACTTGAGAATAGAAAAAACAGGAATCTGCGAGTATTAAACTGGTCTACGGGTGCCCAGCGAATGGAAATCCTGAAGCTCATTGCTGAAGCGTTGAAGTTCATATTTCCTGCGTATTGCGCAAATGCTGTGCCAGTTCTGGCTGGAGGCGGCCTTCCAGTTGACCTTGGAAGGAAGTTTCGTGACGGAAAACCTGTTTTCGGCAAGAACAAAACTTTTAGAGGGTTCTTCTCTGGCCTCGGCGTAGGAACATTTGTTGGGCTGGTCGAGGCTTTCATATTCAACTATCCCGTTCTTTTTGGTCTGATGACGGCGCTAGGTGCGTTAGTTGGAGATCTAGCTGGAGCCTTCTTTAAGAGAAGGCTGAACATCCCTCCTGGGGGGTTGTTGCCTATTGTAGATCAACTTGACTTCATCATCGGTGCTCTCGCGTTGTCGTTACCGTCATTTTCCAGCATGCTCTCATGGGAGCTTGCAGTGACAGTCCTGATCATAACTCCGCCTATTCATTTTTTGATGAATTATGCGGCGTGCAAAGCTGGACTCAAGAAGAATCCTTGGTGAACTCAGCGGCCAAGTTTTATGCGTATGCTCTCTTCCAGGAATATGTATGCTAAGAACACAAGAACGAATCCTATCATGAGCAACATGTAAGCTTGTCGCGGTTTGTAAGCGTATTTTGTGCTTTGATACACTGTTATCATACCAATTATGCCAAGTGCGTAGACGCTCATAGCGATGATGCTGTCACTGATGAACTGCTCGCTAAGCTGTGGATAAAGAAACAGAAACTGCCCATTATAGTATACTGCAGGTAAGGGTTTCACTATAAGGTCATACAAGCCGCCTCCAAAAATGAAAACTGCGATGGAGATGACAATGACTGAAACAATGAAGCCTGACAATTTTGCAGTGGTTATTGCACGATAAATCCTATTCAGTGAAAAAGACAGCGATGAGAGGTTCCTTTTAATAGATCTTGACATTGTTTTTGTCTCCTTCTTTTGCCAGATGTTCGGCCACTTCTTTAGCCCATTCTCCTGTTAAAGAATTCTTGATAACCTCACTTAAATACTCTTTCCAAGAGACCCCGAGTGCTTTCTTCCAGACAGAGTAATTCTCGATGATGCTCTGATATGCTTCGGCATGTAGTTTGCAGTAGCCGAGTCTTTCAGCCTGTTTGCGGCACACCTTGCATTCCAACTTGTTTTCTCCTTTTTTTCGCAGGACACTCGGCGTTAAAGCAGAGTTCCCACATGTGCTTTCCTCTGGCGCGTACTTGAACCGTAGGCCATCCGCAACACTTACACTTCTTTCCTGTGGCACTGACGTGACTTTTTTGGGGAAGCGCAAAAGAAGTATTGCATCGCCCTTTGAAGTAGTTGCTGCATCCGATGAATTGTTTGCCGGTCTTCTTGGAGCGCAGAATAATAAGCCTGCCTGTCTTGCATGTAGGGCAGGAGCCCACGATTTTCTCTTCAAGTTTCGCTTTCACTGTCGTGCTGCTGAGCCTTTCGCCGACGCTTTTCTCGTTTATCCTAAGTTGTTCCAAAGCAGGCTTGAGAACATTCACAGCGTCCTCAAGAACATTTTCTCTTGTTTCTCTGCCCGCCTGAATACTTTCCATCTTTTCCTCAAGTTCTCTCGTAAGCTTAACTGAAACAATTGCTGGACAATAGTCCTTCAAGGTTTCGAGAACTTCGAAGCCGAGGTCGGTCATCTCGATTCTCTCATTCTTCACATACTTTCGGTCATAAAGTATCTGCAGAATTTCTGCCCTCGTTGATTTTGTTCCAATGTTAACTTCCTCCATTTTTCTCAGTAGACTCGCCGGGTTGTACCGGTTTGGTGGTTGGGTGAACTTGGCCAGCATTAGGACTTTTCTAACCTTGACCTTTTCTTCTTCATGTAGAGGAGGAAGCAGGACTTCTTCTGTGTGAACATATGGTTTGTAGAATTTCTGCCAACCTGCAGTGAGAGTTTTTCTTCCAGTCAGTTGAAACATGTGGCTGCCCACTTTTATGCGTGCTTTCATGATTTGTATAACTGCTGGCAAGCTGAAAATCGCCATAAAACGTCGTATCACAAGGTCCAAGACCTTCTCTTCGGACATTGTCAAAGTGCGTTCGGGCATGCGGCCTGTGGGGTAGATGGCAGGGTGAGCCGGGTCGTCTTTCGCTCCTTCTCTAGGTTTCAGGTCTGGCAACGCAAGCAGCTCTGCGGTCAGGCTTTTGTAACTTTGGAACCTGTTCAGATTCAGAAGAATCGCTCGGTAGTTTATGGTAGGTGGGAGCTTCTGGCTACTTGTTCTAGGATAAGAAATCAAGGCATCCAGATACAGCCGTTGGGCTATGTCCATTGTACGCTTCGGTGTGTATCTGAACAGTCGGTATGCTTCATTCTGCAGCGTGCCTAGGTCAAACGGAAAAGGGGGAGACTGCAGATATTCAGCAGATGCGACCTTCTCAACGCAGCCAGTCTTTTTGAGGCATTCATTGAACAATGTTTCCGCTTCTTTCTTGGTTTCAATTGTTCTTTCGTGCTCCACTTCATACGTTCGACCGTTTATCTCGACTCGAGCTCTCATTTCCCAGTAGGGTGTTGGAACAAAACATTTGATCGACGCTTCTCTTGCCCCGAGAAACATCAGCACCGGTCCTTGCACTCTACCTGTGCTCAGCATTTCATATCTTCCGCTCACATTCCTCGCTGCGATAGTTAAGGCTCTGGAGATGTTTATGCCGAATAGCCAATCGACTTCATGCCTTGCTTTTCCAGCTTCAACTTGGCCAAAATCGAGGTTTGGCAATAGTTCAGCGTATGATTTTTCCAGTTCTTCTTCGGTCAGGGTGGAATACTTCATCCGTTTTGACAGGTGCTCCTTGTTTCCACACGCGTACCTCATTATCGAATATCCGATTATGCTTCCTTCAACGTCATAGTCACATGCGTCTACGAAAGAGTCAGCGCCCTTTGCCAGCCTTGAAATGGAGTCAAGCCAGATGCGAATCCGCGCCGCGCCTCGTTCAGCCATGAACCTTGGCATCCACTTGAAGGAAAAGACAGGGTAGAAATCCCTCTTGTTCGTCTCTCCAACTACCGTGTACAAATGGCCCAGGGCAGGAACCACAACTATTCTGCGGTCACGTTGAGCAGCATAGTAGGGAACACCGCTGAGACTCATCTTGGCAGGTTTGTGATTCCTGTCCAAGGCCACAGCTATTCGTCGAGCAGCATCAGGCTTCTCTGTAATGACCAACGTGTATTTCTGCATGGGCAGCTCAACGTATCTGCTGGTCGCTATTTGAGTTTTGCCAGCAGCCCGATATTCACATATTGTCGTCTTCCCTTGACAAGACACGTTTGTTCCTTGCGGAACCAATAAAGGTTGATCTGCATTTTTCTTACCAACGAATAATAGCGCGACCAGTCTCTTGCACGGAGGAGAACGGCCAGCAACTGATAAATAGGTCAGGAACGTTAAGGTTGAGTCGTCGGCAGGTCAGGTGTAGGGGATATGCCTCAGCATGTTACTTGTAAGGAATGTGGCTACGTTTTGTATGATGGTGCTGAACTTAGGCCCCCAGACGAGATTATACATGAATACGATGGAAAATGCCCGAAATGTGGGCGAAAACTTTCTTTTATACCCATAGACGTAAACGTGAAGCCAACGAGATGACCGAAAGCTAGTGAAAACTTGGCGCAGAAGAACCGTCGAATACAGCTCTATGATGTACACCGGAAAACCGCGAAATTGACAGTCTTCGCAGGGTTTGAGATGCCTCTCTACTACAAGAACATAAGTCCTGAACATCTGGCAGTGCGCAACAGCGTAGGCATCTTTGACATCAGTCACATGGGAAGGGTGATGGTGGCTGGCGTTGACTCTGAAAAGTTTCTGAATTACGTTGTAACCAATGATGTCGCAACATTGCAGCCGAACGCAGCACTGTACTCGGTCATGTGCAGTGAAAACGGGGGCATCATAGACGATTTTATAGTTTATCGAACTGAGAAAATGTTCCTCGTAGTTTTTAATGCCAGCAATCGTGAAAAGGATTACAACTGGCTGGTCGAGCATTCTGGAGGCTTCAGAGTCACAATTCAAAATATCTCTGATGAGGTTGCCATGTTTGCGGTGCAGGGCCCAAACGCTGCAAAGACATTGCAGCCGATTTGCACTGAAGATTTGAGCTTAATCAGCAGGTTCAAATGTGGAAATGCTCGTCTGGCTGACGTTGACGTTCTGCTCGCACGTACGGGTTACACGGGAGAAGATGGGTTTGAGATATTTGTGTGGAACACAACTTTGAGCAGGCCGGATAATGGGGTCAAACTGTGGAACTCTATTCTTGAGAGTGGCAAGAAATGGGGGATAGAACCCTGTGGTCTTGGAGCCAGGGATACACTCAGATTGGAAGCTGGCCTCTGCTTGTACGGCAGTGACATTGATGAGAGTACAACGCCTTTAGAGGCAGCGTTAGGTTTCTCCGTGAAACTTCAGAAAGAAAAGTTCATAGGAAAAGAAGCACTCATCAGACAGAAAGCTGAGGGACTGAAACGTAGACGAGTTGGCATAAGAATTATGGAACAGGGAATACCCCGAGCAGGTCAGAAAGTCTTCTCAGAGAACGGCGAAGAAATCGGTCAATTGACCAGCGGAACATTTTCACCGTTGCTGAAATGCGGAATAGGAATGGGATATGTTGATGTGACGCAGGCTCAAGGAGAAAAACCTGTGAACATTAAGATACGCGATAAGATGACAAAAGGTAAGGTCGTGCCTTTTCCGTTCTACGACCCAGAAAAGTACGGTTATAAAAGAAAAGCATCGTAACCAAGTTTTCGTTGCTCTCAGAACCGTTTCTGGAAAGATATATAACCATGTCTCGTTTGACATACAGCATCTCTTGACCACAAGGGAAATAAAATACTTCGGTAGACTCTGTAGGAGAGATGAAGTGTTAGATGAAATTACCCAGCGTATTGTCTAAGAGTAGTCTAGGAAAATTGGGGAAACTTCGCCCGAAGGTAAGTCACAGCTCAATAATGGTTTTTTCCGCGCTGCTATTGATCGTCGTAGTAGCCTTCACGATACGTATATTGCCAATACGCTGGGAAATAGAGAATGGACGTCTTAATCTTTCAGAATTTGACCCGTTCTACCAGTACTCTCTTACGAAGCACATGGTTGACTACGGCTTGTTCTCGCCATATTACCCCACTCAGTGGGTCGACCATCAGCGCTGGTACCCTGATGGCATTAACATGGGACTGTCACTTTCTTCATTGCCCATGACAGCGGCGATAGCATACAATATTGTCTCGCTTCTCGGCGTAAATATTGACTTGATGAGTTTCTGTTCGCTGATCCCAGTGTTCATGGGCACCTTGTCAGTGATCATCATGTACTTCTTAGGAAAAGACCTTGGAGGAAAAACCGTGGGGATGCTTGCTGCGTTGTTTCTAGCATTAAGTCCAGCAGTGATTCAGAGGAACTCCTTAGGATTCTTTGACACTGAGGTCGTGGGAGTTTTTTCGTTGCTGCTTTTCAGTCTTTTTTTTCTCCGAGCTAATGATGAAGAGAAAACCATTGGTTCAGCAGTGATGTACTCCCTGGGTGCCGCCGCCGTACTTGCATACTTCATCATGGGGTGGGGGGCAGCCTATTATCTGGTAGACATGACCCTTGTGTTCATTTTCGTCTTGATTCTGCTGAGAAGAACGACGACACGGCTGTTCTTGTCCTTTGGTTTAACCTTCGGATTGGGACTGTTGATTTCCATAAACAACCCTTACATTTCCACGAGGTATCTGACAGAATACCCGATCCTGCCAGTTCTAGGCATATTTGTCCTGCTTTGTCTGACCGAGATAACCAGAAGTCTGACAGCAGCAAGAGCCAAGATCCTGTTTACTACTGCTTTTCTGACTGCACTGGTCGCCGGCTTCGTCACGGTTTGGGCGTTAGGGTACATGGGAGACATAGCAGGCAAGTTCCTCACGGTCTTCAACCCGTTTGCACGAGAAAGCAGTGCGATCGTGTCGTCTGTAGCTGAGCAGAGGATAACTTCGTGGGCTTCAATATACTACGACTGGGGCATAGCGATCCTCTTTTCTTTGACAGGCTTGTATTTTGTTGCCAGGAACCTCACAACGAAAAATCTGTATCTGCTGGTCTTCAGTTTAACGTCACTTTATTTCGCGGCGTCAATGGTTCGGTTGCTCGTAATCTTTGACCTTGCCTTCAGTCTCCTCGCTGCAATCGGCGTCATAGGCATGCTTAAACCATTCATGACCCTCCTCAAGGAACCACCGAAAATAATCACAAAGAAAAGGTTCGGGCTTGAACGTGTCGGGAAGGAGTTCAGCGGAACTGCAGTGTTCCTGATATTCCTGATTCTGATGACTAACCTTTCTTTCTCGCCGCAGACAAGCGGAATTCCCAACGTTTACAGGCAGACCTACGCCCCGATAACGATATCCGCAGGCAGTCTTCCAGTTGTTCCCAGCCAGCAGGTCGGGGAATGGTTGGACATGCTGACGTACCTGAACAACCTTCATGATTCAACAACTGTCGTTTCAGCATGGTGGGATTATGGCAACTGGATATCCATCATGGGCAACGTCACGACACTGTGTGACAACACCACGAACAATTCGACGCAGATTGAAAATGTAGGCTACAGTTTCATGGCAAACGAAACAGACTCGGTCAAAATGCTGAAAACGTACAACGTGAAATATGTCCTTGTGTTTACAGTCGTGGCAATGGCAACGCAAAACGGTCAGACCGCCGGCGTTGAAGCTGGGTACGGCGACGAAGGAAAATGGACATGGATGGCTAGGATCTCGGGAAGTGCAAGTCAAGACCGCAAGGCGCAGTGGCCTGATTGGAACTGGAATAATGAAACTGCCTTCGGAAGCTTCAACAACAGCACGAACAAGTGGGAATGGAACATGCAAGGCTTGAATTCCACAATCTACAAGTTGATGAGCTGGGGCAGAAACAGATGGTGCACCGTCAACAACATCGTTGATCCACAAGCAGCAAACGTCACTCAGCCAATCCTCTTCAAAGAAGAGTACTTCGCAGGATTAAATCTCACGCCGCAAGAGGCAAGCAGCCGCTACGGCGGACTGGTCCCGCTTGTTCTCCTCTACAAAGTCGAGTATCCAACTCAGTGAAGGAGAAACCTTGTTCCCGAAAGTCCCTGACCAGCACAAACCAGATAAACCGTTGATCCCGAACGGCCTCGGTGTGATATATGTGCTTGTCAGCGTCGTCTACATTTTTCTCATCTATTTCTTTGACATCGTGAGAATCCCAAACGGCGTCTCTCCTTCTCTCACCTTAGCCGTGAGCATACTCTTCGGTGGATTCCTTGGGTTGCTGGACGATTGGATCGACCTTAGGTGGCGGCTCAAAGCATTCCTTCCGTTGATTGCGGCGATACCGCTAATTTCCTTCGCTTACCGTTGGGGCAACGCACGCACGATGATAGCTTTACCGCTTTTAGGAACGATAGACTTCGGTATTTACTATTACTTCATAATCATACCGATTCTGGTCACAATAGTCACCAACACGGTAAACATGCTCGGAGGACTAAACGGTCTGGAAACAGTGTGTCCGGCAATAGTCATGATTGGATTGATGATGGTGTCAGGGTCTAACGCGATCTTGCTTCTCTGTCCCCTCATCGTCTGGCTCACACTTGCCTTCTTCAACTTCAGAGGAAAAATCTTTGTGGGCAACACGGGCTCCTTCGCCATAGGCATAACACTAGTGGCGTTTGCCGTAATTTCAGACTTGAAGTTCAACCTGGTTGTTTCGGTCTTGCCCTACGTGTTCAACTCTTCGCTGATTCTTCTAACATTTTTCCTTTACAGGAAAAAAGCAAACGTCACGTTCAACGGAGAAAAGCTTGTGTCAGACCACAGGCGAAGCCTCATCACCCTGATCACCTATCAGCGCCCTTTGACAGAACGTCAAGTGGTCACAATAATCTCGCTTCTTGTGGCAGCCTCGACTGCAACTGCACTTCTGCTTTTCCAGTTCTTCTGACCAGAATACAGCATGAGTGAGAACCTGAACCCCACATTGGCCAGTTACGTTTAATAGTCACAGGGTCTATGCTTTAGAAATGTTTGGCGGGTGAGTGGGCCTCCACCCGTTCCGCTTTAGAAACCCCGGATGTAGGAGGTGAAAAAACGAGTTTCGACAGCAGAGATTTGGCTTTGACAGTTGTTTTTGCAGCTTTGTACGCTACGTTAGTAATTGTTCAAGGACAGAGTGCCGCGGCTGCAATTCAACTGCGCATCGCTGATTGTCTCATTCCATTATGCGCACTATTCGGATGGCCAGCTATTGTGGGAGTAACTGCAGGAGCTTTCGTCAGCAACGTGTTTACGTCGTTGCCAATGACCAATGGCGTTTATGATGTCGCTTTCGGACCGTTGGCTAATTTACTGGCAGGCACCACGATATACGTTCTCAGAAAGAGACGGCTCACAGGATGCATAATAGCCTCAATAGAGATCGGTCTGCTCGTAGGCAGCTACTTATGGGCGATTTTCGGTGCACCCTCAGACATTTTCACCTTGGGAATTACGTTGAATTGGCCCATCTGGGTCGCCAGCATTCTAAGCATCACAATAAGCAGCCTAGTGGCAATAGCAGTAATCGGCTATACGCTGCTCTCAATCATGAGCAAAAAGAGCACAGCACAATCATTGAAGTCAAAGGGACTCAGAATCGCTTCCTGAAGGAAAAAGCTGCTACATGAACCTTTCCAGTTTGGTCAAGCCTATTATCTCATCAAAATCCAGACCTAACGCGTCTAGAACCTGATCGAAAGTGGAATGCAAGTATGCTACATATTTGTCAACGTCGATTTCGCTGTCAGCAGCCATGTTCACAGGTTTAACATGTGGAGGTTTAACAGTTTTCACGAAGCTGATCAGATCGCCGGCTCGGAGCATAACACCATTCTCTTTCAGCATCTTCGCAGCCTTCACATGCTGAGGCGTTGTCTTCGTGTACCTTTCAAGCTCTTCGCCTAAAACCACGTTGAAGGCCAAGTCGTTCATGCTCTCCCACTCGCGCCTCTTCAGCTTCATGCAACAGTCGCGAACGATCTCCGCAATACTCTTCCTAGCGTTCTCAAAATCGGAGGGGGATTGGACCTGTGCCAAACGAGTCTTCATGTTTTCGAAAGCTTTCTTGATGAACAAAGGCACGTGACGCTTCTTGCCTGTTAACCCTTTCACGTCGACCACACCGTCTTCAAGAACACCTAAGTAGTTCTTTTTCCGTGAACTGAAAACTGCGTAACGGTAGACCTTGTCGACGTCCAAGCTCATCTTCAGTTCACGTTCAGTCCAACGGGCCAGTTCTTCAACCTGCTGCTTTGACGGGTTCTTCAGAAAGAGACTGTCAGTGTCGCCATAAAGAACCACAATGCTCAGCTCTTCGGCTTTGTTGAGTATCTGAGTTATCGAGTGTCTTCCAATAGCGGCTGTGGCTTCAGCGACAGGGGGGCAGTAAAGGTCGAAGCTTTCAGCTCCAAAGACTCCGTAGCTTGCGTTCAGAATGACCTTAAGCGCCCCCTGAGCGATGTTATACCAGCTTCTCAATTCCGCTGACAGCGCCTTATCTTTCGATTTTGGCTTGTACCATTCAACCCGCAAATCCCTCAATGAACCTATCAAGAGGCTTTCTAAAGCGCGTTTCTGCTTGCAAACCCAGTTAGGCGTGTCGGGGATGATGTTGCTGCGGCACTCAGGATGTGAACATAGAACCGATTGATAGCCAAGATTCCAAACTTTGATTATGGAAGGATACAGGCTGGGAAAATCCATGACTGCAACGTTGAAATGCACACCTGGCACTGGTTCAACGACTATCGCACCCTTGTATTTTTTGCCCTTTATGATCGCTTTAGTGGCAGTCTTGCCTTTAACTGCAAGGATATCCTGAGGAGTCGGAATCAGCATATTCCTATGGCGATGTTCCCGCTGCAGAAAATTCCGTATCCACCGAGAGACTCCCTGTCGGCTGACATCTTCCATTGGCATACTGCTTATTCGTGCCAACACCAAAATCAGTTTCATGACAAGTTCATCTTCAAAATCCGTCAGCTTAAACGTTATTTCCGAATCCCTGAAACAATATTTTGCCAGCTCGGTGTACGTGAGGTCGCCTAGGCTCTTCCCTAATTCTATCTTCTCAAGCTGTATCAAGGCTTTGCCCACATCATTAAGCGTCACGTCTTTGTACCGGTTGCTGAAGGCGTAGATCTGTATTGAACGGTTGAAGAAGAACTTGTAAAGGTCGATGTGGATGCCGTAGCTTAAGAGGCAGGACCTTTTTCCAACTTCTATGGGGATCTCGTAGCGTCCTACGCCGAGGTTCAGTGCTCTATGCGACAGGTACCGCAGGTCGAAATCGTCCCCGTTGAACGTTAAAACAAAAGGATAGTCCCACAGAAAACCGAACACTGCCCGTATGAGATCGATTTCGGAACTGAAGTATTCTATATCCGCAGCCAAATGCTCAAGACCCTCACGGATACCTTCCCGTTTCAGAATCAAAACTTTCTTTAACCCATCTGAACCGTAGAGTGAAACACAAATGACCGGGTATGCTGCCTCCCGAGGGTCAGGTACACGTGTCGGTATGGGTGCCAAGACTTCTATGTCTAGGGCCACGCGGCGAAAACGTGGAGCGGGGTATTCCATCAGACGCGCCCATTCTTCAATGAACTCTAACTCTTCACCTGTCGCATCCCTAAACACTAACTTCAGCTTCTCAACCATACGTTCAGAATCTTGCAGCTTCTCTGGAACAAGATTACCATCTTGAACCTTGTATACCATCCCTGGAAGAAGATTCCTATCATAAATGTATGACTGGTAGTATTTTATGGTCGACTCCCACACTTTGATGTCTTCTTGAGCCACAGGTATTCCTGAGACCCTTGGGAAATCTTCAGGAATGATGTCTCTAATGCAGCCCGTAGGGCGTCCTCCGATCGCCAGAGGATCCTTGGCGACTATTTTCGTCACGGTCACTCGTTTGTCAAGCAGTGCGTCGAACTTCTCTATAACCTCGAAATGGTCAAAGCCTTGATGCTGAATCAGCCTGCCGATTTTCTCCAGTTCATGCTGCGACAGATTGGTAAGACAATATGGTTGGTGCCCCGTGTTGTCGTACCAGAAGTAGATGCGGCCTGAAACAGGCTCGTAGAGTTTGACTAATGCTTTTCCTGCCCTCCCGTCATAGGTGACCGAAACCAAGTAAGACGGAGGCAGAGTCGCAGGTGACACAGGAGGAAAAGTACGTTTTCTCTCTTTGACTGGAACTTCGGAATGCAGAGTTCCAGCGGTTGCCTCTCCTTCTGTTGGCTTCGCTTCTTTTGAAGCTGAGAAATCGTCTAGGTGTCTCTGACTCATTTTCGGCCATGACCTTGGTCAGTTCTATGCGTCAGGAGGCCTAAAATCTCTTGTGCCACACTTTCCCCGCTTAGCACGTGTCACACTGGACGAGATGCAGCTTCCAATATGCTTATATATCGTCTGTGATGGTGATTCTTCTATGAAATCATGGTTTTCCAAGAATAAGATGGTCATAGTCGCTGCTGTTTTTCTGATTTTCATTGTTACGATGATAGCTTATAGTAGCATGACTAACAGGAACACGAATGCTGGCATGGACAAGGTTATTCTTAGAACAAACATGGGCGATATTACAATCGAATTGTATGATGACATGCCGATAA
>Ga0078972_1002427_pt1 | contig 31016 bp, 25 predicted proteins | sample YelNatPaOPGAMG01_FD_67568 | JGI IMG/M metagenome (GOLD analysis project Ga0078972, IMG submission 67568) | Hot spring thermophilic microbial communities from Obsidian Pool, Yellowstone National Park, USA - OP-RAMG-01 (SPADES assembly) (version 2) | ecosystem: Environmental > Aquatic > Thermal...
AAAACAGGGCAGGGGAGATTGTAAGGGAAGAAATTGATGGTGGTCTGATAAGGAGCGATAAAAAATATTTGTATCCTGTAAGAAAAGGAATCCCGATTATGCTTATCGATGAAGCAATACCCCTTGTCTGAAATAAAGACTTAATCTGTTTTTCATTTTCTGGTCTATTACGAGCGGTTGTGGAGTGGTGGAGTAAGTATATTTAGTTTTACGGTGTGAAAAGAAAAGTTCAGATAGTTAGAGTTATGCTGCTTGATCTCTGATGGTTAATTTTTAACAACTCAAAATTTGGAAAAGTCTGAGCGAATATTGGCTCCTGATTTTTAATGTTTTTCGGAAATCAATTTTCCGAAGCCGGGTAACAATTCATATTTTTTCTGCCATGGGGTGTACATAAATCCGCGGACATTTTTGCATTTTTCGGCGATGTTTAGCCAGCCACGGACGTCGTTTAAATCGTCCGCGTCATAATAACACGCGACAAGGGTCTGAAATCCGAGAGTATCGAAAAATGTAAGGCTTTTTTCGCGCGGTTTACCGCCCCACACAGCTATGATAAGGTCTTTGGGGATATAGTTCCATGAGCCGGTAAAATCGCCTTTTACGAGGTAGTAATTTGCATGGGCATTGTGATTTGGATCTAACATATCCGACCAGATATAGATTTGCGCATTCGGATTATATTTTCTTATTGCAGCGACCTGTTTTGTTATACATTCTCCGAGCAGTTTTGCCATATCTTTGCCTTCGCATGCCTTGCAGGTTCCGCCCATCCGGATTTCGTCCATGTTTAACATAACGCGTTTGGGTTTAACGTATTTTGCGAGCAGTTCGGATTCATGCTCATAAATCTGATACAATTCAGGTTCGCCCATGCAAACTGTAACCTGAGATTCATGAATTACCATCGGATGATACCAACTAACGCGTAGTTTTTGACCTTGCCTGATTCTGGTGTCTTTTGTCAATTTTATGGATAGAGGTTTTCTGTCCCAGTTCCAGAAAGAAAATGCAGGGTCGATAATCGGTTCAAAATCTTTACCTTCGGTGTAGACTTCTTTTCCGTCATCGCTTGTTGCAGAGACCGGTGTTCCTGGTCGCCTCAGGACATTTATAATGCCAAGCTCCTTGACTTCCCAGTCGTCCAGCCACAATTTTCCGCCACGACCACCCCACATCCCGGCATAGACACGGACGGTCTCATAATCCATGCTATTAAAGACCATGCTAATTTTTCGCCAGTCGCTTGTGGGTGGAAGTTTGAACTGGCGTGGCGAAAGACTGCGTCCTTCAACCAACACCTGAAGATTAAACGCATCTGATGGTTTTAAATTTTCGGTCTTTACCCAAAGACTCACAAGATAAAGCCGCCATGGTTTAACCTTAATCTCCTGCATAATTCTGCCGTGACCATATTGATTTGCGGTAAAGTTTTCTAACCGGATGGACGTTTTCCCGCTATGAAACACGTTTGTGTCAACAAAGCTCACGACGCCGGGCTGGTCATGAAAGCGGTAGCCGGTGAAATTGTTTCCGCGGTATTCTTCGAACCCACCATTACGGAACAAGTTTCCGCTTTCCGGAACAAATTCGGCAATATTACCTTTGACTTCATAAAGAACATTCGACGCAGGGATACCCTCTGCAAGGTTGCGGTTGTGAGATAGCGCGCCACCACCATATCCGACTGAAAAGACACCGGGGATGAACTCAAGGTTATATTCGCGGCATGTGGTCAGAATCTCTTCCAGTCTTTTGAAAAAATTTGTGTTTTGTTTACAAAGAGTATCCATGCCTGCGGACATCATAACAGCATTGAATCCGTTATCAGCAGCTGTTTTCATGACCTTTTTAATTTCGCGGACGTCATTGTCTGAATTAAGTCCCCATCCGAAAATCCAGACAATTCTGTCCTGATAAACTGCGCTGTAACAGGCGCATGTCAGACTTAGAATTGCTGACAGAAAAATTGCGGCTCGGTTTAAACTACGTAATCTATTTCCATTCATATTTCCAGGCTCTTGGTTGAATTGTTAATTTTACTCCGTTGTAATCAACTTCTGCTGGTTCGTCGTTGAAATTTTCGATAACATAACTGCCATCTGCAAAGAGGAATAAACCAACTTTATTTGGCGCGCTGAATGTGATGTTGAAGGGCTTAAGCGCAGTCTTTCTTATGCTGTCGAGCTCATCTCTTGTGAGTTGAAGTAGGGATTTCGGATTTCGGTTCACTTTCAAAAGAACCACATTTGAGCGGTTTAAGTCCACTTGATTCTCAATCCGTTTAGCCAGACCGTCGGTTACGATGGCAATCTTTCCTGCCTCCAGAAATTTGCCGAATTTGCTAATAAAGTCTTTATCTTTAAGCGCATGGACTGAAAAGAATCCAGCCCTGAAATCCGATGGGAATTCATGACATGGAACCAACGGCAGACCCATCATGCCAACAAAGTCAAAGACATAGGCTTCTTCTTCCGGATGGCTGTTTGCGGGTTTCCATGCGGCAATGCCTATAACTTTCCTTTTTGCTACCTCTTCGGCAATTTTAAAGAGTTCAGGGAGATTTGAGCGAAGCGCAGCGATATTATCCGGACCAGTGCTTTTCTGCAATCCTCCATAACAGAAGAGGAACGATTCCCGGGCGCCAGCGAGTATGGTCATGCGTGCCTGTTCGATGTAGGTGTTTCTTGTTGTGCCAAGCCAGTCATACCATCCGCCACAGCATTTTTCACCGCCAATTCCGCCCAGCCATCTCATTATGAAATATCCTTCGTACTGAACAGTGCCGCCCCATCGTTTATCGTTATAATCGCGGGTCTCAGTACCAACCCATATTTTATCGAACGCCTCGGTTTCACTGAGTACATCGTATCCCCTTTCATGAAAACGGTCATACCATTGTGGGTATTTAATTATGAACTTAGCGTTTGGGTTTACCTTTTTGCCAGCGCTCAAGATATATTCTTTTGAAAGGTTAAGCATTAGTTCGCGTCTGTAATCTTCCCATGTATTACCATGGACTTTAAATTCCTTGTTGCCTATTTTTACAGTTCCTGCCCGTCTTGCGGCATCGCAATCGGCGCATGTGCAATCTGTGAACCAGAAATCGTCAATCATAATTTCATCGAATATGGATGCTGCGTGTTCAAAGATCTGTTTAACCTTTTCCTGTGTTTTGGAATCGGTAAGGCATGCAATTGCCGACCATCCTGTGGAAGGCTTGCCGATACCAGTTGTTGTAATACAACCACAAACAATAAATCCTTCTTTTCTGAACCTGTCGCGCGCAGATATCAGGGTTTTAGTATCTGCCTGATAACCATCTCGGAAACTTTCGATATACACCTTTGTTACCGCAGTTTTTCTGCACCAGTCTATGGCATTCTGAATCCCGTTTTCATTAGAGAGGTGGTCTCTGACATCCTGCGCTGTGAAAAGTGTGGAAAATCTATGAATCTTTTCGTATTTGCGCGCAAGTTCAGTCAAATCCTGCGCCTTTAATAAAGAATTAAAAAACAAAAGTGGAATAAATAGATAAACAAATATTCTTAGCCAGTTTTTGAAAGGGCTTTTCATATATTTACTCAATTTTGACTTACAGACTTATTCTAATATTCAAATAATCCTACTATCGCCATTCATGTTTGGGATAGAGCCTCTGGTATTGCTTCTTGATATCAGGGTATTGCTCCTGCCAGAACCGTTTCAGGTTGTTTGTAATCTGAACCGGCTGCATATTTGGCGCCAGAATGTGGACGAGGACTTCGACTTTGCCATTTGCAATCGGTGGAATTGAAGTAACATCGTAAAGTTCCTGAATCCGCATTGCTATGTAAGGCGAACCATTCTCAACGTAAACAACTTTTGGCGTTTTGCCATTGGATAATTTGAGACGCTCGAGGGCAAATTTATCAACAATCTCCCTCTGGTTTTCATTAAGGAAAGAATAAACAGTCTTTTTAACTGGTCTGTCTTTGATTTCCTTGTAGGTTGAAGCGCCGTAGCAGATTTGCTCGACTATAGCTAATTTTTCTTCATCTCCGATGTGGGGAATGCCCAATTCCGGGCAATGTTTGTTCAGAAAATTGACTCTTAAAATCCATCTATCTACCGAAGTATCCCAGTCTTTCAGAATAAGTTCGCAGGACAACACTTTTTCTGCAAGGATTTTTGCGGTTTCCTCTGACGGGGCAGCTACACGCAAGGATTTTTTCAAAACAAGGTCGCGATAGAGGATGTTTTCTTCTTCAATGACTGAGCGGGTTTGCGGGTCGTAATATCGTCTTGGTGAAGATTTTTTGATGTCATTAGGGAAAAGTTCTTTTAGCCATTCTTCCTCAATCCGTGTTATCTGGTAAAACGTAAGCTCTTCTTTCTCCTCACTTTTAAAAATCTTCGATGTTACAAATAAATCCGGCTTTTTTACCACTGTTTCCGAATCAATATTGCCAATTCTGCCATGGACGACTTCTGCGAGGTCGTTGCTAATGTTCACGCGTTTGCCGACAAGGTCTGAGAACCCAACAAGGATGCATTTACGGATTGCCTGCTTATTGAATTCGCTCTTGGAAATAGAAAGGCCTACGCTTTCCGCAATATTTAGAAATTGCTGATGGGCGGAATAAATTGAATATGCTACCTCGGCTTGGATTCCAGCCCATAAACATTTAACAAAGTCGAAATTATTTTCCACAGCATAGTTAAAAGCCTTCATTAGCATAAAGAAATCCGAGTCTTCATGACCTAACAGGAGTCGTTTGCAGTTTATGGCTTGTTCCTCCAGATAGAGAGGTCCCACTAACCTGTTGTTTTGCACTATTGCAGCAATCAATGCGGCATAATAAACGCAATTGTATTTTTGTGATTCAAGTAACATTCTGGAGTATCGCGGATGAAGCGGGAAGATTGCCATTTTCATTCCGGTTTCGGTGATTCTTCCTTTTTCATCAATGGCGCCGAGTTCTCTAAGAAGTCTTTCGGCGGCAAAGAGCGATTCTTCCGGAGGTTCATCAAACCAACTAAGAACAGAAAGGTCATTTATTCCCGCGGCTTTAAGCAAAAGGACTATTTCCGATAGTTCAAGACGAACGATTTCCGGGGGTTCAAAATCGGGTCTATCCTCATGCTGATGTTTTGTCCACATTCTGATGCACAAACCTGGCGCTGTTCTGCCAGCTCTGCCAGCGCGTTGGTCAGCCGAGGCTTTTGAAATATCTATTATCGATAAAGAAGAAACGCCGGTTAGCGGATCTGTTATAGGAATCTTTGCCAGTCCTGAGTCAATAACCGTAGTAATGCCGTCGATTGTAACAGATGTTTCAGCAATATTTGTAGCAACAACAATTTTCTTTTTGTTGTATCGTTTGATTGCCGCTTCCTGTGCTTCAAGCGGGAGTTCCCCGTATAACGGGAATATCAGATAATCTTCAGCCACTTGTTCTTCCTGAAATTTTTCAATAGTTTTTCTTATATCATAGGCGCCGGGCAGAAAAATCAAAACATCGCCTTTCTCTGGATAATTTTTTTTATAATACTTGAAGGTTTTAACAACATCTGTCCATAGTGGTAACACAGGCACTAAACCGCGAGCATTATAGAAATCGATAGTTACGGGATAAGTTTTTCCCTCACTTTTTACAACACAACATGGACTTAAATAATTTTCGAGTTCATCAATCTGAAGCGTGGCGGACATAACAATAATTTTTAAATCTGGACGGACGGTTTTTTGCAGGTGCAGCGCCATCGCCAATGATACATCGGTATAGAGATGTCTTTCGTGGAACTCATCAAAAATAAGTATGCTGACCCCTTTGAGTGTGTTATTGGTAATAAGATTCCTCAAAAGAATTCCTTCTGTGATAAACTTGATTTTTGTGTTTCGCGAAGCGACATCCTCAAACCGAACCTGATATCCGACAATGTCGCCGGGACGTGTGTTCATTTCCTGCGCAACCCTTCGTGCAAGGAGACGGGCGGCAATACGTCTTGGCTGAAGGATTAAAATCGTTCCGTCGCCGTTTAAACCATTTTTAAGTAAAATCTGCGGTATTTGGGTAGATTTACCGGAGCCGGTCGGGGCATCAATAATCACACGAGTGTAATTTTTTACACCCTCAATAATATGGTCTTCAACTTCGTAAATTGGCAAACTTCTGTCCATATAATAAAGTCAAAGAAAAACAAATCAGGGAGGCTTTTTAAAGAAGAAATTTGTATAAAATTTTTTGCTACGCAATTGCAGTTGTTTTCTGGGAAAATCATATCTATTTAATCGGCAATCTGTTATGACGGAGATGGGGTGATTTTCAGAAATTTTCTCGTAAAAATTAAAATTTGTATTTTTTTAGAGTTAGCATATTTTGTATATATGCAGACAAAATCTGCAAATAACAATTTATATCCTACTCGCGATGAGACGCGCGATAACAGTGTAATATTTACTGGTGAAACAGTTATAAATCCATCTGTTGACGCAGCTCAATTGAGCGGACAGGACGGAAGCGGTCCAAAACAGAAAGGATTGATAGAAATCCTCAGCAATTCGCAATTATACCATGAATTCAGCGATGCTTTTAACAAGGCTTTTGGGTTACCGATAACATTGCGACCGGTTGAGCTCTGGCGGTTGCCGCTGCATAACGTAAAGATGGAAAACGCCTTTTGCGCCCTGATTGCTGAAAAAAGTTCCACATGCAGTATCTGCCTTCAGGTGCAGAAAAATTTAGCAGATTTATCTGTAACTACGCCAAAGACTGTGCAATGTCCGTTTGGAATGTTTGATTCGGCTGTGCCCATCAAAACAGGTGATACGCTAATTGGTTATCTGCAAACCGGACAGGTGTTTCTACGGAAACCGGAGAAGTCACAGTTTTTGAAAGTTCTGAAACTGCTGAAGAATCATAAATATCTGGTTGATGAAGAGAAAGTAAAGGAGGTTTATTACTCTTCGCCAGTTTTATCTCCGACTCAGTATGAGGCGGTTATAACGATGCTGAATATCTTTTCGAAGCAGCTCGTGATTCTGAGCAATCAACTGATAATAATGCAGGGGAATGCGGAACCGGTCATAATAAAGAAGGCGAAGGAGTACATTCAATCTCATCAGACCGAGGAACTATCGCTTGAAGATGTAGCAAAACATGTTAACACAAGCGTGTACTATTTCTGCAAGGTTTTCAAAAAATATACAGGTTTAAACTTTACTGACTATGTGAGTCGCCTGCGGATTGAACGGGCTAAAAACCTGCTTCTGAATCCGAATATCAAAATCTGCGATATTGCCTACGAGGTTGGATTCCAGTCACTTACTCATTTTAACAGGGTATTTAAAAAAATAACCGGACTATCCCCCACCGAGTACCGTGGCAGACTGCCTTTAGGTTAAATGGATTACAAGCGGCAACGGCTTTGAGGGGAGTAATTATCTCTTTTGAGGGGAGTAATATTTCTTTTCCAAAAAAATAATAGCTGCGATTATTTTTCGTAAACTTCCAGTTCTGCGATTGACATTTGGACACCCGGTTGGTTAGGTCCATCTGGTTTAATGGCGCTGACGCGTATATATTGTGCTGTTACGGGTTCGAATTTAACCTCGAACGGTTTACCTGTCAGGTCGTTTGCGTAAGCGACCTGCTTCCAGTTCTTGTGGTCTTCAGAGAGGGTAATTTTCAATGTTGTGGCATAACCTTTTCCGAAATTGACTTTTATACGACTTATTTTTTGTGGCTTAAGAAGGTCAACCTCATAAGTCCATGCCCACTCGTTCCCTGCAAGGGCAAAGGTATTAAGTTTTCCATCAACGCCAAGTTTCGGAAAATGCCTGCCGCTATTTACGGGGAGTTCATGTGAACCATCGAGACTTAATAATTTTGCCGGTTTTCTGAAGGCGAGATTTCCGGGAGGAATCGGGGATTGATTTAATGAGGCGTTAATGCTCGGACGCAGGGCTTTCAAGATTTCCAGTTGAGAGCGTTCTAATCCGCCATCGCGATAAAGCATTACATCTATGGAGACGACACCGCCTGCGCGATTCACATCCGAGATGTATTCTATTAAGTCGGTTTTTGAATACCTGACACCGGGCAATCCCCATGCGGCGCCGATGCTGCTGTTGCCGCAACCTAAAAATGAAAGTATATGCCACTGGACGCCGTTTATCCATCGTTCGGATGGCATGTCGTGGAACTGGTTTTGTTCCCCGCAGGTGTAATCGTCATGGATAGTGTAAAAACTTACCTTTTCCTGAACGCCCGGGTTCATGGCAATAATTCTGTGCGGGTTGCCCGCTTTCAGGGCATCGGCAAGGATTTTGAGTTTTTCATCATTATAGCCAATAAATGAATAACATCCGTCCACCCACCAGCCAACGACCTTGTCTTTATAACGTTCGCCGTATTCTTTAACGACAGCTGCCCACTTTTTTACATACTCAGTTGGGACGGGCTCTGCCCAACCAAGCGCCTTTGCTGCGCGTGGGTCTTGACGGGGTCCGTCGCCTGTCCAGTAGAGCATAAGAGGTATTTTTCTTTTGCTTAAAGCGCGGTAAAGGTCTTCAACAAGGTCGCGTGTTGAACATGCTTCGCCGGGGTTGTAACCTGTCAGAGAATCAAAAGTCGAGTTTGGAGCGATTAAAAACCGCGTTCTCTGGTGCATTGTAAAGATTACGTAACCAGCCTGCGCTTGAGCCATAGCGTCTGCAAAGCGATCCACGTCAAATTCTCGGACACACTCGTCCCACGAAGTGTGTTTTCCAAGACTGTGGAGTTGTTCAGGGTTGTTCTGCAAATCCTCGAGATAATGCACGAACACGCCATAGCCTGCTTTTTGAAACCAGTCGGTATTGGGGTTGAACTGCGACGCTGTTGCTGTGGTTACTAAAAGCAACGATGCGGCAATGATGACAATTTGCTGGAATAATCTCTTTTTCATAATCTGGAAAAATATTTTAGTGAATTTGACGATTAAACTGTAAAATTAATTTGGGTTTTTATTGATTTTGCTTCATGAAAAATCTCCATTTACAAAAGGTGTCTTCCGGGTGCGGGTCTGGTGGCGCGAATATACATTCGACGCAGATGTTTTCATCAATAACCTTTGCGAATGACTGAAATTCCCGAAGGTGCATTTCCTTGCATTTATACTCACCGAGTCCGCGTTTTAACCGCGCTATCTGGCTGGGACAGGAACGGACAGTTAGATGTAATTCAGTATCCTTTTCTTCAAACTCGTAACCGATTATCAATGTCCACGGATAAAGTTTTTGCGCTTTCAGGAACCCCTTCAGACCTTTCTCCGTGATATTAAATCTCTTGACGAGGTCTTTAGCCGCCATGGCGCCAGCTTTTTCCCAGACACGTTCATTAAGTCCTTCTGCGGCGGTTTGCCCGAACTGTTCGCTTGTATATAAGAACCAGAATGCGTCGCAAACGCGGTAGTGCCAGAGGAGAAATTGGATATAACTTTTAAGTTCATCACACGAAAGATTATCCAGTTCTTTCATGAATCAATCATTGCTTAAAAATATTTGAAAGACAAGTTATTATAAAAAATAATCCTTGATAAATTTTTCGGTAGATATTTAATCTGATGAGTATGAAAACACATAATTTTAGTAGAATATCGAAAGCCGTATCATTCGGCGTTTATTTTCTGGCATTAAACATTTCACTTATTGCCGCGCCTCTTGTTCAAAAGGGCGACAGGGTGGCTATTGTTGGCGACTCAATAACCGAACAAAAGTTGTATTCAAAATACATGGAAGCGTATCTGCGTGTCTGTTCCGGTGTTGAGGATGTGAAGGTATTCCAGTATGGATGGGGTGGTGAACGCGCCGAGGGATTTGCGAACCGCATGATGAACGACCTTGCGGTTTTCAAGCCAACCGTTGTTACACTTTGCTACGGGATGAACGACGGACAATACCGTCCATACACAGATGATATTGGGCGGTATTATGAGCAAAACATGCGCAGGGTGATAAATGGTTTGAAAAGTATGGGTGTGCGGACGATTATAATCGGTTCCCCGGGTGCAGTTGATACAAAGTATTTTGTCAGAAACAATTTTGCGCCTTTATCAGGGGCAGAGGGATATAACCAGAATCTCGCTAAATTGAGGGATATTTGCAAGAAACTCGCTCAGGAATATAACCAGCCATTTGCTAATGTTCATGACGCGTTGATTGATGCAATGAAAAAGGCAAAGGCAAAATACGGCGATGATTATGATGTTTGCGGACGCGATGGTATTCATCCGGGTCCAAACGGGCATCTGGTGATGGCATACGCCTTTTTGAAAGCGATGGGCTTCGACGGCAATATAGGCGAAATAGTTGTGGATATGAAAGGTAAAACAGCTGCAACAGGTCACAAAGTGGTTTCGTCGGCAAACGGGGCAGCAACTATTGAAAGCCAGAGATATCCATTCTGTTTTGACCCCGACCCGAATTTGCCTTCCAGTACGCGAAGCATTTTACCATTCTTTCCGTTTAACGAAGACTTGAACAGGTTTACGTTAAAGGTTACCAATCTTTCCGCTTCAAAAGCAAAGGTTAAATGGGGGGATCAAACCAAGGAATTTACTCGGCAACAACTTGAAGCTGGGATAAACCTTGCCGCAGAGTTTCCACAAACTCCGTTCGACGAAAATTTCCAGAAGATTCTCCAGGCAATTGGGGCTAAACAGCATTTTGAAACTGTGTTAATCAAGAACCTCGTAACAAACTTCCGTTATTTTGAAAACGAACGGAAAAATGACCCGGAAATTGATAAGGCATTCAATACATTGGCTGAAAAACTGATGAAACACCATTCCGAGCTTGACGGCGAGGTTACAAAATTGATTACACCGATTACTCACAAGATCGAAGTCATTCCGACGGAATAAGTTATTTAACTACAAACACGCTCTGCAATCCCGGGTTTTGATTTAACCACAATCAGGACCCGGGATAATTTTCTTGATTTTTGTGATTAATAGCGCGCATATTAGAAGTGAATCTGGATAGGCAAAAAATGAATATTATCAGATATGTCTTTTTAATCTTCGTTCTGGTTCAAGCGAGTCTTATAGCTCAGGATGGACATACAACATCCGGGAAACAAAAGACTTACAGAAATCCTATAATTGATCGGCTCGGTCCTGCCGACCCGCATGTTATAAGATACGAGGGCATATATTACATGTATCCAACCACAGACAGCATGGGCTATGATGTTTTTGTTTCAAAAGACCTCGTCCACTGGGAACAAAAGCCGAAAGTTTTCACATGGCAATACGGTGGTGCATGGGCACCGGATGTGTTTCATAATAAACGCGGTGATGGGAAGTTTTACCTTTATTATACCGTGAATGCTCCGCCGAAGAATAATCAGAAGGGAAGAAAACAGATAGGTGTTGCTGTTGCTGAACATCCGCTTGGTCCATTTAAAGATATCGGGATTCTGATAGACAACTCAATCGATGCTCATATGTTTCAGGATGATGATGGCTCTTATTATCTTTATTATGCGGAATTGACCGGAGGGTTTAAAATCAAGGTGCAACCGATGAAATCGCCCACCGAAAAGAAAGGCGAAGCGATCGAAGTAATCCGTCCGACAGAGGAATGGGAAAAGGTAAACGGCGCTGTAACGGAAGGACCGTTTATGCTTAAACGGAATGGAATTTATTATCTGATGTATTCAGGCACGGGGGCTAATTCGCCGAATTACGGAATAGGCTATGCTACTGCGAGATCTCCGCTCGGACCTTTCAGAAAATATGAGAAAAATCCGATAGCGCATCGCGATGGTAATGTGCTTGGTCCGGGTCATCACTCTGTTGTTGAAGGTCCGGATGGACGTCTCTGGATGGTATATCATCAGAAGGCAAGCACGAACATCGGCTGGGACAGGTTTGTTGCTATTGACCCGCTGTGGTTTGATGAAAACGGAATTATTCATGTGAAAACGTCGAGGGGCACTGATGAACCTGCACCATAAAATTAAGTTATTTCTAATATTAACACTTGTTGTTTTGAACTCCTGTCTCTCCATTCAGGCTTTAGGAGGCGACAGGGGAACAGAAAGGTCTCTGAACGCAACGTTTGTTTTCGTCATTGATGTTTCGTCGTCCATGAGTCCGAGGATGCAAACCGCGGGCTTGACAGTTGCTGATATGATTGAACGCGGGATAAGTGGAAAATTAAAAGACGGAGACACAATTCACCTATGGACTTACACGGATAGGCTGAATACGAACATTATGCCTGCGCTGAAATGGGTCGCTACAGACGCAAGACATATCAGCAATCTTGTTTTTTTAAAGATTAAGAATCTTAGCGCAACAAAGAACTATGCTGTTCCCATAGATGTGAATCGTGTTCTCACTGCTGGGAATCTCTCGAATGTAACTATCTATATTGTAACTGACGGGAACAGGAAAGTTCAGGGTATTCCAATTGAGGAAGAGGTTTCGAATGTTTTTCTTTTTAATAAGGATAGATGGAAAAAGGAGAGATTCATGTGCATAATCGGATTGGATTTCAGAAATAAAGTCCTTATGAACTGGGCGGTTGGAGAAGCAGACATTCTCTCCTCGATTAAAACAATTGCAAAAATGCCGGAGCCATCTGTCGAAAAGCCAAAGGCTGAGGACAAAGGGGTAAAGGTTGAGAACGTTACTGAACCAATTAAGAAAACTGGAGTTACAAACTCAGTCGCGACAACTGAAAAACCGAAGGTTTATACAGAGCCTGTTGCAGAGGTTAAGAACATTGGAATAATTACAAATAAGCCTGATTTAAAACAACAGGAAAAAACTACTCCTCCCGGGATTGAATCTACCAACAAAATGGAGTCTCATAATAAGGATAAAACTGAAGTTGTTAAGTACGAAAAATTTCACACTGAAACAAATGATATCGCTGTGAGACCAGATGTACCGGTAGTTGATAAAAATCCCAAAATTAAGGTAACAAAAGAACCCCAAACAAATCAGGTAATTCAGGTAACCCAAAAGGAGAATGCGGGAAATATAGTAATGACTGTTACAGATACGCCGGGTAGGACTGCAACGTTTAATAGTGTAAAAGTTTCTGTCCCGGAGGTTCTTAATGCAACAAATACTATTAAATTAACAAATCAGGGCAGCGCCAAAGTTGATAATACAAATCTTTCTGAAAATGTGGATCGCAAGCCGCAAAAGAAAGATAACAAGAAGCCAGATGAACCGGTAAAACAGGTTGCTACGGCTAATGTCGTGGCAGAAGAGAGAGTGAAAGTCGCGGCTTCGGAATCTAATGCAGATGTTAAGGTTGTTACTAACTTGATAACTGGAAATAACAAAACGGACGTGACGGGTCAGGTAGATTCCGGCAAAGTTGGCGAAATGCCTGCGTCGGGTGTTAGTAATATCGAATCGGCTTCAACAGAATCACGAAATGGCGCAAAATTAGATTCCCATTCCAGTAATGAGGTTGCGAAGGCTGAACACGTTGCTATGGCGCATGACAGTAGCACGGACTGGCTTTTGATTATAGCAATTGTTCTTGCGGTAACAGCGATGGTTTTGTGGGTGATAGCAGTGCGTAATCTGAAACCTGACTCCACAAGGCACAGCCTTATAACAAAGGGATATTCCAAAAAGAATTTGATTAAAAAATAAAACAAGGGAAAGTTAAATAACAGGGTTTATTGACAGTTAGATTTATTTGGACGGTTTATGAGTGAAGAAAAAGATTTACAGATGAATCCGGGCGAAAATAATCCCGGGGACACACAGCAAGGTTCGGGAACAGGCTCTCCGGGTGGGGGTGAAGTCCCACCGAGAGTGCCGCCCCCGATTATAAATCAAACCCCGAGACAGCAGCCGAGGCGCTCTAAACCTTATGGGAAGATAATCGCAGTTGCAGTTATATTATTTCTGATTTGCATTTCTGTCCTGTTTATAAAGGGATGCGTTTCTTTCTTCGATATAGATACAGCGGTAGCAGGAACGGAAACTGGATTTATTGAAACTGTGATTGAAGATAATCATGCGGATAAAAAGGCGCTTGTAATTGATATTAATGGAATTATCTACGATGACCCGATTTTCGACGGCGGGGCAAGTTTATCCGACATTATAAAGAAACAATTAAAAGTCGCTGCAAAAGACGACTCTGTGGTTGCGGTGATTTTAAGGATTAACTCACCCGGTGGAGAGGTTTTGACTGCGGATGAAATTTATCGGGCAATTGAGGATTTCCAGAAGAAGACAAAGAAACCTGTGATTGCGTCTATGGGCAGCGTGGCGGCGTCAGGCGGTTATTATATCGCGGCTCCATGCGCATGGATTGTTGCCAATGAACTGACGATAACAGGAAGTATCGGTGTCATACTAAGCACATGGAATTACCGGAGTCTAATGAACAAGGTTGGTATCAAACCTGAGGTCTTCAAGAGCGGTAAATTCAAAGATATGCTGAACGGGAGTCGTGATCTTGAAAATATGACTCCTGAACAGCTGAAAATTTATCAGGAAGAACGGAAGATGGTTCAGAACCTGATTGATGAAGTTTATAATCGTTTTAAGGAAGCGGTTTACGTGGGACGCAGTAATGCGGTTAAGAACAATCCAAATTGTTCGGCGCTAGTTGATAATTGGACTGAGTATGCAGACGGACGGATATTATCCGGGAAACAGGCACTTGAACTTGGATTTGTAGATGAACTGGGAAATCTTGACACGGCTGTTAAGAGGGTAAAGGAGTTTTGCAATGTTTCGGACGTTAACCTCATTCAATACAGAATCCCGATTGGTTTATCAAATATCCTAAAACTTTTTGGTTCAGGCGAGGCAAAGAGTGTTAAGATTGACCTTGGATTTGACCCGCCAAAGTTGCAGGCAGGTAAAATGTATTTTATTTCTCCGACAGTAATTTTTTAAATAAACTGGATTTTATTCAGTCTAACTAATACAATATAAATATGAAAACAAACACAATCAGCCGTAGGGATTTTTTCAAGGCGTCAGCCTTTTCTGTAATCGGCGCAACGCTGTTCAGTGAAATTAATTCCGGATGCGCAGCCGAAAGTTCAACCACATTTAAAACACAACTTAAAAAAGCAGTAATTGTTCAGAAACCTGTTGAAGACGAACTTCGTAAGATAAAAGACGCAGGTTTTGACGGGGTTGAAGCCGGCATTCTGCCTGTCGAAGAAGCTGAAAAATGCAGAAAGATTGCCGAGAAGGTCGGTTTAAGGATTCATTCTGTTATGAGGGGATGGGCAGAATTTAATAGTTCGGATCAGGCTAAGGTTGAATCATCTTACAAAGTTACTGAGGATGCCATTCGCGCTGCACAGGCGTATGGGGCAGATGCGGTTCTTCTTGTGCCTTGCCGTATAGGCGGTATGAAGATGCCGCAACCTTGGGAATTCTGCATAGACTACGATAAAGAAACCGGGCATATAAGGAAGGTAACTGCGGGCGATAATTCGCAATTTGAAGATTATATAAAAGCGCATAACCATGCTGTTGATAGGTCTAAAGAGATGGTCAAGAGACTTATTCCGCTTGCGGAACAATGTAAGGTTATTATAGCGCTTGAAAATGTATGGAATAATCTATGGGTGAAGCCGGCGATTTTCCGCGATTTTGTCGCATCTTTCCAGAGCCCGTGGGTAAAGGCGTACTTTGACATCGGTAACCATGTAAAATATGCTCCGCCGGAGGAATGGATACTTACGCTTGACAATCTGATTGCGAAACTGCACGCCAAAGATTTTAAACTTGATTTATCCGATCCGGCAGGTGGTGGTCAATTCGTAAATATCCGTGAAGGAAGCGTCCGTTGGCCTATAGTCAGAAGGGCGCTCGAGAGGGTTGGTTACAACGGATGGATTACCATCGAGGGCGGCAATTGCAGTCTGGAAGAACACAGCAGACGGCTCGACATGATAATCGCAGGTAAATGACAGGGAATTTACCGCGTTTATAAGCCGGAAGCAGATTTTAATTGATTCAGAACTTCAAGTGGGGTTTTGCCATAAATGGCTACGGTTTTGAGTCTTGCTGTATTGCCGTGGGTAATTTGAACCGAACTTTTTGGCACATTAAGGACTTCTGAAAGGTATTTTACAAGCATCTGGTTAGCCTCGTTGTCAACCGGCGGAGATGTTACATTTATTTTCAGAAACGGCTCATTAGGATTTTCTGTATAGTTAATCCGGTTTTTTGATGAGCGTGGCTGAAGTTTTATAGTAAGAGAACATCCGCCGGAGATGGATTTTATCCACTGCGGCAGTGTATGGTCAGATGGTTTACTTTCTTTTTGAGCCATACCAGAATCTTAATACTACAATGTTAAAACCGTCGGTCAAAATAATTTGATTCTTGAACGAAACTTAAAAAACAACAACAATCAATGGTGTGGAACAGTGGAATAAAATTGCCATAATAGGAATAGGGTTGCTTGGCGGGTCACTGGGACTTGCCATACGCGAGAGAGGTTTGGCTAAATCTGTTTATGGTTACGTTCGACGACAGGAGGTTATTGAAAAATGCGTGGCGTCAGGGATAGTTGATTGGGCAGGTTGTGATTTGCGCGAGGTTGTTAATGATGCGGATTTGATTATTTTATGCACACCGATTCTGCAGATGAAATCGCTGGTTGAAAAGATGCTCCCTTATATAAAGCAGGGAGCGATTTTGACGGACGTGGGCAGCGCAAAAGAAAAAATTGTCGCCGAACTGGAAAGCATGGTTCAGAATACTGGCGCATTTTTCGTAGGCAGTCATCCGATGGCTGGTAGCGAGAAAACTGGGTTTGAATACGCGAGGGCGGACTTATTTAACAATGCAATATGTGTTGTTACTCCAACCCAGAATTTGCCACGGACAACTACCGATAAGGTCAAGAACTTCTGGAAATCCATTGGCGGAAGGGTAATTGAACTTTCGCCAGAGATTCATGATGTTCTTGTCAGCCGAGCGAGTCATCTTCCGCACCTTCTTGCGGCTCAACTTGTTCTGTATGTTCTGGACTCTAACTATCCCGAGCAGCAGGCGACCCTTTGCGCAACAGGATTCAGGGACACAACACGGATTGCATCGGGTTCTCCTGAAATGTGGAGAGATATTGCATTGGTGAATAAGGATAATTTAATAAAGACTCTCGACGAATTTATTATAAGATTGGAACAACTAAAAAGGACCCTTGACGAGGGTGATGTAGGAAAGATAACGGAATTTTTTAACACTGCTAAGTTATTGCGCGACAAATGGATTGCTCAAAACAGCGAAAAATAACTAAAATTTGCTATGGGTGAGAAAGAACGTCCAACGTGGAACTGTTATTGGTTAAAACAGTCGAAAGTAATGGTCGGAGAATATCCAACCTCGCGATCGCTTGCTTCGGTCAGGGAAAAACTGAAAGGATTTTTGGATGCCGGATTCACTTTCTTTCTCGATCTGACTGAACCCGGGGAGATGCCGCCATACGATGGGGAGTTAAAAAAACTGGCTGAGGAATATGGAGTGAAGGTGGAGTATGTCCGCATACCAGTTAAAGACGTCGGAGTTCCAAGCCGGGAAACAATGATTAAGATTCTTGATACAATAGATAAGGCAGTCGCCGAAAACCACCTTGTGTATGTTCATTGCCGCGGGGGAATCGGTAGGACGGCGACTATATGCGGCTGTTATCTTGTCCGCCACGGTATGAGTGGTGAAGAGGCTTTAGTTGCGCTTCAGGGAATGGCTGAAGAGACAGACCGAAACGGGGCTATTCCTAAATTGCCCGGAACTTATGAACAACAATATTTTATCAAAACATGGTCTGAGAACCCGGTCGTTAATAATAACGATGAGGAGCATGAAGAAAGTCCTTCAATAAGATTGCAGCGTTATATCGGCTGTCTAATTGGTATGGCTTTATGCGAGGCTTACGGTGTGCCAACGCAATCCCTTGTTTTTGGCAGGTTCAGACCTGTTACTGAACTCACTGGCGGCGGAAAACACAATTTAAAGCCGGGTCAATGGGAAGACGCAACCGCAATGGCTTTGTGTATCGCCGAGAGTTTAATTGAGAAAAAGGGCTTTGATCCTGTTGACCAGATGAAAAGATTGAAAGCATGGCGCGACACCGGAAAATTTTCTTCTACAGGCGCCTGTTTCGGATTGGAAGATTCAATTGCAAGGGCTTTAATTTTCTTTGAACAAACGAATAATCCATTCGCTGGCGATTATTTCCCTTATCTTGCAGATAACACCTGTTTGCCAAGAATGGCGCCGGTGGCAATGTTTTACAGAAAAAATCCGGATAAGGCTATAGAAGTCGCTGGACAGAATGCCAGACTGACACACGGTTCAAAGACCGCTATTGATGCCTGCAAGTATTTCACTGGTCTTTTAATCGGGGCATTAAGTGGCAAAAGCAAAAAGACACTTTTGTCTGAAATTTTCCATCCGGTTAAAGGCACATGGAAACCTGGCGAACTTCACCCGGCTGTCGAAAAGGTTGTGTCTGGTTCCTATAAAATGCGTTATCCTCCAACAGTCAAGAACACTAATTACGTTCTGGATTCTCTTGAAGCGGCGTTATGGGCATTTTACAGGAGCGAAAATTTCAGGGAAGGGTGTCTTAAAATTATAAATCTTGGGGACGATTCTACAACCGCCGGTGCAATTTACGGCGCGCTTGCTGGCGCGTATTATTCATCCGCTGTTGTTTTATCTGAGGATACGGAGAAACTTGCATTGCGGGAACAGATTGAAAATATTGCAAAACAACTTTTTAAGCTGTCCGAAGAAGTTTGAGACATAATCCGTTCAGCTTTCTGCTGATGGCGTAAAATTCATTAAGTGGAATAATTTAAGATGTCTTTACCAGACCTGATAGAAATAGTTCCTGTTCGTGGGAAAATCAGAGCGGACATTGTTGTCCCCGGTTCCAAGAGTGTAACAAACCGGGCGCTGATTCTTGCGGCTCTTGCAAATGGCGAGACTGAATTGAGGGGGGCGTTGTGGAGCGAGGATACCGCTGTAATGGTCGAATGCCTTAAAAAACTTGGTTTTGAGATAACGGTAACTGAAGAACTTAGCGAAAAGTGCAACAGGACAATACGGGTTTGTGGCAAAGGCGGGTATGTTCCACCGGGCGGGACGATTGAAAAACCGCTTGACCTTTTTGTTGGAAATGCAGGAACGGTTGCAAGATTTCTCGGGGCGATGCTTGCGCTTGGGAGCGGGGTTTATAGACTCTACGGAGTTGAACGCATGCATCAACGTCCGCAGTCAGGGCTTTTTTCCGCTCTCCGCCAGATGGGTTACCGCATTGATAGTCCAAATGATAAATTGCCGGCGCTAATATATGGCGGAGGACCCCGGCAGGCAAAATGCAGAGTTGATATAAGTGAAAGCTCGCAATTTGCTTCAGCACTTCTGATGTGCGCCAAGGTAGGAAAATGGCAGGTAGAAATTTCAGGTTATAACCCGGACGAGGCTCCATATGTAAGGATGACTGTGGAGATGATAAAAGCATTTCCTGAAAACGGAGGCACATTCAACATCGAGGCTGACGCATCGGGCGGAAGTTATTTTATAGCAGCAGGTTCAGTTGAGGAGGACGATAGAAAACGCGGAATTTCAGTAAAAGTTGTAAACTGGCCAACATCCGGATGGCAGGTTGACCAGGCTTTTGAAAAGATTTACAAGGAATTTGCTGCCCAGATGGTTGGTTGCGGGAGGATAACCGAAGAAGAAATGGTAGCCAGATTTGGACAAAACTGGTATCAGCATGAGGAGATTCTGAATAAAAAACCGCTGGTATATTCCCGCAAGACTGACCTTGGCGATTCAATAATGACTTTGATTGCGATAGCCCCGCTGGCAACGGTACCGGTCTTGTTCAAGGACCTTGAGCGGCTTCGTGTGCAGGAATGCGAGCGTGTACTGGCGTTAAAGACAGAACTTATAAAATGCGGTGCAAAGGTTATAGAAGACGAAAATGCGCTTAAAATTTTTCCTTCGAAACTGCACGGCGCAGAAATCGAGACATACAATGACCACAGGATGGCAATGTGTTTTTCCATACTTGGTTTAAGAGTAGCGGGTATGAAGATAAGGAATCCGTCGTGTGTCAAAAAGACATTCCCGAGTTTTTATCAGAAAATGGCGACGCCTCCGCCTGCTGGTTTGGGAGCAGTTATCATTGATTGCAAGACCGGAAGGAGATTGACACCGGAAGAACTATATGTGGAGTAGAAGCTAAGGCGCGTTTAAAGCGCAGCGTTTACTATCCGATTGCCGGAGCAGCGGCAGTGCTTTCTCTGATTATTAATTCACCATCGAGCACAAGTGATTCAACGCTCTTTCCCTGCATTTTCTCCAGCAACAGATTAAATCCTGCGGCGCCGAGCCTGTATTTTGGCTGGTTTATGGTGGTGAGAGGAATACGACAATTTTCGCTTATCAGAATATTTCCGAATCCTATAATTGAAACGGTCTCCGGAATTTTTACTCCTTTTTTAACTAGAAAATTCATAGCACCTATTGCGACGAGGTCATTGACAGCCTGAATAGCGGTAAACCCGATACCCTCAGACAAAATCTGTTCTGCGGCTTTATAACCATCTTCAATTCTGCTGCCAGCAGCCATAATTAAACGCTCGTCAACTTCGATACCTGCTTCATTTAATGCCTTTAAATAGCCATTGAGTCTTTGTGTTGACCATGGATAAAATCCGTGGCTGGCAAAGAATGCGATCCTGCGATGACCGAGTGAAAGCAAATGCTTGGTAGCGTTGTAGCTTAGTTCAAGGTCGTTTGAGGCAACACTTGTGAATTTCTGGCAGAAATCCGAAGGGTGTCCGAGCAGCACGGTAGGAATATTTTTCGAAAGCAATTCATCGTAAAGAGCCGATTTTGGTTCTAATCTGTAAACAGGGGATATAAGTATGCCATCGACCTTCCTTGCTATTAGGCGGGTAAGGATTTTTTCTTCCCGTTCAATGGAATTGTAGGTCTGGGAAAGAATAAGGTCGTACCCTGTCTCAAACGCCTTTTCTTCAACAGCCATCATTACACGTGAGAAAAACGGATTCGTTACACTGGATATAACAAGACCAAGCAGGGAAGTTTTCTTGTTTCGGAGGCTCCTCGCCATGAAGTTGGGGACGTAACCAAGTTCGTCAGCGATTTTTTTGATTTTTTGTTTTGTCTGGGCAGAAATATCAGGGGCATCGCGCAAGGCTTTCGACACAGTCATTACTGAAACTCCTGCGATTTTTGCTATGTCAATTAATCGCGCCATGGCTAATTAATGTTAACGTTTTTATCAGACATTGGAACCGCTCCAGTTAAGTTTATGACGCAACGTTTTGAAAAATGAATATCCTTCCAGATGGACAAGGTGGATTGAATGGATACATTTTTTGACCAGAATTTCATCGCCTTCGGAAATAGGAATTTCAGTTTGTCCGTCAACGGATAAAAATGCAGCAAGTTTTTCCGAAACAAACTTTATTTTTATTTGAGAGTTTAAACTCACTATCACCGATCTATTGGTAAGGGTATGTGGGCAGATAGGTGTGATTGTAAATACATGAGCATCTGGGCTTACAATTGCGCCGCCAGCCGAAAGCGAATATGCTGTTGAACCTGTAGGTGTGCAGACAATCAGTCCGTCGCACCTGTATCGAGTAAGATACGTATTATTCACAAAAACATCCAGTTCAATCATCCTTGATATCGATGAACGGCTTATTACAAAATCGTTTACTGCGATTTGCTTTTTTATCCTTTCAGGTGGATTCCCAATGGCTTCGATGAGAGACCGGCTTTCAACGAACGCTTTGCCATCGCGGATTTTTTGAAAGGTAGCCTCAAATTCTTCAGCAGGAGCAGTTGTCAAGAATCCGAGTTTACCGAGGTTAATCCCGACAATCGGGATTTTTATGCCGGCAGTTTCTCTGGCTATCCTTAAAATTGTTCCGTCTCCACCAAAAACAAATAAGATGTCTGAATTCCGAGCAATTTCTCTTGCTGAATCGCTAAATTTTATTTTTTCACAATTGTGATTTTTACCGGAAGCGGATATTTTCCCGTTTGCGCAGATATCCGCGAATCTTGCGGTAAGCGTCTCGATGTAAACAGTAAGTTTATCCTCCGCAAACATTTTTACCGCCTTCTGCACGTATTCGGCGCATAAAGGCTTTTTAATGTTTGCGACTATTCCAACTGTCTCGATTTTTTCAGGAAGTTTTTTCAATGTAAGCCAGAAATTCTGTGTTTCCGGACTGCCCTTTTATTGGCGATTCAACAATCCCTACACATCTCAGCTTCAGGTTATTTTTAATAAAATTCTCAAAATCTTCAAGAACTCTTTTATGAACTGCGGGGTCTTCAATTATGCCCTTACCTTTATCTGCCTCGGCTTTTCCCGCCTCGAACTGCGGTTTTATGAGGGCAATTATCTTACCGTCCTGCGTAAGCAAATCAATGAGAGGCGGAATGATTAATTTCAGGGATATGAATGAGCAGTCAATCACAGCGATATCGGCAAATGTAAAATCAGGCGGGAAATGACTCCGGTTCAGGTAACGGGCGTTTATGTCTTCCATGACAACAACGCGTGGGTCGTTTCTTAATTTCCATGCAAGTTGTCCTTTTCCGACATCTATAGCATAGACTTTTGCTGCCCCGTATTGAAGCAGACAATCAGTGAACCCACCTGTTGAAGCGCCAATATCGAGTGCAATTTTACCCTTAACTTCGATTTTAAAATGCTCAATTGCATGCTCAAGTTTATAGCCGCCGCGGCTGACGTATTTTTCGTTCTGAATTACCTCGATTACATCGTCGGGCTTTATATTATCCCCCGGCTTGCATTTTTCCATTTGCACAATTTTATCTTTGCCGCTTTTGCGAAAGACTTTGACAAAACCGGCAAGGATAGCTCTTTTTGCCTTTTCGCGTGTCGGGAAAAAACCGCGGTTGACTAATTCCTGATCAAGTCTCATCTGGGGTGGAATTTACCGGAGATTAAATTTTGCCCTGACGGATTCGCACCTGTGTATCTCTGAATACATCAAGAAATATGTCGTTATCTGCGACAGTTTTTTGAATTATACTTGAGATTGATTGTATATCGGCGCCATTTACAACAGCATGGACACTGTTAACAAACGCCTGCATAGGGTTCAGGGTCTGGAAGTTATTACCGACGAGGATGATAACCGCGTGACGCCGCATGTTCATCGGGAGTGTCTGGACAAATCTCAATGAAATATTGCTCTTTGCATCAGGAGAATCGAACGTTTCCTCAATTACTACGACGTGATAATGGTATTGAATAAACCGTTGTTTAAAATCCTCATGGTTTAAGGCATAGTGAGTCTTATAGCCGAGGTCTTTCAGCGCAGTTACCACTGCGACCTGCCACTCGAAGGTGTTCAACGCTACGAGCGCTGGTTTATCAGAGGGACTTAATATCTCAAATTCAGGTGATGCCATAAGCCGGATACAATTATTTTAGTTTCAGAATCGGCGGGATTATTGAAGACGGTTTTTTGGATTCTTCAGACTTCTTTAGTTGCAAATCCACGATTGAGGTTGGCGGTTCTCCGCGAGATTTTTTAACATTATCAATAGCGCGACTTAACGGTCCACGTTTACTGCAATATTGCAATGCGACTTCTTCCGTGATAATTCCCTGTTCCCAAGCTTCCAGACATGAATGGTTAAAATGCCGCCATCCGAAAGGATAGTTTGCTTCTATGATTTCGTAGAAAGATTTACCCTCGCTTTCACCGTGGATAATCGAGTCTTGAACGCGCAGGTTGTTGCCCATGATTTCAAGCAATGCATGTCTACCGCCGCCAATTTTCGGAACAAGACGCTGGCTTATGACCCAGCGAAGGGTGTCAGCAAGTCTGATACGGATTTGTTCCTGTTCCTCTGACTCGAACATACCAAGGATGCGGTTTATGGTTTGCCCTGCATCTATGGTGTGCAGTGTGCTTAAAACAAGATGACCGGTTTCAGCCGCATTCAGACCGATTTCCACCGTTTCTCTGTCACGCATTTCGCCTACCAGAATTACCTTTGGCGCCTGTCTTAACGCAGCGCGCAAGCCATTGGAGAAAGTATCGAAATCAGTCCCCATTTCGCGTTGGTTGAATGTAGCTTTTTTGGGTATATGAACATATTCAACTGGGTCTTCAAGTGTAATGATATGAACTGCGCGTGTTTCGTTAATTTCGTTCAGAATAGCCGCAAGGGTGGTGGATTTGCCTGAACCTGTGGCACCTGTTACGAGCACAAGCCCGGTTTTTTCTTTTGGGATTTCTTTTAAAATCGGCGGCATTTTAAGTTCATCGAGTGTGGGCACGTGTGTGTTCAGTTTCCTCAAAACGCATGAATAATATCCTCTTTGCGAAAATACATTTACCCTGAACCTTGCCTTATCCTCAAGCGAGTAAGAAAGGTCGCACGAACCAGTTCTGAGCAATTCTTCCGTGAGCCTTCGGCTTCCGCCAATCAGATTCAAGGCAATCATTTCAGTCTGGTATGGTGTAAGTTTTTCGATTGGCGGGTCAATTTGGACAGGCTGTAATTCGCCATCGACCTCGACCTGCAGCGGTCTGTCCACAGTTATGTTAAGATCGGAGACATTTTGGTGGAAATCCAGCATCTTGCTCAGTATATAATTCAATTCTGTTCTTCTCATAAACAGCCCTCACGTGCACTGATTAAAGCACAATCATTTGTTTGGATTTTATAAATATACATCACTTTTGGTTATTCTTCACCATACAGATTAGTTATTCTTCATCTTCCGGTGGATGTGGCAGGAATGGTCTGAACTTTTTCTTATCCAGACACTTTTCATACGCTTCCTCCGGAGAAATCCTTTTCATCCTAAGGTGTTCCATAATTGCATCGTCAAGCGGCTGATTACCGAGTTTTTTCCCGACCTGAATCATGCCTGGGATTTGGTGTGTCTTGCCTTCGCGAACAAGGTTTGCTATTGCTGTTGTGAAAACGAGGATTTCAAGGGCAGCAACTCTGCCTTTACGATCAATTCGTTTGAATAGGTTTTGAGCTACAACTCCACGCAGCGTTTCGGATAGCGTTGTCCGAATCTTGTTCTGCTGGTCTGCGGGAAATACGTCAATTATTCTGTCGACCGTTTTTGCAGCGCTTTCGGTGTGGAGTGTTCCGAAAACGAGGTGTCCTGTGCTCGCTGCCATAATTGCCAGTTCGATTGTTTCAAGGTCGCGCATTTCTCCCACAAGGATGATATCTGGGTCTTCGCGCAAAGCGCCTCTCAGCGCTGCCGCAAATGATTTCGTGTGAACACCTACTTCTCTTTGATTCACAAGACAATTAATACTTGGATGAACGAATTCAATCGGGTCTTCAATAGTGATGATATGGTCGCGACGGTTTTTATTGGCATAGTCAATCATTGCCGCGAGCGTTGTGGATTTTCCCGAACCGGTAGGTCCAGTCACAAGAACAAGTCCTTTATGCAGCATTGCGAATTTTTTCAACACCGGTGGCAGGGGAGCATCCATCTTTTCAAAGTCTTCGAACGAGAGAATCTTAGTTGGAATTTGCCTGAAAACAGCGGCAATCCCGTTCTTTTGCATGAAGTAGTTTGCTCTGAAACGGGAGACACCCGGAATTTCATACCCAAAATCTACATCCCATGTTTCTTCGAATACCTTTATTTTATATTCCGGCGTTATTTCATAAAGCATCATTTTTAACTCATCGTTATCGAGTGGCGGATAATCTACTTTGTGAAGTTCGCCATTGATGCGTAACATCGGCGGATTGCCTGACGAGAGGTGCAGGTCGGAAGCCTTCTGCTCAAGCATCAGATTAAAGAATGCATCAATTTTCGCCATAGCCCTTTGTGGTTTTTTAATTTATACTTTGTTTATTTACTTATATATTCGCGTTGTATGCCGCAATTATTTAACATAATAAGGCAAAAGATAAAAGAAAATAACGGCGCTATATGTTTCAGAGATTTTATGCGGACATGCCTTTACGAGCCAAAATACGGTTATTATGCCGGCTGCGGACGCGTTTTGGGGCGAAAAGGTGATTATTATACGAGCGTTTCTGTTGGAGAACTCTTCGGAGATTTATTAGCCTGCGAATTTTTGCGGTGGTTTAACAATGAAAGAAAAGATAATCGGATAAATTACCTGTTGCTAATTGAGGCTGGCGCACATGATGGTTCGCTCGCATCTGATATACTGAACCGGATTAGTAACGAGTCTGGCGGAGAGATTCATGATAAGTTTTTTAAGTACGTTATTGTTGAGCCGTCGGAGGAATTGATGCGTATTCAAAAAGAAAAACTGAAGGTATGGCGAGATAATGTCCTGTGGATCCGGGATTTTGAATCTGCATGTCAGAATGACGCTGGGGAAATTTTAAATTTCCGGAGTGCTTACACGATTATTTTTTCGAACGAACTGCTTGATGCGTTTCCTTGCCACAGACTAATCTGGTTAAAGAACAAGAATGCGTGGATGGAGATTGGTGTTTGTTCAGATGGTGATGATTTTAAATGGACAATAATTAAACCATGCGCTGAATGTGAAGAGTTTATTAGTGAGTTAGATTCCGGTTACGCTGATATCCTTAAAAAACTGAATGGCGATTTTATAGTTGAATATCCTTCTGATGCAATCGGATGGTGGCGTTCGGCGTGTAAATTTTTGAAAAAGGGGAGGATTGTGTCTTTCGATTATGGTTTTGCTGGTTACGGATTGTTAAATCCTGAAAAACCAAACGGAACTCTGCGGGGTTACCATAAACACCATGTAGCGGATTCCGTTCTGCAAAATCCCGGCAATCAAGACATCACTTCCGACGTTAATTTTGACCTATTTATAAGAGAGGCTGAATTGCTTGGTTTAGAAAAGGTTTTTTACGGCACACAATCATCTTTCCTGACCGCTGTGGTTAAGGAAAACAATATAACAACCGAAAAACCGTGGTTTTCGAAATCTGTCAATCAATTCATGACACTTATACATCCTGATTATTTAGGATTTGTAATAAAAGTTCTTGTGATGGAGAAAAAATAATTTTTTGCCTAATTACAGATGAAGAAACGTACTGAAAAAAGAGACAACACAGTTCCTGATAAGATGCCACAGAATCCAGAAGCGTCTGCGGGTGATCAGAAGCCAGCAAAATTATCCGGAACGAAATTGTTTGTATTCAGGATAATTTTAATATTCCTTCCTGTTTTGCTTTTTCTGATTGTTGAGGTCGGATTAAGAATTGGGAATGTTGGATATCCGACATCATTTTTGCGGGAAATTGTGAAAGATGGAAAAAAATATTATGTGGAAAATAAATATTTCGGATACAGATTTTTCCCGTCAAAACTTGCCCGCGTGCCTGAACCTCTGATTTGTCTTGCTGAAAAACCTGCTGGTGTTTACCGGATTATTGTTTTTGGCGAATCGGCTGCTCTTGGCGACCCTGCGCCGGCATACAGTTTCGCAAGGATGCTTGAGACAATTTTGAATGAGCAGATCACTGGAATCAGATTTGAGGTTCTCAACGTATCAATGACGGCGATTAATTCGCATGTAATTCATGACATTGCTAAAGACTGTATGAAACTGAATGCTGACTTGTGGTTGCTCTATATTGGAAATAATGAGGTTATCGGTCCTTTTGGTCCTGCGACTGTATTTACAGTTAAAAATCTTCCATATCCGGTCATCCGTTTCATTGTGAACATTAAGAAACTGAGAACTGTTCAGGTAATTCAATCCGCTTTGGAAAAGCTGACGGCGGGAAAATTTGGGTTCAGAGAATGGGCTGGGATGGAAATGTTTATGAATAGTCAGATTAGGTTTCAGGACAAGGTGTTAGATAATGTCCATTCCAATTTCAGAAGAAATCTAACCCAGATAATCAAATCCGGTATGGACAGCGGGGCTGATGTATTGTTGACCACGCCTGTGGCGAATTACAGAGACAACGCCCCGTTTGGCTCACTTCATAAGCCGGGTCTTTCGGAGGAAGATCTGAAAAAGTGGAATGAATATTTGGAATCCGGCAAAAAACTGGAAGGCGAAAAGCGATATGCCGAGGCGCTTACCTATTATAAAAAGGCGGAGGCTATTGATGATACTTATGCAGAACTTATGTTCCGTATAGCAAGGTGTCTGGAAAAAACTGCTGTGGATGAAAAAGATGCTAATCTGGCACACAATTATTACAGGCGGGCTGTGGATTACGACACAATGCGGTTTCGTCCGGATACGGCTATTATTGAAGACATAAAATCGGTTGCAGAATCCTTCAAAGCCGCCAGTTCAAACAGGAGGTCAGGATCAACATTCAGGTTTATTGACTCTTTACCAGCGCTCGGAAGGTTTGGCATCAGGAACCCTGGAAATGATATTCTTTGGGAACACGTTCATTTTAATTTTAGAGGCAATTATTTTTTATCGTTAATTTTAGCGGACGAAGTTGTTGATATCCTTAAATCAAGAGCATCAGCTGGCGGATTGCAATTTTCCGTAAGGACAAACCGTGTTGATGAAACGCAGTTATATGTAAAAATAGGTTTAACTGACTATGACAGGCTAAAGGTCTGCAAAGAAATGGAAAAACGGTTAGGTCTTCCACCATTTACCTACCGCTCTAATCATGCAGAGGAGGTTCAAAGGTTAAAATCCGAGATTGAATCGCTGGAGAAAATAACCCGTACCGCTGGTATTAAAAAATATATTGACGAATATGAAAAACTGCTGGAACAAAGACCGGACGATTTTGTCCTTCATCAGAGGTATGGCGAATTACTGGATGAAAACGGCATTTATGATAAAGCGCTGGAACAATGGCAATTTGTAAAATCGCTGATTCCGCATTATCCTGTGGCATATCTCCAGATTGGAAACCTGCTTGATAAAATGGGGCGTAGCAGTGAAGCAATCCCGTATTTCGAAACTGCGCTGAAGATGAATCCGCAATCAGCAGAGGCATATTCGAGCCTCGGTCTTTGCCTGCTGAACCTGAACAGATACGACGAGGCGCTTGTTGCGTTTAAAAAGGCGCTTGAACTGAAACCTGATTTTCCGGCAATTTACGTCAACATGTCTCTTGCGTATTCCGCAAAAGGCGATATGGAAGCCGCAAAACAGCAATGCATGAACGCTATCCGTATTTCGACTAACTATGGGGCGGCATATCTGAACCTTGGCAAATATTATGCGCTGGAAGGAAATCAGGAACTTGCGTTGTCGAATTACCTTAAAGTTGTGGAGATTGATAATAAAAACGCAATTGCGTATTACAATGTTGCCAATGTATTATCACGGCTTGGCAGAAAGCAGGAGGCACTTACCAATTATATGAAGGCTGTTGAACTGAATCCGGATTTTGGCGAAGCCCATCTTAACCTTGCGTTTGAACTTCTTGATTTTAATGACAACCAGTCGGCATTAAAACACTTCCAGACCGCAGCCCGGTTACTTACAAACAATGTCATTGCCCAGATTAATTGCGGTATTGCCTATGCCCGGGCAGGCAGGTTTAACGAGGCGGCTCTGTATTTTGAGAAAGCCCTTCAACTCGACCCCCACGATCCACAGGTTCATTATAACCTCGGGCTTTTGTATGTAAAAATGGGACAACGGGATAAGGCGGTAATTGAGTTATCAAGAACGCTGGACTTGGATCCAAACCACCGCGAGGCAAAGGCATTGTTAGAAAAAATTACGCCGAAACTATGATTTTTTGCCGGAAATATTATTGGCTGTTTAATCAATAACTTGAAATATTTTTATAAACTCTGTAATTTTTACCGTCATGCGGATTTTATCTGGAATTCAGCCGTCAGGTGCACTGCACCTTGGAAATTATTTTGGAATGATGAAGCCTGCAATCGAGTTGCAGGATAAAGGGGAGGCTTTTTATTTTATTGCGGACTATCACTCGATGACAACCCTGACCGACCCCCAAAAGAGAAGGGAATACACCCTCGATGTAGCCCTTGATTTCCTTGCCTGTGGACTCGACCCGAAGAAAACCGTGTTTTTCAAACAATCAGATGTTCCGGAGGTCACTGAACTGACGTGGATATTAAGCACTGTTACGCCGATGGGATTGCTTGAAAGATGCCATAGCTACAAAGACAAAAAGGCAAAACTCGCGCAGGACGATTTGGAAAAGGTCAACCACGGTCTGTTTGCATATCCTGTATTAATGGCATCGGATATTCTCATCTACGATTCAAACCTTGTGCCTGTGGGACGGGACCAGCAACAGCATCTTGAAGTTACACGCGATATCGCCATGAAATTCAATAACATTTATGGCGAGACCTTCGTAATACCGGAAGCCATGATTCGCGAAGAGGTTGCCGTAATCCCTGGCACTGATGGTCAGAAAATGAGTAAAAGTTACGGCAATACGATTGAACTTTTCACAGACGAAGCCACAGCCCGCAAAAAAATCATGAGCATTGTAATGGACAGCCGCTCAATAAATGAACCCAAGCCAGATGCGGATAAAAACATTGCAATTATATTGCTGAAGTTGCTTGCGCCTGCGGATGTCGCAAAACAGTATGAAGACAGGCTTCGCGCCGGGGGGCTTGGCTATGCGGAATTAAAAAAGACACTGTTCAGTTATTACTGGGAATATTTTGCCCCGATGCGTCAGAAAAGAGAGGAACTGAAGAAGAATCTGGATTACGTTTACGAGGTCCTTAGAAAAGGAGCGGAACGTGCACGCGCTCAAGCGTCAATTGTCCTTAAACGCGCAAGAGTAGCCTGCGGCGTTGAATAGTTTTGTCATTGAATATCAATCTGTCTGATAAATAGATGTTAAAAAAACAGCCCGACGTTTTAACGCCGGGCTGATTTTCATTAGACTATATTGACTGGATTTCAGACCTTTTCAGGAACAACAAACGGTTTCCTGTATTCACGCGTCAACAGTTTATCTGCGGCAGGATTGTTGATGAATTTCTCTTTTTCAGGGTCAAAGAAAAGTTTTGG
>Ga0078972_1005727_pt1 | contig 31012 bp, 29 predicted proteins | sample YelNatPaOPGAMG01_FD_67568 | JGI IMG/M metagenome (GOLD analysis project Ga0078972, IMG submission 67568) | Hot spring thermophilic microbial communities from Obsidian Pool, Yellowstone National Park, USA - OP-RAMG-01 (SPADES assembly) (version 2) | ecosystem: Environmental > Aquatic > Thermal...
TGGTTCCTAAAATGATTGAAACAGACAGCGTTAGGCCCATGTATGCAATCCTGAACCTCAAATACTTCAGTGATGTCCTGAATGGAAGTCTGCGTGACTCGAAATATAAGGGGGTAGAGATCTTCACACCCGCCACTTATCGGACGGCACTTGCAGCCTTGTCCCGTGTGCCGGTATCCATTTAATTCCTGCCATAATTTTAATCGGACATTAATATATTCCAGAAATGATCCCCTGAGTATATAAAGAAAGGCTGTATTGGAGCCCCTAAGGGCTTCAAGGCATTTCACCATTTATAGTATGCCGTGAGCCGGGATCGAACCAGCGACCTCCAGATCTTCAGTCTGGCGCTCTCCCAACTGAGCTACCACGGCGTTCTAAGTGAGCCGATGTTAAATCGTTATTTAATTTCTTTGACATGAACGACTCGATCATAAAATATATTCGAGTATGCATATGCACTATAGAATGGAAGATAAGCTGCCGAGCCTTAAAAGTCATGCCGATATCGGGGTTTTACAGTCTTATCTCCTCTCTTTTCTTTCAGGATCTGTCGTTGCTTTGTCTTATGTATTTCTGCCGCTCAGAATAATTGCTGCAAGCAACATTGACTATGATACGATGGGGATCATAATTTTTGTCTTTCTGCTGTTCTTCCTTCTAAGCAGGATTCCAAGCGGGTTGATGGCTGCTTCCGAATACAGGAATTTCGCCTCCCCAACTGCCTTTCTTCTTCTTTCAGCATCCCTCTACGAGCTATACACTGCCAGTATGATAGAGCAGTTCTTGCTATGCGCCATTGCTCTCGGTGCAGCAATGTCATTTTCGATTGTTGCAATTAACGCAAAGCTGTCTGAAAGTTATAGCAGCCAGACAATAAGTTTCAGGAAATGGGTAGCCCTGTTGCTCGGAACTCTCTCATTCCCACTGATCCTAGGGTTTGATGCTCTCACCGGAATCGAGTATCTTAACCTGATTTTTTATATTGTTTTAATATTGTTTATCCTGGGTGCTCTTCTCCTTGCTGCTGCAACCATCGGATTTTACGGGAAAAATGGAAGACCGCGCAGAGATGACATGTTTGCAACGGTATCCAAAACATTTGCACCTCTCAGGTCGCTTTCAAATATAGACATGAAGGGATACTTCCTCAGCACCCTGCTTATTGATACATTATTTGTCTTTTCGGCCTGGTCGATAATTATCTACCTTCCATACTACACATACAGGCTTCTTAATTCAGTTCCAAGCCTGCTTGTAACTTTTATGATAGTCTCCCTGTTCTACCTTGGTATGAGGTATCTAGGTCAAAAATTGAAATCAGACGGATTCAGGTTTGCTTCCTATTTTTTCAGGCCCGTAGCGTTCATAATTGCCTTCTTCATGCTATCTCTTGCGACTGCTTTCCACTTCATTCTTTACGCACTTCTTGTCCTTGCTTCAGTCGGGATATTTGAAGAAGGAGCGAAACAGTTCGTAGAATTCTCTTTCAGCAAGGAGGACAGGCAGATAGTCAGGAGAGCATCACAACTTCTTAAAATGCCTTTTGTCGTTCTCGCACCATTGTTCTCTTATGAGTTTTTTTCAATTTCAACATCACTTGGATTTGCCTCAGCCATAATACCGGCGGCCATTTCACTCCTTATTTCGACCTTTGCCGTCAGCAACAGCCCATCGAAGGTATTTTCTCCTGGCTGAAAACACTGCCAATAATGGACATGTTCAGAATTGCTTGTTGAAACTTTTGCCAGTTTACCCTCACTCATATCTTATCCTGAGCCGAGGAACAGCGATTGACGCCTTCTAACCTTATTTCATGCTGATATGTGCTGCCCTTTACATTCTCTTGGCACGGAATGTAGTTTTCTCCGATCATGGTCCCGGTTATTTCCATGTTGAGACTTTCATTTATGGTTATCAACTTTTGACGGACTGCACTCGCCCAAATCAACCTGTGACTGCTTTCCTGAATCCGCCTCTTAACGGTATACTGCCTGTATCCTTCGATCCTTTTTCACTTTATGACAGTAATTCTTCAGTATTGTGTATCCACCATCATAGCCCAGCTTGCGGATCTCCTCAGGTATTCTGACCACTCAAAGATTGTGATTGTCCTTTTTCGCCATGACTCAAAATAAGTTTATCTTTATTCATTCATTAGCGTGTACGATGATGCCCGGTAGGATGAACTCCAGGGAAGTTAAAAGAATGATGGCGCAGATGGGAATCAAGTCAGTTGACATGACCGACGTAAAGAGGGTCGTAATGGAAGGCACTGGGAATGATTATGTGATTGAGAACCCGCAGGTTATGATGATTGAAGCGCAGGGAGAAAAGTATTTCCAGATCTCAGGTGCGATGAAGGAAGTGAAGAAGCAGGCTGCCTCTGCACCCAAGGTTCAGTACAACGAAGATGATGTCAAGCTCATAATGGAGCAGGCAAAGGTTGACCGGACCAGGGCAATAGATGCCTTAAATAAAGCAGACGGCGAAGTTGCACAGGCAATCATAGATCTTGCAAATCATTAGATAAATGATGATAGATTATGAGAAGATCTATGCCCGGAAAGCCCCTGATGGGGCAGAACGAAGAGATCTGAAAAGAATCTCAGATTCGCTTGGGGAGAAAATACGTTCATTACTCTCGAAAATGAGAGTCACGGCTGAAGTTCAGCTAGTTGGTTCTACATCAAAGGGGACAAATCTGAAGGGCGGGGATATAGACCTTTTCATAGTTTTCCCAACAAGTTATTCAAGATCAGATATAGTAAAGGTTGGCCTCAAGATTGGACACATGATCCTCCCGGACGGTCAGGAGAAGTATGCAGAGCACCCTTATGTCTTCGGTTATGTTGAAGGGCACAAGATTGACATTGTGCCATGCTTCAGCATGAAAGAGAACGACAACCTGAAGAGCGCAGTCGACAGGAGCCCGCTTCATACAAGGTGGGTTAACGCTAATCTGGATGACCTGAAGCGCAAAGAGATCATTCTGCTGAAGGCATTCATGAAGGGCATTGGCGTCTACGGATCGGAAGTATCGAAGGGTGGTTTCTCCGGCTATGTCTGCGAACTTCTGGTCATAAGACTTGGATCGTTCCAGAAGGTACTTGAATTCTTCGCAGGGTCTGAGAAGAGATTGCGGTTGACTCAGGATCACCCCTCTCCCATTGACGATGCTCCTATGGTGGTGACAGATCCTGTGGACAGGAAGAGGAACGCTGCAGCTGCTGTCTCTATGGAGAATCTTGCAAGAATGAGGATCTTGAGCAGGGAATTCCTGAATAAACCATCTGAGGAATTTTTTGATGGGTTTCCGAGAAAAAGTCCACCAAATATTCCTAGAAAGACATGCTTCAGGATCTTTTCCCTGGAGCGCCCGGATCTGCTTGAGGACGTCATTTATCCCCAGATAGAAAAGCTCCGGAAAATAATTGTAAGCGAAAGCAGGAATGAGGGTTTCCATCCAATCGATTCCGAGATACTGTTCGGCAGGAGGATCAATATACTTGTTGAACTTGAAAATGACGTAAGACCGGCCATAAAAATTCATGCCGGCCCGCCTGCGCATTCACAGGAAACACGCAAATTCCTTGACAAGTGGGATAAATCCCCTCATGTGAGAGGGCCATTTATCGTGGATGAGAGGCCTGTTGTCGAAGTTAAGCAGGTTTCAAGATTCAATGATGTTATAATCAGCGCACTCCGGGACAAGGACATAGGTGCCAACCTCAACAGCGTTAAGGGATCCATCAGAATATATTCAGTCCCGGCAACGAAGGAGCAGAGGGACCTGATGCAGAAATACATGACAAGGAACCTGACCGGGTAATGCCTATCCTCCGGAAAATATTTCGAGAAACTTGAGGTCATCCTCTGGCGTCACAATCTCGTCTGAGGTAACAGGGGTTCCATTCTTTATGTACACATAGGAAGATTCGCGTATTTGCAGCATATCAGCTACCTGTAACACTGTCATTCTTTCCACTATAGAAGTGGTAAGATGCCTCCTGCCGACTATGCTTATCATTGTATCACAGCCCCGGGCAGATTTGAACTGCCGTCAACGGATCCAAAGTCCGGTATGCTTGGCCGCTACACCACGGGGCTTCGCTCCCTCCATATTAACTAAGTAGATAAAATTCAGGTAACAATAGATCAAGGTTGAGGGTACTTTGGAAGCTTCTCGCTCTCGCGGGTATCCCTGTCAATAATATACAGGGAGGATCCATCCATCTGCGAGGCACACTCAATCGACCTGTATTTTACCGAGTTCCATTCAAGTATACGCTTAACTGTGGACATTGCAGTCTTTTGAGTGTTGTTCTCCTGGCTGAGGTGTGTCAGTATGATCCTGGTATTTTCATTGCATATTTCAGAGAGGGCTTCCGCTGACTGCACATTGGAAAGGTGTCCGTACGAACCCTCTATCCGCGCCTTCAGGCCAGGGCTATAGCTGCCCTTTCTGAGCATTTCGACGTCATGGTTTGCCTCCATGGCGATTATGTCGGATCCCTTTGCCGCCTCAATCAGCCTTTCATCGACCCTTCCAAGGTCTGAAATCACCGATATCTTGATCTTTCCCGTTCTGAAAATGTAGGCAACAGGATCCGCGGCATCATGTGAAACGTCGATGGCAGTTACACTCAGATCGTCAATTGTAGCATGGTCATGGATCGGAAAAGCATCAGTAAGGCCAAGTGATGATAGGGTCAATTCCCTTGAGTAAATATCAAGCTTAGTCTTCCTGATTGCCACTGGAATGCCTGACGAATGATCTGAGTGCTCATGGCTCACAAACAGGTTTATGGAATCGAAATTTGATCCAAGTTGCTCTATCCTCTGCTGGAATCTGCGGTATGATATTCCAAAATCAACGATTGCCAAGGTTGTGCCGTTTGCAAGGAATGAACAGTTTCCCCTGCTTCCACTAGCAACCATACCGAAGTAGAGCCTTGACATCTGTTGCTGCATTGCAATTCAATACATATAACTAAGGCATTTCAGCCTCTTTTTTTGAGAGCATACCTATTCCCAAACGGGCATAGAGGAAAAAATTCAGTAAATTATACAGGATGGCAAATCCAATGACAGGTATACTTATGTAGATCTTGAAGAAGTTGAGCGTAAAGACCATTGCTGACAGCGCAAGCACAGGATGTATGAACGCATGGTAGGAGAAGTAAGATAGATAAGTTTGTGGTGCGAGGGATACCGGAACAGAGAGACCAAATATAATCAATTGTCTGGAATAGAAACCCAATGCAATGAATTCAATGATTACAGAACTCAAGCCGCAGAAAAGAGCTATCAGTGAGAATTTCTTTAGATTGTCTGGAAGCAGCCTGTATATTATTGTAAGTGAAAGAAGTATGCCCGGTATTTGCAGGGCAACATTTAGAAGCAGCGTATCGAACATCTGGGTTCCGGAGAGAAGAGAGGCTTGATACGATCCATACTGGGCTACACTGATTTCAAGTGCCGATGGACCCAGTATGACCAGGACGGTGAGATTTATTGCTATGAGCAGCAAGCAGGACAGAATGCTGGTTTCTTCTGATACTTCATTTCGATGACTGAAGCCAACAACAAGGAGCAGGACGGCGAGAAACGAGGTGGCGGCCCAGAAGCCCATGATGTAAGGTGAATAAACTTCACTGTATCCGGTTGCATCAAACAATCCAAATGCAGCCGCGGCGAGGGGCAGGGAGAATAGCAGGAACCCGGATCCTGCCGCCCTTGATTGCGGGAATGTATATTCTTCATCTGAGATCCTGCGTGCTATATTCTTGCCTGGTGAAAGGTTCAAGATCCTGTCAATATTATCCTGCGTGATTCCCAGAACCAGTATTCCCTTGTTTCCAAGCGTACTGACATCGCCGGAAAGAATTTTTCTCATCACCTTTGCTGTTTCTGCCCTATTTAGATCGACATGATCCTCTGATAGCATGAATACAACTGGACCGGAAGAACCTGACACTGAAGTGTAGGAATCGAGGCTTTCCAGTAATCTGACCTGAATCTTGTTCTCTACAAGCATGTCGTAAATCTGGATAAGTGCCATCTTGTAGCCTTCCTTGCTGTAGGCACTCAAAACCTCAACAAGATTCCTTGCCCCCTTGGAAATTGCATCGAGAATCTCCATGGCAACATCCTCTGGTTTTATTGGGCCAACAAGGGACGGCAAAGAATTAGCGTTAAAAGCCAGATAGGCTTTTATTTCCTGGTCAGGCTGTTTGCCATTTTCGACCTCCGGCATTATCTACCAATTGATACGATATATAAATAGTGCCATCTCACCCATATCATGAAAATGGGATCAGCAAGCTTGATAGGGAACAGGAGCTTCTGGTGATGTGGCTGTAATAACAGCGGCAAACCATGGGAAATTTGGCAGGACTGAAAAGGATCTCTTTGATATATCGATGGATTCAGCATATCCCATCGTAAAAAAATATGGGGACACGATTGATCTTGTTATTCTGGCAAACGCATTTGGCGGTGAATACAACAATATATCCGGTCTGAACAACAGGCTGTCTGCCGAGCTGTTCGATTTTCCCGTACCGTCCATAAGGTTGGATAACACGAGCTCAGGCGGTGCTTCTTCCATACATATTGCAAGGTCGATCCTTAAGGCAGGAGATGTCCATTCTATCCTGATCATAGGGTCAGAGAAGATGTCCTCGGTACCTACGAGGCAATCGTCATCCATCATTGCAAGCCTGCTTGATCCTGCAGAGAGATCGGCAGGTCTCACCCTTCCTTCGCTTGCAGGCTTCCTTGCCCGTATGTACATGGAAAGATATGGCGCAACCAGGGAATCGATAGCACAGGTTTCAGTTAAAAACCACAGGAATGCAATTTGGAATGAAAATGCACATCACAGGAAGGAAGTGAATGTGGCTGAAGTGCTTTCCTCTAGGATCATAGCCAGCCCCCTGACGCTGCTCGAATATTGCCCGATCAGCGATGGTTCAGTATCCATACTGCTTTCCAGCGATGAACATGCGCCTTCTCTCTCTGGAAGCGGTGCCAGAATAGCCGGTTCTTCTATATCATCCGATACGTCACAGGTGTCGCTAAGGGATGACATAATGTATCTGGATGCTGTCAGGAGATCTTCGACGGAAGCATTGAAGCAGGCTGGAATAACGGCGAGCGATGTTGATTTTGCAGAGCTACATGACATGGCTTCAATACTCGAACTGGTCGAGGCAGAGGCGGTTGGCTTTTTTGCAGATGGGACAGCCTGGAGAGAAATCATGGAGGGTTCAATGGATCCGGACGGCAGCACTCCTGTCAACGTGAGCGGGGGTTTGCTTGCCCGTGGACATCCGATTGCTGCCAGCAGCCTGGCTCAGACATATGAAGCCTTTGTGCAGCTTACCGGAAATGCCGGACAGAGGCAGCTGAATGATCCACATTATGCGTTCTCACTTTCAATGGCAGGGTTCGGGAATTCGGCCACTTCTATTGTTTACGAGGCGATCTGATGTCTCTGTACATATGCCCAAAATGCAGATCGATAATGAGGTTGGAGGAGAAAAAATGCAGCAGATGCTCTTCAGAGACTATAAGATCTGATTCCATTAACTGGAAGGTCATCGGTCATGTGGAACTGTTCTCGACTCCGGAAGGTTTTCCCGAAAGATATCACCTGTACCTCCTGGAATCAAGTGTACGAAGGATGTTCTGTTTTTCCGAGCTGTATTATAATGATTCTGCAGCATTATTCCCCGATGTGAGGGATGGAAAGATGATCTGCATGCCTGTACCGGAAAGATGAAACTGGATGATCCGGGCAATCACATCATGTTAAGCTGTTCTTTCGCATAATCCGTCATCAGGGACGGATTCCATGGTGGCTCCCATACCAGCTCCACATCTGCTGCCTCCACACCCTCCAGGTTCTCCACCGTCCTCTGTGCCTCTGCCAGTATCCATGGTGTAACAGGGCATGTGGGTGCTGTCATCGTCATTTTTATGTAGACCTTGTCACCATTGATCTGTACTTCGTATACGAGACCCAGGTTCACTATGTCCATGCCTATTTCAGGATCTGATACGGATTGAAGTGCATTGAGGATTTCCTCTTTCGTTACCATATTATCATCTTCTAAGTTTATAAATGTATTTAACCTTTATCTGACTGCATGCGCTATAATCCTCAATCATAGATCAGTTTTGAGAACCTGGTTGACATTGCATTTCTGATCGACTCAAATATCAGTGTTTCACGTGTAAGCCTGTTCTCCGTGATCTGGCCAACTATACCTTCCCTTTCACCGATACCGGCTGTGCCATAAAGTGCCTCAAACGCGTGTGACATGTCCATTCCCTTCTTGATCTCGTCAACAATGTGGCCCGGTATATTGAATCCGCTGCTTATGCCATATGATCTCTCTCCCATGATGTCGATGATGCAGCAGCAGTGGAAATCGAAAAACCTGCCTGATGCGCTGTCATGGAAAAGACCTGACTCAACGCCTATCGAATAATCTGCCCGGCCCGCGGACTGCTCGGCACGACTGACCGCCATCCGCATCGTATCCTCCCCGAATGGCTGATCGCTTCCGGTGCTGTACTGCCTGTTCATGGTTACGGTGACATCCCTGAGAATTGAGGAGAAATAAGATTTAGCTGTTGAAAGCTTCAGGCCGTTATTGGTCGATATCATGGCAGATACAGGCTTCAGCCTCCTGCCCTCCATATCGATTGTACCCGATGCAATCCTTGAGGACTTGATTGCGATTAGATCCTGCGCCCTTATCACAGGCACCCTGACAATCCTCAGCGCATTGAGGCCATGTGCAACCCGCTCCCTGTTTATCCGGATTGCGCTTGCTGCAGTTTCCTGTGATACAACGATTGCACTGTACCCTGGATCTAGAGTTGAGTTTCCCTCTTCCGTTCCCAGTTCGCGGATGCTGTAAGATTTGCACCTGCCTTCGAGGTATCTGGATAGCGCTTCGTATCTTTTTTTATAAGACGGAACGCTGTAATTCTTCCTTGATCCTGCAAATTCATCCGTTGTCAGACCGACTATAACAGGTTCACCCAGCGATACCGCAGCATCAAGAAGTTCCCTGTGCCCCCTGTGAAGAAAAGAGAAAGTGCCGCCAAGGATTGTTGTCATGTTTTGTTAAGATGCCTTCGCTGGGGCACTCGCTATCTCTGCGGACTCCTCTTCCAGCGTCCTGGAAAGGCGTTTGATACCCTCATGTATATCCACAACAGAAGGGTAGCTGAAATTTATGCGCATATTATTCCTTCTCTCGGCGTTGGGATGGAACGATACCCCGCTGATATAAGCCACCCCGTTCCTGACCGACCTTGCAAGCATCTTTGTCGTATCTATGGCTGGATCCACTGTTGCCCATACGAACATTCCTCCATCCGGCCTGGACCACTTTGAATTAGCAGGGAAATTTTCAGACAGAGCCTTCAGCATCGCATCCCTCTTCTTCCTGTATATCTCGATGTTCTTTGGTATCTGCTTCTTCATGATATCCCTCTTCAGGTATTCATATGCCACATATTCGGAAAGAGTGTTGGTGGAAAGATCAAGTGCCTGCTTCAGGAGGTTTACCTTGGAAATGAATTCCGCATCTCCAAGAACGTACCCTATACGCAGACCCGGAGTCATGACCTTTGAAAAAGTTCCCATGTATATGACATAGTTATCCGGATCCATGCTCTTGATGCTTGGTATCTTCGATCCATAGTATCTGAGTTCTCCGTAGGGGTTATCCTCAACTATTGGTATGCTATAGTCGACTGCAAGCTCAATGAGGTGTTTCCTCCGCTCCAGCGAAAGCGTGTATCCTGCCGGGTTATGGAAATTCGGTATAACATATATGAATTTTGGCAGCTTTCCTGAGGATTTCATCTCGACAAGTTTGTCCTCAAGCAGATCAGTCCTCATTCCGTTATCGTCCATCTCTATACCTATCATGTTAACCATGTTCGCGTTGTTCGCACTTATCGCACCAACATATGTGGGAAGTTCCGTAATAACTGTCTCACCTGGCTGGACAAGAACTTTTGAAACGGCATATAGTGCCTGCTGTGAACCGGAAGTTACGTTTATCTGATCTTCTGAGCAGTCGATATTCTCAGTCTCCTTCACCAGCCTCTTTATCTGCTCCCTCAATGGCCTTATCCCGGAAGTTACACCGTACTGGAATGCATTGGCTGAGGAGTTTTTGAAAATATATGCCATAATTGATTCCAGATCTTCTATCGGAAAAGTGGCTGGATCCGGCATACCGCCGCCAAATGAAATCAGGCCCTTTGTGTTGGCCATTTTTAGCAGTTCCCTTATCTCCGAAGGCTTCATCGCGGATAGCATGCTGGAAAAGGTGAATTTCATATCGATCAAAGAAGTAATTGCCGGTGAGCATATAAAGTCTTCAACAGATTGAGTCTTTAAGGCACTTTCCGGATTTATCGCCTGCTGTGATTTTAGACGCAACTATCATCGGGCAGATCTACAAAGAATGCTGTGCTAAGAAGCTGCCGCAGGTTCCGGATGATAAATAAGTGAGTGGGTGCATCTCACAGGGCTGTTTTATCATGCTTTCCACTGTCCGATAACTGGAAAACAGCATATAACGAAATTGATCATATAAAGACAACACAGAAAATTGCTTATGCAGGATAACACGTGAAAAGGCAAAAATTATTTAAAAAGCTGGAATAAGCTGCGGAATGGATTCAAAGAAAACCTGGAAAGTTAGCCTTATCGGCCCGGCAGGTGTCGGCAAGAGCTCGCTGGTTTCCAGGATCGTTTATGGATCCGATACTGCGGGACTTGACCCCAAAGCAATGAAGAAGAAATCCGTGGTATACGATAAATCAGGACTCAAGGTAAATGCGGACCTGTTCTTCCTTGAACTTGGAACGGGAGGCGGTGATGACAAGCTTCTTTCAGGTTCGAACGCAATTGTTATCGTTTCCGATGTCACAAACGGGCATTCCCTTGAAGACGCGGACAGGCTGCTGAAATATACGAAGACTTTCTCTGACAAGTCTGTCAGGATACTTGTTGCAACCAAGCAGGATCTCAGGTACGAGGCTCAGTTCTGGGAAAAGGAACTGAAAGAAGTTGCAGATAGGAACAATGTGCCTTATGTACTCACAAGTGCAAAGAACAACACGGATACCGGCAGATTTCTGGATGTGCTTGTTGGATCCCTCGCAGGAAAGTTTGTACAGAAAGGTAAGAACTGATGGCAAGAATCCTCTGCGGGCAGAATACATTCGATGTGGAGAGGTCTGTCCCAAGCCAGGTCTACAATCGATATCGCATTGGATCCATTGTCGGCCAGGATCTTAACCTGACGAGATTTGAGATGGGATTCCTTGCGCTTCATGCGAAGTCTGTCTTCAGGGACATGAATGCCGGATCAAGGCTGTCCCTGCTGCAGCAGATTCTCCCGGAAGAGAATGATTTGGGAATGCTCATCGCCTTTTCGCACCTGAAGATGAAGGGTTATGTATTGAAGGTGGAGCAGGATCATCTTTATTACAGGAAAAAGAACGAGAAGTCATGGAGAGGCGTGCTGACGGTTGCAGGCGAGCAGGATTTCCTGGACCTCCTGAAGCCAGGCAACGATGAGGTTACATCGTACTCCATCGTTGATGGCGATGGAGGCACCTCAATGTACGATGTTGCTGAGGTCGAACCGGCGGGACAATTGTATCATGAATCCTATGCAGGTCGGGCGATAAGATTGGGGAACTTCCGACTTGCTGCTGCGTCGGATCATATGAACATGAAGAAACTTGGTTACGATATATACATAATGGATAGCCCCGACATTGTTGATGCGGAAGTTACAGTTGCACTCAGGGATCTTGTGATAAGCGACCTCGGAAAAAGGGGAATTGCAGCAAGGACTGGCTTCAAGTACGGATCTGATCTACGCCTCTACACAAAGAGCGTAGAAGATCATGCCGATTACCTTCTGCATATACATAATGGCGACGCAATAAAATGGTATGAGGTAGCCAGGGCGGTAAGGGTTGCCTCGGCAGTAAGGAAGACATTCCTTATCGCAATGCCAAACGCTGATACGATAAGGTATTTTTCAGTATCGAGAAGAGTGGAAATTTAGATTAGATCTGTGCCTCGAAGTCATCGATCGCGTAGCTGAAAGCCTGGTAATCCGAAATTGTTCCCCTGTTCTTCAGTATTTCCCTGGCGAGCAGCCAGTATACGACCGCAAGGGATCTCCTGCCCTTGTTGTTTGTAGGAATCACAAGATCAATGTAATCTGTCTTGTTGTTTGCATCGCAAAGTGCAATAATAGGTATTCCAATCCTGATAGCTTCCCTTATCGCCTGGGTATCTGCAAGGGGGTCAGTGACGACTATGGCCCTTGCCTCTGTATAATTCTGAAGCTGCGGATTCGTGAGCGTCCCCGGAACAAACCTGCCGATGATTGCCTTGACACCAGTTATTTCAGAGAATTTTGACACAGGCCTGAAGGCATACTGCCTCTGGGCAACCACAAGTATCTGCGATGGTTCGATCCTTGCAAGCATTTTGCCTGCAACGATGAGCTTGTGATTTGTCTTCTTGATGTCAAGTATATACAATCCGTCGTTCCTGATCTTGAATATGTAATCAACCATGTCACTGGATTTGACCTGCGTTCCGATGTGGACACCAGACTTCTGATATTCTTCCTCAGGAATCAGCAGCTGTTCTGCCTGTATGTTATCTCCTTCCAAAGTTACTACCTTCCAGGCTAATCTCTTCTCAATATATTTATTATTTGCATGTTTCCGCTGTCATTGCTCTGCAGGCGATGTCTCATTCCCACTCAATGGTCGCAGGTGGCTTGTTTGTAATGTCGTACACAACCCTGTTTACCTCTGTCACCGAATTGGTTATCCTCGTCGACAGGTGGTCGAGGAAATCCCATGGAGGCTTTGAGAAAGTTCCGCTCATCGCATCGCTTGTTTCGAACATCCTGATCGCTATCGTTTCTCCGTAGGAACGCTTGTCCCCATGGACCCCGGTTGTTCTGACTGGTGTGAGGACGGCAAAATACTGCCATGGCAGGCTTCCCTTGAGCCTGGTCTCAACCTCGTTTTCTACGATCTCTGTTACCCGCTTAATTATTGCAATCCTTTCCTCTGTGATGTTGCCAAGAATCCTGACGGCAAGACCTGGTCCGGGAAAAGGCTGCTTGGAGAATTCCAGACCAAGGTATTTTGCTATTTCCCTGATCTCGTCCTTGTACAGATCACGGAGAGGCTCAACAAGCTTCAGTTTCATTTTTTCCGGAAGGCCACCGACATTGTGATGCGACTTTATGACATCCCTCACGCCACCGCCACTCTCTATCCAGTCAGGAGCAATGGTGCCCTGCATGAGGCTTTCTGCACCTATTTCCCTTGCGATATTCTCAAACTCCTCGATGAATATCCTTCCTATGATTTTCCTTTTGCTTTCAGGATCGGTGACTCCTTTCAGGCCCTGGATGAAGGCAGAGGATGCATCTATTATCCTGAAGTTGAGGCCGAACTTCCTGAATATGGCCTCTGTCCTTTCCTTCTCCCCTATTCTTATGAAGCCTGTATCTATGAAAACGGCGGTCGACATGCTCCCGATTGCCCTGTTCGAAAGTATTGCTACTATCGTGCTGTCAAGGCCGCCGGAGCATGCAACGATGGCCCTTCCCGCAACATTCTTTCTGATATATTCCTGTGCTTCCTCCAGGAATTTTTCCACCTGAAACACGTTCTGTAATGTTGAAGGGTAAAATATGCTTTCTTCCTCCATCCTTGATCCATGTCTCACAGACAGTACGGATCGATATCACCGGAAAGGGTATCTCCCTCTATTTCGAACGGGAGCAGCATGGGAAAAGCAGGCAATTATATCTCTCTATGTACGGAATCAATTTTCTTCCTGCCTTGCGCAGCAGAGGATTCATCTATATCGCAAGATATGGTCTCAAAGGATGAATATATTTATTTGCTGTTATTGATAAGAGTGCAGAATGGGAAAGCTAAGTGGTATCCTGGCAGGATTTACTGTTCTTGCCCTGATGGAGTTCTTTGTCCTGTCTTCCTTCTATATCCCGCTTGAGAACTGGCTTTCCCCACATTTTGGGCCAGAAGTATATCTGCTGTTTGGCCTGCTGTATTTTGTTCTTGGAAACCCTTTCAACAACGCACTGCTTATAACAACCCAGTTATTGGTGGCACTGACCATTGGGCTTGCAGCACGAAAAGGAAGCAGGGCTATCGGCGCTGCCGTTTCCGTTTTCAGCCTTTCATGGTTTTTTATAGTACTGACAGGTTTCTATATAATAAGCCAGACGGGCCTGCTCGGATCCGGCGGATCCCTTCCTATCCCTGGCCTGGGAGGATCCGGGCTTTCGTCTTCCAGCCTGGGCGGTTTTTCCTCTTTTCTCAGTGCTGTTCCGCAGAGCAGTAACCTGGCGTCGCTTGTCAATGAACCAATAATAAGGAGGATACCATATATACTGCCGGGCCTGGAATCCTCATTATTCGGCGGAAATGCAGGATCTTCAAGCATAGAATCGGCGATCCTGCCATTCGCCATTTATGATATCATAAATTTTGTAATAGTTGTCGCAGTTGCTGGAATTGTCGGCTTTCTTGTAGGAAGGCCATTCAGGAAGAAGAGATCTTCACCGGCAGACGAGAAGCAGGCTCCAGCGGCGAGCGTAGTTCCAGTCCTGACGTTTCTTGCAGCTATAGTTCTGGTTTTCCTGCTTCTGGGAACAATGTTTGCCCCTATGGGCAGCGGCAACAATACCTTGAACAATGTGCCGGCAAATGTGGAACTTGGGAGAGACATAGCAAATGATCCTGCAGCACTTGCAAATATTCCATATAATGCGTATACTGCAATGGCTGGAGGCAGTTTACCGGATCACGGATTTTCCAATGTTTCCTTGCAGGGATCTTCTACCCAGACGGCTGATTTTCTTGTTTCACCCAATGGTTCAGTATACACGCTACTCACGATCATGCAGGGCGCATCGTATAGTTCAGCAATCTCACCCCTGACACTTGGAGGCGCAAACTTCGCAATAATGATGACATCATCGTCGCTGATGAACCTTCTTTACAATCCGCTGACAAAATCTACGTCCACGAATGTCGGCGCTCTTAACCTGAAGAGCATTCTGAACCTCCTGCCTCCTGAGTTACTCCTGATTGGTTTCAGCAGCAATGTTTCGACTGCAACAGCAGGATCTGCTGCGGCAAAGGTGTTTTCAGAATACGGAATAAGCAACCAGATACTCATTTTCAGTTTCTCCGGCACTGGAACGATCACGATTCCCGGACTCGCAAGCACATCCTTCTTCGTTTACGGCTCAGACGCTCCGTTCGGAGGAGCCATTGCAAATTATACAGAGAACGTGCTTCCCTCATTCGCCAGTGGCGATGCGAGGGACTTTCTCGCATCTGAGGTGAGCAATGGATGGGTTATTCCCGGAAGCCAGAATGACACGCTCGGATCCAGCATATTCATGAGCGGATTTCTTCCGGCATCCGGGTTCTCAGGCTTTGGCAATGCCTTTCCCGTCACTGTCAATACCTCAAAGATAGGTCCTTCAGGCCTTGTCCAGTTCGCCGGCCTGTTTTCATCAAACGACTTCAAGATCAGCTCTCATACTGGAAAGGATAACCTAACGGTAAGCATGCTTACAGGAATCGATCGGACATTTACCCTCAGCTCCGGTAATCCAGAATTGATGATGCTAATTGCTCCAGGTTCTTATCCATATAATGTCAGCATACCCGGGCTGAAAGGCTATTTCGTCAATGTATACGCAAATAACGCCAGCCTGGTCTCAGCTTTCGGGCTCAACTCATCTTATCCCGGAGTGCATGTGAATTCCACTGTTTTCGTGAGTCCAGGCACGGTGCTCGGGAATATATCAAGCAGGGTCACGGAGGATGTAACGCTTTCCACAGGCATTGATTCAGCGTCATCATCAGTGACAGTGAATGAGACGGTCTGGAACAATGGCTCCGCTCCGATATATAATGTCAGGGTGACATCTCCATTCTCTACCGATTACTCGTCACTTATAGTCAGTACCCATGGATCCGGGAACCATACATTCACGAGCATAGCTGCTCATTCAAGCGCTTCCTTCCTTGTGAGATACAACCTTACCAGATCCGGATATTACATTTTCCAGCCTTCGCTCATCCAGTACACGTTCAACAATACACAGTATGCCCGCTACTCTGCACCCATGTCGAAGGCTGTCGGGCACGAATCCATGATAACCGCATACAGCGAGCCTTTCGACAGTGAAGTTGGATCGTTCATCGGACCTCAGTTTGAGACAATACCGGGCCTGGGAATACCCCTGCTGCTTGGATTGTTTGGCCTTCTTGTGCTTGTTGACATATTTATAGAGTACAGGGCACTGAGAAGATGGATCTCAAGGCCTAGATGAGGGATCAAAACTGTTAATCGTAATGACAACATAACCGAAATTGTTCATCTGATGGAGAAATACAATGAATGAAATTTGGACAGAAAAGTTCAGGCCGAGAAACCTTTCCGAAATCGTAGGGCAGAAGGAGAACATAGAGAAGCTGAAAGGCTTTGTCAGGGCGAAGGATGTACCGCATCTGATATTCTCCGGACCGGCAGGAACTGGAAAGACGACAGCGGCGATGGCACTCGCAATTGAACTTTACGGTGAGTCATGGAAAGAGAACTTCCTTGAATTGAATGCCTCAAATAATCGTGGCATTAACGTTATACGGGGACATGAGGATCGCGAAGGGAAGGATACCGGGCTAGTGAGCGTGAAGGATTATGCAAGGCTGAAGCCATCGAATGACCTTGGCTTCAAGCTGATCTTCCTGGATGAGGCTGACCAGCTGACAGGTGATGCGCAGGCCGCCCTTCGCCGCACCATGGAAGTGTACTCCTCATCCACAAGGTTCATACTCTCTTGCAACTATTCGTCGCAGATCATACCACCGATCCAGTCAAGATGCGTTATCATGCGCTTCAGGTCGCTTGAGGAGGCAGCCATCAAAGACAGAATAAGGCTGATTGCAGCTCAGGAGAATCTAACCCTATCCAGCGATATCGTGGATGCTATTGCCGAAGTGGCTGAAGGTGACATGAGGAAGGCAATCAATGTCCTCCAGACAATGGCATCGTCCGGAGATATATCAGAGAAGCGTGTATACGAGATGTTTGGTTATTCCTCAAGCGAAGAATTCGCATCTCTCGTTTCTGCCGCACTTGAACATGGGCTGTTCGACGAGGCACGGGAGAAGCTGGATGAGCTCATGATCAAGATGGGTGTATCCGGTATAGATATCCTCAGGGGCATGCATTCTGTTGTACGGAGGCACAGGATGCCTGGAAAGGAGAAGCTTGAGGTGATCATTGCGCTCGCAGAGGCGGAGTACAGGATCGTGGAAGGCGGTAGCGACAATATACAGTTAGATGCACTCCTTGCAAGGCTCGTGAAGATAGGATCAGAGTTCAGCTGAAGTAGTCGTAAAGCGTTGATGGCGCCTTCCTGACCTCATCCCTGAGCTTTGAGATATTCTTCTTCATCTGGTTCTCCTTCCTTCTGGCCGAGAATAGATATCCGATATCCCTGGAACCTTCATATGTGAGTATGTGGACTTCTCCGGCATGCGTCCTTCCTGTCCTGCCCCTCCGCTGTATGGTGCGTATATCGGATGGGACAGGCTCGTAGAATATGACAACATCCGTAGCAGGAATGTCAAGACCCTCTTCAGCGACGCTTGTTGCGACCAGGACATTATAGACGCCGTTCCTGAACTGCTCAATAATACGGTGCTGTTCGGATCTCGTGAGACCTATATCCGAATCATGTGAAGCCTGCCCCACAAACCTTACGGGGCGAACAAGCGATGAATGTTCTGAAAAATATGCAGTCACAATCTCAGAAGTTTTCCTGTAGTGCGTGAATATGATGATCCTGGAATCCTTGTTCTTCTGGATTGCCTCTTCGCAAATCCGGAGCGCAATGCTGCACTTGGGGTTCTCGACCTTGTTTATGTCACAGGTCTCAATGAGCCTGAGCAGTACCTTATAGTGCTGTGACTTTTCAAGGATTGAGATGGTCCTCTGCATGCTCTTTTCTTCGCTGTGAATCATTTCATTGAAATAGTTATAGAAGATGAGATATCCCTGACTTTCAAGATATTCAGCGGCGTAATCGAGTCTTATTGCCGCTGTTATGTATGGAATGATAGAAAAAAGCTTGCTCTCACCGTTTCTTGCCCTGTCAGAGATTTCTCGTGATGCCTCAATGAGGTTCTTCCTCGATATGCCGGAACCTGGAAATATGCCTGATTTTTTCAGGTGCTCCAGAATCTCGAGATAAATCTGCTTCAGCACTGCATATATCTCACGGACATCATCAGGCTGCTTTATCCTGGTTATGTTGACCTTCACATCGTTGATATATTTGCGGACATCCGGGTCATCTTCTGTCTTTATCTTGACTTTCTCGATACCGAGTGCCTTTGTAATCTCGTTCAGTTTATCCATGCTGGAACCAGGGCTTGCAGTCAGCCCGAGGATCATCCTCCTTCGTGCTTCCAGGAATTTCTGGGCTACCTCTACATACTGGTAATTGCCAACTGCCCGGTGCACTTCGTCAAATATTATCAGGCCAAACTTCCCGATATCATATATTTCATTCCTGAGGTCATTCCATGCGACTTGTGGCGTACAAACTACAACTGAGGATCTCAACCAGAGCTCTTCCCTGGAGGCAGCATCAATTTCGCCTGTTAGAACGCACATTTCCTTTTCTGGCAGACCGAGCAGTTTCACCAAAGTCGAGAAGTGCTGATCCACAAGCGGCTTGGTAGGAGCTAGAAACATCACCTTGCCAAGTTTTTCCCTGAGAGTCCTGGAAGCAGCCATGGCTGCAATGACCGTTTTGCCAAGGCCAGTTGGCAAAACGACAATTGAGTTCTTCGACCAGATCTCCCTGAAAATATTTATCTGATATTCTCTTGGTTCCATACCCTCCAGGTGAAAGTTGAGATCTTCCATTTACATCTGCTGAATGCAATTGAAGGCGATTAAGCTTTCCCGGATAGGCTTTTAGATTGGTAGTTTTTTATTGAAAGTTGTAATGCAGCCTGAAGGGCCGGTAGATCAGCGGTAGATCGCCTGCTTCGCAAGCAGGAGGCCTCGGGTTCAAGTCCCGACCGGTCCATATAGTATAAATTATCTGGAACTTTAACACTATTAGACTGTCAAGAGGTTAACAATCTTGATAGCACATTTTCAGCTGGCATTCAAGTATGCCTATGTGCTGTTAAGGCCGTTATTCCAAAAGCGGATGGCATACAGACAACACTGATTCAGTTTTGATTTCATCTGAGTAGTTTATGCATGTTTCAACAGATAGAAATCATATTTCAACCAAAAGGATGAATCAAAAATCTTGTCAAGCTACTTTTTCAATTTGAGCAGTCCTAACTTTTTGAAATGTCTCTCCGTAATGAAAACATAAGACTATTGGAACTTGTCCAACCATCCAAGAATGCAGCTTACCGCTTCAGGATCCAGAAAAGCATCATCTGCATTGTAGCGCTTGCTAACATATTCCGATGTTAGCTTTTCCAGAGGTAGTCCTTCGTGTTTCAGTACATGATTTGCGTTGTCCGGGTAATTAAAGGAAGCATCTCTTTGCTTCGACATAACCTCCTCTAGAATCTTTCCATCTGTTTGCCAGCTAACCTGAATATCTTTTTTTCCAATTAGTACCATCAGGGGCTCTTTTATCATTTTGATGTATTCACTCAGCCGATAGTTCCATAGTTCTCTGGAAAAAGGAAGATTAGCTGGAACTTCAAGGCTTTGCAATAACTGTTTTAATGGAGAAGGTAAAGTTGGATCAATTGTAACAGGCATACCAGCAATAAAATGTGAAACTGCCTGGTCATATTTCTCCATTATGATATCTGCATTTGGAAAGTTTTGACTTATGGCTTCGATCTGTTTCCTCGCCACATCACCAACGGATCTCCCTGGTGCACCGGTAAGTATGAAGCCACTGAATTTTGGACTATATCCATCCAACTGGTAATTTACTGCATGTATAGCCCCCTCACTATTTGTGAGAGCAAATATCCTTCTCTGGTCAACATTCTCCTCTCTAATAACTGCTCTTATTGCTCCAGATAATTCCTCCTTGTGGGACTGCATGCTTATTTTACCGATGAGCCTCGGTAAATTCTCTTTTACATGGGGTCCGGAAGCCAACTTATCATATCTGAAAGTTAAATAACCCATTTCCGCCAGTTTCTCAGCAAGAAGCTTTCCGCTGCCATTTGTTCCGGGTAGCAATGGAGAGCACCAGTTCCGATCAGTAGGACCACTACCAGCCACCAGTATCACCGCTGGAGCTTGATTTTTACCCTCAGGTCTTGTCACAGTGCCGTATACTGGGAGACCAAGTACATCATAGGTTAATTCTCGATTTTGAATTGCCATCTAATTCACCATAAAATGTATGGAATTTTTATATAACTGAGTTGTATAGAACTATAACTTAAAGAAATTTCGCTCATATAAGAAATAGCTCAATGGGTCTTATTATAAAAGGTTAAAAGACTTTTATTTGATCCCTAAGAGGTTTAAACAGCCATGATAAGCAAAATATCACTAGTTTTATTGTGGGATCACCTTAACGAAATAGGTGTTCCCACATATACTGGGATGTATGTTTCAACAAAAACTATTATATGTCCTTTACAGGGCAATGCCGCTTTTATTACTGAAATTGTATTAAGGACCCCCAAAGCACCTAGAAGATTTCACTCACCTTCACCTTCTTCCTCCATTAAGAAACTCAATTGAATGTCTTCCAGACTCACTTTGTCTATCTTTTTTCTCCTTAGTCCGATAAATGCGATAAATGTACCTAATAATCCGATCACTCCATAGACAGAAAAGAGCAGGTCTACATTTTTACCGGCGAATAGTAAAGGGGTAATCAATAAGCCAATCACACTAGCGATCCTATCCCCAGTCATAATTACACCACTTGAAAATCCTCTGAATTCTGTTGGAAATAATTCAGAGCCAGTGTTTCTCATAACTGGCACTGCTATGAATGCAAAGAATGAGAGCCCCATGAACAATGCAAAAAGAGCTATCGCATTATGATAGAACAAAATTACAAACAAAGCCAAAATTCCTTCAAGGGCACCACCTAATACTGCCCATTTCAATCTGCTTACATTTTCAATTGTTCGAGCTACAATCATAACTGCTACAAATTGAACGGCTAGGAAAGCTGCGCTGTAAAGAAGAGTACCTGCTTTAGAGATTCCTAAGGAGGAAAGAATTGTTGGATTTAGCGTAGATAATGCTCCAGGGATAAGATTAAAAAGCATTACGGCAATAACTAATGGTAGTATTATTATGAAATATTTAAAGTGATATTTTTTTATCCTAGTCTTTTGATCTTCGAAAAGTAGCTTTCTGCTGGACTCAAGTTCGAGCTCACTGAATTTCTTTCCAGAAGCTCTTTCAATACTTTTGGAAGCAACATCGAACTTCTTCTTTTCAATTGCCCATCTAGGAGACTCAGGTAATGTAGTTCTTAGTATAATCCCAATAAATGCAGGTACTGCGACAGATCCTAACATAATTCTCCATTCATATGGCGTTGGACCAGTTGTTATGTATAATATATACCCTAATAGATAAGCCGCAACCCCTCCTAAAGTGAAACCAGCCCACAGATATGTTAGACCTCTTCCTCTCTCCTTAGTCGGTAGAAATTCAGCAACAATAGTCATAGCGGCTGGATAGTCAGCCCCTGTAGCAAAACCCAGGAGAAACCTCAAAATATTAAGTTCAAGAGGTGTTGTAACAAAAATTGTCAGGATACTAAAAATGAAGACCAACGAAAGAGTAAGGATAAAAGTGAGTCTTCTCCCAACTCTGTCTACTACATTTCCCATGCTAAATACTCCTATTACTGCTCCAATAAATAGAAGGGATGCAGTGTATGCAAAATTACTAGTGCTGTGTAATAAGTTCGGAACTATACTAAACGTGCTTGCTCCAAGAGCTTGAATCACATACAAATCTGTGAACGCACCCAAAGCAGCTACGATTGCAATATTTCTATGAAACTTTCCATACTTAGCATTGTTCATAGCCCCTATTGGATCATTCGCTCTTATCCCACTTTGTGAGTCTGCCATTTTAAATACAACTACAGCACATATATAGATTTTCTTATTAGATTTTCTTATACAAACAGCATCTTCGAAGACATATGTTCTCTTCTTTGAATTTTAAGTGATATCTCTCCTTTGTCTTCGCTGAAATACGGAAATGCCAAATTTCGTTATTGGATATTTAGAGTATATCCAATGAATAAGAGACCGATAAGGCCTGCAACGAAGCTTGAGATCAGTGGAATAGATGGATATTTCATCCGCACTATACCACCATTCGGGAACAGTGCCAAGATTGACTGACCCAAGGAATATCTGGGAAGAACAGTCTACATAATTGTGTCATGAACACTGATCGAATCATTCCCTCACTGAAGACACTTGAGCATTTCACAAATTATGATCTGTAACTAAAGCATCGCTCACCATACCTCACGGTTTCGATTGGAATCGTGTTCGTCTCAGGGCGGCGGTTGCAAACACCTACATGGAAACGATAGGCGGCAGATCGGATTCTCTCTATCTTTCCATTGGGAGAACCACATTGGATCTGATCATGGATTCCCTGTTCTCAAGAATTATCTCAATAACGAAACCTTCAGGCATTGATCAGAAAAGGAACATAATAGCCTTGGACTACACAACTGAGGATTTCTATGGCCATCGTGTCATCTTATGGGTAAATGGCTGGACGGAGATCATGGGGTAACCGGAAAATACTCCTACCTAACAGGAAGCATAGTCAACAGTGATTTGAAGATCCCGGTTCTCTCAATCCACTCTCCACCGAGCAATGACATGCATCAGAGGTTTTCTGTGTGTTGCAGAGAATTCGATTATCACTGGATGCGTTAATCTTACACTGTTCGATCGTGGCTTCTATTCCAAAGAACTGATGATCTCGCTGCCAGACATGAAAAATGAGGAGGTGAGCTTCAAGAGGTTTCTCATTGACTTGAGCAGCGTGTGCAACACGCTGATGGACAACGAAGAGAGAAAGCTATCAAAAAACTCAACTCAATTCTGAGATACTAATATACCAGAGGCAAGTAATGCGCTTGGTGATTTTCTCCCTAGTTAGTTATAAGTTATAGTTTTAAGCACTTTCATTTGAGTGTTTATCTCAGACTTATCCTTAACAAGAGCAAGGTACCGAAAGATAATGTGATTAAGTTTGCTATATGGAGCAACTAAGAACAGCGTTCCCGTGAATGATAAGTGTATAACAAATACGAAACCCATTAATGAAGATGTCCTTGTAATCAGAGATAGCATTCCTGTGATTGCTGTAAACATGAGCAGATATACCACCCAGTAGTCCATTTTTATCATGGTATCATCGGCCTTCCTTTTGTCAGATTTATGTTTCATGTACAGAAACCCAAAGGCACCTATTATTATCATCAGTCCTCCGATTATTCCTGATAGCACCGGAAGCGAAAGTATTGGGTACGGTGGGAAATAACCAATAATATGCTGAATATAAGCTGCGGAAGATGTGGCAAGTATGGCGAGCAATATCCCGAAGAACATGGACATGTGAAATACCATTCTCGTGGTGCTCCCCACTTCTCTAGGGTAATCACAGCCTACCCCTCCACCCTTAAACCATCTGTGGGATAATACATCACGAATGGCAAGCAAATGTGATTTCACGTTGAATAGACTCGCCCTGTCACCGCCAATATCCTTCCAGAATATTGCACCCTGCACAAGCCACATTGCTATGACATAGAAGCCAAGTATCATGCCAACTGAAACAAGAAGATCATAGGGCACAACTGAGTACACTGATGTCTGAGGGGTAAAAAGGGACTGCATTCCATTTATAAAAATGACAACTGAAAAGAGAAGTGCGGCAGATATTGCGAGTATTACAGTTCCAGAAATATATGTTCCATTCAGTATCTTTGTAAGGGGTTTTGGCCAAGTTTCCCTCTTATGTATCTCAACGCGCGCACTGCTGTTGATCTTTGGTATGTTGAGGGCATATTCATGGGGCTCACTGTAGGGACATGCATAAAAGCAGTCTCTGCAGTCATGACAAAGATAGGAAAAGAACTTGATGTCTTTGGCCTCAAAGAAATTCCTCCTTTCCATTGCATCAAATACTGGACAAAATCCTTCGCAGTGCCGGCAGGCGTTGCAGATCATGTACTGCCGAATGCTTTCTTCCTGCGTCTTCAGTTTGTTCAGTTCAAATATATTAAAATCAGTCATGTTTAACAGCCTCCTTTCCAGCTGTCATGCCTGTTACTGTTCCGATTACAAGGCCAGTTCCACCAACATAACCCTTTCCGTAGATGTTACCCGATGTCAGTTCACCCGCACCATACACATTTTCTATAGGCTTGTCGTTCTGATCAATTACCCTTGTGTGAGTATCTATTTTTACACTCTGGAAAGTGAATGTTATTCCTGGAAGCATTGGCCATATATAGAATGGCGGCTTGTCAAGCTTCCTGGCCCAGTTGGTTTTGTCAGGGTTAAGACCCTTTGTCCTCTTTCCATCCAACTTTGATAGGTCATATTTCACATCCTCCATAACATGAGTGTTGTATTCCTCAACTGTGCTTCTCAAAGTGGATGGATCAATGTTCACCTTCTTTGCAAGTTCTTCAATGGTTTCTGCCTTTATTCCTTGGTACATTGGAATAAGAGTTTCACCGAACATTTTGCTGTCAATGATCACATAAATAATTTGGTCAGGTTGGTCTCTTGCCAAGTGTCCCCATAGGACATACCTCTTGGTCCAGAGATCCTCGCCTTCATCATAGAATCTTTTTGCATACTTGTTAACGACAATGCCAAGTGGAATTAGATCGATCCTAGTCACGAAGCCTCCATCAAATTTTGGGGCCCGTGCATCGACAGCTGTCCAATGAGCCTGGTCAGGTTTCCCAACACTTCTCGCTCCCATCCTGTATAATGCTTTTAGCGGAATCCCTGTGTTATACTTTGCTCCACGGATAACAATGTTGTTAGCCCTGTCCCCGTATGCTTCTTTTAGGTAGTCCATATTAGCCTCAAAACCCCCGGAGGCTACTACGATCTTTTCGGTCTCGATGTTTAATGAGTTTCCTCCACAATCCACCTGCAGGTCAATTGTGTTGCTCTGATTTCTTGTTATGTCTTTCACCAAGGTTTCATAAACGACCTGCACACCTAGCTTCTCTACTATGTCATAATATGTATTTAGAAGCTGTTTGCCCCCACCAAGAATGAAGGCGTTTGCAGTGTCGTAATGGAAAGCGCCTTTCACTGCATGTTTGAGAACAATCTTGTGCCTCATCATCCAAGCAGGCATGGCCCTTGAACCATCAACGATGAGATTTAGTAGATCGGGGTTGGATTCCCCTTTATTTATCTTCATTACATCAGCCACATACTCATCCTTAGAGTAGGGACCACTACTGAAGTTGTCGTGATCGTGGACATACCGAATACTTCTAGTGTACTTGGAATTACCACCCCTGAATTCCCGCGGTGCCCTTTCTATCAAGAGTATTTTTTGTGATGGAGCATTCTCTTTCGCGCTAAGTGCTGCATTAAGGGCAGCATTTCCACCGCCGACTATAATTACATCATATTTTTTGTCAGGCTTCATGTTTCTGTTCCTTCTTGATCCATAGTTCTCTGTGAATGTATAAGATCCGTCAGGTTCTTTCCCTCCATGAGGAAAGACTTTAGCCCTCCGGCCTTAAACAGTTCCTCAAGAAAGAGTGGTAAAGGTTTGAATTCAATTTCCTTCTGTAAAGTAATGTTCTTTACCTGTTTAGTAGAAAAATTTATCTCAATCAAATCCCCATTATTGAAGAAACCTGGTTTCCAATCAATTTCCAATGGGTATAAGCCAATATTTATGCAGTTTCTAAAGAATATTCTTGCAAATGTCTTTGCGATCACTACTTTTAATCCACAACCCTTGAGGGCCATCGGAGCCTGCTCTCTACTTGATCCACACCCAAAATTGACTCCAGCAATGATAAAGTCACCAGGAGAAATCTTCTCTCCAAAATTTTCATCTATCCCTCCCATTGCATGTCTCCCCAGGTCTTTTAATTCAAAAGAGGTGGTCTTCCATTTTGAAGGGAGGATTGTGTCAGTACTAATATCATCTCCAAAGCACCACGCTTTTCCAATTAGTTTTTCCATTTTATTCCTACCTCACGATCTTTTTGATGAAAGCCTACCAGTTATGGCTGAGTATGCGGCCGTTTCAGGTGATGCCAAATAGATTTCTGATTTCAATGAACCTAACCTTCCTGGAAAATTTCTTGGTCCAGCAAAAACTGCCACCTCTCCATCGCCAATCAGCCCTTTTGAAAAGCCTGCACATGCACCGCACCCTGGCGAGGTAACAAGGCCACCGCTAGAAGTAATGATATCTATAATACCTTCTTTCAAGGCTTGGTTATAAACTTCTCTGGAGTTTGGGGTAACAATTAGCCTTGTTTGAGAATTGACTTTTTTCCCTTTGAGAATCCGTGCTACGATTTTTAGATCCTCAAATCTGCCATTTGTGCAGGTTCCGATTATTACAACACTGACATCAACATCCGAAGATTCCGATATTGGTTTTGCATTTCCAGGAGTACCTGGTAGGGATACCATTGGTAAAACTTCGCTTAGATCTATTTCAATATACTGCTTCACGTCTGCCTCGTTCCCAAAGGGAACTACCAACTGTGGTGCTCTTCCCTTATTTCTTATATAGTTTAAAGTAGTTTCATCAGGTTCAATAACCGAATTTTTTGCTCCCATTTCAACCCCGAGATTTGTCAGAGTTGTCCTAGAATCTAGAGAAAGAGTTTTCAAGCCCTGGCCAGTATATTCTATTGAACAATAATTTGCCCCATCCGTACCGATCATTCCTAGTAACTTTATAGCAAGGTCTTTTGCTGATACTCCTGACTTAAATTCCCCTGTTAGGTTTACTCTTATGGTTTTTGGAACACGCATCCAAGTCATTCCAGAAAGGAAGATGGATGCTACGTCGCTGCTACCCATTCCAGTGGCAAAGGCTCCAATTGATCCTAGTGTAGTGGTATGAGAATCTGCCCCAACTATAATCATTCCTGGTACGGCAAAATTTTCCAAAATGTACTGATGACAATTGGAACCTTCCTGAATGTGAGTATTCTGTTCACGGGCAAATTTTCTCATTATATTATGTAGATTTGCTGAACGCTCCGAACTTGCAGGGAAATCATGATCAATATTTAGCAAGACACGATTCGGATCGTAGACCCTCTTCCCATTGAGTTCATTGAAAATTTTGATTACCAATGGTCCTTGTACGTCATGAGCATAAGTGAAATCAACCTTTGATATGACATAATCCCCTGCGTACCTAATACCGGCTTTGTCATTCCCAGAATCTTCATTTCTTATACTGAGTATCTTCTCACTAAAGGTAAGAGAATCATCTTCCAAAATTCTGGAATATTGATCATAAGCTAGAGTGTTATTCATTGATAGAAACTCCACTATCTTGATATAAGTCATAATTATTAATAGGTTGTTATTAGCATTCGTAATAGATAAACTAAAGAAAGATTATAACGATTCCATAATCGTATGTTATTTCTAAATACTTTACATAAAGTGAATGAAAACGATAAAAAATTAAATTACAACATATATTACAAAGGCTTTGAACCAAAAAATAATCTATATAAGATTGGGGGCATCTCCAGAATAATTATGAAGAAGGAGATTTTGTGAAAATCACAAATACTGAAATCATCGTTTATGATATCCCGCTCATAAAAGTATTCAAAAATTCATTGTCATCAAAGAGTACTCAGAAGTCACTAGTTCTTGTCTTAACCACTGACGAGGGATTTACGGGAATAAGCTCAATTGAGCCAGATAGCCCTAATTACTCTGAAGAGACTTGGTATGGGATAAAGGAAACTACGACTAGAGAATTTTTTCCGATTTTACTTTCAGAGGATCCCCAAAATATAGAACAGATTAACACCAGAATGAATGATAAGATATACGGACATTTTATGTCAAAATCACTAGTTGAAACTGCCCTTTTTGATCTCAATGCAAAAAAGCACCAAACACAAGTATACAAGTTCATAGGAGGGACATCACTAAGACCTATCCCACTAATAGGATGGATAGGGATCTCAGAAGCAGACCAGATAGTTTCAGAAACAAAACGTTTTCTCGACCAAGGATTCGAGTGCATTAAATACAAAATATCAAATAACATTGAGAGCACTATTGAAAATATCTGTTCAGTCCGAAAACAGTTTGGCTATGAATTTAAAATTAGGTTAGACGCTAACCAGACGCTGAGTAAAAAGCAGGCGTTAAAGTTAATTGATAAAATAAGTCGGTACGAGATTTCATTACTTGAACAACCAATAAACAGAGATGATATCGAAGAAATGGCAGCCGTAAAACGTTATTCAACGATCCCCATTATGGCTGATGAAAGTGCAGCATCAATAGCAGCTGTTAAATTCCTTATCTGGGCTAAAGCGTGTGATATTATTAAGATTAAAATAATGAGATCAGGTGGCATAAATGCTGCTATGCAAATCCTTGCACTGGCTAAAGAAAATGACATAAGATGCGTCATAGGAAATGGATTTTCTACGTCTTTGGGGACATCGATAGAAGCGAATTTCTACCTTGCTAATAACTATCTAGAAAAATATGCAGAATTTGTAGGTCCCTTGAAAATGAAAGGAGATGTTGTAAAGACCCCAATTAGAATAGAAAATGGAAAGCTTATTCCACAAAGTGGCTTTGGCTATGGATATGATCGAATCGATCTAGAGCTTTGATCGTTTAAACTCCTACTCCTGCCATTTTACATAATATGTATCTCAAGTCCTTCAATGAGAGTTTTTTATTTCTTCAGAATCTAAGATATCCTCCATTCTTCCCCGATCAGCATCAGTGTTATCTATCCATGAAACTGATGAGTTATGATCTGTGCCCTCTTCTTCTGCACATGCGTTCCATTTTTCTTATACTATGGCAAAGTCGGGATAGATAGACGCATTATCGATAAACAAAATATCATGGCGAATAGATCTTTCCATCAGATTGTCAAAATTAAAGGATTTGACAAAATATATTATTTAGATTTGCTAGTCTTAGAGGTTAAACTCGTATTGCTTGAATTCCCTTTCCTATTTATGTTAAGGTCTATATTCATGTTACCCCTTAAAAAGCTTACGCAGAAATTAAAAAACTTGTGGATGTTATTAGATGAATTTCTGCGCATAAGTGCAAATATTGATCTGTTGGACATTTTCTCATCGAGGTCTATGATACGGATAAGACCAATTTTTTCAGCTGTTATGGCTTGTAGCTTGCTCACTATACTTACACCAAGCCCTCGAAAAACAGCCATTATAACTGATGAAGCATCGTCAAACACAGCCGTGGTCTGCACATCATTAAAACGAACTCCATTGATTTTAAAAATTTCATTGACTGTTCTTTGTACACCACTGTTTGATTTCCTTCCTACATAGGGAAATTTAATGATATCTCTAATTGAAACTTTATCTTTTTGTGCAAGCTCATGCCATATGGGTACAATAAGGACAAGCTTATCATATCCAATACGGTCTACCCTTAGACTTTCTGAATGTAATATTTCGCGTCCAACCCACCCGACAAATGCTATGTCGCTTTCTCCTTTTTCAAGAATCTCTATGTTTGTCTGAGTATCTCCAATCTGAGTCTTGATATGAATGTCCGGCTCAATTGTTCTGAATTTGTCAAGCATTTCTTGGAAGGCATAGAGAAATATAGCTTCTCCTACATTTATTCTGATTACATTCTCATTCGGGGTTGCAGAAATGGTTTCACTCAATTTGTGCAGACTATCAAGCACCTCCCTCACTGATGCTGCAATTTTCTGTCCATCAGGGGTTATCACCACCTTTCTTCTATCTCTAATAAATAGAGTCTTGTTGATCCTCTTTTCAAAGGTCTTCACTTTGACACTAATCGAGGGCTGCGACATATTCATCCTTTTAGCGGCCTCACTGAATGACAAATTGTCTGCGACTGCAATGAATGCTTCCAATTCTTTTATATTAAAACTATTGATGGCTTTGTTTTGGTTCATATTTAACGTCAAGATCTGCTTGAGGTTTATCATAAACTACTTTTTATTTTTGCCTATGGTTGTTAGACAACCACAATATTTTCTATTCTTAATGCCGACCCTATTTTCATGAATTTTAGGCCATCCGCTTCTTCTCATCTGAATAAGTAATATTCCTCTGCGTTTTCCTAATGAGCGATTCCTTTCCTTTGTCGATGAGATCATGGTGCCCCCCCCCAAATCGTGAGACAAACTTGTAGTGTTAGATATATATTAAATGGAGAATTGAAGGGGGTCTGGGGGGAACAATGACAGAACGGCGAAGATGGAAAGCTGAAGAAAAGCTTGCCATCATAAAGGATGTAAAGGAGAATGGAAAGGTTGTTGAGACATGCCGTAAATACTCCGTAGATCCTGGGATGTACTACAAGTGGAAGGAATCCTATGATACCTTCGGATTGGATGGCCTCAAACCGCATTACAGGAGGATGGAACCTGGAATGCGAAAGATCATGAAGGAGAATGAGAAACTGAAGAGACTTCTTGCTGAAAAAGATCTGGAGAATGCCCTTCTAAGCGATGCTTTAAAAAAAAAGATGGTGAGGAAACAATGAACATGGCCAATCAATACATGGACAGAGGGATGAGAATAAGTCATATCGCCAGTATACTTCACATACCTAGATCCAGCTTCTACCGGAA
>Ga0078972_1005729_pt1 | contig 30997 bp, 26 predicted proteins | sample YelNatPaOPGAMG01_FD_67568 | JGI IMG/M metagenome (GOLD analysis project Ga0078972, IMG submission 67568) | Hot spring thermophilic microbial communities from Obsidian Pool, Yellowstone National Park, USA - OP-RAMG-01 (SPADES assembly) (version 2) | ecosystem: Environmental > Aquatic > Thermal...
AAAAAGCACGAAATTAATTATCCCCAAAAATGTCAAAAAAGGGGGCAAAATTCCATCGTTTATTGTAGGGGCTTGATTTATCAAGCCCAATTTTTTGAACCATGCCAAAACTATTTATTTAAGGAGGTTTCATGAAAGTAGTTGCTGCAGTGGGAATGCAATGGGGAGATGAAGGTAAAGGTAAAATAGTTGATATTCTGAGCGAATTTTCTTCTGTTGTAGTCAGATATTCTGGAGGAAACAATGCAGGACATACAATTAGGGTTGGAAATGAAAAAATAATATTCGGTTTGCTGCCGTCCGGAATTCTGAGGCAGTCATGCAGGTGTGTTTTGGGAGGAGGGATGGTAATAGACCCTTTTATTTTGATTGATGAAATTGAAAGGGTAAAGGCTCTCGGCATAAAAGCAGACCCCGATAGAATCTTTGTTTCCAAATCTGCTTTTGTAGTTTTACCTATTCACAAACAAATTGATGCAATTTTAGAAGAAAAAAGGGGGACTGAAAAAATAGGAACCACAAAAAAAGGAATAGGACCTGTCTATCAGGATAAAATAGGGAGGCGTGGACTGAGAATGTTTGAAATTGTTAAGGGGGAAGATATCCTCAGAAAAAAAATTGAAGTTATTTATGATTTCTGGAAACCCATCTTTGATACATTTGGAACCAAACCCCCGAAAATAGATGAAATGGTAGAGAATCTTTGTGCTGTGAAGGGAAAAATTGCACCATACTTAGCCGATACTGTTTCGCTTATTCGTGAAGAGTTAATAAAGCGAAGTCCAATACTTCTTGAAGGAGCACAGGGAACTCTACTCGATATAGATTATGGCACATATCCCTATGTAACTTCTTCCAGTTCAAGCATTGCAGGAGCAATTTCGGGGTGTGGAATTCCCCCTCATAGTATAAATGAGGTAATTGGAATATCGAAAGCATATACAACAAGGGTAGGGGAGGGACCATTTCCCACGGAAGCTGAACCTGATATTTCTTCCAAAATAAGGGAAGCAGGAGGAGAATATGGCTCAATGACTGGTCGTCCAAGAAGGTGTGGTTGGCTCGATATTCCGGCATTAAAACGAAGCATAAGAATAAATGGAGTCAGTTTGCTTGGATTAACAAAACTCGATGTTTTAACTGGCTTTGATGAAATACCGGTTTGTGTAGGATACAGCGTGAATGGAACTATTACAGATGATTTTCCAGTATATGATTTGGAAAACGCTACTCCTGTTTATGAAAAGTGGCCTGGCTGGAAGGAAAATATCACCAGTATAAGGATATATGATGACCTCCCATCAAATGTGAAGAAATTTATTTCTAATATCGAAGCAAAAACTGAAACACAAGTCGGCATAGTTTCTGTAGGTCCAAGCAGAAACGAAACAATAATGCTCAAAAACCCCTTCAGATAACAACACACCTGAAATAAAAGAAAGGGGTCACCCATGGTCATTTAGCATAGCCATATTCCAATTGTAAGCAGAAGATTTAAACTTTCTCCTGTTCGATTTATCGAAGTTTTCGCAAACCTTTTATTAACCCTTTTAAATAACCCTATTGTTTCCCAACCTATGAAATTAATATATGGGTATTTTCCAGCATCTTCTGAAAGAAGAAGGTTCTTTATTTTTATTCTATTATGCATCAATCTATAAAATAAATTTAAAAGCAAGTTTGAAAAAATTCGCAAGGACTACATTTTATACTTGTTCCAAACCATCTGTAGATACTTTTTGATACTAAAACTTGAGTAGAAATAGATTCAGAAAATATATTAACAATTGCGAAATTTGCTTTATTTAGTGACCCATATCCTTCCTCAAGTATTTTACCATTAAAATCAAATAGATAAATATTTGTTATTCTTATGCTATTTGAAATATTGTCATTATCATCCTTTTTAAAAAATAGAGGCCCCATAATATAATCCTTTCCCCAAGAGTCAAAGATAATACTACTATCGTCTATGTAATCTGATATCACATCTGTCGCCTCATTCCGATTTCCTTTATAAAATGTAGAATAAAATATTCCTAAAGATGCGGATATTATTGTCGAATAACCTACCTTCGTGTTTTTATAATCATTTATTAATGGTATTCTATCGTCTCTATCGTTTAATGTATCCCCATCAGAATCTTTATTAAATGGGTCTGTTCCTATTCTATTTTCAATACAATCTGTTAATCCATCCCCATCGTAGTCATTTTTTATTTTACTTATATCAATACTTACTAAATGCGAATTCCATTCCAATTTGCAATCACTAAAAGTATTTATTATAATATCAATATTATAATTATCCTTTGGAATTATATCGCATATCGTATTATAAGGACCTTCAAAATCCAATACAATACAGGAAAAATATGCCTCCCATAAATTTTTTTTATTGGCTTTATAAAGAATCCATAAATCATCAATACTTCCAGTAATATTATTTGTAAAGAAACATAGATTTTGATTTACGCATTTTATATTGTCTGTATCTATTAATTTGCATATTGTTTGTATGCAGTCCCAATTTCCTTGAATTTCGCATGATGTTTCGTATATATTACAATCATCAAAATCAAAATATAAAGGTTTAATATTTTTTTCCCATAATCTAATATTTTGATTATTTAAAATACAAGGATACCACGAATAACCATCTCTAATTTTTTTTCATATTCCAATGATTCTATATGTTCATTATATGGCAAAGACTGGCAAAAATCATTTTGCAAATATTGTGACTTTTTTTCTGTTTTACTGCATTTAAATAAACAAAATAGTAAACTAAAAATTATAAAAATCCACAATAATATATTTCTTTTTGATAATAATTTGGTCTTTATGGTAAAGTTGTCCTTTGCTTCTTTATCAATTTTTTCCATGTCTTTAATTGTCTTTTGAGTAAGCATTAATTATATTATTTTTCCATGGAAAATTTTTATAAAAAGATATTTATAGCTGTTTAAATACCCTAACTTTACCACAAATAACTTTGAGGCAAAGATCTCCTAATATTTTAATATAGTACATTTCATCCTTTTGAGTATTATCTTCTTCGTTATATTTATACATATATCCTAATGAATCCAATAATTCTTTTCTGTTTTTTTCAAGGGAATCAATAGAAATTTCAAGAACTAGAAAACCTCGGCCTGCCTCATCAAATGGATCTTGTGATAACACTATATGGTAAATATGCGATAATTCTACAGATGTAGTTTTATCTAAGCCAAAAGAAAAGTCTAAACGAAGGGATAATAAATCAGGATCCAGATAAAAACCAACAATTTGAGAATCTGCTAAGTTTTTAATTGTATTTTTTAATTCTTCATAATTCATTTTTTTTAAATTCTCCTGTAGAGTGACTTTGAGTTATTTTTGCTTGTTGGTCAATTGGTGCCTTATATGCAACCACTAGTAAAAATTTGCCATTAATTAAACTTCAATCCTTCATTTTTTAAGTTTATTTTTTGTTTTTCGATGATTGTGGACTATTTTCAAAAAATTTTCCCCATATGTTATCTCCGTATCTTATTAAACTCATAACTCCACTTCTAGTGTTTTTCTTCCTTTGCTTCTTCAACTTCTAATATCGACCCCGGGAAAACATTTCCTTTAAAATATTAAACAATAGGGGAGCCGCGGTATTCGCCAAAAACTTTTCGCAGGACATCGCTGATTTCTCCTACTGTTGCACCAGCACTGACAGCGTCAAGAATGTTTTCGAAAATTTTTCCCTTTGGGTCTTTTGCGGCGTTTTCTAACTTTTCGAGTGAAGTTGAAAGAACTGAAGCATTTCTCGAATTTTTGAAATTTCGAAGTCTCTCGACCTGTTCTCTCTCAATTGCAGGGTCAATCTTTAAAGTTGGTGGAACTTTTTCTTCTTCGTCTATAAATTCGTTAACACCTACAACTATTCTTTTCTTTTCTTCAATTGCAACCTGATACATATAAGAGGTATTCTGTATTTCTCTTTGAACAAATCCGTTTTCAATAGCCTTTATCATTCCTCCCATTCCTTCTATTTTTTCTATATATTCCCTTGCTTTTTGCTCTATCCTGTTGGTCAGAGCCTCAATTGCATAGGAACCAGCAAGAGGGTCAACAAAATCTGCAACGCCCGATTCGTATGCGACAATTTGTTGTGTTCTCAATGCAACTTTAACCGCCTCTTCTGTCGGAAGGGCAAGAGCCTCGTCATAAGAATTCGTGTGCAAGGACTGGGTTCCACCTAAAACTGCTGCAAGTGTCTGAAGAGCAACTCTCACAATATTATTTAAAGGTTGCTGGGCTGTCAGAGTGCATCCAGCAGTTTGGGTATGGAATCTCAGCGCACATGCTCTTTCAGATTTTACACCAAATTTTTCTGACATTATTCTGAACCATAATCTTCGAGCGGCTCGAAATTTTGCAATTTCTTCGAGGAAATTTATATGTGAATTAAAAAAGAATGAAAGTCTATCTCCAAACTGTTCCACATTCAATCCTGCTTCTATTGCACTTCGGACATATTCGATACCATCTGCGAGAGTGAAAGCAACTTCCTGAATTGCATCACACCCTGCTTCTCTCATGTGATAGCCTGAAATGGATATAACATTCCATTGCGGGACATTTGCTCCACAGTATCTGAAAAGGTCTGTTACAAGTCGCATTGACGGAGCAGGAGGATAAATGTAAGTTCCTCTTGCAACATATTCTTTTAATATGTCATTTTGAACCGTTCCTCGAAGCTTCTCTACGGGTAATCCCTTTCTTTTTGCTACTGTGATGTACATAGCAAGAAGTATTGATGCTGTTGAATTAATAGTCATTGATGTCGAAACCTGGTCGAGGGGAATTCCATCAAATAGGATTTCCATATCCTGTATTGAATCAATTGCAACACCAACTTTTCCCACCTCTCCTTTTGCCATCGGATGGTCTGAATCATAACCAATCTGAGTTGGAAGGTCGAAAGCAACGCTCAGTCCAGTTTGGCCCTTTTCCAGCAAAAACCTGTATCTTCTGTTTGTTTCTTTTGCTGTGGCGAAACCTGCATACTGCCTCATCGTCCACAATCTTCCTCTGTACATATTGCTCTGGACACCTCTGGTAAAGGGGGGCTCTCCTGGAAATCCTATATCACCAAGAATATCTAAATCTTCTATGCTGAGGGGAGTGTAAAGGTCGTCTGGAATAGCCTCACCCGATAAAGAAGGATGGAGTTTTCGCCCGGGACTTTTTTCCTGAGTTTTTTTAAGTTTTTCAAGGTATCTAAAATATCCCTTTTCAAATTCTTCTTTCGAGTAACTCATGGTGCTTTCTTCTTCCTTTCAATAATTATATTTTCAAAAGATTTTGCAAGAGAATTTTCTATTGTTTCTAATGCTTTTGCATTTTCTTCTGATTCCTTCCAGTCAATTGTAGGGACTGTAACAATTGCTCCTGCCTGAACCTTTCCTATTATTACAGGAATTATCAAAACCAGAGGATTTGTTTCCCATCCTGCATCTATATTAATTTCGATAATTGGCTTTATCTGTGGATTTACATTCACTCTTTCAAAAATGAAATGACTTTTTTCAAGTCCTTTCCATAGTATGTCAAAGTCTGGAGGGTGAATGGTCATTCCTTTTAACTTCTCTGCAATATTTTTCGAAATTGATGATGAAAACCGGTAAGGTGATGCAGATTCACCCTTTTTAATCCTCATGAAAATGGTCGGACCCAAAATTGAATCAAGAAAAGATAGAGTAGAATCTATGATTTTGTCAGTATCTTTTAGTGTCAGAATGAAAGATGCCCACCTTGATACTCTTTCAGTATCGATTGTTTTTTCTACCTTCGATAAAGAAGGAGAAGAAACCCTGAAAGTAGGGTGCTGGTCCTCACCCCCGCTTTTCTCTGGTTCTATTTCTATTTTTTCACTGACGATTGTTTCAGCAAGAGTGCTGGAGTCTCCAATTATTCGAACTGGTAAAACTGAAACTGATGATTCTCTTTGATTCCTTTCCTCTGTACTTTTAGGTGCATCCATCGGGGTTTTTTTCACTTCGTGGCTCGCTCTTTTTTCTTCTGCTTTTGGTGCCTCCTTTGCTGTGGATGGAGTTGTTTGGGGAGTTCTTTTTGGTTTTTGCAGTTCATCCTTCTGTATTATTTTATAGGCACCACTTGAGAATCGTTTTTCCCTCTGGAGTTTGACTGGAGTCGATGGTAGTGTCTTTGGCGACTCGCTCTTTACAGGGGATGGAATTTCAAGTTTTGTAGGGGTTTTTCTATGAAAAGCCCTTTTCACCTCCTCAGTTTTCTTTTTAGATTCTTCCTCTTCTTTTTCTACTTTTTCCTCTTCCTTTTCTACCTTTTCCTTTGCCCCTTCTACTTTCTCCTCAATCCTTTCTACCTTTTCCTTTGCCTTTTCTACAATTACCTTCTCTTCAACCTTTTCCACACCCTTTTTCTCTTCTACGGGCATGGGTATTTCTATCGAAGAAGTCCTCGATAGTTCGAAGGGGAAATCCCAGTCCCCCATTTCACTTATTCTCTCTTCCCTTTCACCCTGAGAAATTTCACTTGTGCTTCTCTTTCTCGTAACAAGAGGAATGGGAATTTCTTCCTCCTCATTGGAATCAATTGGAATTTCAGGTAAAGTGATATATTGCAATTCACTACCAGGTTCAGTAATGACTCCGTAATATTTTAATAATGCCCATGATATTACTGATTCGAGTGTTGCATGAACAATAACTTCCCTACCTGCAATGAATCTAATTTCATCAATAATTCTGTCATCTGTGGGGTCCGAAAGAACTACTTTTATCTCATTCCCCTTTGTTTCGAATGGAATTACTCTGAATCTTCTGCAAAATTCGGCAGGCAAGACATTCAAGACGGGCATTGGAATATTCTGAAGTTCTTCCATTTGTATTGATGGGACTCCAAAAGTGCGACATATAAAATCAAGGAGGTCTTCTTCTGCAATTGCGTTTATCCTTACGAAATTAAGTGTTATTGTGCCTCCGTACTTTTTTGTAATGTAAGTAACTTTTCTGAAAATCGAATCATCAACTTTCGAAGACTCAAGCAATTTTTTTTCGAGTAAAGTCATTTACAAATCCGTTTTTTCACTTAAAGCACGATATTCATCGAGCGATTCTATAAAAGATTTTATACTATGGTCAATATTCATTGCATTATCAAATATCTTCTTTGCAGATGCTTTTTGTCCCATACGCACATATGTGCAGGCAAGAAGAGCCATATAAAAAGGATGGTTGGGTTCTATTGTAAGCGCTTTTGTGAAACATTTTTCCGCTTTTGAGAGCCTTCCCATTCTAAAATATGCATCACCCTTGCATGCCCATGCTTCTGCAAATTGTCCGCTTTGGAGTTTAAGTACCTGATTCGAGGAGTTTATGCTGTCTTCGTAGTTGCCAAGTTCGAGTTGTATAAAACCCTTCATCAACCAGCCTGAAACGGAAGAAGGTTGAATCTCAATTATTTTTTCGTAACAGCTGAGTGCCTCATTAAGCTTACCCATGTTCAGGAGATTTTCTCCCTTTTCAAACATTACATCGGTTGCCTCAGGTCGTAGAGAAAGAGCCACATCGAAGCATGCAACTGCCCTGTCATACATTTTGTTATTAGAATATATCCGACCTTTTATTATCCATGCGTCAGCAAAATACTGGTCGATGAGAAGTGCCTTATCACAGTTTTCAAGTGCCTCTTCTCCTAATCCTATTTTACTCAATGTTATGGCTTTTCCAGTGAGAGCATCTGGATTTGATGGGTCTTGGGTAAGCGCTCTGTCAAAATAATCCAGAGCCTCTTTATGCAATCCAAGTCTTGAGTAAGATATTGCTTTATTGATAATGTCTCGAGACTCTAATCTCTGAGGAGTATCTCTCGGTAATCTCTCGCCAAAGTTTTTAAGAAGCACTGCTGAAAGAAGCTCACCAATTTGGGTAAAATCATTGAACCTTTTGGCAGGGTCTTTAGAGAGGCACTTTAAAATTAGCTCGTTTAATACAACTGGAATATTGGGCGAATATTCTATTGGACTTACAGGTTGCTTGTTGATGTGGCTATCCATCCATTCTTCTGGCGATGTGGCCTTATATGGAAATTTACCGGTTATCATTTTATAAAGTGTCATTCCGAATGAATATATATCACTTCTTGAATCCTGTTTCGAACCATGCATAAATAGTTCTGGTGCCATATATGGAATAGTTCCGAGCCGTTTCCCCTCTTTGGATATTCCGCTCGGATGTTCCTGATTTTCATCTGGCATCTGTGTGATATCCGTTTTGTCCATTGCTTTTGCCAGTCCAAAATCTGTAAGTTTCAGGTTTTCCTGCCATGTTAGGCAGTTACTCGGTTTTATATCTCTATGAACAAATCCAGGAAACCTTCGTGCAGCATGACTCATTGCCCTGCAAATTTGAATACCAAATTTGACTGCCAGACGGGTATTGATTGAGCCCACCCTGACTCTCGAAGAAACATCAGAACCTGGAACAAATTCGAGAAAAAGGTATGGTCTATCTATGACATGCTCAATAAAATGGGCTTTTACTATATTGGGGTGATTTTCAAGTTCAATCCACATTCTCGCTTCCCGTTCAAACCTTTTTCTCGACCTTGTATTATGAGCGCACCAATCCTGGAGGGTTTTTGCTGCATAAATATTTCCTGTTTCTTTGTCCATCACCACAAAAACTACCCCCATTCCACTTCTCCCGGGACCACCCCTTATTTCAAGCACCTTAAATCTGCCGAGGATACTGTCCCCTATTTGCCATGGTGGAATACCTGAACTGCGAAATTTGGAAAACGACATGGAAATAGAAGAAGTCTCAATTGAGAATGAATCGTCAATTTCCCCCTCCCATGTTGGTCTTTTTTTAAGAATATTCTCAATCCAGAATTTTGTTTGAGGAGATTTTTCCATTTTATTTTTACTTAAACAAACAATATACAATTTAATCAGAGGATATTACAAAAATACAGCAATTTTCCAATAAAAATCAACTATTAATCATTTTTAAACATTGCAACCCCCAGATATCACAATGAAAATAACCATTGTCCATCGTGAAAGCCGAGGTATGAAATGTCAATTTCGCAGCCTTTTGGATTTCTGCTAAATTATCGCATTGACACTGGATTCCTGCTTTCGCAGGAATGACAAGGTAAGTAAATGAATTCCTGCTTTTGCAGGAACTATGAATCTGTAATTTTTTGCAGGGGCGTGATTCATCACGCCTAAAATTTTTAAATAATGCCTAATATTTCACCCAGAGCATTTTTGATGCCCCCTGTCTTCTTATTTCAAGAATTAAAGTGGAGATACTATCGGAAGGAATCATAAAAATCCTGTGTAGATAAATTTTTGAATTTCTTTCTATTTTAAAAACATCACGCCACATGAAATGACCGTAAGGCAATTTTCTTTTTCTTGCTTCTTTTTCACCTTCGAGAAATGGTGGGTAGGCTCTTCTGTAACTATCGAGCATTCTTGCCGTATATTCCACAAGTTCAACTTTTCCTTCAACATAAACTATTACTTCAACATAACTATATCCTTTAGGTGCATCTACTTCAAAGAGACTCTTGAAAATACTTCGGGGTTGCTGGAAACCAAAAAGAGCAGGACCATACCTTACAAAAGTGTTTTTGCTGACAGAGTGAATTTTTTCACCTATTAGTTCAGCTGGAGAAACATCCTTTTCAGTATATTCATTCGTTGGTTGAATAGTAAATGTGGAATAGGGAAGGGGAGGAATTTGAAAAGTTTGAGTTCCCATACCCGAAATTTCGAGCTGGAACATTACAGATTTATAAAGTGCAAAGACTTTGAAGTAATAAGGGTCATTTTTTAATTGCTCAAGCTCTTTTTCTATCGTATCCAGCCTCTTTTTGATACCTGCTGGATTAACAGGTATCCCTTTTTCTACCCTTGAAATTTCAGATGATATTAAAAGGAGCTCATCTCTAATATGCATGATGGGTGAAACATTTTTTTCTTTTACTTCTGAAGAAATATTTTTACTCCACACATTCCATGCAATACCTCTGTAATTGAAAAGCATGTATGAACCAGTCAGGCAAAGAATAATAACGATGCTTCCTATTGTAATAAATCCCCATACTGATGAACTTTTTATTCTTCTGACTTCGATTTGTTCAGCAATTACATCCTGAGGTGTGGACTGTGGATTGACCTGACATTTTAAGGCAGTATGTTCCACAGTTTTTGTCCATCCACAGGAAGGACATTCATTTTTTCCCGGAGGAATGCGGGTTCCACATTTTGCACAAAACATTGCTATTAAACCAATATTAAATTTTTATATTTTATGAATTACTCTTTTTTGCCTTGCCTTTACTCTCCCTTTTCGGAATTTGTTGTTATCTTTTAAATCGCTGGATGATGCGGTAGAGGTATTAACCTTAATGTCAGTATCCTCAGACCCATGGTTTTTTCCTGTTAATCTTGCTATCTTATCCCTGAGTGTTGCCGCTCTTTCAAAATCGAGCATTTCAGCAGCTTTAAGCATCTCCACTCTAAGCATTTCCACGAGTTCTTCTTTTTCCATCTCCGCTTTCTCTTCTATTTTTTGAACTGGTGCTACAATATCAACATAATCAGTAGCAGCAGAACCGGGTCTTAAGTCCCTTATCGCTTTTTCGATAGTGTGGGGTGAAATTTTATGCTTTTTGTTATATTCGATTTGAATTTTTCTTCTTCTATTTGTTTCCTGGACAGCCCTTTTAATCGAATCTGTGATAGTGTCTGCAAAAAGTATGACTTTGCCATGAATATTTCGGGAAGCCCTGCCAAACATCTGGATTAAAGAACGTGCTGACCTTAAAAATCCTTCTTTATCTGCATCGAGGATTGCCACAAGAGAAACCTCCGGCAAATCCAATCCCTCTCGAAGGAGGTTTATACCAACCAGGACATCGTATATTCCCTGTCTCAAATCTCTTAGAATATCAACCCTGTCCAGAGTATCGACATCTGAATGAAGGTATCCTGCTTTTATTCCGAGTTCTACGAGATAGTCTGTTAAATCCTCTGCCATTTTTTTTGTCAGGGTGCAAACCAGAGTTCTCTCACCTGCCTTTACTCTTTTTCTTATTTCGCTTACAACTTCATCCACCTGTCCTTTAACAGGCAGAATTTGCACTTCCGGGTCAACCAATCCAGTTGGCCTTATAATTTGTTCAACAACTGCGCCGTTTGCCATTTCAAGTTCCCAGTCGCCGGGTGTGGCTGATACATAAAGTACCTTTCCAATTTTTTGAGTAAATTCCTCAAATTTTAGAGGCCTGTTGTCAAGTGCTGACGGTAATCTAAATCCATATTCAACCAGAACCTCTTTTCTTGACCTATCACCCCTGTACATCGCTGTAAGCTGGGGTATGGTCTGATGGGATTCATCTATAATTACAAGAAAGTCGCCATCGAAGTAATCAAGCAAAGTGGCAGGTGCTTCTCCCGGCAATCGTCCCGAAAGGTGACGGGAGTAATTTTCGATTCCAGTGCAATATCCGGTTGTTTCAAGCATTTCGAGGTCAAATAATGTTCTTTCTCTGAGCCTCTGCTTTTCTACAAGTTTTCCCTGCTGCTCAAGTTCCTGCAATCGCTGAGAAAGCTCCTCCTTGATGGCTTCTATTGCTCTTGCAAGAGTATCAGGTGGGGAAACATAGTGACTACCCGGGAAAAACACTACCTTGTTAAGTTCCCTTTTAATTTCACCTCTTAAAGGGTCAACTTCAGTAATCCGTATGATTTCGTCATCCCACATTTCTATTCTTACTGCAGTCTCTTCTTCGTGCGCCGGAAAAACCTCGATAACATCCCCTCTGACTCTAAACGAACCTCTATAAAAATCATAATCGTTTCTATCGTATTTTATTTCAACCAGTTTCCTCAGTAACTCATTTCTGTCATATTGCTGGTTCGTTTGTACTGTAACGAGCATTCTTGAATAAGATTCCGCACTTCCTATTCCATAAATGCACGAAACAGATGCTACGACTATTGTATCTCGCCGGGTAAGTATTGAACGGGTTGCGGAATGACGCATCATATCTATTGTATCGTTGATGCTTGAATCTTTTTCAATATATGTATCCGTTACGGGGATGTAGGCTTCGGGTTGATAATAGTCATAGTAACTGACAAAGTATTCAACCGCATTTTCCGGAAATAGCGCTTTGAATTCCTGATAGAGTTGTGCTGCAAGAGTTTTGTTGTGGGCTATCACGAGAGTGGGTAGACCAAGCCTCTGTATGACATTAGCCATGGTGAATGTTTTACCCGAACCTGTTACACCTAAAAGAACCTGATGCATTTTTCCTTCGAGAAAACCTTTTGTGAGTTTTTCTATTGCCTGAGGTTGGTCTCCAGTTGGCTCGAATTCGGAAACGAGTTTAAATGGAGAATTTATAGCTTTCATTTTGCTTAACACCTTTATTTACCACCATCCACTTCTTCGCTTAAAAGTAAAAACTCTATCTTCATCCTGTGAATAAATTCTCATCCCCCTTTTCGATAAAAATTTCTTCCAGCTCCTTGCAATTAACCATCCATACAAAAACCCTCCAATGTGTGCCCAGAAGGCTATTCCACCCGATGTGTTTATCCCGATAGACATACAACCACTCATAAGCTGCATTAAAAACCAGAGAGTTATAAAAATTATAGCAGGTATTTCTATTAACTCAAGAAAAAACAGAACTGGAACAAGTGCAACGACTCTTGCCCTCGGATAAAAGCATGCATAAGCTCCCAAAACCCCTGAGATTGCACCACTTGCACCAACCATTGGAACAGGCGAGTGAATTGATATTATAAATTGCATGGCGGCTGCCCCAATACCGCAGAGCAGGTAAAACAATAAAAAACCAAAGTGTCCAAAGGCATCTTCTACATTATCACCGAAAATCCATAAAAACCACATATTACCTATAATATGTGCCCATCCTCCATGCATAAACATTGAAGTTATAGGAGTTAACCATTTTTCCGGGTCGTCTTCTGAAAGAAGTATTCTTGCAGGAATAAAACCCCAGATTGAAATGAATCCCTCCAGCCTGTTTCCCTGTGCTAATTCGACAAACCATACTGCAACATTACAGGCAATTATAAGAAACATTACAACTGGAGTTGACCTCGAAGGAAGAATGTCTTTAATGGGTATCATTTTTTATTCATTTAAATACTTCTAAAAAACTATTGAAAATAATATCAAATTTTATTAATTTACCTAAATAAAAATTTTTGGAAAGGGGTTAAAAATGAAAAGACTAATAATTACAGACCATGATTTTGAAGCCGGAAGCGAATTGACTTTAGATGGGGAAAAGTATCATTATCTAATAAGGGTTCTTCGATGCCGCAAAGGGGAACGGATTATGGTAGGGGACGGTAAGGGGAATTTTTATTTTGGTGATGTTGACGATATAGAAAAAGAAATTGCACGAGTAAAAATTCAGGAACCAGTCTCGATAGTCTGGGAAGACAGGGTAGCCACTGTACTCATTCAATCAATACCCAAAGGGAACAAAATAGAGAGAATTATTAGAGGAGCCACTGAACTTGGAGTAAGCACTATTTGTCCGTGTATTTCGCGGAGGACAATGACCAGATATGACGGTGAGAAAATATCGGATAAATATCAGAGGTTTAAGAGAATAGCCCAGGAAGCAGCAAGGCAGTGCGGACGACCTTCTCTGCCGAATATAAACGAGATAGAGGATTTTCATGAATTAATAGAAAAATTTGGGATGGCTCAAGGGGCTTTAAAACTTCTTTTCTGGGAAGCAGAAAAAAAATTTGGGATATACCAGGCATTAAAGGAATCAGGAAAGGATGTAAATCAGGTTGTTTTAGCTGTAGGACCAGAAGGTGGATGGACAGATGATGAAGTTTCGCTCGCCCGTAAAGCAGGCTTTCATACAATAAAATTCGGTCATGGAATATTGAGGGTAGAAACAGCAGCAATAAGTTTTCTATCCATAATAAAATTCTATTTCAATATGACCGAGCAATCTGTTTGAATTTTGTATTTACCTTTTTAGCATTATACGCTTGATTAAGACTCCTAAAAGACGAAATAAACGCCATTTTTGAGGGTAATCACGGGCAATGCGCCAGATTCTTGAAGGTGACAAATAAAAACGAAGCACTGCTCTTTTCCTTGCACTGCGTAGTTCATCATCGCTCATTTCAGTGAGGTTCACAAAATCCGATGTCATGTACATCTGGTCAAAGTCCTGAACTACTTTTCTCCCCATGCTCTTTGCAATTTCCCCAAGTTCTGTTCCTTCGTATGGTTGAACTGCAAAAAAATTGGCAGCGTGAAGTTTCGAATGAACGGCAAAATCGATGGTTTTTTTCAATTCTTCACGGGTTTCTGTAGGAAAACCGAGCATGAAAAAACCGAGAGTCATTATTCCATATTTGTCAGTAAGTTCTATGTTTCTTATCGTTTTTTGAAGGTCAAGATTTTTTCGAATAAGCTTTTGCAACCTGGGTGAGGCTGTTTCAATTGCGATGCTCATGTATCGAACACCTGCTTTTCTTGCTTTCGAAATGAATTCTTCGTCAAGATTATCTCCGCGCACACCATTTGGAAACATGAGATAAAGCTTCATTCCGGAATCTATAATAAGGTCAAAGATTTTTTTTGCTCTCTTCAAATCAAGATTAAAACAATCATCAATTACCTCAAGTTCTCTCACCCCATATTTATCGTGAAGTATTTTGATTTCTTCAAATACATTTTCAGGAGAGCGTTTACGAAATTTCTTACCAAACAAATTGTGGCAATATATGCATTTGTAAGGGCATGACCTTGATGTTAAAATTCCTGTATATTTACCACTACCAATCCTGCTCATTCTGTCGTAGTGCCGATATTTCTCAAGGTCTATCAAATCCCATGCAGGAAACGGAAGGGAATCGAGGTTCTCTATATAGTTTGTCCTTGGGTTAATTTTAATCTCGCCATTGCTGCGCCATGCAATCCCTTCGATACCATCCAATGGTTTACCATTTTGAATGGCAATGGCAATTTCTGTGGCTGTGATTTCTCCTTCTCCTATAACTGCAAAATCTATATTTGGATTGGACATTACTTCGATTGTATAAAAAGAAGGGTGGGGACCTCCTGCAATAACAGGGATATTACCGCAGATTTTTTTTACTATTTCAGCAGTTTTATAGAGTCCTTTAGATTCAAAACTTAAAGCGCTGATACCTACCCAATCAGGTTTGAAATCACTTAACTTTTTTTCAAGAACATTATATTTCCCCTCCTCAACAGGAATATGGATAATACAGACCTCCGCTCCTGCTTTCTCCCTGAGTGTCGAAGCGAGATAAAGGGGACCTAAAGGAGGGGAATGATATTTTGTCGGAACATTATGGTCAGGTTTGACTATTATGATTCTCTGGCGTCTGTCGGTTATCATATTCACAACGGTTTTTCATCCTCATAAACCGTAATAAAAGGGAGATTTCTATACCTTTCTTCATAATCAAGACCATATCCAACAACGAACTTGTCTGGGATTGTAAAACCTACATAATCCAGTTTAATATCTACGAGCCTTCTTGCCGGTTTATCAAGCAGGACACATATTTTTATGTTATCAGGGCGCCTCGTTTTAAGATTTTCCATAATATAGGCCATTGTAAGTCCTGTATCTACTATATCTTCAACAACTATAACATCTCTTCCAACAATTGAACGCTGCAGTTCTGCTGTAATTTCTACGACTCCAGTTGTTTCGGTTGAAGCCCCGTAAGAGCGGAGACGCATAAAATCAATGTTGCAGTTAATGTCGAGGTGCCTGATTAAATCAGCAAGGAAAGGAAAACATCCATTCAAAATTCCAACGAAAACGGGTTCCTTTCCAGCAAAATCATTTTTTATTTCAACTGATAATTCAGCAACCCTTTTTTTTATTTCTTCTTCGGTTATTAACGGCAAAAATTTCATTTTTATTCCCTTACAAATTTTTTTAGAAAATAGTTTATACCATTAATATAACGATTTTCCATAATCTTAAAAATTTAAACTTATATTTTTACTCCTATCTTTTTAAAATAAATTTTTGAAACAATATATTATTTATTATTCGCAAATATAATTTATGGAAAAGCAAGTTCAGGGGACTTTCCAACTTTTAGAGATGAAAAATATATAGTAGCTAAAAAGGGGAAACTTTAAGATTAACTTGTTACAGGAGTAAAAATGCGTAAGAATGAAGAAATTAAAAAAGTTGTCAGGGATGGATATGCCAGGATTGCTAAAAATGAGGGGGGATGCTGTTCATCTGCTCAATCATGCTGTGATAGTGCTGATATGATACAAGACATCAGTAAAAAGATTGGCTACACAGAAGAGGAAGTTATGGGAATCCCAGAAGGTGCTAATTTAGGTCTTGGTTGTGGAAATCCAGTCGCACTTGCATCTCTTAAAGAAGGAGAAGTAGTGCTTGATCTCGGCTCAGGTGCTGGTTTTGACTGTTTTCTTGCAGCTCAGAAAGTTGGCAAGATGGGGAAAGTTATAGGTGTGGATATGACACCAGAGATGATTGAAAAGGCAAGAGAAAATGCCAGAAAAGGAGGATATGAAAATGTAGAATTCAGGCTTGGAGAAGTTGAGAACTTACCTGTTGCTGACGATTTCTGTGATGTAATTATTTCAAATTGCGTTATTAACCTCTCACCAGACAAAAAAAGAGTTTTTTCTGAAGCTTTTAGAGTATTAAAACCGGGTGGAAGGATAATGATATCTGACATAGTATTATTGAAAGAACTTCCTGATTTTATTAAAAACTCCGTTGAAGCTTACATTGGTTGTCTTTCTGGCGCGATAATGAAAGATGAGTATATAAAAACTATAAGAGAAGCAGGTTTTCAAAATATTAAAATAATTGAGGAAGCACACTTTCCTGTTGAGTGTATGGCTAATGACCCCACAGCAAAGATGTTAATGAAAAGTATTAAAATTTCTCCTGAGAAGATAAATGACCTTGCGAACATGGTTATAAGTATAAAAATCTCCGGTGTCAAACCGATATAGATTCATTGACTCCTTGTAGAAATGAAGGAAGTATTAAAAGCCATAATTAAAGAATTTCAAAAAGATGTTTGAAGATGTTGACATTTTATAAAAACATCAATAAATAAACCCCAAAATGGGATAAATTTTTGGGGAGGAAATTTTTTATGATCAAAAAACAAAGAGGTGGATTAAGTTTGTATATAGAATCTGAAGATATTGATCCATTACCCGAATTTCAGGTAAGTGGGATAGCAGGGGGCTCAATCATTTAATATTTCATTTAGACTCGCCTCCTGACTATCCTTTTACTGAGACGGACGGAAAGGAGGTGAGCAATGGAAAACCTCGAACTACTTCCAAAAGTCAAAGAGTATTTATCGAGCGGGGAAAAAGAGAAACTGAATCAATTATTTTCCACTGCTCACCCAGTCGATATTGCTGGTGCAATTTCGCAACTTGAATCACCTGAAGCATTAGAACTTCTAAAAGTTTGTAATCCTGATTTAAGAGCAGAGGTTTTCAGTCACCTTGGTGCTGATATTCAGGTTGCCCTGTCAGAAATGCTCGACCGCCATCAACTTGCAGATTTGCTCAAAGAAATGTCCCCGGATGACAGGGTTGATTTAATTCAAAATTTACCTCCGCAGAAAAGGGAGGTTGTGCTTGGTGCAATGGCACAGGCTGAACGGGAGGATATAAGGAAACTGGCGGTTTATGAAAAGGGGACAACAGGAGCAGTTATGACCTCCGATTATGTTTCTCTTTCGCCAGGAATGACAGCAGGGGAGGCTCTCAACAGAATGAGGCATGAAGCTCCTGATAAAGAAACAATATATTATGCCTATGTTATTGATGGCGTTCGAAGGCTAATCGGATTTGTTTCATTAAAGGATTTAATCCTTGCTGACCCGAATACCCATGTTGCAGATATTATGCACAGAGATGTTATTTATGCTAATGCAAATGATGACCAGGAAGAAACAGCCCGAAAGATTCAAAAATATGACCTCCTTGCAATTCCAGTGGTTAATGGGAACAGGGTTTTAGTTGGAATTGTTACCCATGATGATGCTATGGATATTATCACGCAGGAGCAAACAGAGGATATTGAAAAATTCATGGCTATTAGAGGTCCTCACGAACCTCAGATGTATTTGCGATCCTCAGCATGGCGGCATTTTCGTCAGAGAGTATTATGGATTGTTATTCTTGCAGCTCTTGGGCTTGTTTCTGGTTATATAGTAGAAAGCTTTACAGGGCTTTTAATGCAATTTGCAATTCTGGCTACCTTTATGCCTATGCTTGCTGATACCGGGGGAAATGCAGGTAGCCAATCAGCAACACTTGTTATAAGAGCACTTGCACTAAAAGAAATCCACCCTGCGGATGTTTTATCCATTTTGTGGAAAGAACTACAGGTATCGATTCTCCTTGGATTGGTTCTGGCAGTTTTGGCTTTTGTCCGTGTAATCCTCTTCTCAAAAGGGAATTCCCTGCCGCATGACTTTTCCGTATGGCAGGTAGGCATTGCAATATCCACAGCGCTGTGTCTGCAGGTCATTACATCAACTCTTCTTGGCGCACTTCTTCCTCTTTTTGCGGCAAAAATAAAAATTGACCCTGCGGTAATAGCAAGTCCAGCCCTTACAACAGTCGTAGATATCACAGGACTATTCCTGTATTTTATAACAGTAAAATTGATGCTTCGGTTGTAAAAATATTTTTGCCACTTCTGGACACTTTTTAGTCACCTGCATTTCACTATTAATCGTGTTTTTCTTAATTTCTTATGGCACATGCGTTGAAAATTTCAAAATCTGATGAATCTTCTTACGGTAATTTTTGGTTCCTTGAGTACAGGAATATTATCAGGACATTTTCTCCCCTTTGAAATTCCTTTATGGGTATTAATTTTAGGTTCTGTTTTAATATTTTTCCTGACAACCATTGCTGCTATTAAAGGTAAGGGTTATTGGGGATTTAGTGTATATGTGACCTGTTTTCTTGCAGGGATTATATGTGCCGACCCGTCGAAGCCACAAGGTTTTTCCCCCTATCTTATAAAAAAATTCGAAGAAGGAAATGCTGTTTTAAAAGGAAGAGTTATTTCTCCTTCTAAAGAAACATCCTTCGGCGAATCGATAGTTATTGAACCATGTGAAATTATTTTTAAAAATGAAGTTTTGAGAGAAGAATTAAAGAAAATAAATAAACTTCCTGAAAAAATTAGAATTTTTATTCCTGCAATTTCTCCTGCTCAGACTGAAATCATGGAAGGTGATACTGTTTTTCTTAAAAAACTCAAAATGATACAGAAAAAAGAGTTCCGAAATCCGGATGTTCATCCCGTTATAATAAAAAATCCTATTCCTTCTTTTTCTACAGCAAAAGGAGGAATTTTAGTTCATCAAAACGAGGGGAAAGGATTCTTCAAAACTCAGCGAAATAGACTCTCCGCTCTTTTAAAGAAAAGATTACCTCAACAAGTTTCTGGATTCGTAGAGGCAATTGTTTCAGGAAGGGGAGAAGCAGTCAATCGGAAGGTTGCAGATGATTTTAGAAATTCTGGTCTTGCTCACCTCCTTGCTGTATCAGGGCTCCATCTTTCTCTTGTGGCACTTTCAATTTCAAAGATAATTGAGCGATTGATATCCAGAATTCCATTCCTCGTGAACAGATTCCCTTCAATGTGGATTTCCGGTTTTCTTTCAATACCTCTCGTCTGGCTTTACGCCATTTTTACCTCTTTAAAACCTCCTGTATTGAGGGCTTCAATAATGGTAACTGCATGCCAGATTACATTTATGTTAGGTAGAAAATCTTCCCTTCCTTCTGCACTTTCTCTTGCAGGAATAATAATTCTGCTAATCGAACCAGAAAATATTAAAACCCCTTCTTTCCTTCTATCTTTTTCAGCAGTTCTTGGAATATTTCTTTTTTCGAAAAACATTTCTGATTTAATAAAAAGAAGTTTGCTGGGGAAAAATTATGATTTGCTCATGCAGTATGAAACAAAAAAGTATAAGTTGTTATTTAAACAGATGTTAATTCGTCTTGCAGACCTTCTATCGGTATCTGCAGGTGCAACTGTAGCAACAACACCATTTTCCTGCTTTTTCTTTGGCAAAATCCCTGTGGTCGGCATTTTTGCAAACATCATAGGAGTTCCATTATTCAGTCTATCCATTCTCCCTCTTAATATCATTTACTCTCTTGTTCTTTTAATATTTAGCCATCTTCCAAATATTTTGAGTTCTTCTGTTGTGTTTATAAATAAAATCTTTCTTAAAATTGTTTCTTTATTTGGGCAGAGTGGCACGATTGAAGTAGAACAACTGGAAGGTCTGGCAGGTTCACTCGTTCTGATAATAGGTTTTTTTCTCCTTATATCCAGAAAATTTTTACATGCGATTCTTGCATTTATTCTTTCTATTTCCTTGTTCTTTGCCCCATGGGCATATGCATCTATTCGAGCCAGAATCATTACTTCAAATAAATTGGTTGTTATTTTTGCCGATGTGGGACAGGGTGATGCCGCCTTTGTGAGAACACCTGAGAGAAAACACATTCTTATTGATTCTGGACCGCCTCCAGGAGAAGACCTTTCAAAATTTCTCAAGAAATGGGCTCCTCGAGGCATTGACCTTTTTGTAATAACCCACGGGCACAGGGATCATTATGGAGGAGCAGAAGGATTGCTTCAATCAAAAATGAAGGTTTCTGAACTATGGATAAATCCGCAAGGAATTGAAGAAAAAGATGACCCTCATTATATCGAATTGATTGAGCAATTTCGAAGGAATGGAACAAAAGTAAAAATTGGACCAAAGTGTGGAACTTATCATCAGGGAGTTGTTCGTATCGATATTTTATCGCCGTGTGATGAAGGGGGATATGACCCTTTATTAGACTGGAATAATAATTCCATTGTCCTGAATATTATTTATGGCACTGCAGGCTTTTTGTTAACTGGAGACATAGAAGCAGAAGGTGAAAGTAGATTGTCTCCTTACAAAAACAGAATAAAAACAACTATTTTAAAAGTCCCACATCATGGCAGTGGCAGGGGTTCAAGTAATGTGATAACGAAATGGCCTGGGCTTAAGTATGCAGTAATAAGTGCTGGACAAAATAATAAATATGGATTTCCAGCAAAAAGGGTTGTCGAAGATTTTAGAAGGGCAGGGGCAAAGGTTTTTCGAGTTGATAGTGATGGGGCATGGATGTTCATTACAGATGGAAAAAAGATTGATATCCGTGATTATAAATGGAATCTTCACAATGATTGAAGGAATTGCTCTATGCATGAAAGAATTATTGCCTATTGACAATACTGGCAAATTTTGTATATTTTTTTATTAGGTATATTTGAAAAATTTTGACTAATAGAAATAAAACTAATGAACAAAAATGAAATTATTAAAATACTTTATGATTGGAATTTCTGGGATAGAGATCTGGATACAGGTATTAAAAGATATGCTTATATAAGCAAACTGTTCAAATATTTAGAAACAGGTCTGGTTTGCGTCATAACGGGACCAAGAAGAAGTGGTAAATCTTATATTATGAGACAGACAGTCAAAGGATTAATTGATAAAGGAGTTAATAGAAATGAAATATTAATAATAAATTTTGAAGATCCGAGGTTTCCTAAACTGGATGTATCTGCGCTACAGGAAATTCATGAAATATATTTAGAATTTTTGTCACCAAAAGGTAAACCTTTTATTTTATTGGATGAGGTTCAAGAAGTTGATGGCTGGGAGAAATGGGTGAGGACAATGCGTGAACTTAAAAAAGCGACAATCGTTGTTTCTGGTTCAAATGCAAAGTTGTTAAGTAGGGAGCTTTCTACATTTTTAACAGGAATTCATATAGATTTGACTGTATTCCCTCTTTCTTTTGAAGAATTCTTATTTTTCAATAATTTTAAGTTCGAAAACCAACTCGAAGTTGTAACCAGAGAGGTGGAGATTAAAAGTTTATTAAGAAAGTATTTAGAGTTTGGTTCGTTTCCTGAAGTTGTTTTAAATGAACAAAAAAAAGAGATATTAATAAGATATTTTGAAGATGTAATAAACAAGGATTTGATAAAGAGATATAAGTTAAGAAAAACTGAAGAAATAAAAAGTCTGGCAAAATATTATTTTACGAACATTTCAAACTTAACAACCTTTAATTCGTTAGAGAAACATTTAAATGTTTCTGCTGATACTATAGAAAAATTTTCTGCATACTTTGAAGATGCATATATTCTGTTTTTGGTAAAAAGATTCTCTTATAAAATAAGACAGCAAGATAAAAGTCCCAAAAAAGTTTATTGCATTGATACAGGTCTGGCAAATACAGTGGGCTTTAGATTCACTGAAAATTCGGGCAGATTAGCAGAAAATATAGTATTTTTAAAATTGAAAGAACAAATGTTAAATAATCCTGATTTAGAAATTTTTTATTGGAAGGATGAACATCACAGAGAAGCAGATTTTGTAATAAAAGAAAGATTAAAAATAAAACAACTTATTCAGGTTTGCTGGAATATTGAAGATGACAGGACAAGGAAGAGAGAAGTTAGTTCTCTCGTTAAGGCAATGGATGAGTTTAAACTTAAAGAAGGTATGATAATCACAGAAGATTTTGAATCTGAAGAAAAATTTAAAGGTAAAAAAATCAAATTTATACCCCTATGGAAGTGGTTGATTATGAAAGAAAAATCCTGATATTAACAAATAGCAATTCTACACTTCCTAATAATATGTTGATTATTCTGAGTTGATTTTTACATTCCGTGTAAAAAACCATTTTTTATTTTAGTAATCAAAAATACTGAAAAAAAGGGTCTATCTCTCCCTGTATAATATTTTCTTTTTCTTCTTCACCCAATTCTCTAATTGTCGTTTGATGATTTTTTAAATCTACAAGAAAAATGGTTAAATCATCTTTTGGACACTTTTCTATAATTGGAATTAAAAAATAGAGGATAATTATTTGCATTTACCGTTGAGGCAGCCATGAGGACAATGCTGAACTGTTGTCCATGTCATACCAGTGAAATCGCAAACTTCAACATAATTTCCTGATAAACTGCATTTTTTTTCACCTAACTGGCAGGGGTCACAACCATTTTTTACGAGCATCATATAATAATTCCAATCCCATGATGGGCCGGGGTCAGTGTGATTCCCACCGCAATATCTTAAGTTTGCCTCATTGTGTCCGATTATATGCTCACGGTCCAGAGGTATTGAAAATTTTTCTGCAAGGTATCGGGTCAGAGACGCACTTGAACAATAAAGGGCATCAGTAAACCATTTCTTTCCTTCTTTTGAATATCCTTCGTGTTCTATTCCAATACTTATTGGATTAAGGCATGTTGCATGCCAGGCTGGATAAAATTCATCTACAAGTTGAACCACATACCCATCATTAGATTGAACTACATAATGAGCAGAGGAAGAGGGGGTGTGGCAACTTTTTAAATAAGACCAGCATTCATAAAATGGCATCTCGCAGGTGTGAATTACAATAAAATCTATTTGCTCACTGCTTCTTTTAGTATACCAGTAACCACAGGCATCACCAACCCATTCTGCTCTTAAATAAGGGGTAGGGAAGGATAAAGAAAAAACTCTTGCATTAACTTTTACTGCGTATGGTTTTCCATTACAACTTGCAAAAACAATTGCAAAAACAAATAAAGTTAAAAAACAGGTGTAAGTTTTTAATATTAATTTAAAGGATTCTGAAGAAAATTTTTTCATTATGGCGTGACATGAAAATTACCTAAAACTATCCAGGAGTTTGAATCCCTTATCTGGTAATCACCGGGAGAAAGAACATTCGGAGAAATGCGTAGCAGTTTCTCTTCCATTTCCGGGCACGAATCATCATTGCAATCGGTACAAATTCCTTTAAAAGAAAATATGTCTATTGTGTTTTCCGTTTGGTTCTCTGAAAAATCAAAAGCAATATCTGTATGTCTTTCGCAACACTGTCCCGATGAGGTATCGAAATCTATTTCGACTGTTATTTCTATTGGTTCGAAAGTTGAAAACTGTGGTTTTGAAGGAGTTGCTCCAATTATAGTTGCAGGAGATATTACGCATTCTGACAGGGGATTAGCAATGCTACTTATTAACAAACCCCTTACATCTTTACGAGTTCCATTAAAAACCAATTCATAACTACCGAAATTATCGTTATTTCTTATAAGTTGTTCACTTTGGCCTTCATCCATACAATCGCAATCCCAGCAGCAGTATTCAAGGCAAATATGAGCAGAAAGGGTTCCAGAAAAGTAGTTAGGGTCTAAATCTGATGATTTTGCCATTATAAGAGGGTCAAATGTGCTACATCCACATGCTCCTGTAGCGTAATAAACAATATAGTGAATATCTTCATTTGTTCCCCAGAGCCTGTATTGTCGAAAATCGAACGGCTGAATGTTTGTTAAAAATGCAAGAGTCCAGGGACATTCTTCGCAGGCAAAATTATAATTTATGCCTGAAACTGTAACAGTATAATAATTTGCAGGAGAAATCGGAATAGAAATTGATTCTGTGTGGGGTTGTCCGAAAGAGCAGGTGTAAAGATATTTGCCGCATACTACAAGTTGAAGATGAATTGAGATTTCCGTTTCCGATAACCATTCAATATCGTAACTCCAGTCATAAGAAGCGTCCTGTCCGCAATAAGGGGAAACCATTTGAATATTTATGACTGCATGGGGGTTTTCTATGTCAGAACATCCTGAAGTATCAATGTCAACACTCTTTACTACAGGGGGGATAGTTATGCATTCTGGCACTATATCTGAATTAATTTCAACTTCAAATATGTCCTGAGGAGTATCCCTAATTTCACCGTCAACAGGTGGTTTTCTGGGCGTGGAAATATAACAGGAAGTTAGAAAAGACCAGAAAAAAAGGTAATATGCTTTTTTCATGATAATTTTTTAAATTATAATTTGATAATCAATTAAATCAAGTTTTTTTCACACGATTTTTTAATTAAATTCCTTAACTAATTTTTTTTATTTTATATAATATTAATAAAATACAAATGAATGAAACTGAAACTCCCAAGAATCGAAATTATTTAATTTTACCACTTTTTGAAGATAGGAGCGAAGAGGAACTAAATTTCGACCTTGAAATCCTGCTTAAATTAAGCCCGGAAGAGCGATATCGTATGGCAATAGAACTTTCAATAAAATTAATAAAAATGTTAGAGGAACATGGATATAGAGAACCTTCTACAGTGCTTCAACGCCCGTTGCGTTGATTATATTGTAATTGGGGCCATGGCAATGCCTGCTCATGGTTTTCTGCGTGCCACGAGGGATATTGATATTCTTATTCGTCCCACTGAAGAGAACGCGAGGAAAACCCTTATGGCATTAAAGGATGCTGGATACGACATTGAGGATTTAAATGAAGAAATAGTTCTTACAAAAAAATTATTATTCAGGCAGTATGCATTGAGAACCGATATTCATCCTTTTGTAATGGGGGTTGATTTTGAGACCGCCTGGGCAAATCGAATCCAGAGCAAAATCGGTTCAACAACTTTTTTTGTTCCATCCCTTGATGATTTAATTAAAATGAAGGAAGCGGCTGGTAGACCAAAGGATATTGAAGACCTTAATGCTTTAAAAGCAATAAAAAGCAAAAGGGGTTAAAATATAAAAGGTGCGCTATTGTGGATAAAGCATAAATTTATTTCTTCGCATAAGGGATATTATGTCAACTTCAATTATTAGTCACACTACTTTACTAACTCCTGCCACCACATTTCGTTCACCAACCTCTTACAAACCAATATCATTTTTGGCATGCTTCAAAAAATTGGGCTTGATAAATCAAGCCCCTACAAAAAAATAGTTGAACCATGCCTCATTTTTTAACAATTTTTTTATATGCTGCATACAAAGATGGAATAAGAAGCAAGGAAAGAGTTGTAGAAGTAAAAAGTCCGCCTATTACCGCAAGAGCCATCGGTGCTCTTAATTCACTTCCTTCATTTCTGCTTACCGCCATTGGAATCATTCCAATTATTGTTGTCCCGACAGTTATAAAAATTGGTCTTAGCCTCTTTTTAGCCCCTTCTATTACCGTATTTTCTAAATCCAGCCCTTTTCTGTAGAGTTGGTTCATAAAATCTATAAGAATTATTCCATTGTTAACTGCTATCCCTACAAGAATAATTATACCAAGTCCTGAAGGCAGATTGAATCTATTACCTGTAATGGATAAAAGAATAAAAACCCCAGCGAAACAGAGCGGCACTGTAAACATAATAATAAATGGTTGAATAAAACTTTCGAATTGAGCAGCCATTACCATGTAAATTAAAATTATTGCCATAGCAAAAGCGAAAATGAAAAATTTAATATAATCCATGAGATTTTCATACTCTCCACCAAATTCTATAAAATATCCTTCCGGTATTTTTTCACTAATTTCTTCAAGTTTTTGTTTGATTTCTTTAATTATACCCCCTAGGTCTCTCTCAGGACCTTTATTTGCTTGAACGAATGCAACTCTCATTTGATTAAGCCTGTCAATTTTTACTGGTCCTATTGCCTTTTTTATAGATGCAATATTACCAAGTTTTACAAAACTTTTTACCGGGGTTTTTATAGGAATTGCTCTAAGGTCATCTTCACTTAATCTCTGGTCATCTCTAAGCCTTACTCTAATATTAAATTCTTCCCCGCCTTTTCTCAGTTGAGTAGATAAAGTTCCCTGCATTGCAGCCTGAACCTCCGCTGAAACCTGTCCGAGCGTTAAACCGGATGAACCAGCCTTTTCCCTGTCTATTTTTATATTAATTTCTGGTAATCCCTCTGAAAGAGTAGAATCTATATCCCTCAATCCTTTTATTCCCCTGAGTATGCCTTTTACATCTTCACTTATTTTTTTGAGGTTTTCTATATCATCACCAAATATTCGCACTGTTATAGCCTTTTCTGTCCCTGTGCCAAGCATTTGAGAATGCATATCCTGAAAATTTATTTTTAACCCTTCAAAATGAGGTAATTTATTTCGTATTTCATCTGCTATTTCATCTGATGATTTTGACCGTTCATTTTTATCCTTTAACTGAATCCCAATTGAAGCATAATTTACCCCTGCCTGTGCAGTCCCAAAGGCTACATCGTATCTATTCGCTTCACTCAGTCCTCCCCATGCACCAAAACTCCTCGTTTCTGGCATATTTTTAGCTATCTCATGAATAGTTTTTGCAACTCTATGAGTTTCTTTAATCGTTGAACCAACAGGCAAATTGACTTCCATGGAAATGAATCGCTGGTCAGCTCCAGGTAAAAACTCTGTTCCTACGAGAGACATTCCGAACACACTGACAGCAAATAAACCTATAAAAATTATCACTACAATAAGAGGTCTGCGAATGCACCAGCGCAGAATAGGCTCATAAACCGATTTAATGTATCCCATCACCCTACCCTCCTGCCATGATTTCAACCACTTTACCCTGCCAGTTTTTCCCTGTCCACTCGAACTCTCCTCGCTTCTTTCTTTTAAAAAAACGGATGCAAGCATCGGAACTATTGTTAAAGCTACAAAAAGTGAACCAAGAAGTGAAAATGCAACAGTAGAAGCCAGTGCTTTTGCAATTTTTCCAGGTATTCCCCCTGCAAAGAGCATCGGGACGAAAACAATAACGGTCGTTAAAGTTGATGCGACGATAGCTGTTCTAACTTCTTTTGCTCCATCAATGGATGCTTTATCCCTTGATTTCCCTTCTTCAAGATGCCTGAAAATATTTTCTATTACTACCACCGCGTTATCAACAAGCATCCCCACACCAAGAGCAAAACCACCTAAAGTCATTAAATTCAGTGTGTATCCTGTAAAGTAAAGGGGGATAAAAGCAGCCATAATTGAAAGTGGAATTGCAATTGCGATGATGAAAGTGGGTCTTGGGTCTCTTAAAAACAGGAGAATCATAAAAATAGCAAGTAAGCCTCCGTAAATAGCCGAACTCGAAGTATATTTTGTAACTCTGCTGACTTCTTCTCCCTGGTCAAAAAACTTATGAAAAACTATCCCCTGAGGGAGAATCTTTTTTACTTCCTCTATTTTTTTTGCAACATCCCGACTTACTGCAAGAGGATTAGCACCTGATTGTTTATTGATAATTAACATAACACCTTCACGGCCATCTATCTCTGAAAACGAACGCTCCTGCGGATTTTCTATTTTTACTTCAGCAATATCACTAACCTTTATGAGGCTCCCATCCATACCTATTCCAACAATCGTGTTCTCTATGTCTTTAATATTTTCATATTCTCCAATTGACCTGACTAAATATTCCTTATGAGGCTCCTCAATATAACCGGCTGGAAAATTCACATTTTGAGCCCTCAGCATCATTGCAATTTCAGAAAGAGATAAACCCTTAGATTCAAGAACCTTTCTATCGATTTTTATTATCACTTCTTTTTCTTCCCCCCCCATTAAAGTCACTGCAGCAACACCATCTGCTCTTTCTATTCGAGGTTTTACAGTTTTGCGAAGAAGTTTACGAAGTTCGTAGGCATTCATCTGTTTGGAAGTTACAGCAGTAAAATAAACCGGCATCATTTCTGAACTGAATTTCATCACAACCGGTTCACTAACATCTTCGGGTAGAAAATCCTTCATTAAACTAAGAGCATTGCGAATATCCTGAGCTGCCACATCAAGGTTCGTTCCCCATTCGAATTCAAGCGATATAACGCTTACCCCTTCCTGACTGAAAGATTTCATTTTTTTCACACCACTTATCGCTGCAACCGCTTCTTCGCATGGTTTTGTAACGAGGTTTTCCATATCTTCTGGTGCCACACCTGAATAAGTTGTCATAACAAAAAGGGTTGGAAACTCCATCCTGGGAAGCATGTCAAGTCCAATCCTCGACACCGCTATCGCTCCAATTACAACCACGATAGCAATTATCATACTTACAGTTACTTTCCTCTTTACCGAAAATTCTTCAATCGTCATATCATTATTCCTTTTTTTTAAATTATATGTTTTTATGGTAAAGACTAACTTTCCATAAAAGCAAATTACGGCATGGTTCAAAAAATTGGGCTTGATAAATCAAGCCCCTACAAAAAATGGTGGATTTTTGCCAATTTTTAATATTATGTTGAACCATGCCCAAATTACTAATTCATTATTTTCTTTTCAACGAGGTCAATAATAATTTTTGCAAGTTTCATCGCTTCTTCGGCTTCCACTGGGTCATCAAAATATCTCGACGGCACTCCTCCTGGTAAACCATTTGGATAACGGGTTGGAATGTAATATTTATCTAATTTTTTAACCTGAAGGGCAGAATTAAAATCGGTGTCGATTTCTAAAATCATTTCTAACAAATCAGTAATTCTGGACTTTTGCCAATTTTATATGTCAATTTTTTGATTTTTGGAAGCAACTTATAATAAAAAACCTCCAACCACCCAAATATACTAACTACAAAAAAGAGGAGGTTGGAGGTGGAAAACTACTTTTTAATATCATTTTTTGCAATACTTTTCAACTTTCAGGAATGTTTTGATAGAAGAAGTTTCGAGACATTCAAAATCCTCATGGAGGGGTGGATATTAGCACCTGGTAGAAGAACGATAACAAATATAATCCGTGCGGCTGGAGGGGCACAAAAGAAAAATTACAGCAACTTTCATAGATTTTTTTCGAGGGCGCGGTGGGATCTGGATGAAGTATGCAGGATTTTAGTGCAGAAAATTATAAATCCTATTCTACCTGATGGAGAAATAACGATAGCAGGAGACGATACCACATGTCACAAGACAGGGGAGAAAATAGCGTATGCAGGGATTTATCGTGATGCAGTTCGTTCAAGTAAAAAGAAAGCGATTCTACATTGGGCACACAACTGGGTGATATTAGGGATTGTGGTGCAAGTGCCATTTTTTAGTGATTGGAAGATTTGTCTTCCTGTTTTGTTCAGGCTTTACAGAAAGCAAGAGGATTGTGATAGCGAGCATCCATTTAAAACACGCCAGCAATTATTGTTAGAAATGGTTGAGCTTTTAGTTAATTGGCTCCCTGAGAGAAAATTTCGACTTCTCATTGATGGAGGATTTGTTTCCAATGAATTAATACCTTTTCTTCCCAAAAATGTTATTGTGATTGGAAGAATACGCTGTGATGCTGCCCTATATGAACAGGTGAAGGAAAGAAGTCCTCGAAAGAGGGGTCGCCCTCGAAAAAAAGGAGCAAGGCTCCCCTCTTTACGGGAGATTAGCAAGCAAAACAAACGAGAATGGAAACAAATCAAGATCATCATAGATGGTAAGGAAGTTATTAGAGAAATAACAAAAATTGTGGCAATATGGTATAAGATTATCAAGGATAGCCCTGTTGCAATTGTCATTATCCGTGACCCCAAAGGGAAAGCACGCGCAGAGTACCTGTTTACAACAAATGTTTCTTTGACTGCTGAGGATATAGTTTTTTCATACCAGTATCGTTGGCCTATAGAAGAAGCCATAAGAGAAGGAAAACAGTATCTCGGTTTTGAGGATTCGCAAGCGTATGTTAAAAATTCCGTTCTTCGTCAAGCTCCATTAGCTCTTATTCTTCTTTCAATAATTAAAGTAGTTTATATTCAATATCTAAAAACAAGTAATAAAGACATTATTATTGAAACTGACCCATGGAACCCTAACAAAGCCAGAGCTTCTTTTTTGGATATACTTGCTGAATTCCGTAGGGAATTATGGCTTACAAATATTTTTTGCATCTCTCAATTTAACCATAAGGATAGAAAAATTATTTCCCATTTGATAAATATTATATCTAAAGCAGCTTAAATTGGCAAAAGTCCAGTCCGTATATTTTTAAAAAATGGAGGAATGAGACGGATGAGAAACGATTTTTGCA